>Ga0316191_10003670_pt1 | contig 11400 bp, 13 predicted proteins | sample Eddworburr2cm_MG_FD_204928 | JGI IMG/M metagenome (GOLD analysis project Ga0316191, IMG submission 204928) | Coastal sediment microbial communities from Maine, United States - Eddy worm burrow 2 cm | ecosystem: Environmental > Aquatic > Marine > Coastal > Sediment | place: USA: Maine... | reverse complement strand
AAATTTCTCAACCAGACAGCCTCCTGAGGAGCGCTGACAACACCCTTGATCGTGCTCTCGTAGAGACGGAAGACCTCCGGCTGATGATCCTGTTTGACGGTCAGCCGGAGCAATAGCTCGTTCAGGTAGAACATGCTGAGTAGCCGGCGGCCTGTCGCGCGCAGGCCTGCCCCCCGGGGCTCCGCACCAGTCAGGGTCACCAGTTCTCCGCGGCCGGCCCATGACGCATGAATGGGCTGAAATGGCTCCAGTGGCAGCTTGCCTCGCCGCGACCGACTCCCCCGCGAGACGGCGGAGATCCGTCCGTGATCCAGGGTGATGAGATCGATGATCTCGCTGGAATCACGATACGGCCGACGATGGAGTACCCATGCCGCTTCAAGCGTGACTCGAGCCGGCAAGCTCACTGGAGATCGATCCCCAGATCGCGCAGCGCCCGTTCGCTATCGGACCATTTCTTGCGGACCTTGACCCACAGCTGCAGATGTACTTTGACTCCCCAGGTGTGTTCGATTTCTTCCCGTGCTGCCTGTCCACAGGCCTTGAGCTGACTGCCGCCCTGACCGATGACGATCCCCTTCTGACCCGACCGCTCGACCCAGACCACAGCACTGATCCGCATCAGGTGGGAATCGCGCTCAAGCTCATCAACTCCGACCGTGAGTCCGTAGGGCAATTCCTGGTGGAGTCGCAACATGAGCTTCTCGCGGATGATCTCGGCGATTCTGAATCGGTCGTCCTTATCGCTGCTCATCTCTCCGGGGAACAGTGCCGGCCCCTCAGGCAGCCTGGCGAAAACCGCTTCCCGCAATCGCTCCAGACTGGTACCGCGGGTGGCTGACAGAGGGATCACTTCCTGGATATCTGCCTTGGTTGCTACAGATTCGAGAAACGGCAGCAGACGCGTCATCGGCTTGACGGTGTCTACCTTGTTGACCGCGACCAGTAAGGGCAGACCCGACTCCGCGCAACGATCCAGCACATCCTGATCTTCACCGGTCCAGCGTAACGCCTCTACCACCAACAGCACGACATCCGCATCCGTTATCGAGCCCATGGCCGTGCGATTCATCGCGCGATTGATGGCGCGGGGCTGAGATCTGTGAAACCCCGGGGTATCCACGAACACTGCCTGGCACCTGGGTCTTGTGTCGATGCCGAGGATCCGGTGTCGCGTCGTCTGCGGCTTTGGAGTGACGATGCTGACCTTCTCGCCGATGAGCGCATTCAGCAGGGTCGACTTGCCAACATTCGGTCGCCCCACGATCGCGACGAACCCGCACCGAAACGCTTGTTTGCCGTTATCAGTCATTACCAAGCAGATCTATCATCTCGGCCGCGGCGCTCTGTTCTGCCGACCTGCGGCTGCGGCCATTGGCGATCGTCCTCCTGTCCAGCGCCGGGACCGAACAGGACACGGTGAAATGCCGCTTGTGCGCTTCGCCTGACACCTCTTCGACGACGTAGACCGGGACATCAATCGCCCGGCCCTGGAGCATCTCCTGCAGCCGCGTCTTTGGATCCTTCAGATCGCCCTGGCATGGCAGGTTCTGCAGCCGGCGCTCGAACAGGACATCTATGACTTTGCCTACCGAATCGACACCACCATCCAGGTAGATTGCGCCCAGCACGGCTTCGAGCCCGTTGGCCAAGATCGAAGCGCGGCGATAACCACCGCTCTTCATCTCGCCGGGGCCAAGCTTGAGCCACTCACCCAGTCCGATCTCGTTGCCGACCTCCGCGAGCGTCTCGCGTCGAACCAGATGCGCCCGCAATCGGCTCAGGTCGCCCTCATCAGCCTGCGGCAGAGCCCGATACAGCCGTTCAGCGATAAGCATCCCGAGGACCGCATCGCCGAGAAATTCAAGCCGTTCATTGTGGTCGCCGCCCGCGCTACGATGGGTGAGAGCCTGCTCGAGATGAGCGGCAACGCGGAACTTGTAGGCGAGTTTTTTCTGCAGCCAGCGACTGACCGCGGTCAACGTAATATGTCGACGCTTTTGTCGAATTCGGCCACCAGGTAGAGGTTGCCGATAAAGTAAACGCGCCCTTCATACATCGCGTGCACCTTGTAGGAGCGAGGTTCCCGCGTCACCTTGACGTCTCTGAAGTCAACACGCCGGATATCCTCGATGTTCCAGCGGTTCTCCAGCTGCTGGTAGATGTCTTCCACCGACGGGCTGTTCCCGTCCAGCTCGGTCTTTGTCTTCTCAAGCGAAGACTGGACCTTGCCGTATTCGAGATAGACGGGTATCAGCTTGACGACCGCCAGCACAAAAAGCCCGAGGAAAACGGCCACTACCAGAAAGCCGATTAACGTCATCCCCTTCTCGTTTCGCATCATCGATGAACTCCTCCTGCCATGCGAGCCTAGGTGATCTTATCCCCGATCCGTCCCCACTCCGGGCCGGAATTCGACCAATCCCAATTCATCCAGATCCGGACCGCTTTCCCTACCAGGTTTGTTTCTGGCACGAATCCTACGCCATCGTAACGACTGTCGCGACTGTTGTCTCGGTTGTCGCCCATCAGGAAATAGTGACCTTCCGGGACCTGGAAAGTACCTTCCCTGCCGAAGCGCCCCGGAGAAATCAGGATCTGGTGGGGTCTCTCGTCAAAAACCTCGGTGCCCAGGTGCAGGCCGGACCTCTCGTGACCATCGTAGAGTCCGTTGACCTCGAGGGCGGCCGGGTGACCATTTATGGACAGCTGCTTGTCCTGGTACTCGATAGTGTCGCCAGGCAATCCGATGACTCTCTTGATGTAGTTCGTCTTCGGATCCGACGGCAGACGGAACACGACGACATCGCCGCGTCGCGGTCGCTCCACCTCCAATATGGTGCTGCGGACAACCGGCAGCCTCAGGCCGTAGACAAATTTGTTCACGAAGATGAAATCCCCTACCAGCAAGGTAGGCATCATGGAACTGGAAGGGATCCTGAACGGCTCGAACAAGAACGACCGCACCAGCAACACCAGGACAATAATGGGGAAAAAGGATCGTGAATATTCGACCAGTATCGGCTCGGAACCGTTTCCGGTCGCGACCCGCCGGGCCCGAAAGAAGAGCCGGTCGATCAGCCACACGCCACCGGTGACCGCCGTCGCGACTACCAGAGCAACTTCAAAATCAAACACTTAGTCATCCTTCCTGCCAATTCTGCGGCGATGCGCACGCATCACCTGGCTTGGCGCGACGAAATCGGCCGGCGCGGCCCCGGACGGCCTGCCGGCTGGTTAGACGCTTCAGCGGGACCCGCCGCTACGGCGCCGCAGTATTGGCTATTTCTTCTCCACCTGCAACACCGCAAGGAACGCCTCTTGCGGGATTTCCACCGATCCGACTTGTTTCATCCTGCGCTTGCCCGCCTTCTGTTTCTCCAGCAGCTTCCTCTTACGGGAAACGTCACCTCCATAGCACTTCGCGGTGACATTCTTGCGCAGCGCCTTGACGGTGCTGCGAGCGATGATCTGACCGCCGATGGCCGCCTGGATCGCCACGTCGAACATCTGCCGTGGGACGATCTCTCGCATCTTCTCGACCAGTTCACGACCCCTGCGGTAGGCGGTCTCCCGATGGATGATGAGGGACAGTGCGTCGACCTTTTCTCCGTTGATGAGGATGTCCAGCCTGACCAGGGGCGCAACCTGGTGACGTTCAAACTGATAGTCGAAGGACGCGAAACCGCGGCTTACTGACTTGAGGCGATCAAAAAAGTCCATGACAACTTCGGATAACGGCAGCTCGTAATCAAGCGCCACCTGAGATCCCAAATACTGCATTTTCTTCTGGACGCCGCGCTTCTCGATGCACAACTTGATGACGGCACCCACATGGGCCTGCGGAACCAGGATACTGGCGGTGATGATCGGCTCGCGGATCTCCTCCCGCTTGTCGGGTGACGGCAGGTTGGAAGGGTTGTCGATCCTGCTCAATTCGCCGTCAGTAGTCAGTACTTCATAAATAACAGTCGGCGCCGTTGTTATAAGCTCGAGACCATACTCCCTCTCGAGCCGCTCCTGCACGATCTCCATGTGGAGCATGCCGAGAAATCCACAGCGAAACCCGAATCCCAGAGCACCGGAAGTCTCCGGCTCGTAGTGCAGCGCGGAGTCATTCAGTTTCAGCTTCCGCAAAGCCTCGCGGAAGTCTTCATAGTCGTCCGAACTTACCGGAAACAATCCGGCAAATACCCGCGGCTGAACCTGCTCAAACCCCGGGAGCGGCTTACTGCAGGGACGCTGCTCAAGGGTCAGAGTATCGCCCACTGGCGCTCCGTCGATATCCTTGATGCCGGCGATCATATAACCGACCTCCCCGGACCGCAGGACATCGCGATCGGTCATCTTCGGAGTAAAACAGCCCACCCGATCAACCTGGTGGCTACGGCCGGTGGACATCACCCGCACCTTCGATCTCAGCGGCAGCTCGCCGTTGACTATCCGTACCAGTGATACGACGCCAACATAGTTGTCGAACCATGAGTCGATGATCAGTGCCTGAAGGGGGCCGGTCGGGTCGCCAGTCGGTGGCGGAATCCTCGTGACAATAGCCTCCAGCACCTCGCGCACCCCGGCACCCGTCTTCGCGCTGGTCTCAAGCGCTCCGGACGCATCGATGCCGATGACTTCCTCGATCTCCTGACAAACCCGATCCGGGTCGGCGGCAGGCAGATCGATCTTGTTGATTACCGGCACGACTTCGAGGCCCTGGTCGATCGCGGTATAGCAATTCGCCACACTCTGCGCCTCGACGCCCTGGGCCGCATCCACGACCAGGAGAGCGCCTTCGCATGCGGCCAGCGATCGGGACACCTCATATGAGAAATCCACGTGGCCGGGCGTGTCGATCAGATTCAACTGGTAGGTCCTGCCGTCACCTGCCGTATATACCAGGGAGACACTCTGGGCCTTGATAGTGATGCCGCGCTCGCGTTCGATGTCCATCGAATCAAGCACCTGCTCCGACATCTCCCGATCCGTAAGTCCGCCGCACAGATGTATGAAGCGATCGGCCAAGGTCGACTTGCCATGGTCGATGTGCGCAATGATGCAAAAGTTGCGGATCAGGTCCATATAGGTGGGATTCAGTGCTGTGGAGAGCCGCGCGCATTATAAACGCACAGGCCGGGTGGGGTTTGTCAGCGTGCTCCGTCGAGCAAACGGGCGATGCGATCAGGGACAAGATGACCGCTACAGACCTCTTCGCCATCCACTTCCAGCACCGGGATCCGCAATGCGTGACTCGCAATCAGGTCAGGCCGCTGGTCCAGATCGACGACCCTGAGAGTGACACCACGGCCCTCAGTCATGCTCTCCAGCGCGGCCATCATGTCCTCGCAAAGATGGCATCCCGGGCGGCTGTAGATGGTGAATTCCACGATCTTACCGAGTCGTCGGGTGAAAGACAGGGACAGCCACGCTGGCCGACTCGGGCTGCGGCGCCGGACCAAGCAATACGGGCTGGAACCGACCGTCCCCGTCATGCCGGGCCCCGTAGCGTCGCGCATTCAGAAGGCCCACGAGAAACCCGCCCATGCCCCCCAGGATGATCCCTGCCTCACCCGGGCCGGCGACGATACTCAGGCCGACGGCGCCCGCAAGCATGGTCACAATGGGCCCCAGATACATTATGAGGGACGCCTGGAGCAGCGCCGTCTCCGAAAGCGACAGCAACACCCTGTCGTCCACCTCGGGCACCGCATCTACGATTGCGGCACGCACCAGACGCAGCCTGTCACCAAGGAGTCTGCCCATGAATCCACCACCACAACCGCGACCTGCCGCGCAGCGCCGACAGCCCGCCTGGGCATCACAGCGCACCCATGCCTGCCTGCCTGACACCCGCACGACGGTTCCGGATTCTATGATCACTGAGCCGCGACCGGTGTCCCCGGCCGCTGTGTTACCGACCTGGCGATCATCTTGACCGTGACCGCGGGGACCTCGCCCATGGCGGTCACGACATGGGGACCCACACGCGTGGTGAAAGCATTGGCTGCACCAATGCGGGATGCACCGTCCGGTGCAACCTGATCACCTTCCCCCTGATCAATAAACACGGAAACGGATGCGAGCCCGTCCGTGTAGACGAGATGTTCTGTCGGAGAGCTGGCGCCCGCCATCATCCGGACATTGCTCGCCGTCAGTTTGAAACCGGACGGCAGGTTGCCCGCCTGCCAGGCGGAACGGCCTGGTTTCTGCTCACCATCAGCGGTGTCGTCCTGGACGTAGCGCGCGTATCCCTCCGCCGCGATCGACGGTCTTAGACGCTCAGCCGGAATGCTTTCGGGCAGATCCAGACTCACAAAGATCAGTTGTTCCACAACTTTTCTATAGCGATCCACCAGCTGTGCCTTGAGCAGCATCCCGCTGTCACTGTCGATCCACAACTTGTAGCCATAGCGCAGATCATCCTGAGGCTCGATGGCGATTACGGCTGCATCCCGGCCCAGCTTGTTAACGGAGCGCAGGCTGCGGAAACGATAGTGGTTCTCCAGGTTGTCAGTAAAGCGTGGCACGGCCGCCCGCAGCGGCCCGTCGTCTTTACGTCGTGAGACCAGGATGGATTTCTGGTCTGAGAAGATACAGGTGACCTCATCCTGATCCCTGATGACTTCCCTCTCCGGTCCGTCGAGTGAAACGAGACGCTCTGTGGCGACACCGTCCTCGACCCGATGGACGACGTACATCGTGTCGACCTGCCCATCTACGATATGTACGAACGTGCCCTCGTAATTGAGCGTCTCTATCGCCCTCTCTGTCTTCCTGAGCATCGTCTGCGGGTCCTGGTCCGCCCAGCCGGAAAGGGGCGCCAGCGCCATTGCTCCGATCAGCGCTTTGACCAGGGTTCTCATCATTCGACAGAATCTTCGGAGCGGGCCTCGCCCGCTGCCTCGTCCGGGTTTTCGTCTGCGTCGGGGGCTCGCACCATGCGTATCAATGGTCCCTGACCGCCGAGCATCGTCGCGTACTGACTATGATTCAGATAGTAGCGGCGGAGCTGATCCGGGCTGCCTGCCCGGCGCGAAATCATCGCCGAGCTGTAACCGCCGACCGGCGCATTGGCCGTGGCAATCTCCGGCACCGTTACCGCCGCACTCTCAGGCGGGGCACTGACCCGATCGCTGAGGCTCAGGACAGCCACCAGCGCCACCGAGGCCGCTACCGCCGCCCCCCCCAATGGGCGCAACAATCCGAGTCGGGTCTGGTTAGCCGCTCCGGCCGACCGGGCAGGCTCCGAAGACAGCGCACGTGACACTCGGCGCGGCAGCCGCCGTGGATCACTGCTGATCAGGTCATCGCGCACAGCATCACCGATGACGGCATATCGCATCGCGGTCCTGCGCAAGCGTTCGCTTGTCCCCAGCCGCCGGACCAGCATTTCCGTCTCTTGCGTACCCAGCTCGTCGTCGACGAAGGCCGACAGTTGCTCGTTGTTAACGTTCTTCATCTCTACCTCAGTCAAGCAGCGGTTTTAGCCGCTTGTCTATAGCCTCTCGGGCCCTGAATATCCGCGAGCGCACGGTGCCGACGGGGCATTCCATCGTGGTCGCTATCTCCTCATAACTCATGCCCTCCAGTTCTCGGAGCATGATGGCAGTGCGGAGGTCCTCCGGGAGATTCTCGATTGCCTGGTTGACCGTTTCGCGAATCTCTTCCGACAGCAGTGAACCCTCGGGGGTGTCCACATCTTTCAGTCGAGCCTGCATGTCATATTGCTCTGGATTCTGCAGGTCCAGGTCATAATCCAACGGTCGCCGGCGAGCGGCCACCAGGTGATTCTTTGCTGTATTGATCGATATCCGGTAAAGCCAGGTGTAGAAAGCGCTGTCTCCGCGAAACCGGGGCAAGGCCCGGTAGGCTTTGAGGAACGCCTCCTGGGCCACGTCCAATGCCTCCGCCTGATCCTTTACATACCGCATGATCAGATTGACCACCTTGTGCTGATACTTAACCACCAGCACATCGAAGGCCGACTTGTCGCCCTGCTGGACGCGCTCGACCAGGATCTGGTCGCTGCTCTTCCCGCCCATCCGGGCTAACCCCTCGGCAATACGGCAATTCCGTTTGCCACTGTGATAGACACGAACGGAGACAGAAAGTTCTGCCGCCCGGAACTACTGACAAACGCTTGATCTTCGGAGGATTCTAGCAGGGCCCAGCTGCTGTGGTCATCCATTGGACCGACCCATTCGCATCAGAACACGGAGCCGCCGCATGGTCGCCTTCGATCCACCAGCCGGCAATACAAGCATTCGAGCGGTGCGACCGTCGGCAAGCCGCCAGTGGAGCATCAAGCATCGCCAGAAGACTCTCGAATTCGGATTCAGCCTCGCAGCGTCTCGCCGACCGTCCGCCCATTCCAGAATCCAGCCCTTTCGCGGCCGCCAGACGGCCCTGCTGGGTTTTCCGAGCCACTCCCTCATGTCTCCGCCGACGGCCAGCACCAGACCGGCGAACATGAACAGCCGGACCTCGAAATCCACTTGAGCCAGAGTCGCAGCCGCCGCCCCAGCCAGCCATGCAGCTGTCGTCGCCGCGAGATGAACCCGGCGGTCAGGTGGCCTGACCACCAATACTCGATCGAATCCCCTCGACGACATTGCGGATGGCACCGTCACTCGGGATGCTGCGCCCCGTCAGATAAGCCAGAATGTCCGGGTCCTGGCATTCGAGTAATTGCTGAAAACCGACCTTTTCTTCATCGTCCAGGCTGGCATAACTCTGATCAAGGAAACGCAGCAAGACAACATCGAGCTCGCGCATGCCGCGCCTGCATCGCCACCTCAGTTTGGATAAGCTAATCACGGGTCCGGCTCCAGCGTCATCCGGGATTGTGGCCGACCACGCCTGGCCTCACCATCAGCTTAATCCGGCACCTCGGGAAGAAATCGATGCTAGTGGCGGCGTTCAGCCAGCAGCTTCTTGGTCTCGGCGATCGCCTTCGCCGGATTGAGACCCTTCGGGCAGGTCCGGGTGCAGTTCATAATCGTGTGACAACGATAGAGACGGAATGGATCCTCCAGGTCGTCGAGCCGCTCCCCTGTTGCCTCGTCGCGGGAGTCCACGATCCATCGATAGGCTGCCAGCAGTGCAGCGGGTCCCAGATACCTGTCGCCATTCCACCAATAGCTGGGGCAGCTGGTGGAACAGCATGCGCACAGGATGCATGCGGACGGTTCATTGATCTTGAGTTGATCTTCCCTGGACTGCAGCCGCTCCTGATCGGGCGGCGCCGGTGTGCGGGACTGGAGCCAAGGCTTGATAGAGGCATACTGCGCATAGAAGTTGGTCAGGTCCGGGACCAGATCCTTTACGACCGGCATGTGCGGTAGCGGATAGATCTTGACGTCGCCGGAGACGTCGTCGGTCGCCTTCGTACATGCGAGGGTATTGGTGCCGTCGATGTTCATGGCGCAGGATCCGCAGATCCCTTCACGGCAGGACCGCCGGAACGTCAGTGTCGGGTCGATCTCGTTCTTTATCTTGATCAGCGCGTCCAGGACCATCGGGCCACAGCGGTCCATGTCTACTTCATACGTGTCGGTGCGAGGATTCTCCCCACTGTCCGGTTCATACCGGTAGACGATAAACCTGCGGGTGTTGTGCGCGCCCTCTGTCGCGGCGAACGTCCGCCCAGGCTTGATTCTCGAATTTTCCGGTAATCTGAACTCAGCCATTCCTAGGTTCCCTCAATACACCGGTCAGCGGTAACTCAAACTCGATCAGTAGACCCGCGCCTTGGGCGGGATGACTTCGACCTGGTCGGTCAGGGTCCTCAAGTGCACCGGCCGATAATCGATCCTGACACTGCCCTGATCGAACCAGGACAACGTGTGCTTCATCCATTCTGTATCGTTACGGTCGGGATAGTCTTCGCGGGCGTGCGCACCCCGACTCTCCTTGCGGTTCTCCGCGGACACGATGGCACACATCGCCTGAGCGAGCAGATTCTCAAGCTCGAGGGTTTCGATGAGATCCGTATTGAACACCATCGAGCGATCGCTGACTTTTACGTCCTCGAAACTACTCACAACCTCTCTCATCAGGCCAACGCCTTCCTGCAACACTTCGCCGGTCCTGAAGACTGCGGCATGATTCTGCATGGTCTTCTGCATCCGCAGCCGGATCTCTGCGGTCGGTGTTCCGCCGCTGGCGTGACGCAGCCGGTCCAGTCTTGCGACGGTTTCCTCGCCTGCATCTTCGCGCAGCGGCGCCTGCCGGGCACCGCCATCGACGATCTCGGCACAACGATGAGCAGCGGCTCTGCCGAAGACCACCAGGTCGAGCAATGAATTGGATCCAAGGCGGTTGGCGCCGTGAACCGAGACGCAGGCTGCCTCACCCACCGCCATCAATCCAGGGACCACGCCCTCCGCATCATCGCCGACTTTGGTGACCACCTCTCCGTAGTAGTTCGCCGGGATCCCGCCCATGTTGTAGTGCACGGTCGGCAAGACCGGTATCGGCGCCTTCGTGACATCAACGCCGGCAAAAATGCGTGCCGTCTCGGCGATACCCGGCAAGCGTTCCTCGATCACCTCTGGACCCAGGTGCTCGAGATGCAGGTGTATGTGATCGTTGTCCTCTCCGACACCACGACCCTCGCGGATCTCGATGGTCATCGACCGGCTCACCACGTCGCGGGAAGCCAGGTCTTTCGCATTCGGCGCGTAGCGCTCCATAAAGCGCTCGCCAGCGGAGTTGGTCAGATAGCCACCTTCTCCGCGCACCCCCTCGGTGATCAGACAGCCAGCACCGTAGATGCCGGTCGGGTGGAACTGGATGAACTCCATGTCCTGCAAGGGCAGGCCCGCCCTGGACACCATGCCGTTGCCATCACCGGTGCAGGTATGAGCCGAGGTGCAGGAAAAAAAGGCCCTGCCGTAGCCACCGGTGGCAAGCACCGTCATCTGCGAGCGGAATCGATGCAGCTCACCGGTCTCCAGATCCCAGGCCATGACTCCCCGGCAAACCCCGTCTTCCATGATCAGGTCGAGAGCGAAGTACTCGATGAAGAATTCGGCGTCATGTTTCAATGACTGCTGATACAGGGTGTGAAGCATCGCGTGCCCGGTCCGGTCGGCCGCTGCACATGTCCTCTGTGCGGTACCCTCACCGAAGTGCGTGGTCATCCCCCCGAACGGCCGCTGATAGATCTTGCCTTCCTCGGTTCGCGAAAAAGGCACGCCGTAATGCTCGAGTTCGATGACGGCGTCGGGCGCCTCCTTGCACATGTATTCGATCGCGTCCTGGTCACCCAGCCAGTCGGAGCCCTTGACCGTGTCGTACATGTGCCAGCGCCAGTCGTCTTCCCCCATGTTACCCAGTGCCGCCGACATTCCACCCTGTGCGGCAACGGTGTGGCTCCGGGTTGGAAACACCTTGGTGATGCAT
>Ga0316191_10003666_pt1 | contig 11402 bp, 7 predicted proteins | sample Eddworburr2cm_MG_FD_204928 | JGI IMG/M metagenome (GOLD analysis project Ga0316191, IMG submission 204928) | Coastal sediment microbial communities from Maine, United States - Eddy worm burrow 2 cm | ecosystem: Environmental > Aquatic > Marine > Coastal > Sediment | place: USA: Maine | collected... | reverse complement strand
TTTCAATCGTCGGTGTTATTGCGGCGCAAAGCCTTGGAGCGGGCGATCGGCAGGGAGTGATTGCAGTCGGTGAACAGGGAATTATTGCTGCCACCATCACGAGTATTCCCGTCATGCTCGGCGTCTGGTATCTCGGCCCGACGCTTGGACTGGCAAGACAGGATCCAGAGGTCGTCCAGCTAATCACTGACTATTCACGCGTGTTGACCTGGGCAGTCTTGCCAGCACTTTGGTTTGTCGTGTTACGTAACTACATCACGGCGCTCTCGAAGTCAGCAGCCATCGGCTGGATTACCGTTGCGGCGCTTGGACTGAATGTCGGTCTCAACTACACGTTCGTCTACGGCAAGTTCGGCTTTCCGGCCATGGGTGTTGTCGGCGCGGGCATTGGCACGACTCTGGTCAACTGGATCATGACCGGCGCTCTGATATTTCATGTTCTAAGATCGAAACAGATCGCGGAGTATCGCCCAAGAATCATTCCACACCGCTTCGACGGCAAGCTGTTGGGGGAAATTTTTAGACTCGGAATACCTATCTCGTTAACACAGTTTCTGAATGGAGCGATGTTTACGGTTGCGGCAGTTGTAGTGGGAATAATCGGCGCCGCAACACTTGCTGCCCAGCAGATTGTGTACAGCGTGATCTACCTTGCACTGAGTGCGGCCGCAGCGCTCGGTGAATCGGTCAGGGTTCGCGTTGCTTACGGCATTGGGCGACGCTCGGTTGATGCATCAAAACAGTCTGCGAACATCTCGTTCCTGCTTGCAGGGCTGACGACCTTTCTCGCTGCACTGGTGCTATGGATCATGCCTGGCAGCCTGGTCGGCATTTTCCTGAATACATCAGACCCCGAGAATGAGGTGGTTCTGCAAATTTCTATCGGACTCTCGGCCTACGCTGGTCTTTTCATATTGCTCGACGGCGTTCTGATGGTTATCGCAAATGCCATTCGGGGTTTGCGAGATACGAAGTCACCATTGTGGATTTCGATGGCCGGCTACTGGGGCATCGGCCTTGGTTCCGGGGTCTGGCTGTGTTTCCCTGCAGGCTATGGTGCCGATGGTTTATGGTGGGGGCTGATTGCGGGTGTCCTGTTTTCCGATATTCTTATGTATTGGAGATTTACGGTACGCCTTGCAGATGCCCGGCGGGCCCTGGCGGCTATCTGAGGAAAAAATCATGATACGAACAAATTTTCTTGTGTGCTTTGCGGCTTCACTCCTTCTCGGCGCCTGCGGAAGCGCACAAGAGCCGGCTCAGTTTGATGTGCTAATTATCAATGGCACCGTCTACGATGGCTCGAAAGCACCCGCTCGCCGGACGAATATTGGCATAGTGGAAGATCGTATCGTGTCCATGGATGCGGCGGCAGATGCCCAATCCGATAGGGTAATCGACGCCGAAGGCCTGGTCGTTGTGCCCGGCTTCATCGATCCACACACGCACGCGGACGAAGTCTTTGAGGCGGACAAGAGCGAAAATATCAACTATCTCGCCCAGGGCGTTACGACGGTATTCGTCGGTAATGATGGTCGCGGAATTCCTGAGCGTGCGGAAGGCGTCGCGACGATGCAGTCGCAGGGCATTGGCACGAACGTTGGTTACTTTGTCGGTCATGGAACCGTCCGGCAGAAAGTGATGGGCTTGGAAAACCGGGCACCGACTGACGACGAACTCGAGCAAATGCGCGAGCTGGTTGCCGCGGACATGCGCGGGGGAGCGCTTGGCCTTTCCAGCGGGCTTTTCTACACACCCGGCAGTTTCGCCGAAACTGACGAAGTCATTGAACTCGCCAAAGTCGCCGCGGAATTTGGCGGCGTCTACGACTCGCACATGCGCGATGAAAGCAGCTACAACATCGGCGTGCTTGGTTCGATCAAAGAGCTTATTGAAATCGGCGAGGAAGCGAACATTCCGGTACACGCGGCGCACCTCAAGGCGCTGGGACGCGATGTCTGGGGACAAAGCGGTGACATCATTGCACTGGTGGACATGGCGCGGGAGCGCGGCGTTGAAGTCACCGCTGATCAATATCCCTGGCGGGCATCAGGCACGAGTCTTGGCAGTTCCCTGGTCCCAAGCTGGGTCAGAGCGGATTCGAGAGAGGCCATGTTCGGACGCCTGGACAACCCCGACCTGGGCGATCAGATTCGCGAAGAGATGGAGGGAAACCTATGGCGACGTGGTGGCAAGGATTCACTGCTGATCACCGGGGAAAGCGAGTGGCGCGGAATGACACTCGGCGACATCGCTGAACAAATGGGGGTTGAACCGGTAGCCGCGGCCATCGAAGTCGTACGTTCCGGCGATCCCTCCGTCGCCTCATTCAACATGGACCCACCGGACATCAATGCCCTGGCTATCCAGGACTGGGTTATGACTGGCTCGGACGGTTCCAACGGACACCCGCGAAAGTTTGCATCCTATCCGAAAGGCTATCGGGACTTTGTTGTCGATAGTTCACTGATGTCAATGGAGCAATTCGTACATCGCAGTTCCGGCCTGGTCGCTGATTCCTTTTATCTCTGCGATCGCGGCTACCTGGAGGCAGGACGTAAAGCGGATATCGCCATAATTGACCTGGACACCTACCTGCCCGTCGCCGATTTCGAAAATCCAACGCGGCTCGCAACCGGAATTTTCCATCTCATCGTCAACGGTATACCCGCGATTGCCGCTGGCAAACCGACAGGCAGGCTATCCGGCGAAGTAATCGATCGTCAAAATCTGCAATGCAATCAATAAGATAATATTCTTCGCGACTAAATCAGATGGTGCCGCATCAATACTGCAAGAACCACACAAAAACGGGGAAGCACGCATGAACACTTTTAAACTGGCCGCCCTGGCCATATTGATGACCTTCGGCGCCGCGGCAGCAGATGAAGTCGAAGTTGAAAAGAAAATGGAAATCAAGGTCATGGTCTCCGGTGATGGCGAAGGTGATGCCACCGAAATGCACTGGATCAGCAATGACATGGATTTCGAGATGGAAGACCTGGCGGTGGGTGAATCCAGGGCGCTCGAAACCGAGTCCGGCAAATCCGTCACTATCACTCGCGCGGAAGAAGGATTCAGCTTCGACGTCGACGGCAAGACCATCATGCTGCCGGGCATGGGAGGGCATGGATCGCACATGGCCTTCATCGGCGAACCTGGGAAACCCGGCGCACCTATGGATATTGACGTTGAGATGTCAGGTGGCCCACATATCATGCGAGCTCACCATCCCGAGGGAATTACCATCGTGTCGGGCAAGCCACTCGATGATTCTGTCAAGGAAAGCATCCGCTCGGTGCTTATTTCTGCCGGGAATGGCGAAGAAGTAACTTTTATCGACGGCAGCGAAGACGGCAGGCACGTGATGATGAAGAAGATCGAGATTATTCAATAGCTTCATTTCTTAGAACTGTTCTATATATAGGCGCCCCACTCGGCAAGTGAGGCGCCTTTTATATTGAATTTTCGTACTGAATTTGGCTCTAATAGCCCATGTCCAGATTTACGCGACAGCTGAAAATTGCAGCATCTTTTACGGTAATTCTGCTGGTGGCTGGCTGCGCTTCGTCAGGCTCAGTGAAAGACGATGCAAGTGCTGCCGGATCCGCCTGCCCGGCTCACCTGAAACTGACCTGCGAGAAATTTCCCGGTCAGAAGGAACGCTGCTATTGCAGCTCCAGGGAAGATGTCAGGGCCTTCCTTTGGCTTGGCAGGGAATGGCACAGGAATTGAAGCCGCAGTCAAGGTGACGCACTTTTCCTTAAAGATTTTCGTCCAGACTTGCGAGATATGAGCGCGTCTGCCACTGTCAGGCATACAGGTATACCTGTATCCGTTGCGGCACATCTGCATTGCGGTTGTGCATCATCCGGCACTGCAATACCGGGCGCCGCTGCATATCGATCACCCTGTCCACCAAACACGACGCAAACCTGTACCGAATATATGGGCAAGAAACTACAATGTGCCTGTGGAACACGGGACGACCTCAGGGAAATCCTGGAACCGAAATCTCACTAACCCTATTGATATTTGACGGGGCAGAATAATGAAGAATAGCCTCCTGCTCATTCGAACCTCACCCTCGCGCAGCCTGATCCCGGTTCTGCTCGCCACGATGCTGCTAGCCGCAAATTCATGGGCGGAGGATCGAATTCCGATTGACGATCAGGCATTTTCCGGTGCACTACGAACTGCAGAGCAAATGCCCCGGCTGCGTAGCCTGCTCGTAAGCCACAACGGCAATCTGATTGTGGAGAAATATTTCAACGGCAGCACCGCCGAGCGGGCCGCCAATGTAAAATCCGTTTCCAAGTCGATCATGTCCGCACTCGTAGGAATTGCAATCGAACAGGGCCATGTCAACAGCCTGGATCAGCCGATCTCAGACTTCTACGGAGACCTGTTACCAAATCGGACCGACGCCCGGAAGGACAGCATCACCGTTGGAAACCTGCTGTCGATGCAGGCCGGTCTGGAAACGACGAGCTTCTACAACTACGGTGCCTGGGTTTTGAGTGACGACTGGATTCGCTTCGCCCTGGACCAGCCTCTGCAATCGGCGCCGGGAACGAAACTGCAGTACAGCACCGGCAACACGCACCTCTTGTCCGCAATTTTGACCGAAGCAACAGGCAAGTCCACGCTGACTTTTGCGCGCGAGGTTCTTGCTGCCCCTCTTGGATTTCACCTGGCTGCCTGGCCCCAGGATCCGAAGGGCGTTTATTTCGGCGGCAATAACATGGAGCTGACACCACGCCAGATGCTCGCGTTCGGCGAACTCTATATCAACAATGGTCGGGCTAACGGACGACAGGTCATACCGGAATCCTGGATACGAACGTCGCTGCAACCGCTTGCCGAGTCGGCCCGCGAGGAAGGTCGCTTCTATGGCTACGGGTGGTGGATGCGTGAAATGGCTGGCATGCAGGCGAGTTTTGCATGGGGCTACGGTGGCCAGTTCATTATGTTGGTACCCGATTTATCGCTGGTGGTCGTCACAACCTCGAGCAGCCTGCCCGGCGACGGCCGACGATCGCATATTCGCAGCCTTTACGAACTATTGGAATACGAGATCATCCAGCCGGCGCAACAGTTAGAATACGCAAACGTCGCCCGCGCGACGGATTGAAAATACCGGTCGATTCAGGGCCATAACGGCACAAGAACAATCTATGGGAATACTTATGCGAACTCTGCGCAATATTGTTGTCGGTTTCTGCCTCATGGCGCCAGTACTCGTAGTAGCGCAGGACGACACATATGACCTGCCAATCAAGGAGCACGTATTCGAAAACGGCTTGAGACTGCTGGTTATCGAACGGCCAGGCAACAATCGCGTTGTAAGCAAGATCTTTACCGATATGGGCGCACTCAATGAAACGCCGGGGCAATACGGCAGCGCACACTTTCTCGAGCACCTGATGTTCAAGGGAACACCAACTCTGGGTTCAGAGGACTGGGAAAGAGAAAGTCAGATTCAGAGCGAAATTCAGGCGACCGAGAACGCGCTTGAAGAGGCGCTCAATCGTGCACGAAACGAGCTACGTGAACGCGGCGTCTTTCATGATTATCAACACGCTGAATCGACTCCCGAGATTGACGCTCTGCGATCCCGAATATCCGCATTGAACGCACAGGCGCTGGAGCTCAATAACGAAGGCCCAATGAAGAAGTGGTACCAGGCTTTTGGCGGCACCAGGCTGACTGCTACCACCGAGCAGGAGTACATGAAGTTTGACCTGGATCTGCCCGCCGATCGAGTCGACCTGTTCCTGCGGGTCGAAGCCGATCGAATGGAAAATTCGGTATTCCGCAATTTTGATGCTGAACGCATGATTCTCGTCGAGCAGCGCCTGGGTGACCTGAACAGGAATGAAACCTCGTTCCGCGAAGCGATGAATTCGCTCGTCGGTCGCGTTTCGATGGTCTACGTGCCGGAGGGATATGCGAACGACTTCGGACAATACACGCGACGATATCAGGAAGAGCTCTACCGAACCTATTTCGTGCCGAACAACACAACTTTGATCTTCATTGGCGACGTCACGCTCGATGACATGATTCCCAGGGTCGAGCGGTATTTTGGACACATGGAGCGCAGACCGGAACCTGCCCGCTACCAGGCTCGGGAGCCTTTACCGTCAGCCGAGAAGAGACTGACATGGCGCAGCGACACCCTGTCCCCCCGCATTGACATTCGTTACCAGATCCCGGGCGTTGGGCATCCGGACCGACCTCAAATCGAGGTTTTGGCAGCGGTACTCGAACCATACCTGCAGGAGGCAATGACCGATGCCCAGATTGCCGGAACCGTCACGATCAATACTCGCGTAGTACATACGTCGAGATTCGGCGTGCCTGCGTCGCTCAATTTTGAGCTTATCGTTGGCAACGCCGACCAGCTTGATGCCGCCGAGGCGCTTATCCTCGGTGAGCTTGCCGCATTGTCCGTCGACTCTGTCAAGGCGGAAGACGTGGCATTGGCAAGGAAAATGCTGCGCACAGAATGGTACAGAATCGCGGCCGATCCCAACGCTCTTGCTTTCGAGATTGGCCATTTCCAGGTCATGGATAACTGGCGGGCACTCAGGCCATATCTCCTGGCTCGTGACAGGACAACAGCAGACGACATCGTGCGCCTGGGGAAGACCTACTTCGTTGCTAACAATCGTTCCGTAGGTGTGGTTCGGCCCGGGGAGGCAGGACAATGAGAAACTCTGATTCGAGCCTGTTCGCTATTTTTCTGGCTGCGGTGCTGACCTGGAATGTGTCTTTCAGCCAGGATCTTACTCATCCCCTCGACATGGATCTGCCGTCCAGCAATTTCCAGCGGCCGGACCCGGTCGACTACCTGTTGGCAATGGACAACGGGCTGGTTGCTTATATTGCCAGCGCCAAGCAGGTTCCGCTGGTAACGTTGAGCGCCTTCATAAAAGCGGGCAAGGCCAGCGATGCGCAACAGGGAGCAGCCGAAGTCCTGCTCGACGCCCTGAAAAACGCCGGACCGTCCGATTCAAGCCCTGCGGAATTCAAGCGCCTGCTAAGGCATATGACTGCGCGATACACGGTTGATATGCATGATGAGTGGATGGAGATATCCCTCAATGTGCCCACCGAAGATCTGGACGCGGCGCTGCCGCTTTTTGCAGCAGTCATTCAATCTCCAGCGCTGTCATCCGAGAGCATCGACAAGTTTGCGAGTAATAGAGGTTCTTCCGGCAGCGATCTCGGCGGAGAATCCGGTCCTGCGCTGTACGAGGGTTCACTGGGTGCCGCAGTCGATAAATTCTACGAGGTGCTGTACGACGGGCATCCCTTCGGATCAAAACCAACGGCAGAAGACTTCGCAAAACTTGAACTTGAGGATGTCCGGAAATTTCACAGCGACTATTTCGTACCGGGCAACATGACCCTTGCGGTCGCCGGTGATATTGATTATCGGTCGATCGAAACTGCACTATCGGACTTGTTCGGCGAGATGGAATTTCGCGACTCACCCGCTCCGGCTAATGTGCCCGGAATTCGGCGTGCGAATAGCCGGCAACACACGTTACCTGCGAAAAAATTGCAGAGCTGGCTCGTATTCGGTCACGATCTGCCACGGGTTCCGGTCGACGATCAGGCCGCTTTGGAGGTTATGAATTACATTCTGGCGGGCGGTCATCTATACACGCGAATGACAGTCGAGACTCGCTACAAATACGGTTATACCAATGATGCCAGCGGCTTCCTCGAAGACCGCTGGTTTGGACCAGGCAGCTACACGTTCCGGTCATACAGCCGGCCGGAAGTCATAAAACCCATTTACGACAACATGATGAACGAGATTTACCGGATCAGGCGCGAGCTCGTCTCGGACGAGGACCTTTTTATCGCCAAAGGCGCACTGACCGATGGAACGTTCCAGCTCCAATATCTTGACGGCTACTCCACGGTTCGAAACTTTGCCATTGAACGCCTTCGTTATGGCAACCACACGCGGTCATCAACCTACATCGAACGCATCCGGTCAGTAACAGCAGAAGATGTACGCGATGCCGCCAATAAGTACATTGAGCCGGATCAAATGCAGGTGATACTTGTCGGAGAACCGGTCGAACTTCTTAATTGACCGGCACAATGCTGGCTAGGGCCTTTTGATCGGTACACCTGCCAATGCCCCCGTCGCTTCGCCGTCGCTTATGGCCAACTGACCGTTGACGAATAGCTGTACGACGCCTTCTGCCAATTGCTGTGGCTCGTCGAAGGTCGCTTTGTCACGGTAGGTTTTTGGATCCAGTACCACAACGTCGGCCACATAATTTTCACGGAGGTAGCCGCGATCCGGGAGCCGATAGAAGTCGGCGGCAAGCCCTGAGAAACTTCGGATCATAAATTCAGGTGTCAGTAGCTCTTCTTCGAAGACAAAGTGGCGCATCTTTTTCGGGAATGCACCAAAGGTCCTGGGGTGAGTCATCGGCTGATCCGGGCGAGGCGTACGCCCGTCAGTACAGGTCATCATCCACGCTTCCTGTGCCAGCACACGGGTATTGTTGTGATCGTAAAGCTCGAGGTTCATGACAACCGCATTGCCCTCGCGAAGAATCCACTGAACGGTCTCGGCCGGCGAGAGCTCCCTCTCAGCGGAGACGTCCGCCAGTGTTTTCCCGTTAAGGTCCGGCCGCGGATCGGCAAACATTATTTTGTCAGCACCACCGCGTATCTCAAGCATTGCATTGCTCGAGGCGATGATTTCCGCGGCAGTCTTCGGGTCATCGAAACGCGCAATCATTTCCTCACTACCGCCCGCCGAGGCCCAGTCCGGAATAGTGTATGAACGAAGATTGCTTTGTGTTGCGGTATACGGATGGTGAGCGGCCCAAATATCAACGCCTCGATCGCGGGCGTCATTGAGGAGCCTGGCTCCTACATCGGCGCGACCATAATTATGGGCACCTTGCAGATTGTAGTGACTGAATATTCCACGCAGCCCGGATTCCTCGGTGATTCGGATGCCCTCTTCGACAGAGGCGTCGTAGCCGATGCCGCCGTAGACAGCCCCGAGGTCGCGGTCATGAGTGTCGTAGATTGCGTTGTCGAATTTTGCCGCCTCTTTGCCGAGGGCAATGACTTCGTCTGTCGACGCATAAGTGCCCGGTACGTAGAAAAGGCCCGTCGACAGTCCGAACGCACCCTCTTCCATTCCTTTCCTAACGTGCCGGCGCATTTCATCGAGTTCTGCCGGTGTCGGCTCCCGGTCTTCGCGGCCAATTACCGCTTCCCGCACAAAGCCGTGGCCAACGAACAACATGCCGTTCGTGCCGATTCCGTTATCTTCCCATAGCCCAAGTCGATCGGCTACGTCGCTGGTACCACCACCATCCAGTCCAAGCACGACGGTCGTGATCCCCTGGCGAAGATACGGTAATGCATCCCTGCCATAGTCTTCGTCAAGTACGGCGTGGCTGTGCGCGTCGATGAATCCGGGAGTTACCCAAAGACCTGTTGCATCGATCGTATTTGGAGACGACACGCCTTGTGCTTTCGCGTCACCGATAAATGCGATTTTTCCCATGCTGATTCCGAGGTCGGCGGAACGGGGTGAATCACCCGATCCATCGTAAATAAGGCCGCCGGTTATCAGCGTATCGACCGTAACGGCAGGCACGTCACTTGAGGGCGGTGCACAACCCGTCAATTGTGCAGCCAGCACTCCAAATAACGTCAAAATTGCTTTGTTTCCCATGGGTCTCTCATTTGACTTCGATGTTACGGGTGACTCATTCTAGCTGCTAAGGCTACACTTGTCCGAGACCAGGAATAATATTTCCCAGACAACGAAAGGTCAGCACTATGAAATCGCTTTTCAGACGCATTCGTTCGGCCAGCTTCGTATTGCTTGCTAGTGCAATCGGCGCCACCACTGCAAATGCCGAGGTGGATTTAGTCATTCAGAACGCACGTGTTGTCGACGGCACTGGCAGCCCATGGTTTGTCAGCGATGTAGCGATCGACGACGGTCGAATTGTCGCGGTAGGAAAATCCCTGGATGTCGTCGCCGATGAGACCATTGATGCTCGCGGACGTGTGCTCGCCCCAGGATTCATCGATGTTCATACACATGTTGAATCATCGGACAGTCGGGAAGGACTTAAGAATCTTCCCGGTGCGGAAAACTTCGTGCTCGATGGTGTCACGACCATCATTACCGGCAATTGCGGTGGCTCTGAAATTGACCTCCACGCATGGGGTGACAGTCTTTCCAATCTCGGTATCAACGTCGCGTCTTTAATCGGACACAACTCAGTCCGCAGAGCGGTTGTCGGACTTGACGACCGCGCGCCAACGGCTGGTGAGATGCAACAGATGCAGGCGTTGGTCGACAAGGCTATGCAAGACGGCGCTGTCGGTTTCTCGACCGGACTTTTGTATGTGCCAGGTACTTATGCGACTACCGAGGAGGTTATCAGCCTTGCCAAAGTTGCTTCCGGTTACGGCGGCGTATACGCCAGCCATATGCGTGAGCAAGGTGCGATGCTGCATGAGTCAATCAGCGAAGCCGTTCGCATCGGACGTGAAGCCGATATGCCGGTGCAGATATCACACCTGAAAGTGAAAGGTCGCACTCGCTGGGGAACGATTGGCAGCGCGCTCGAACTCATTGAGTCATATCGCCGCGAAGGTATCGACGTTGTCGTTGACGTCTATCCCTACGCGCGGGCCAGCACCAACCTCGGAGTTAATCTGCCACGCTGGGCAGTGGCCGGGACGGCCAGCGATATCGCCGAGCGCATTGATGACAGCGAGACTCGAGATCGAATAACAGACGACATGAAAGCAATGTTGGAAGACGGCGGTTACCCCGACTATTCATACGCAACAGTCGCACAGTATCGGCCGAATCCATCCTATAACGGCCGTACAATCTCGGAGATAAACAGACTTGTCGAACGCTCGTCCACCACCGACAACGAGATCATGACTATTCTGGATATGATGGTCGAAGGTGGAGCAGCCGGAGTCACCCAGGGCGCTTCGATGATTTATCACTACATGGGTGAAGATGACGTCGACACAATCTTGCGCTATCCAAATGCGGCGGTAGCGAGTGATGGTTCGATCATCGCGTTCGGCAATGGACAACCTCATCCTCGTTCATACGGAACAAATGCCAGAGTCCTGTCCGACTATGTTCGGGAACGAAAAGTGCTCACACTGGAAGACGCCATCCGGCGAATGACCTCATTGCCCGCGCGGACATTCTCTTTTCACGATCGAGGGATAGTGCGCCCCGGTTTTGTAGCAGACCTCGTTTTGTTCGACCCGGAGAAAGTCGATGACATAGCGACGTTTGAAGATCCGCACCAATTCAGCAAAGGCTTTGATGTCGTCGTGGTAAACGGCGCAGTGACCGTTGC
>Ga0316191_10003665_pt1 | contig 11403 bp, 9 predicted proteins | sample Eddworburr2cm_MG_FD_204928 | JGI IMG/M metagenome (GOLD analysis project Ga0316191, IMG submission 204928) | Coastal sediment microbial communities from Maine, United States - Eddy worm burrow 2 cm | ecosystem: Environmental > Aquatic > Marine > Coastal > Sediment | place: USA: Maine | collected... | reverse complement strand
CGAGAAAAGAATGAGGTCGAATTTAATAATGCGATCGAGGTCGCGCGTGCGGGGCATGTCGATATCCTCGCGGTAGGTAATGAGGTGCTGCTCCGTGGCGATCTTGATCAACAGGATCTCATCGATTACATACAACGTGCCAAACAGGCAGTACCGGACGTAACCGTCAGCTATGTCGATGCGTACTTCCTGTTCGAAGACTACCCGGAAGTTGCAGATGCCTGTGATGTTTTACTGGTTAACTGCTATCCCTTCTGGGAAGACTGTCCGGTCGAATACTCATTGCTCTATATGAAAGAGATGTATCGCCGTGCTGTGTATGCCGCTAAAGGTAAAAAAGTGATCATCAGTGAGACCGGCTGGCCTAGCGAAGGTGCTATTACGGGTGCAACCGTGCCTTCCTATGACAATGCTATGCGCTATTTTATTAATACCTACCAATGGGCTGATCAGGAAGGTATAGAGATCTTTTATTTCTCATCATTTGATGAAGCATGGAAAACCGGTGACGAAGGAGATGTCGGTGCGTACTGGGGATTATGGGATAAGGACGGCAACTTTAAATATTCATAATATGGGTTTGATTAAAAATGAAAAATAATAAACTAGATATCGGTTTCGAGCATGCCATCTGTTATTCCGGCTACAGAGAAGGACAGTCTCCGGTAGAGGGTGTGTTTCCTTCTTACCAGGAGATCCATGAAGACCTGAATATACTTAAAGACAACTGGAAGTTGCTCAGGCTTTACGACTGTAGCTGGCATGCTGAATTCGTACTCGAAGTAATACGTAATGAATCCCTCGATCTCAAGGTCATGCTAGGTGCAGATATGGCGGCCGAAGAGGCTAACTATAACTGTCCCTGGGGCGCTAACTACGATGAGAAAACGCTCATCGCGAACAGGCGCGAGAACAGTCATGAGATCGACAGGTTGATCATCCTGGCTAATCGTTACCCGGATATCGTCTCGTCGGTATCAGTCGGCAACGAGGCCAGCGTTGACTGGAGCGACCACCTGGTGAGTGTTGAAAAGTTACTGAGTTATGTGCGCAGGATAAAGGCGGCGGTCAAACAACCGGTTACATTCTGTGAGAACTATGTGCCATGGACTAATAAACTGGAACCCCTGGTAGCAGAACTGGATTTTATCTCCTTGCATACTTATCCGGTATGGGAATACCAGACCATCGAAGGAGCTCTGGATTATACCAAGCAGAATTATTATAGCGTCGCCAATCATTATCCTGATAAACCTGTGGTGATCACAGAGGCTGGCTGGACCACCTGTTCTAATGGCCGTGGCATACATCCATGGAATGCTTCGCAGGAGTTTCAGGCGACTTACTACTGTGAACTATTAGACTGGTGTAAAGAAGCCGACATCCTGACATTTGTTTTCGAAGCCTTCGACGAGCCGTGGAAAGGATCGGAGGACCCTCATGAGCCCGAGAAACATTGGGGCATCTTCACCATCGACCGTAAACCGAAGCTTGTGATGCAGGATATATATTCTCATCTATAGGTCTGCGTTCGGCAAGAATAATGAAGTATCGCAGTAAGGAAATATAATGAGTAACTATCCAAGAACGTTCTCTCATATCGGGATCTCTGTTCCAGATGTAGATAAGGCCGTCGACTTTTATAGCGAGGTGATGGGCTGGTATCAGATCATGAAACCGACGGTGATCACCGAGGAGTCTGATACACCGATCGGACAGATGTGTATCGATGTGTTTGGTACTGGCTGGGGGGCGTTCAAGATCGCCCATATGTCTACGGGTGACAAGATCGGTGTCGAGATGTTCGAGTTTAAAAATAACGAAAGTCCAAAAGACTTCGAATACTGGAAAACGAGCACATTCCATTTCTGTGTACAGGATCCGGATATAGAAGGCCTGGTAGAAAAGATAGTCGCACATGGAGGTAAGCAGAGAATGCCGATCCGTGAGTATTACCCAGGTGAAAAACCATACAGGATGGTTTATGTGGAAGATCCTTTCGGTCTGATATTCGAGGTCTACTCACACAGTTATGAGTTAACTTATTCCCAGGGTGCTTATTAAACATGGGTGCGCGCTAAACCAGAGTAGGTATTAAATGGTAACGGTAAAAATGCTTATGAAATACTATACAGGGAAGACGTATTTGTATTAACAGGCTTCGGCTTCAGGCAACAGCAAGTACTTTCTATAAACGGAACTGATTTACAACGAGTAATTAAAATGAATTTAGCAATGATAGGCCTGGGGAAGATGGGCGCCAATATGGTTCGACGTCTCGTACGTGATGGACACCAGGTCGTCGCTTATGATGTCGATATCAGATACGCGGAGGCACTTGTCGCTGAACATCACAATGTAACCGCAGTGAACAGTCTGGAGCAGTTAGTTGATTCTCTCGACGCACCACGTGTGATCTGGTTGATGGTACCGCATGAGTATGTCGACCAGAGTATAGAATCTCTGCGTGACGCTGGAATGAGCAAGGGGGATCTGCTGGTCGATGGTGGTAATTCGAATTTCAATCTATCAAAACAACGCGCTGAATATCTTCACAGCATGGGGATTCATTTTGTAGACTCGGGGACCTCTGGTGGTGTATGGGGACTGGAAAATGGTTATAGCATCATGGCCGGTGGTAGTGATGAAGCGATCGAAATACTGCGACCGGCACTCGAATCTCTAGCGCCGGCAAAAGATACCGGCTGGGGGCATGTCGGACCTGCCGGTGCAGGTCATTATGTGAAGATGGTTCATAATGGCATCGAGTATGGCATGATGCAGGCGTATGCTGAAGGATTTGAGATGCTCGAAGCCAAGCATGAGATGCATCTTGATCTGCCGCAGATATCTCAGATCTGGCAACACGGCAGTGTGGTGCGTTCATGGTTGCTGGATCTGATTGCCGATTCGTTAATTGAGGATAAAACGCTGTCTTCATTGAGTGACTATGTTGATGATTCCGGTGAAGGCCGCTGGACGGTACATGATTCGATCGATCTTGGCGTGCCAACACCGGTACTGACACTGGCTTTGCAGATGCGTTTTCGCAGTCGACAGGATCCATCTTTCGGCGGTAAGGTGATAAATGCTATGCGTGCAGGTTTTGGTGGGCACAGTATTAAATCATCAGATTAGTAATAAAAACAATGTATTAGAAATAGTATCTAATGTATATTCTTAATTGTAAACAGTTTGCTGGTACTGCTTATCGTAGGAGAAGATTATGAATCAAAAAGAGTTACATGATATTTCACCGAAGAGCGCAGCACAGTTATTGCATGACGATCCTCGTGCGATATTGGTCGATATCCGTTCTAGCATGGAATATTTATTTGTCGGGCATCCTGTTGGTGCCGTGCATCTACCCTGGATCGACGAACCCGACTGGGAGATCAATCCGCACTTTGTTGCCGAGGTACGAAAATTAATGCTGGGAGGGGCGGTATGTGATGTCGAAGATGGCTGTGCACCTATCGTGCTGATCTGTCGCAGCGGCAAGCGGTCACTGGAAGCAGGCAAAGTCTTATTAGCTGCAGGTCTTAGTAATATCTTTCATATCGATGAAGGTTTTGAAGGCGAACTGAATGATATTCATCAACGTAGTTCGATCGGTGGCTGGCGGTTCCACGGCTTGCCGTGGGAGCAGTGTTGATCACTGCAGCAATGCCTGGTGTTTGGGATCTTTCAGGACATGTCCTGCTAACGAATGTATGACTTTAGGGCTATAAAAAAATGCTGACGCCTCCGCTAAGTTTCTACGAAAAATTCAACTATGCGCTGGGCGATACCGCCTCCAATTTCTTCTTCCAGTTTTTTTCCATCTTCATCGTTTACTATTACACCGATGTCTATGGGCTGAGCACCGCTGCAGTGACCACCATGCTGCTGACGGTGAAACTTTGGGACTGGATCACCGACCCGATCATGGGCCTCATCGCTGACCGTACCAATACACGCTGGGGTAAGTTTCGACCTTACCTGTTATGGATGGCTGTGCCATACGGCGCTTTAGGCTACCTGATGTTCATCAATCCGGACCTGGGCGAAGAGGGCAAACTTATCTTTGCCTATATAACGTATATCCTGATGATGACCGCCTACACGGCGATCAATGTTCCTTACGGCGCTATGATGGGTGTCATGACCACCTCATCCAGTGAGCGCTTAACCCTGGGCACCTTCCGTTTCGTCGGTGCTTTCAGTGCGGCTATCGTGCTGGGTATGTCGGTCAGGCCATTGGTAAGGTTCCTCGGCGGTGACAACGAGATGCTCGGCTTCCAGTATACGATGGCGATCTTCGCCGTTCTGTCAGTTCTGCTGTTCCTGCAGACGTTTCGTGGCACCAAAGAACGGGTCTCTCCGCCGCCGAGTCAGGATAGCCATATAGGTAAGGACCTGTCTACACTGTTTAAGAATAAAGCCTGGCTGGTGATGGTCGTCGCCGGTATATTTACCCTGGCCAGTGTTGCTATCCGCGGTGCAGCTACCGTGTACTTTTTCAAATACTATATGCTTGACGATAATACTTCTTTTATATGGATATGGGATCGTACCAGCTTTTTTATCACGACAGGCGCTATCGTATTTGTCATCGGTGTGATCGCCGGTCGGTATTTGAGCAATATATATGACAAGCGTTCGCTGATGATGTTTCTGACGCTATCCAACGCGATCATAATGGGTTTGATGTTTTATATCCCCAGTGAAGATTACTGGACGATGCTAACGATGAACGCACTGGCATCGTTACTCGCCGGACCGACACCGGCACTGGTCTGGGCGATGTATGGTGACGTCGCCGATTTTGGTGAGTGGAAATTTAACAGGCGGACCACCGCACTGGTTTTCTCTGCGGCACAGTTTGCACAGAAGCTTGGTTTGACCATAGGGGGTGTCCTGCCGACAGCCGTACTTACCTATGTTGGTTACGAAGCCAATGTGGTTCAGTCGGAAACATCATTGCTCGGTATTCGCCTGATCTTCACCTGGTTGCCGGCCCTGTTCGCTATCATCGCGGGCCTGGCGTTTATCTTCTATCCGCTTCGCGATAGCCATCTTGTTCAGATCGAAGAGGATCTGGTGAATCGCCGCTTAGGGAAAGGCGAGCTGAGTCCGGCACTCAGTACGCCGTAAGATAAATCTATCCATTGTTTTGACTGATACTGAAGTCAGAACAAGTGATCTGAGTCCAGTAATCGTGACCCGGGTAATCGAAAGTAGTGACAGACAATAATGAGGACACTATGTTTAGTCGAATACACAGACTGGTTTTATTGCTGCTTGTCGTAATGTTATGCAATACCAATGCATTGGCAGAAGCGATACCCGTCGAACTTAAGAAAACAGATAAAGGCTGGCAGTTGCTGCGCGATGGCAAGCCATACTTCATCCGTGGTGCCGGTGGTAGTGCCAGCATGCAGAAGCTGGCTGCTGCCGGTGCAAACTCGCTGCGCACCTGGGGCAGTGACGACATCGGCGATCTCCTCGATGAGGCACATGCTCTGGGCCTGTCGGTTACTGTCGGCATCTGGCTTGGCCACGAGCGGCATGGTTTTGATTACAACGACGAGGCGCAGGTGAAAGCGCAGCTGGAGAGTGCCCGTAAGGCAGTCATGCGTTACAAAGATCATCCTGCGGTACTGCTATGGGGGGTTGGTAACGAGATGGAAGGTTTTGATTCCGGTGATAACCCCGCTATCTGGAAAGCTGTTAACGATATCGCCAGCATGATCAAGGAACTCGATCCGGCACATCCGACCATGACGATTACTGCAGAGATCGGTGGTGGGCGTATCAGCAGTATCGAAAAATATGGCAGCGCTATCGATATACATGGCATTAATGCCTATGGCGGTTCACCTTCTATACCCGAACGTTATCGTGCAGCGGGTGCTACTAAACCGTACATACTGACCGAGTTCGGGCCACCAGGTGAATGGGAGGTTGCTAAAAATGACTGGGACGCAGCCTATGAGCTGACCAGTACAGAGAAAGCGCAACGATATAGAGAGTCTTATCAGCAAGCTGTTCTCGGTGCGCCAGGTGTTGCGCTGGGTTCCTATGTCTTTATCTGGGGTTACAAGATGGAAGCGACAGCAACCTGGTTTGGCATGTTTCTTCCCGATGGCTCGCCGTTAGCTGCTGTCGATGTCATGACCGAGTTGTGGTCTGGTCATCCGCGAAAAAATCTTGCACCCGCTGTAAAGCCGTTGATCGTAAAAGGTGACTCGCAGGTGGATCCGGGGAGCGAACTGCAGGTCGCGAGTGAGATAAAGGATGCCGAAGCAGGCGAGGTCAAAGTGCGTTGGGTATTGCGCCGCGAGCAACAGGGTGAACAGATAGGCGGAGACTATCGGGCGATGCTCCCGGACATCGAAGATGCCATCATCGAAAGTCGAAGCGATGGCGTGCTGGTCCGCATGCCGGAAGAACCGGGCTCTTATCGACTGTTCCTCTACGTTTACGATGATGCCGGTAATGCGGCGACAGCCAATGTGCCCTTACTGGTCAAAGGCGAAGCGCGCACGGCGATGCCATTCCTGGTTTACGAAGATGGCTTTGACGGCATGCCATGGGCACCCTCAGGATGGATGGGCTCATACCAGGAGTTACAACTAGATGGTGATCACAGTGATAACCCTCACCGCGGTAATACCTGTATCAAGATGCGTTACCAGGGTAAGTTCGGCTGGGTTGGTGTGGCCTGGCAGCATCCGAGTAATAACTGGGGAGATACTGAAGGTGGTTTTGATGTCAGCAGTGCGACTGCCCTCGAGTTCTGGGCACGAGGTGAGTGGGGTGCTGAACATATCAGTGCTGGCGTTGGTCTCATCGGCAAAGACAAACCGTATCCGGATTCGGGTCTCGCGACCATCGATGACATCGTTCTGGAAAAGGAGTGGAAAAGATACGTCATCCCTCTAGATGGTATCGACCTGTCAAGTATCAAGACAGGATTTTATATCAGTGTAAAAGGGCGGCAGACATCAGTGACTGTTTACCTGGACAGTATACGTTTCATCCGTCAGTCAGGAGAGTAAAGCCGTGATTTATTACCGAAACTTCGGGTCTTGCTCGTTCAAGAAACAGGATATAGATTTTTTATTCTCTGGTTTGCCCACAGGCAAGAAAAGAGATCGGGAACAGGGTTGATTGATGATGCCTGAGAGTGAGATCCAGAGAGTCCTTGATACCAGACGGTTTGCGATACTGGCTACCCAGAGTGATGGCCAGCCACATACCAGCCTGATGGCGTTCACGCCTATGGATGGCATACGTCATCTCATCGTGGCTACTTATCGCGACACGTTAAAATACCGTAACTTGTTGAAAGAAAACCGCGTGGCAGTCCTGATCGATAGCAGGACCGTGTCGGATTCAGCTACAGCCGGGGGTATCGTTCTCACCTTACACGGCATTGCAACTGAAGTTTCAAATGCCGATCGTGCTGCGGTAGCGCAGGCACATCTGGCGAGGCACCCGGATCTCAGAGCATTCCTCAGCTCGCCCGACTGCGTCTTGTTACGTGTTGCAGTAAAAAACTATGAAGTCGTTGGTGGTATTGACGATGTATCCTGGTATAAGTTGGCGGTATAAATGCCAGATGTTTATCAGGTAGTAGCGTAACTAATCGTAGCGATTGATAGGCCTTGTATCAGTAAAATCGTATAATATACTTTAAATATATTCCCTAACACTCTGAAATAACATTATTAAATAGCTTCTAGATAAGTTCCATTAAACCGTCCATCCATTTGTTTGAATGTTTTGTCGATAATTCGACAGTTTTCTAAAGATTTGGTGTATTATTAAATTCTAACGGCAGACCATGTTTGCCGTTCATAAATGTCAGCCTCGGTTCTCGTGGCTGTAAAAGAATCTCAAATTAAAATTTTCTACATCACACTTTGTGGTGTTCCCGATCTATTTATGTGCAGGATGTATGTAGATGAGTAAAACTATGAAGACTTTTGATAATGCCGTAAAACCAGCTGTTAGATTACTCTGCCTGGCAACTTTACTTGGCCTTGCTGCATGTGATCCTGGACAGCCCGAGTCCAGTGCTGGTTTTAGTGCCTCAGGTTATGCCGCGCCACTCAGCCAGGCTGAATTTAATGCACTACCTCCAGAAGAGCAGTACCAGGTTGCCAGTAAGCTATATGGAACATTTTTCCGTGGTATCTCAGCAGAAGACTTTTTCGATCTTGAGTCTGGCACGACCAATCTATCACCTAAGAGCAGTACTTTCCTCGATGATGCAAGAAAGTCATTACAGACGACGCTAACCGTCGAGCAGCTTTCAGCAGCAGATACCTTGATCGAAGGTTTAGATGAAGAGGGCAATCCGAACGAGGATGATGCGAAATATTCTTTTGATACTGATACAGATGCTAACGAAAACGAAAAAGTGATGCAATTGCCGCTTGCCCGTATAAAAGAGTACCCGATCAGCCGTGATCTATATGTTCAATGGATGGCTTATTTTTTAAGTAATACCATCATGTATTCACCGGCTGTCGAGATGGAGAGTACCGATACGGTCGATGCACAAAACATGTATCGTTTTCTGACGACGAACCTGCGTGAAGGCAACTCGGTGAGACAGATGGTTCGTTCCAACCTGCCATCCTTAGCGAGATGGCGTGTTTCACGTTCCTCTGAGAACCATGCCCTGGAAGCCTATGAGCTTTATCTTGGTCTGTTTGAGACAGAGGAAGATTCAGTAAAGGGCGGTACAGCCTGTAAAGACTTTTACCTCACGGATGAAGATTCTGGCTATGTCATCAGTACGACTAATATCCCGAATACGGAACCGCAACTGATCCTTGATGCGTATTTCATAACCACCTGTGAAGATTTATATGATGCCATCGCCGGCCATCCTCTGATTTTGCCACGTGCTGTTGAGGTGCTGACGAATTATATATTTGCGGGACGGTCACGGGAGGACAGGGTAAATATAATTAACTCTATCGTAAGCAGCGGTGCTGAAACCTATGAAGAAATTTTCACTGCCATGCTGTTTTCCAGAGAATACCTGTTGAATACCGAGAGACCAAGATCTTTTGAAGAGAGTTTGATGCCGCTGCTGGATTCGCTCAAGTGGGATCCTGCCGCTGACCCTACAGATTCAGCCGGTAAGCGAATATTTGAACATATGGCTTCAGGCTCCGATAATCCTCCTAATAGAGGAAATGTGCTGTATCTTGGAAATAAAGGATGGCATTCGATGTCACTCAAGATAGGACGCCTGCCGGATGTGCCGCTCGATGCTCTAAGTTTTGCAAACTACCATAAAGGTGTTCGTGAAGAGTTATTAGTAGATACGAGACATTTCGATGGCAGCCAGTTGGATATACCCGGGTTGATTTATAAGGGTGATGGTGATGATGCTGACGAAAATCTGCGTGATGTTGTCTCACAGCTGAGTCTGAACGATTATATCCACTTCCTGTTTTTGAATACCATGCAACGTAAAGCAAGTGCTGATGAGTTAGCCGGTTTAATCACTATACTCGATGGGCTGTCTTTACTGGAAACAGATATCGACGGTAACCAGGTTATCAGGCCTAGTACCAGTGACAACCGTCATAATAATATCGCTGCAATCACCTTTGACTACATATCCAGGTTGCCCGAGTTTTATTACTTCAGAGCAATCAATTAAAGGCGAGATATATAAGGAAAACACTATGAATAAAAGAAACTTTCTAAAAAGTGTTGCTGCTCTAGGTGGTTCTGCACTTTTACCATCATCACTTAATCCGTTGGCGATGTATAAGACGGCGAGTGCAGCAGTCGATTACTCAGGTGCAACTGTTGTTGCACCAGCCGTAATGCCACAGGTCATTAACATCTTTCTATATGGCGGTCCGTCTGAACTTTCAGGAAACCTGACCAACATACAGGATATCGAAGATAATTCGCAAAACTCTTATGCAGCTGCGTTTAATAATCGAATTTTATCATTCGATACAACCGGAGATGGCGTCAACGGGTTTATTACAAAGAATGGATTCTGGCGAGGGGAGGCACGTACTGATGCAGGTAATCTTCATTTAGATAATGGTTTTAGTGCTGGCGGCCGTGCTATGCAGTATATGCTGGATAAAGGCCACATGTCAGTCTACCGTACGCTATTTAAAGAGCTCGACGGGACTCGGTCTCATCGTGAGAGCCTGTTACAGAGCTTTAAAGGTTCTCTGGATATCGAGGGCAGCCCTGGCGTAGGTACTCGGGTAGCGGCCACATTATTCCAGCATCGTGGTCTTTATGAAAATAATACACAACTAGCTGACGGTACTATGTTTGGTGACATCGTCAATGATCTGTTGCTGCCTTTTGTTTCATTCGAGGGTGATACGCGTGCTTACCAGCAGGATCCGGATTTTCAGGTTCCATTATTAATGCGTGGTCTTACCCTGGATCAGAACTTTCAGAATCCTTATTCCAGGGGAAGCGTGCCATCGACTGACGCAGATATCGAAGCGCTGGCAGCAGCCATGCGTACAGCGGAATACGATGCAAGGTATTCAGGGACAGCAAGTAGCTTTGATCTAAGAGAATTTCTCGAAAGTAAAATTAATGGGATACAGGCTGCCAGTAGCACAGATCTTCCTGTTATTGACCCCAATGATCCAGATGCTGCATCTGACGCCGCGTCACTAGGCTTAAGTGATCCAAGTCTAAGCGTAGTCCGTGTTGCCTATCCAAACAATCAGTACACCTCGAGGGTACGCGCTGCAGTGACATTAGCATTGGTGAATCCGAGCTCACTGTACATAACCGTTGGCGGTGGCCTCGGTGGCTGGGATGATCATAATAATGGTATTGACAGTTATCGTAACCGGATGAATGATTTGATGGAAGTGATGAAAGCGGCGACATTGCATATCAAGTACGCCAATGTTTCACAAAATGCTGGCGCATTCAAAACACTCGATGGCAACACTCGTTCTACTGATAATATCGTCATCAATATGTGCGGTGACTTTGGTCGACGAGTAAACTTGAATGGCAACCAGGGCTGGGACCATGGTAATAATCAAAACCTGTTTACCTTCGGTGGTGCAGGTGTACGAGAAGGCGGTGCTTCTGCATTAGGTAAAGTGGTCGGTAGAACAGTCCGGGTTGGAGAGTCTGGTACAAATAACCAGGTAACTGAGCCTGCACCCGGTAGTTATAAAGCGGAACCGATGTCTGTTGCCGCTACTGTCTACTCTTATTTTGGAGTGCAGGATCCTGATGTATTAACCAGAGATGATGAATTGAATCCTGCAGGTGTGCCAGCCATCGATGAAACACAGGCGGGTGAACCGGACCTGTTTTAAATCGTATAGCAGGTTAGCTCGAAATAAAAAAACACCGGATAATCTGCGGTGTTTTTTTTGGTTTGTTGGC
>Ga0316191_10003664_pt1 | contig 11404 bp, 7 predicted proteins | sample Eddworburr2cm_MG_FD_204928 | JGI IMG/M metagenome (GOLD analysis project Ga0316191, IMG submission 204928) | Coastal sediment microbial communities from Maine, United States - Eddy worm burrow 2 cm | ecosystem: Environmental > Aquatic > Marine > Coastal > Sediment | place: USA: Maine | collected... | reverse complement strand
ATATCGGAAATGTTCCGCCGCGCCTGCTCGAAGACCCGCTCGGCCATCTCGGGCGAGGCTTCCAGAGCTCCAGAGTCCTCTTCAGCTAGGAGGGGATCGCCAGGGAAAGCCTCTTTGAGACGATGACTGACCACGATCTGGGCCGCGAGATCGGCGAGGGTTACCGGCGAACGGTCGCCCTTTGCGAGAGAATCGCCTGCGGCGACGATTCGATCCTGGACTCGACGGGTGAGGCCGCAGACCTCGGCGACGATCTTGTCGGCTATCTGGAGTTCATGTTCGTACATATGTTTGGAGTGTAGCAGGCGAAGAATGAGGAATGAGGAATGAGGAATGAGGAATGAGGAATTACCTCCACCCACCCGGGTGAGCGCAGAGGGCGGATGGAAAATCCGAAATCTGTAGCTTGCGTGGTACCTTTTTCACGATTCCAGGGGGGTCGGGTGGCAAATTCGAAATCCGAAATCCGAAATCCGAAATTTGAGTGGGCTGTCTTTGCCGACGCGACCTGTGCCGGGCTCTCGGTGTTGATTCCGTTGCCGGTGGTCGACCTGTTTTTCGAAACTATCTTCAGAAGGCGGATACCGGGCAGGATCGCGAAGGTCAGGGACTCCGAGGTTGCGTCGGCGACAAAAGCCCAACTGGCTCGTCCGGTGAACGGCTCACTTTCTTGGACCGGATGTATTGCGGTACCGTTCATGGTCGGTCGCTACATCCTCCGTCGCCTGTGGAGAAAGATCATTTACATCTTCGCGGTCAAGGATGCGACCGCGGCGCTCACCGAATATTGGCACCGTGCATTCCTGATCGATCACATGGTCCGCGCAGGCCACCTCGCGCCGGGCGTTGACACCGTCCTCGCCGTCCGGGTGTATCGCCAGGTTCTGCAGACAATCGACCCGAGCCCCTTGACCGGTCTCGCTCGGCAGACCGTAGCCAATGCTCGACATGTCCTTCGCCTGCTGGTCCGTGCGCGACGGCTCGGCGCCGCCGAGGTGACGAAATCGCTCGGCGAGGTGCTGTCATCGCACTGGAAAGTTGCCTCGGAGTCGCTTGTCGCCACCTCCCACCGATACAACGAGCTTTATGCGGCCGAGGTCTCGCCGAAAGAACAATCACGGTAACTCGATCCGCGGTATTCTTGGTTGCGGTTTCGATGGTGGAAAGGGGATGCGGGTAGGTGCGACGGGTGTCGAAAACTCACACTGTTGTTGGCGACAAGATCCGGAATTTGTTCCTGAAGCACCCCGGAACTTACGCCAAGGGCGCGGCATCGATCCTGCTGTTGCTTGTGGCTGGGGCTTGTTCTGCGCCACCAACGCCCTCACAACGAATCATCCTCGTCACCATCGATACACTTCGCGCGGATCACCTGGGGGCGTACGGGTATCCACGGGGCGTGTCGCCATTTCTCGACGACCTCGCTGACAGATCCGTGGTGTTTGACCAGGCATTCAGCTCATGCTCCCACACCGCACCGAGTCACGCCTCTCTCTTCACCTCGCTGCAACCAGCCCAACACCGTCTCCTGGTCAACGGCGAGCTGCTTGACGATCAGCTGCTTACCATCGCAGAGCTACTCTCGGAGCGGGGGTATCGGACAGCCGCCTTCACACCGGTGAAGTTCCTCAACGGGCTCACTGCCGGATTTGATCATTTCAGCTCGTCGGAGGCGTACGAACCAGCCGACGCTGTTCTCAGCCGGGCCTTCGAGTGGCTGGGGAAAAATGGCGCCGATGATACAAAGTCTTTCGTTTGGATCCATCTCTACGATGTTCATGAGTGGCTTGCTCCGAAACACCTGCAACGGGAAAAGGTGAGGTGGGTCAGGAAAAATGCGGAACTGCAGGGCGCTGAACTGCGGCGATGGCTCATCGAACACCACGGGCTGCCGGCGGAGCAGCCCGAAGGTGTCGCGCCGATCGTACGATCCATGAATCGCTATGATGGCCAATTGTATGCGGTCGACCAGGCCCTGGAACGGTTCTACGATGAGCTTGGCACGCTCGACCTCCTCGATGGATCAATCTGGTTCATCACCTCCGATCATGGTGAAGGGCTCGGCAACCACCATCGTATGGGCCACGGCCAGTACATTTACGACGAACAGATTCGTGTTCCCCTCCTGGTCCACAGCCCGACCGATAGGCTCGCGATCGGACGAGTGGACAAGATGGTCCGTCTGGTCGACGTGGCGCCGACCATTGCCGCCCTCGTGGGATCGTCCATGGAGACGCAGGCGATTCCGGCGGTTGGTCAGTCGATGCTGCCGCTGCTGCGCGATTGGCAGGCGCAGTGGATGGTCACAGAATCGTATGCAGAACGGCGACCTGCGGATGAGCGCCGAATCAAGGAGGGTTGGCTGCCTGGAGACGTATACGCCACCCGAAGTGATGATCGCAAACTGATCATCAACACTGGGGGATCCTGCGAGTACTATGACCTCGGGTCGGATCCGTTCGAAATCAACAATGTGTGTGAGTCGTCCGAACCCGATATCGCCGAGCTCATTCGGTTGTTGACCGAGACCTTTGACGCTATGCGGTCTCAAGGAGAGGCGATGCACAGCGGCGCTGCATCGCCGGAGGTCATCGAGGAGCTCAAGGCTCTCGGCTACCTGTGATGGATTATTGAGCATATGGAAGTGCCACGAATGCGCCTGCTGATCCTCGCAATGCTCGGTGTGGTCGCATGTGGAGACGAACCGGTGCTCTTGAAATCTATCGATCTGGTCACTGGGGGAATGCTCCAGGTTGACGGGAAGCGTCTTGCCGCCCACGAGACCTTCTTCGCCGATGAGACCTGGGTCGCCGTACCCGTGATGTCCGGCCTCCAGGTGAAGGCAGATTTCGAACTGCATCGCGAGCCGTTTCTCGAGCTGGCGGGAGCTGTGACGTGCCGGGACTCTGGAGTCGCTCTCGAGGATGGGAGCCTGTATGTGGAGCTGAGACTCGAGAATTCGATTCATCTACGTCACACCATCCCGGTCCATCCGTCTCTGGGCTGGTGGCAACAGCGCGTCGACCTCGCGGCATTGGCCGGTAAAAGGGTGACGCTAGGCCTCGAGGCGAGTTTGCCAGAGGGCTGCGCCCTCCTGTTGCGCGAGGCGACAATTCATCAGCTGGTGCGGTCTGAGAAACGGGTAAAGAAACAGCCATTGCAGGTTCTTTTGGTTTCGGTTGACACTCTCCGGAGCGATTTCGCAGGAAGGGTTTTTGGAGGAGGTCACCATACCCCGCACCTCGACCAGTTAGCGGCCGAGGCTGAGGTCTGGACCGCGCACTACGCTGCGGCAAACTGGACCAAACCTTCGCACGCGTCGATGTTGACCGGATACGATCCCGCGACCCACCGCGCGCAACTCCGCGACCAGGCCATGGATCCCGCGATTCCGACTCTCGCGGACCGATTCCGCGAGGCTGGGTTTTCGACTGCAGCGCAGGTATTCGATTGTGGCTGGCTGAGCCCTCGGTGGGGATTTGCAAAGGGTTTTGACAACTATCAGGTCAATCGGTGGCGAATTGGTCGTCAGGCTCGTTTTGCCGCGAACTGGGTGCTTGAACACCGGAACGAGGCATTCTTCTTCTTTCTCCATACTTTCGAGCCCCACTCTGATCTCTATGTACTTCCCTATGAGGCACCCGGAATCAATCAGCAGACTATTGCCGACGATTTTGGAGTCAGAGGCTTCGGCTGCCGCCAGGATCTGTGTTCTTCAGAGTTCCTTCAGGGCCTGGCTGGCGGAGAGCTGCCCTTGGAGCCAAAGGATGGCGATATTCTCCGCGATACATACGGTGCTGGAGTGAGGTACCTCGATGAGTCGTTGGGGAGTCTTTTCGATGTTTTGCGGAGGAGCGGACAATGGGACCAGATGCTCGTGGTGGTAACCAGCGACCACGGCGAAGAGTTTTTGGAACACGGGAGTCTGAGCCATACCACCCTGTACGATGAGGTCGTTCGGGTGCCGCTCCTGATTAAATGGCCAGGCAGCAATCGTGGTGGCGTCGTAAATCGGGAGCCATGTTCGGCGGTAGATCTGGCACCGACCCTGCTCGAGTTTGCTGGACTTTCAAGAGCGGATTTACCGGGCATACCACTCGATCAACGCGACAATGATGCCCCGGTCTTTCTCGGCACTCTGGATCGGGCCGTGGTGGTGGATGGCTACAAGGCAGTATTCAATTACGAGACAGGTGCTGCCGGCCTCTTCCATCTCACAGAAGATTCGGAAGAGTTGATCAACCTCGCGAAGTTGGACCCGGATCGGCTTCGCGCGCTCGAGGAGCTTGTGCGCGCCCGGAAGGAGGAAGCTCTGGCGCTCCACAGGAAGATCGGATCTGGATCCGAAATCTCTAAGGTGGAGTTGAGCCCGCGCGAGCGTGAGCGGCTCGAGGCGTTCGGCTACCTCAAAGGTGAATGAGGAATTAGGAATGAGGAATTAGGAATTCCCAGCCCTCCTCCCTGAATTTCGGATATCGAATTTTCCACCCGCATCCCCAGAGAACGGGGAGGGTGGGTGTTAACTCAAAACTCAAAACTAAGAACTCAAAATTCGCCCGGTAGCGTGGGCGGAATTCCTAATTCCTCATTCCTAATTCCTGATTCCTCTTTCACTCCAGGTAGCCAAGCGCCCTCAACTCCTCTTCCTTTTTCTTGGCGGCCGCGATTTCTTCGTCGAAACGCATCAATTGGCCTGTTTCGGTGAGCCACTGGTTGAGGGCATCGCTCAGCCGCGCGACCTCGGGGTGGTCCTTCCTGAAGAGATCGTGCTGTTCGAGTGGGTCCGAAATGAGATCGAAGAGGGTCACGATGCCGTCGTCGCCGTTCAGGATGAGCTGGAAGCGGCCGTCGTCGGCTGACCGATAGGCTCGCTGATCGGCAAAGGCGAATTCTCGCGATGGCTCATCTCCTTCGAGGATGGGGAGGAGACTCGTTCCTTCGAGATTGAGACCCTCTGGCTCGATCTCGAGGTAATCGAGAATGGTCGGAACGATATCGAGGTTTTGAACGGCCGTGTTGATTCTCTGCCCGCCCTCGACGCCGGGGAATCGGAAAATCAACGGAACGCGGGTGACTGTGTCCCAGACACCGCGGCAATGTTTGATCTGGCCGTGTTCCAGAAACTCTTCTCCGTGATCGGAAGAGATGATGATGACTGTGTTTTCAAGCAGATTCCGGTCTTCCAGGTTTTTGATGAGACGCCGAAATACGCCATCGAAATATCGAATTTCATCATCGTAAAGGTCCACCAGGTGCTGGATGTCGCGGTCGGTGATGTCGTAGTGTGGACCGTTGCCGTACATCATCCTTCCGATCGGGACTGGGTTGCCGCGCTTGATGAAGTGGTGGCCTTCGTACTCTCCTGCAAACCGTTTCGTGTACCTCTCCGGCGGTCGGTAGGGTCCGTGTGGCTCCATATAGTGGGCGTAAAGAAAAAACGGTTCCTCGATTGCATCGAGTTCTCTGATGATGGCGCGATTGACCTGTCCGCCAGGGCGCCAGAGAGTATCTTCCACAAAGGCATCGAAACCGCGGCCAAAGCCGCCAATCGGGTTGAAGTCGCTCGGAGTGGTGCGAACGATCGGGCTCGCCGAGACCGCGATCGTGTGGTAGCCGTGCTCCTTCAAGATCTCGGCGATCGACGGGTACTCCTCGGGGATGCCGAGGTGATCCACCTCCTGACGCGTGAAGATGGCCGGATTGCGTGCAGTGAGCAGCGAGTTGACCGAGGGAAATGTGCAGCTGGCCTGGGATCTCGCATGTTCGAAGACGAATCCTCGTGACGCGAATCTGCTGATGAAAGGCGTTGTTTCTCGCTCGTACCCATAGGCGCTCATGTGATCGGCGCGGAGGGTATCGACCATCACGATGACGACATTGACCGGGTCCGGTCGTGGCCAACGCGCCGTCTCGCGGCACGAGAACAGGGGAAGAGCGACGAGAATCGCAGCGGTGAGTTTGATCAACGTCGATTTCATGGGCGAAGTCTATCCCAGATTCGAACGTAGCCCAGGAGCACCTCAGAACTCACTGCAGATAGCCGAGGGCGCGGAGCTCCTCCTCTTTGGCCTTGCTCGCTGCGAGGGCCTCGTCGAATCGCACCCATTGACCGGTGTCCTTCAACCACCCGTTGAGGATGGCGCCCAATCTGTCGCCCTCTGGGTGGCTCGCGGTAAAGAGATCATTCTGCTCGAGGGGATCGGCGTAGAGGTCGTACAACGTCACCTTCGACTCGATGCCGTCGAGGATGAACTGCCACCGCCCGTCATCTGCCGCGCGGTACTTGCTTTGATCGGTGAATGCATAAATCCTCGTCGGTTTGCCGCCCTCGAACAGTGGGCGCAAGGTGGTGCCCTCGAAAGGGACGCCTGCGTCATCGAAGCCCAATTCGTCGAGCAAGGTTGGAAGAACGTCTACGAGCTGCACTGCATCGTCGACCCGAACTCCGTCATCAATGCTGGGGAATTTCATAAAGAGCGGGACGCGGGTGAGCGTGTCCCATACTCCGCGGCAATGCCCGATATGTCCGTGCTCGAGGAACTCCTCACCGTGGTCGGAGGTAAAAACGAGCAGTGAGCGATCCAACAGGGTGTCCTCGCCGAGTGATGAGACGAGCTGCTGGAGCTGACCGTCGAAGTACAGGATCTCGTCGTCGTAGAGATCGACGAGATGCTGCACGTCACGGTCGCTGATTTCAATTTCCGGGCCGTTGTTATAGAGCATCTCGGCAATCGGGTTGAAATCTCCGGCAGCGATGAAATCGTGTCCGTCATAGGGCCCGGCGAACTGATTCTGATGAGTGGCCGGCGGTGCGAAATGACTGTGAGGATCCATGTAATGGAGGTACAGAAAGAACGGTTCCTGCACCTCTTCGAGGAGCTCAAGCGCACGCTCGTTGACACATGCTGCGTCGCCCCAAAGACAACTCTCGTCGAAGACATCGAAGCCGGCGCCGAAGCCGCCGCTCGGGTTTTCCTTGCTGGGCGTTGAGCGGACGATTGGGCTCGCCGACACTGCGATCGTGTGGTACCCCTGGCCACGCAGGACCTCGGCGACAGTCGGATACTCGGCTGGGATCCCCATCTGGCCCTCACCCTGGATGTAGAAGTCGAATGCGTAGCGAGAAGTGAGCAGCGAGTTCACCGACGGAAAGGTGCATGCGGCTTGCGAGCGCGCCCGTTCGAATACTATCGCCTCGGATGCAAAACTGTCGATAAAGGGCGTCGTTGGCCGCTCGTACCCGTAGAGGCTCATGTGGTCGGCCCGTAGCGTGTCGACCATGACCACGATGATGTTCGGTTGAGGGGGCGTCGCCTCGGGCAGAGAGGACTTTCTGCAACCGAACCACAAGGAGGTCATAGCGCACACGGAGATGAAGATGATTGCAGTTCGACGCATCGTTGACATCTTATCTGTATTGATCGGAATCTCCACTTTGAGGAGACCGAGCGGGCGTCTCCAGGTAATCGAGCGATCGCGTTCTTGCGCTGACGGATACCGCCCCGTTCCACGGGCACGCTCCGTCAAAAACGCCGAAACCTCCCCGAAATCCGCCGCCCTACTTTTCCTTGCTGTCAGTGGGATGCACGATAGGACTCGCCGGTCCGACGATGGCTGAGTGTCAGAATTCACTTTGGAGAGTTGTGCGGCCACCGTATGATTGTTGCAGACCTGTGCGACAGCTCGGGAACAGAGGGTGCTAATCGCCGTCGCGACAGTGGATTTGAGAGGTGCATTCGGTGGCCGGACATCTCCTTGCCGTGGCGGTCATGCAAGGTGCCCTGTGGTGTTTGGCGCGCCTATTGAAACGCCCTCTCGATCGTTCCGTGATCGCGGCCGGGTTACTTCTGCCGCACCTCGTACTCGCGCCATGGTTCGCCGCCGACCGCATTCTGTTGCCGACCGTTATCGTCGAGCGGACATTCCGCGGCTCTCCTCGTTTGGCGTGCGATCCGCAACACGCAGTCCTGAACGACGGGATTTTTCAGTTTGTGCCTTGGGAGTCGGAGGTGCGGGCTGCTCTTCGCGACGGCCGACTCCCACTTTGGACGGACCGCGTCGACGGCGGGTCTTCGCTGTGGGCCAACCCGCAGGCGCAAGTGTTGTCGCCAGTGAAGATGTTGGCGCGCCTCGTGCCGATCGAGGATTCGCTGGTGACGGCGATGGTGCTGACGATGCTCGTCGCCTTCGAAGGCACGTGGTTGGCTGCCCGCCTCTTTGGAGCGACACAGGGTGTCGCGTTGCTCGCCGCCTGCGGATTCGCTCTCGGCGGCGGCACAATGGCATGGTCGATTCTGCCGAACTCAAGCACCGTTGCCTGGGCACCGTGGCTGGTCGGCGCGGTGCTACGGCTGGTGCGGCGGCCAAAATGGCGATACATGGTTGCGGCGTCATTGTTCACAACGGCGCTTGCCGTCTCTGGACATCCAGAGACCTCTGCTTCGGCGGGCCTTCTCGCAGTCGTCTGCGGTCTCACTCTCGGTCGACGCTCAGGGGGTCGCCTGCGCGGCGTCGGTGCTGCGGCCCTGGCTGCGGTGCTGGGACTTGGGTTGGCGGCGCCGCTGGTGGTTCCCTTTACGCATGCCATGCTCCGGACCAGCCGCGTGGACGAGACCAATCCCAGGCCGATGCCGGGGAAACGGTTTGAGTGGAACGCTCCGAGCACGTGGTTTGTCGGAGAAACGCAGCGCATCCTGCTGCAGCCGGCCAACCCCCGTGGCGCGGGAACCCCGTATGTCGATCAGTCCCCGACTCCGGTCCCTTGGCCGGTGACCGGTAGCCTTTACTGCGGAATCGCGGTGTTTCTTGGCGCGGCTGTGGCGCTCGTCCAACGGAGGCGGCGAACCGTTCCGCTTTTCGTTTTTGGAGCCATCGGATGTTTCTTGGCTGTGAGACCGGTCCCGGTGGAGTGGCTGCTCCTCCGCCTTCCTGGTATCAAGGTCATCCACTTCAACAGAATTCTGCCAGTGGTTGCACTGTGCTTCTGCCTCGCCGGAGCCCTGGGTCTCGCCCGGTTGTTGAGCGGGCGATTGGGGCGGATTCCAGTATTGGTGGCGGTGGGCACGGCTGTGATGAGCATCGTTGTCGCACCGTCAGCGGCGGTGGTGATTTTGTGGACGCTGCTCTTTGCCGCGCTCTTTGTGGCGCGGTGGCGGCCGCGCGTTGGTCTGGCAGCAGTGACCTTCGTGGTGCTCGTGGATCTCGTGCCCTGGGCGCGGGGCATGCAGCCGGTGGGGCGCTCCGAACTCTTCTATCCTCCAACTGCGGTCACCGAGGAGTTGGTGCGACAGACGAGCCGCGACGGTCCGTGGCGGGTGGTGGGGGCAGGGACGTCGTACTATCCCTCCTCCCTCGCGATGCACGAGCTTGAGGATGTTCGCTATCACAACCCAATGGTTCCGCAAGCGTACTCTCGGGTTCTCAGCGAGGTGTTCGGTTTTCATGAACACCGGGGCTATTTCAGCGAATTTCACGTGATCGACCATCCTCTGCTCGATTTTCTCAACGTCAGGATGGTGGCCATCCGGGGCGGCGGTCGAAGGCTGCCGGCACTGCTGCGACCTCGATCTCAAGGCGGTCGACGGCCACCGGGACTGCTGCGGCGTCAGTCCCCAGTCAAAGGTGTCTGGCTCGCACAGAACCGAGGCGCCCTGCGTCGCTTCTTTGTGGCCCCATCCGCCGAGGTCGTGCCAAGAGACGAAGTTGTGGCCTCGGTGGTCAGCCTCACCGATGCCCGTCGCGTGGTTGTCGCTGCTGAGGACGTCGGCGAGTGGCGTCCGCCAGAACGCCCTTGGATGCCGGCGGCGGTTCGCGTCGCGAACCTCAGTCAAGGCGATATCGAGCTCACCCTACCAAGGCGCGGCGAGAAGCTGCTGGCCACTTCCCTTTCCATCCCTGAAGGGTGGAAGGCGACGACCCAGCAACGGCCGTTGAAGACGCTGATCATCAACGGGGCGTTTCTTGGCGTAGTCGTCCCGGATGGTGTCGAAACGGTGAGGCTGCGTTTCGTGCCCGTCGGGCTATGGCTCGGGCTCGCACTGTGCGCAGCGTCCATCGGTGTTCTCCTTGTGTTGGCCATCCTCCCGCGCCGAGCAATCCGTTGACCCGTTGCCCATCAGAGGCATTTGTTAGAATCAGCCTGTGATTCCGACTTTGGGAGCCAAAAACGATGAACCACCGCAGTTCGAAGAGCCAAGCCTGGTTTGGCTGCCTGCTGGCGGTCCTATTGTCGGCGTGCGCGGCCGAGCCTCAACCTGTTGCCGAGGATGAATCGGTGAACCTCTCCATTCCAGTGGAAGTAGCCCAATGGCGCGGAGCGGGCGATTGGGAAGAGTATAATACCGAAACCATTTACGGCTACATCGATGGCCACGCAGAGGTCTACATGGCCTACGGCATGGTGCGGTGTTTGTCGCGACGCTATTCAGGCCCCGAGGGCGAGCCTGACATTGTGCTCGATCTATTCGAGCAGGCCTCAGCGTCGGATGCCTTCGGGGCCTTCACCCACGATCGCGATGGCGAAGATGTCGACATCGGACAAGGGGGACTGTTCCGCCACGGTTGGCTCTCGTTCTGGAAGGGTCACTGGTTTGGATCGGTCTATGCCGAGGGAGAAAGCGCGGCTTCGAAAGAGGCGGTTCTCGCCCTTGGCCGCGCTGCGGCTGGCGCGATGAGAGACGTTGGCGAAGTACCGCCACTTGTGGCGGAATTGCCAACGGACGGTCTCGATCCGAGGTCGGTCCGGTTCCTCCACACCCAGGAAATTCTCAACGGAGTCGTCTATTTGGGCTACGAAAACGCCCTTCAATTGGGGCCCGAGGTCGATGCTGTCGTCGGTCGCTATCAACGCCCGGAGGGAAGTGGTTGGCTGTTGCTCGTGGACTACCCCGATGATGTGACCACAGAGCTGGCCGAGGGCGGGGCGATCGAAGCAGGCATAGCCGTCAAGAGGAAGGGCTCACGGCTCGCCGCGGTCCTGGCACCGGAACCACAGACGGCGGGCGACGGCCTGCTTGCGGCCGCGTTTGGAGGCGAGTGATGGGCAACAACGAGCTGAGCCGCAGGGACTTTTTTTCGGTTGGAACCGGCGCCGCCGCGGCGGGGCTCCTCGGTGGCCGGGCGGGGGCCGATCAGGGCGACCAACCTCCTACGAGCAAGGTGGTGCTGATTCGCGATCGTGAGGTCCTCGACGAAGAAGGGAAAGCCGATCCGAAGGGCCTCCATCGGATGCTCAACGAAGGTGTCGCTGAGCTGGTGGGGGAGAAGGACGCGGCGGCCGGGTGGCGGCAGCTCTTCTCGCCATCGGATGTGGTCGGCATCAAGAGCAACGAGTGGGGACGTCTGCCGACTCCTGCGGCCCTCGAGGAGGCGATGCGAATCGAACTCGAGCGCGTGGGTGTGGCGC
>Ga0316191_10003662_pt1 | contig 11406 bp, 11 predicted proteins | sample Eddworburr2cm_MG_FD_204928 | JGI IMG/M metagenome (GOLD analysis project Ga0316191, IMG submission 204928) | Coastal sediment microbial communities from Maine, United States - Eddy worm burrow 2 cm | ecosystem: Environmental > Aquatic > Marine > Coastal > Sediment | place: USA: Maine... | reverse complement strand
ATCCTGAAGAATCCTCCATGCGGACGCGGTACCAGCTGGCGAACGCGCCCCGTTCAACTATCTGGTGGTCCTACCCAGGGATAGATGCAGTGTCAATGACAAAGGTCTGAAGTCCATGTTCCGTCACAAATCCGGCCGCAAAACACTTCGCTTGGTCATCGTCGGCATGCTGGCCGTGGTGCTCGTTGCGGCGATGGCATCGGAGGCTCCCGCGCGGCGCAGTCCATTCGAGCCGCTGTCGATCTTTGCGCGCGCGCTGGCTTACATCGAAGTGAGCTACCTCGAGCCGATCGATCAGGAGAGCCTGGTCTATGGAGCGATTCGGGGGCTCGCCGATTCCCTCGATCCGCACAGTGTGTTCCTGGATCCCAAAGAGTACGAGATTCTCAAAAGCGACGCCGAGGGGCGATTTGCCGGCGTCGGCGTCGAGGTCTCCACCCGCGATGGGTGGCTGACGATTCTCTCCGTGTTCGAAGGGGGGCCGGCCGCGAAGGCCGGTTTGCAGCCGGGCGACCGATTCCTGAGCATCGAGGGCGAGGACGCCCGAGACGTTCGATTGTATGATGCGGTGCTGCGCATTCGTGGCGAGCCGGGGACGACGGTCGAGGTCACAGTTCGGCGCGAGGGGCAGGAGAAGGCGCTCGAACGCACGCTTACGCGGGCGTTCATCGACGTCGACCCGATCGAAATGCAGCTCTTGGACGACGGCCTGGTCTATGTCCGGATCAAAGCGTTTCAAGACGGGACGGCCCGACTGCTGAGTGACGCGCTCGATGAGGCGGTGGTGAAGCGACGCAGGCAGGGTGGCGTGACCGGCCTTCTGCTCGACCTCCGGGACAACGGCGGAGGCTTGCTCCATGAGGCGGTGTGGGTGAGCGACGAGCTCCTCACGTCAGGGGTAATCGTCAGCACCCGCGGACGCGGTGGCGGAAAGATCAATGAGTACTCGGCGCGGCGGGCCGGAACTCGGCCGAAATGGCCCATCGTAGTTCTGATCAACGAGAACACCGCGAGCGCCTCGGAAATCGTTGCGGGCGCGCTACACGACCATCGGCGTGCGGTGCTGGTCGGGGTTCGATCCTTTGGTAAGGGCAGCGTGCAAAACATCTTCGAGCTTCCGGGTGGCAGCGCGCTGAAGTTGACGACGTACCGCTACTACACGCCGTCAGGCCGTTCGATTCAGGCCGAAGGCATCGCCCCGGACCTCGTCGCCGAGCAACCGCGCGGAGAGGGCGAGCCAGAGCCGACACGTGAGGAGGAGCTGGAGCGGCATTTGGCGGCGCAGCCCGAGGGAGCGGCCGGGGAGGGGACGCCGCTTGGCCGGCAGGCGCCGCAGGCGAGAGGCAAGATGCCGGCGATGTTTGCCGAGGATTCGCAGGGGCAGCGCGCGTACACCGTTCTCAGGCAGCAACTCCAGACCCGCTAGACCGCGAACCGCCGGTCGCGAATCGCCAGGGGCTGGCCAACTGCGGATCGCGGTCTGCGGTTTAGCGGTTTAGCGGCTTGCGGTGCAGGAGCTTGAAGACCACGCCCGGCGTTTCGCCGGGGCGGCTCTCCACCTCGACAAACTCAGACAAGTCCTCGGGGAAAAACGTATCCCCCGCAACGTCCTCGTCGATCGTCGTCAAATGGAGCTCCGTGGCCAACGGTAGGGCCTCTTCGTACAAGCTCGCGCCGCCGATGATGAAGGGGCATTCGTCGGACGTTCTTGCCAGGGCGATGGCTTCGGTGAGGCTGTGGGCAGCTTCGCAGCCTGGAAACCGCGCGTCGGGCTGCCTAGTGACTACGATGTTGCGGCGCTTTGGAAGCGGGCGGCCGATCGAGTCGTGGGTTTTGCGGCCCATGATGATGACGTGGCCGCTGGTCGTCTTCTTGAAGTGCTTGAGGTCTTCGGGAACGTGCCAGGGCAGCGTACCGTGCTTACCGATCACGCCGTTGCGGGCCACCGCCGCGATCAACGCGAGCGGGGCGAGAGCCAGCTGAGGGCGGGTCACACCGCCACCGGCGCTTTGATGCGGGGATGAGGGAGGTAGTCCTTGAGTTGGAAGTGCTCGTGGCGGAAGTCGAAGAGGTCATCGACCGAAGGATCGATTTGCATCGTCGGCAAGGGGCGAGGCTGACGTGAGAGTTGCAGACGGGCTTGGTCGACGTGATTGCGGTAGAGATGCACGTCGCCAAACGTGTGAACGAAGTCGCCCGGCTTCAAGCCTGAAACGGAGGCGATCATCATGGTCAGAAGTGCATAGCTCGCGATGTTGAAGGGGACCCCCAAAAAGACGTCGGCGCTGCGTTGGTACAACTGACAGCTCAAACGGCCCTCGCTAACATAAAACTGAAACAGGGTGTGACAAGGGGGGAGGGCGACGCGCTCGGCTTCCGAAGGGTTCCAGCCTGAGATGATCAGCCGGCGGCTATCGGGGTTGTCGCGGATCTGATCGAGCACGTAGGTGAGTTGGTCGAAGCCGTCGCGCTCGAAGGAGCCGTCTTCGCGCTCGGTGGCGCCAAAGTTGCGCCACTGATGCCCGTACACAGGACCCAGGTCGCCTTCCTTTCGTCCGAAGCGCGCGGCCTGTTCAGCCGTTGCCCATTCGTCCCAGATCGAGACATCGACTTCTTGCAGATGACTGACGTGAGTTTGCCCCCGCACGAACCACAGCAACTCGTGGATGATCGATTTCAGGTGAACCTTCTTGGTGGTGAGGAGGGGAAAGCCCTCACCGAGGTCCACGCGCATTTGGTACCCAAACAGGCTTCGCGTGCCGGTGCCGGTTCGGTCTTCGCGCTGGACGCCTTCATCCAGGACCTTCCGCAGCAGATCGAGGTATGCCCGCATCGTCCTACTCTTCGGTCACCTCGACCGGCTCGCGAGGCTCGTCGCGCCGGATCGAGTAGCGCACCAGCGCCCGAAGAATGTCGTTGCGCTCGAGGTCGCCCACCAGCCGCTTGATGTCCTCGTAGATCGAGGGATCGGTCAGCAGGGCGCCGACGGTGCCCTTACCCTCGCGCGCCTCTTTGGTGAGGAAGGCGATGTCATCGCTGGCGTTCTGCAGATTGTCCATGAACGAATCGCCGAGCTCGCCGTAAATCAGCTGATTGACCGCGCCGTCTCCCTCGCGGACGTCTGTGAGGATGGTGTTCAGTTGGCCGAACGTGTCGCGGATGTTCCGAATCGCATCGGTGCCCTCGGTCCCATAAAGCAGGGCATGGGCCGTGCCCTCATTCGTTTGGATGTCTTCGGTGATCTTGTTGAGGTTTTTCCCCAGTGCTGCGACTTGCTTTCCAGCCGCGCGCAGCTCCTTGACCGCGCCCTTCACGTCGTGCCCGAGCTCGGCATCGTTCATCAAGCGTCCGATCGTCCCGTCGCCGCTCGCGATTGTACCGCTGGCCTTGGCAAGATTGCGTGCCGTCTCTTTGAGGTCGTTCGAGAACTCCTGGTCGGAGAACGGATCGGTGGCGAGTCGGAGGTTGTGCGCCGTCCCTTCTGCTTCGAGCAGGGTGCGCTCTGCCAGCGCCATGATGCCGCCGCCGACCGAGACTGGAATCGGCTCGTCCGGATCCCACGCTGGATACTCATCTGAACCGACGCCGATCTCGATGATGCGGTCGCCGAGGAGGCCCTTGCTCCCGATCGCCGCAAAGCTCGGCTTCGGATCTGCGGTTTTGACGTCCACGCCGACCTCGCCTCGGATCAAATGGGTCGCGTCGTCGATGATGCGAAAGTAGACCTCGATACTCCCGGCTTCGCCGATGATGACCTCGGTGACCGAGCCGACGTTCACACCCGCCACGCGGACCGTGTTGCCCTTCTGTAGGCCGCCGACATCGTCGAAAATCGCGTAGTACGTCGTCTTCGACTCGAAGACGTTTTCCTGGGCGCCGATCGCAAAGGCAATACTCGCGCCGATCACCAGCGAGACCAATACGAAAATGCCAACACGAAGGCGAGTACCGGCGGTCGTCTTCATTTGGTGCCCAACCCAGCCACTTACCCTGCACTCCTTAGCAGAGTTTCGGTGTCCTCGTCGACCGGAGCGTTGCCTTCGATGAAGTCGCGGACTTGAGGGTTGTCCGAGGCCCGGAGCTCGTCGGGGGTCCCGGCGAAGATCACGAATCCCTCGTGGATCATGGCGATGCGGTCGCTGATCGCCAGGGCCGTGTCCATGTCGTGCGTCACGACGACCGAGGTCACGTCCAGGGTCTCGTTCAGGTGCTGGATCAGATCGGCGATACGGGTGACGTTGATCGGGTCGAGTCCGGTCGTCGGCTCGTCGTAGAGCAGGACCTCGGGCCGGATTGCGAGCGCTCTCGCAAGCGAGACCCGCTTCTTCATGCCGGCGGACAAGTCCGCGGGCGCGGTTTCCTCCGTGCCCGGCAGCCCGACGTAGGTGAGTGACTCGCGGACGCGCTCAGAGATCGCCAGTTCGCTCATGGTGAGTTGTTCGCGCAGGCCGTACGCGACGTTCTCTTTGGTGCTGAGCGAGTCGAAGAGCGCGCCGGCTTGGAACAGCATGGCTACCCGCCTGCGGACCGGGGAGTACTGTGCCTCGGTCATTCCCGAGATCTCCTGGCCATCGAAAGAGATGGTGCCGCCGTCGATGTCGAGGAGACCGATGAGCATCTTGAGCATGACGCTCTTGCCTTGGCCGGAGCCACCGATGATCGTCAGCACCTCGCGCTCGTTGATGTCGAGGTTCAGATCCCGATAGACGGCCTTCGGCCCGAATGCCTTCTTGACCCCACGAAATTCGATGAGCGCCATCGAGCCGACTTTAGTTGGGGTTGAGGGCATCGTCGACTACTGTGACCGACATGCGTCGCCGCTCCGGACGGGTCCTTCTGAGTGCCTGGCTGCTGGTACTCGTGATGTTCTCGGCGAGTTGCACCGGAAAGTCCGAGGCGGTCCGGGCCGCTCAGCCTTACATCGAGAATTTCAACGATTTGCGTGTGCGGGCGCTGAGCCTCCTCGAGCTGCGCTCCGATGTCCAGCGACAGCGCCTACTCGCCGAGGCCATGAAGAATGGCGATGAGGAATCGCTGCCCGCCAACTTGAAGCCGCTCATCGACAGGATGCGCGCGGACCGAATCGAGATCAACGACGAACGGCTCGAACACGGTGAGAAGCTTTTCTGGCGGATGCTCGACTACGCCTTCTCGGAGAACCCGAACGTGCTTCAGGGGGAGATCGTCTTTCTCGAAAAGGACGGCTCGGTATCCAGCTTTCGCCATCCACGCGAACGCGAGGTGCCTGCCGGTGTGAAGTGGTACGGGCTCCGTCAGCAGCGCACGTTCACCGGGCTGACCAACTGCGTGACCGACGACGGGTCCGAGCCGTGCGTGCTCTTGCAGCTTCGGCCAAGAGACTATCCGGGCAGTGCGGGGTTGACGGTGGCCTATCGCCGCACGCCGCTCGAAGTCACTGCGGATCCAGAGTCAGATCGATGATCTGATATGGAATGGCGTCTGGGCCGCCTTCAGCGTCAAAGCATCCGACCGCGCTCACTCCAGCTGTCGCGTGTTGGAAGCACAGGGTCGCGTCCATGCCGAAGCGCGCCGCAAGGTCGGCGCGGTCGGTTTGGGTGATCGGCGTGGCGGACGCCTGCTCCGGCGAGCTGAGTGCCTGGAGAGTCGCCTCATCGAGCGAGCACGCGCGGTTCCGGGCCTCTGATGGCATGTCCGGGTGGAACCAGGGGAGGGTGTCCTCGCTGATTACCCCGTCGTTGCAGGTCTTTCGCGTCCCCCCGAGCGCACCGACGAGAATCACGCGCGAGGCCCAGATCTTGGTCTCGTCTCCCTGCTCCAGGACGAGACGCCAACCATACGACTGGGCCCAAAAGGTCAGGAGACAACAGGAGAGTACCAGAACGCCGAGCGTTGCGAGGCCGACCCAGAGCCCGATGTTTCGTGGGGGTGGTTGTGGCGCGTCTTCCATCATCAGGCGCGGGAGTTACCACTGTTCTGCCGACCTTGACAGGGGGGCCCGGCGGGCCTAGCGTCCGCTCGCCCTGCCATGGCATTTGCGCTTACGCCGGAACGCGAACAACAGGTCGACGACATTTTGACCCGCTATCCCGAGCGTCGAGCGGCGCTCTTGCCGGTTCTGTGGCTGTGTCAGCGACAGAACGGGTGGATGAGCCCAGAAGTCGTCGAGTACGTCGCGGAGCGCCTCGAGCTCTCGACCGCGATCATCAAAGGGGTCGTGACCTTCTATACGATGTTCTTCGACGAACCTGTCGGCGAGAACGTCGTTTGGGTCTGCCGGACGCTTTCGTGCGATCTTCGTGGAGGGAAGGCCATTCAGGACCACCTCGAGAAGAAGCTTGGTTGCGCGCCCGGCCACACCAGCACGGACGGGAAGTTCACTCTGTTGAAGGCTGAGTGCCTCGCCGCCTGCGGGCAGGCCCCAATGGTCCAGATCAACGACTACTACTATGAGAATCTCAACGTAGCGCAGCTGGATCGGATCATCGACGCCCACGCAAGCAAGGGCGGAGACGCCGCTGCCGCGGAATTTTCCACCTTTGCGACCTTCGGCGCGCCGAGCGGTGCTGGTCGCGGTCCTGTGACCTCGGCGCCGCCTCCGCCCAGTAAGGAGGCCGTCCGGCTGGCGTCACAACCGCCCCCTGCGAGCGACCAGAAGGACGAGGATTCATGAGCCGGGCAATCGAGCCACTGCTGACCTCGCGCTACGGCATCGAAGACAGCTGGAAGCTCGCGAACGCCGAGCGCGCCGGCGCATATGAGGTAGCCAGACAAGCTCTGACGACCCGAGAGCCCGCGGAGCTTCGGGAAGAGGTCAAGAAGGCCAATCTTCGCGGCCGTGGTGGCGCAGGTTTCCCCGCCGGCGTGAAGTGGGGCTTCCTCAACCGGCAGGAGGGCGAGCAGATCTACCTCGTCATCAACGCCGACGAGAGCGAACCCGGCACCTTTAAGGACCGCAGCATCATGGATCTCGACCCTCATCGGCTCGTCGAGGGGGCGATCATCTCCTGTTTCGCGATCGACGCGCACGTGGCCTACATCTACGTGCGGGGCGAGCTTGCGTTCTCCGTCGAGCGGCTCGAGCAGGCGATCGCGGAGGCCCGGCAGGCGGGCTACCTGGGTGAGCGCCCCTTCGGCATCGATCACCCCATCGATGTCTACGTTCACTCGGGCGCTGGCGCGTACATCTGCGGCGAAGAGACGGCGCTGCTCAACTCGCTCGAAGGACGCCGTGGCGAGCCCCGGCTCAAGCCGCCGTTTCCAGCGGTCAAGGGTGCGTTCGGGATGCCGACCATCGTCAACAACGTCGAAACGATCGCGTCCGTTCCCGACATCGTGCAAATGGGCGGCGACGCCTGGGCGGCGCTCGGCCAGCTTCCCGGCGACGGCGGCGTGCGCATTTACGGTGTTAGCGGTCACGTGAAGAACCCGGGTCTGTTCGAAGCTCCCGTCGGGATCACGATGCGCGAGCTGATCGACGACTACGCGGGAGGCATGCTTGGCGATCGCCCACTCAAGGCGGTGATTCCGGGTGGCTCGTCGACGCCGGTGCTCGATCCACGCCGCAAAGTCGACGCGCCGAACGAAGATCACCCGCTGCACAAATGGCACGGCCAAAGCGAAATCGACGTGCCCATGGGGGTGGACACCTATCGTGCGCTCGGCACGATGCTCGGAACGTGCTGCGCCATCGTGATGGACGACACGGTCAACATGGTTGAGGCCTGCCGCAACTTGATGCGCTTCTACAAGCACGAGTCGTGCGGGCAGTGCACCCCGTGTCGCGAGGGGACGGGCTGGTTGGTCGACGTGCTCGACAACCTGTGTAGCGGGCGCGGCAAGCCCGATGACGTCGATCTGTTGGTCAACATCTCGAACAACATGATGGGAAACACGATTTGCGCCTTCGCGGACGGCACGGCGATGCCGATGCTCGGGATGGTGCAGAAGTTCCGTGAGGAGTTCATGGACGCGGCGATCCAAGGCCTTTCCGACGGCGTCCGGCATGACGACAGCGTTCGGAGCATGGTAGAGGGGGGCGCGTGACGGGTCTCGGGGCAACTCTTTTCGTCGTGACCGCGATTTTCGCCATGGCAGGCGCTCTGATGACGATTTCGTCGCGGCGCCCGCTCCGCGCGGCAATCGGCTTGCTCGTTCACATCATTTCGCTCGCGGGCATGTTTCTCACGCTCAACGCACACCTATTGGCCGCGCTGCAGCTCCTGGTGTACGCCGGCGCAATCGTCGTGCTGTTCGTGTTCGTCATCATGCTGATCGGCCCTGCCGCAGAGGTGGGCCCCATCGAGGGGCGCGTGGCCTCGCGGACCCTGAGCATCGCGTTGACGATTGCCGTCGTCCTTGCGGTTGCGACTTCGGTTGCCTATTTCGATGCGCCCTGGGTCACGGTCTCGGACGAGTTCGGGACGGTCGAGGGCCTGGGGATGGCCATTTACAAGGAAGCGCTGGTGCCCTTCGAGGTGATTTCGATCACGCTCCTTGTTGCCATCGTCGGTGCGATTACCGTCGCTCGGAGCCGCACGGAGTAGGACGCGATGGGCATCGGCACATACTTGGCACTTGCCTCGGTTCTGTTTGGCATCGGCGCCACCGGGTTCCTGGCCCGTCGCAACATGCTGATCCAGCTCATGTCGATCGAGCTGATGCTCAACTCGGTCAACGTGGTCTTGCTTGCTTTCAATCGCGCGTACCCGGCGAATCACGACGGGCAGGTGTTTGCCTTTTTCGTCATCGCGGTTGCGGCGGCGGAGGCAGCCGTCGGGCTGGCGATCCTCATCGCGTACTACCGCATCAAGAAGACGCTCGATACCGACGACGCGACCCTGCTGAAGTATTGAACCCATGCACCTAGAAGCCCCTCAGCAGATTTTGCTCCTTTTGATCATCCTGTTCCCGCTGGGTGGGGCGATCATCAACGGCTTGCTTGGGCGCTATATGGCGAAGGGGCTCGTCACCCTCGTCGGTGTCGGGTCCGTGGCGGTATCCTTCGCGCTGGCCGTCGTCTCGTTCGTCGAGCTCTACGGCCTCTCCCACGAAGCCGAACACGCTGCGCTGGCCTACCACTTCTACGAGTGGTTTTCGCTGAAGCTACCCGGTGGCGCCGTCGTTCCGATCAACGTCCGGTTCCTGATGGACTCGCTCAGCGGCGTCATGACCCTCGTGGTCACGGGCGTTGGCGGTCTGATCCACCTGTACAGTATCGGGTACATGGGCGAGGACGAGGGCTACCCCAGGTTCATGAGCTATTTGAACCTGTTTATGGCCTCGATGCTGATCCTCGTCCTTGGCAGCAGCCTGCCGGTCATGTTCGTCGGCTGGGAGGGTGTGGGCCTTTGCTCGTACCTGCTGATCGGTTTCTGGTACGAGAACCGCGACTACGCCGCAGCTGGCCGAAAGGCTTTCGTCGTCAACCGAATCGGCGACTTCGGCGTGTTGGTGGGCATGTTCATCTTGGTCGGCGTGGCCGGTTCGTTCGAGTTCGCCGAGATCAACGCTGCCGCGGTCGGCGGTGAGTTCCGGCCGGACTTCCCCTTCCCCATCGTGGCGTTCGGCCTCGTGCCGAGCCTCGCTACGGTCGCCTGTGTCTTCTTGTTCCTCGGATGCACGGGTAAGAGCGCGCAAATTCCTCTCTACATCTGGCTTCCCGATGCGATGGCAGGCCCGACGCCGGTCTCGGCCCTCATCCATGCGGCCACCATGGTCACCGCGGGCGTCTACTTGTGCTGCCGGCTCTCGCCACTGTTCATCACCTCGGACGTGGCGATGTCGATCATCGCGGTCACCGGGACGCTCACCGCCCTTCTCGCGGCGTCGATCGCCGTGGTGCAGCGCGAGATGAAGAAGATCCTCGCCTACTCCACCGTGAGTCAGCTCGGGTTCATGTTCGCGGCCGTGGGTGTAGGCTTCTTCGCGGCGGGCTTCTTCCACGTCTTCACGCACGCCTTCTTCAAGGCCTGCCTGTTCCTCGGCGCCGGCTCAGTGATGCATGCGGTCCATGCCCACGGAGACGCCGATATTTTCAAGCTCGGTGGCCTCAAGAAGCAGCTGCCGATCACGCGCTGGACCTTTCTGGCGAGCTGCCTTGCCATTTCTGGCTTCCCGCTCACCAGCGGCTTCTTCTCCAAGGATGAAATCCTCCTCGGCGCGGCCGCGCAAATCTACCGCGCTGACGACTGGCTCATGACGTCCGTCGGTTGGTTCACCTTGATCGGCCTGACGCTCGCCGCCGTGATGACCGCCTTTTACATGTTCCGGCTCTACTTCCTGACGTTCACCGGCGAGTACCGGAGCGCCGACCAGTCGGGCGACCACCCCTACGACGCGCATCCGCACGAGTCGCCGGCCAGCATGACGATTCCATTGGTGGTGCTCGGCATCGGCGCGCTCGGTGTCGGCTTCCTGGGGCTCCCGCACGTGATGCCGATCACGGGGACGCATCTTCCCAGCTGGTGGAGCCACTGGATGCACGCATCGGTCGCAGGCCAGCCGGTTCCAGAAGAGATGAACGTCGTGAATCTGGCGTCAGGACTCGCTTTCGGCGCAATGGCGATTGGCATCAGCGCCGCCTGGCTGCTCTACCGAAACAAGAGCACCGATCCGCTGACCGGCAAGATTCCGGCGCGCCTGTACCAGCTCGTTTTCGACAAATGGCGCGTCGACGAGCTCTACGCAGCCACGATCGTCAACCCGATCAAGAACGTTGCCACCGCTGCCGGCCACGCGGACATGACCTTCGTCGACGCGCTCATGACGAAGTGGCCGAGCTTCAAGGTTCGCGAGACCGGACGCATTCTTGCCCGCCTGCAAAACGGAGTCGTGCAGATGTACGGTGCCGTGATGGTGGTCGGTGTCGTGGTGGTGTTGGCCTGGTTCTGGACTCCGCACTCGCGCATCGAGGCAGCCTTCGAGGGTACCCAGGTGGAGCTCACCACGCCGGCGGGCCTTGGCTACGAATACCGCTGGGATGCGAACTCCGATGGCGAGTTCGAGACGCAGTGGGAACGTGCTCCGGGGACTACGTTTGAGTACGCTCACCACGACATCCGCGGCGTTGCAGTGTTCCTCGCCAACGTGAGGTCCGGCATCGAGCGAAGGATTGAGGTCACGGAGGAGTGGACCTTGCTCCCCATCGATTCCGTGATTCCCGAGGAGAGCCTGCCACCACGAGCCCAGGGCTTCGAAGTGCGAGTCGACGGCGAAGATTTGTTGTTCCGCCAGCCGAACGCTCCGACAGGGCCCTCGGGCCGCCAAGAGCTCCGTCTGCCGATGGGCAGGGATGGCCGCCTCGGTGACGCGCGCGTCTTCTCCCGTCCGCTCGTGGAAGCAACGGTCGAGGTTCGCAACGCTTTCGGCAACACGCGTCGCGACACGAAAGAAATCGCTCTGCCTTTCCCGCTGGAGCTGCCTTCG
>Ga0316191_10003660_pt1 | contig 11407 bp, 11 predicted proteins | sample Eddworburr2cm_MG_FD_204928 | JGI IMG/M metagenome (GOLD analysis project Ga0316191, IMG submission 204928) | Coastal sediment microbial communities from Maine, United States - Eddy worm burrow 2 cm | ecosystem: Environmental > Aquatic > Marine > Coastal > Sediment | place: USA: Maine... | reverse complement strand
TTTCCAGATCAACGTCGGCCTCGGCCACGCCGTCGGCAACAATTTGCGCGACCTGATGGCGAACGTCTTTGTTGGACCACTGATGTGACAGACGCAATTCTGTTGCCTGCGCAACAGATGCGACACCCATTGCCGCTACCATTGCGACCGTCGCTAAAAGTTTCGTGTTCATGGTTTCCTCCCAAATGTGTGCCGACTCGTTTAGGTGCGGCAGTAATGCACCTTCGCCCATTGCGCATCCTTAGTCAACTTTCTTGTATACAAAATGAATATTCTTGCGTTCACACATCAATCTACAGTATTGTATTCCTATGGAACCAAAGCGCGCAGAACAAATCGCAGACTCTCTTGAGCAACTCGTATTCCAAGGGGAATACGCGAATGGTGAACGGCTTGATGAGATAAAATTAGCCGAGCATTTCAGTGTATCACGAACCCCTATCCGAGAGGCGCTGCAGCGTTTGGTCATGTCAGGGATGGCAGAGCAGATCCCGCGCAGAGGGGTCTTTGTCCGCCAACCCGGCCCGGTGGAATTGCTTGAAATGTTCGAGACAATGGCAGAGCTTGAAGCCGCGTGCGCGCGGTTTGCAGCGGCCCGCATGACCGACGAAGGTTTGGACCGCCTCAGCGATGCAAACGCCAGATGCAAAGACGCCGTCGAAAAAGGCGATGCGGCCGGATATTACCATGAGAATGAGGTTTTCCATCAGGAAATCTATCGTGGCGCTACGAACTCTCATTTACAGAACGAAGCGTTGCGTTTGCAGCATCGCTTGAAACCCTACCGTCGGGTCCAACTGCGGTTTCGAGGACGCATGGCCCAATCACTTGCGGAACATGAAGAGATAATTGAAGCGTTAAAAGTCGGGGATTCCGAACTGGCAGCGCAGTTGCTCCGATCCCACGTGACAGTTCAAGGCGAGAAGTTTCAGCAGTTGATGGCAGGGCTGAAAAACTAGCGGATCATCTTGTTGAACCGACGTAAGGCGCGCGTTGTCACAACAGGTTTAGTTGGTTCTACAGGTATTCGGACACGCTGGTCATCTTGATCTGGAAGACCGCTAGCAAGCACATCGCCACGCTTGCCACAAAACTAAAGTAGTTTCACCATACCGTCGCTCGGTATCCAGATCACGCGTCGGGCGTTACCCGCCCGAGCCGGCCATTGACCAAAAGAGCCGCTACAATACGGCCTTGCGGCGGCTGGTCGCGAGAACAGTGCAACTACTTGACCGTCGCGGTGAATGCAGCCCCATACTGCCCTACCCGGCTACCAGTTGTCTGCGAACCTCACCCACTTGTCGGGCGATCTCGCCGATATGGCGGCCATCTGTCCCGCAACATCCGCCCCAAACATTAATATGCGGAAAGCGTTGTGCCAGACTTGCCATTTGAGCACCAAGTTCCTCGGGGTCGCCGTCTTCGAGATGACCAAGTTTGCACAAGTCGAGTGTTTCCATCGCGACGGCATTGGGCATAAAGCCGCCAAGGCGATTGGCCCACGTACCGTAGGTGAGGCCTGGCGTAAATTCGGTTGGGTGAGTGCAGTTGATCATGTAGTAGGCAGGTGAGCTATCGGTGGCGGCGTCAACCGCAGCAATGGCCTGCTCCAAAGTCGCTCCCCCCTTTAACTTGCCGCCCTTTGCGACGAAGAAGGAAATGACCACAGGCATATCCGCAGCCTTTGCGGCACGTGCGAGGCCAATAACCTCTTCCACGCTCGAGAAGGTCAGAGCAGTAATAAGATCGGCTCCTGCATTCTTAAATGTTTGTATTTGCTCGGAGTGGTAATCCTCGGCTTCCGCAGCATCCGGGGTCCGGCCGACATTGTAGGCGTCCCCACGGGGGCCGATAACGCCACCAACAATCATGGGCGTTTCAGGGCTGTCGTATTCCCTCGCAAAATCCTTGTAGAATTCGACACCACGGATATTGATTTCGTCGAGCGCTTCTTTCGAAAACCCGATCAACTCGCCCCAGTCTCGGCTGGCGCGATAATGAAGCCCTTCGTTGATCACCCCGAACCCGTTTTCCACGGCAGCTTCAACCACCTTTCGTTGGAAGTCTTTCAAGCAATCTAGACCGCGTTTATCATTGATGAGTTCGAATGCGCAGAAATGCCTAAGCTCGAACCCGTCGACGTATTGCAGCCATGTTTCGAAACCTCCCCCGCATGTCATCGCATTGCCACGCGTCTGCGGTAGTATCGGTTGGTCACCCATTGTTGCCCCCTGCATATCGTAGGTGACAAACACTATCATACTTGGGGATTTTTGTCGCCCTCACCGCTGAGCGCACCGGGTGAGACGAAGGCCACTTTGGCGTCCGAGCCGCAGTTCGCTGCGGGTTTTCCCATGACTGATATGCGAAAAAAACCAGGTCTGACCGAGCCGTAACGCAGCTTGCGCAATGCGGCCACAAGGAAAACCGCAGCAGCATTTTCTATGAAAACCAGTTGCGGTGCGGAAACGGCGGATCCGCAGCGGCACGAATACGGTCTAGGCCTCGTCACGCGACACAACGGCCTTAACCGGTGTATGGCCAGATCGTTTTAGCGCAACCTGATCTTCGATCATGACTGATGCGCAGCCCGCTTTGGCGAAACCTTGAACCGTTCGACGCACGTTCATCGCGTTGCCGCATCCGGCGGCCACGGCTTCGCCGAAATGCAAATTCTTCTGGCGATGCCGCCCAAAGCTATCGTTTGCGGCGCTTTGAATAAGTGTCCGCAACTCAGGAAACAGTGAAATCCAGCTAATCCCTTAAACGATAAAGTACGAAGTTAGCCTTCCGATACCTTTGACATCATGCACGTGCTCGCTGGCGTCCATCGGTTCTTCACCAAGTAGTTGCTTTGTCGCGCCTGAAATATGGATCTTTCCAGCCCGACCTGATGTCTCCAATCGGCTGGCCAAATTCACCGTCTCTCCCCATACATCGTAAATCGAACGCGTGCGTCCGATGAGGCCTGCTATAACCGGCCCTGAATGTACACCGACACGGATCTGAAGCCCTGCAGTACTTATCGTATTATCAGACATTGCTTTTAGCATATCCCGTGAAAACCGAACCGCCGCCAGTGCGTGGTCATGCCGGTGGGCAGGAATTCCCGAAGCGGCCATGTAGGCATCTCCTATGGTTTTAATTTTTTCAATGTTGTGAATGTCGGTCAACTCGTCAAACGCTGTGAAAATTCTGGAAAGTTCTCTGACCAAGTCACCTGCATCAATCCGACTTACCAAGGGTGTGAAATCAACAATATCGGCGAATATAATAGATGCGCCGTCGAACCGGTCGGCGATCTGCGTTTCGCCATTGTTCAACCGCACAATCACCGGTGCGGGCAGCATCGATTGCAAAAGTGTATCCGCCCGGTCCCTTTCGTACTTTATCTCTTGCGTGAAAGCGATTTCGCGGGCGCGCCACTGCATACGTTCTAGGCAGGCATCCACACGTGCGTGCAACAAGATGGGATCAATCGGTTTTGGCAGATAGTCTTCGGCGCCAGAGCTGATGCATCGCGCAATTGCCCCCGTTTCTTTCAACCCAGACACCATAACAACCGGTATTTCGCTGGTTTCAGGATCCGCTTTTAGCCTTTCAAGAGTTTCGATTCCATTCGTATCGGGCATGAGGATATCGAGCAAAAGCAGATCAAAACGTTCCTTGGCCATCGCCGCAAAAGTCTCATTCGCCGAACTCACCGTTGTGACCGTGTGGCCCTTGCGTTCCAGTTGCCTTCTGAGGATCTCGCGGTTGGGGGCTTCGTCATCAATGACCAGAATATGCCCTGTCAGCGCAGTATTTTTCAAACCATCACCAGAGAGTGACTGCGCAAGTCCCGCCGCAATTTCTGCTTCTTGAAGATCGTTGGTTTCTGCTTGCGTAGGCTGCGCGCCGTCGACCACTTCGTCGATCCGCACCGCGAGCAGCCGGGCTTCACGCAGGATGGAATTAATGTCGCGCACAGAAGAGGGTGCAAGTTCGTCTTCGAAATCCTCAGACATCATTTCAAGATATCCAATGATTACATTGATGGGCGACCGCAAATCATGCCGCAAACGCGCCTGTAACTCTGCGTCTGCTGCGATGTCTCGCGGATCACTGCTGAGCTTGGAAATCATATCTCCAAGACGCGTGGCGGCGATCTGTACTTTGGAAAGATCCTCTAAAATACCTGACGGGCCAGAGCGCTCCAGCTCATCGGACAACAGACCAAGAAACCCTATGATCGCCTCTGACGGGCCACTCAGCTTTTGAGATATGCGTGCGGCATATGCCAGCTTTTGACTGCGCTCCGAGTTATCCATCACAGTCTATTCATCAAGCAGCCTGGATATGATGGCTAGCAAGCCCGGCAATTCAATCGGTTTAGTGTAAAAGTCGTCGCATCCTGCGTCGAAAGCTTTTTGCTTATCACTCGCCATGGCATGTGCCGTAAGAGCAACCACGGGGATGTTGGCAACTTCCGGGTCGGCCTTTATCGTGCGCGTGGCCTCCCAGCCATCCATAACGGGCAGGCTCATATCCATCAAAATCAGGTCGGGTTTCGATATGCGGGCTTGTTCGACGCCATCTTTTCCATCGCGCGCAGCAAGGATATCATACCCTTTCCGCTTCAACCTGCGAGACAACATGTCGAGGTTCATATCGTTGTCTTCAACAATCAGGATCAATGCCATTTAACTATCTTTCATCTTCATAAATCAGTGATCAAGTCGGCGTTTGAGTGCGGCGAGCAAATCTGAACGACCCGTTTCGCCTTTGTGTATCACCTCGCTGGTGTTGTCTTTCAACCAAGACATCTCTTCGCGCGTCAGATCTTTGGATGTTGCCACAATGACGGGCAGATCAGAAAGCCCCTTTGTCGCTCTGACGGATTTAAGAACATCAAATCCGTCCACGTGGGGCATCATGATATCAAGCACCATTAGAGTAGGTTTGCGGGTTTGCAGTTGAGTAAGCGCACGCCTACCATCCGAAGCCTCGCGCACGTTCCAGCCTTCTCGGGTCAAAATGCGCCTAAACAGGTTCCTCGTGGCTACGTCGTCATCGACAATCAGAACATCTTTCTCAAGTCCATCAGCAATACCGTTCAGGGTTTTCAGCAGTACAGAAGGATCAATAGGTTTGGTCAGGTGTTCCACCGCGCCAAATGCGAGCCCCATTTCGCGGTCAGCAACAATCGTTGCCAGAATGACCGGCATTTCGCACAGTATGGGGTCTGATTTCATTTCTTTAAGCATCGACCACCCATCACGTTCGGGCATGATAACATCAAGGATCACCGCATCCGGCATTTTCTCTCGTGCCATACGAAGTCCCACTTCAGCATTGCCGGCCATCAACACATCATAGCCTTCCGCCTTCACAATGGCTGCTACCGCTGATCTGGCTTCTTCCTCATCATCGACAATCAGCACGCTTCCAATGCTTTGCCCATCAGCACGGTGCTGCGTGTCTTCGCCAGCGGCACCATCGAATGAAGCTGGAATTGTGAAGGAGAAAACCGACCCGACGCCCGGTGTGCTCTCGACCGAAATCTGCCCGCCCATCATACGGGTGAATTGCTGCGCAATAGCCAACCCCAGACCCGTACCTCCAAAATTTCGTGTAGTGGACTGGTCAGCCTGCACGAAAGCCTGAAAAAGCTTACCGCTTTGTTCAGGAGACATACCAATTCCCTCGTCCCGCACGGCAAACCTAAAGGCGGCCTTTTGGTCCGAGACGACCTCGGCAACGCTTAATACGATTTTGCCGTTTTCGGTAAATTTCGCAGCGTTTGAAAGCAGGTTAAATAGGTTCTGCCGCAGCTTTGTCTTGTCTGTTTCAATCTGTCCACTCGACAGGTCGCAGACCAGTTCCAGCGTGTTGCCGTTCTTTGCAATGAGCGGCTCGATAGTAGATGTTACTTCATCCAGCAAGGGTTTCAGATCGAAGGTCTCGACATAAATCTCCATCTTCCCGGCCTCGATCTTGGACAGATCAAGGACGTCGTTGATCAGGGAAAGCAAATGTCGTCCAGATGCCATGATCTTTTCTAGGTCTTCGATCGCTGTTTCAAACCCCATGTCAGCGGCGTCTTCTGAAAGCATCTCACTATAGCCAATGATGGCGTTCAACCGCGCTTGCACGCACGGCAGGTGCCACATTCAAGGTTGGGATCAACAACGACACGGTCACCTGTGCTGATGTTCGAAACACTTTGACCAACCTCGACCACCACACCCGCGTATTCGTGGCCGGGCACTACAGGAAACGCGCCGGTGCCGTAGTTGTCCTTGAGCACCTCATAGTCGGTATGACAGATGCCACTTGCCTTGACCTCGACCACAACCTCGTCTGCGCCGCGTGTTGGGTCTGGCAAGTCCGTTAACTGGACTTCATTCTTTGCAGTAAAACGACAGCTTTCATGAGAGTTACCCCCGAAGGTAGATGCCAAGAACGGCTTCAAGGCCGTCCTTCCAAATCATTGACAGCCAGTGTCGAAAACGATCCGCAAAAGCCTCATGCTCGGCCAGATCACCGTAAAGGTCGCGTTGGTTCAGCCACGCCTGCGGGTCCGATTTTGCCGCTTTAGCTGCTATCGTCAGACTGTCCCAGATAGGATCATTTGGCGCGATGACCGATCCATCTTCTCTCGTGCCTTCGCACATCCGCGCCCAAATCGCCTGCGACAGCGCGAGGCCGTCCATGGGGTCGCTGCTTGAAAGCGCGTCGCGCAGTGTCGGCAGAATGAACCCAGTTTGGCGCGAAGAGCCGTCAAAAGCCACGCGGCGCACGGTATCCACGATCTCTGGGTTGGAAAAACGACCATCGATCAGATCAACATATGTCTCGGGGTCCATGCCGGGAACCGACTGTACCTGCAAGGCGATCTCGGTTTTAGCCACTTTGCGAAAAAAATCACCGATCAGCGGGTGATCCATGCACTCTGAGATAAACTCGACTGATAGCACTTCGCCCGCGTCTGCGATCAGCTGGTGTCCACCGTTCAGAATGCGGATTTTCATCGCCTCAAAGGCATGCACATCGTCGGTGAATGTAGCACCAGCTTTGTCCCAGTCAGGACGGCCCGCGCAGAAATCATCTTCGATGACCCATTGGCGGTAGTTTTCATGCGTTACTGGGGCGGCGTCCTCGATCCCGAAGCTGCGGACGATATCCAGCTCTTTGGGCCCTGTGGCAGGGACAATGCAATCCACCATCGAATTCGGGAAACTACAGGAGCAGTCGATCCAATCGGCAAGGTCCGGATCCGACAGTTTGGCAAGCGACACGACTGTCTGACGCAGGATCGTACCGTTGCCTTGCAGGTTGTCACAGCTTTGCGCGGTGAAAGGACCCGTGCCATTGGCGCGGCGCATTTTCAAGGCGGCAATCATGGCACCAAAGGCGGTGCGTGGGCGGTCTGGATAAGCCGCATCGTGCTGCATATCCGGATGCTTCGCATCGAACGCCTTTGTCACCGGGTCAATGTAGTATCCGCTTTCCGTGACCGTCAGCGCGACAATCCGAATGGCAGGATCAGTCATTTGCGCAATCAGAGCTGCATTGTCCTCCTCAACTTGGACAAAGCCGATCATGGCACCTACAATCTCTGCCGACCGTCCTTTTGGATCCAGCTCGATCAAGGTCGTTAAATAGTCCTGCGCCGCGAGCCTGTCGCGCTGCGCCGCATCCCCTGCCCGCACACCTGCGCCGATGATGCCCCAGTCCATCGCCACGCCCTGTTGCATCAGCCGGTGCAAATACCACGATTGATGTGCACGATGAAAGTTGCCCAACCCGATATGTACAATACCGGGTGTGATGGCCGAGCGGTCATAAGTCGGGACACTGACACCCTCGGGCAGATCGTTTAATGTCGCACTGGAGATTCTATGCATGGTTTCCAACATCAGCTCATCCAATTGCCGCCATCGACGTTTATCGTCTGGGCGGTGATGTATCGGGCAGCACTAGAGGCAAGGAAAACGCACGGGTCGGCCACATCACTTGGTTCGCCCATACGACCCAACGGAACGGCTTCGCCAACCTCGCGTTTTTTCTGCCCTTTGGGCTTGTTTTCGTATTCGGCGAACTGCGCATCGACTACATCCCACATCGGCGTATCGATTACACCGGGCGCGATCGCGTTGACGCGGATATTGTCGTCCGCAAGCTCAAGCGCCAACGATTGGGTGACAGAGATAACCGCGGCTTTGGTTGAACAGTACAACACGATGTTGGGTTCGCCCCGGCGGCCCGCCTGGCTGGAAAAATTGATGATCGAACCGCCGCCCCGCCTCTTCATGGAAGGCACAACTGCCTTGCACGCAAAGATGGTGCCGCCAACATTGACGTCATACTGGCGGCGGTAATCTTCTGGAGTGATCTTATCGATCGAAGCCATATTGAAAATTCCAGCGTTGTTGACCAGAATATCAATCCCGCCAAAGGCATCTTCGACCTGCTGCACACCGGCGGTGATACCCTCAAAGTCTGTGACATCCATCTGGACAGCCATGCCACCAATTGATTTTGCCGTCGCAGCAGCGTCACTTTCATTCAGATCAGCAACTGCTACGCGGGCCCCGGCGGTGGCCATCGCCTCACAAATGGCGCGACCTATACCGCGCGCGCCCCCTGTAACCAGCGCGACCTTTCCGTCCAAGGGCGTCATGACATCCGAAGCCCGTCTGTTCCAAATTTGTGAATTTGGTCAGCTTTGGGTGTGAGGTACACGGTGTCACCGTGTTTGACCGCGACATCCCCGCTGGCGCGCACGGTCATTGGATCACATCCCTCGATGCCGTGAATGTGGATGAACGTATCAGAGCCCAAGTGCTCGGCGACGCCGACCGTCCCCTCCCACAGCCCCTCGGTTGTCGAAATTTCAGTATGCTCAGGGCGAATACCAATCGTATGTGCGCCGTGTTTTGCAGCCTCTGGCCCTTCGATCAGGTTCATTTTAGGACTACCGATAAAGCCCGCAACAAACACGTTGCGAGGGGTGTGGTAAAGCTCAAGCGGGCTTCCAACCTGCTCGATAACGCCGGCCTGCAACACAACAATCTTGTCAGCCATTGTCATAGCTTCGACCTGATCGTGCGTCACGTAGATCATTGTGGTCTCAAGCTTCTTGTGAAGCTCACCGATTTCCATCCGCATGCCAACACGCAGGGCAGCGTCGAGGTTCGACAACGGCTCGTCGAAAAGGAACGCGGCTGGTTCGCGAACAATGGCACGACCAATCGCAACCCTTTGGCGCTGACCACCCGAAAGCTGGCCAGGTTTACGGTCAAGATAGTCGGTCAGGTTCAACGCTTTGGCTGCGCTTTCAATCCGGCGGTTCTGCTCCTCTTCGGGCATCTTGGCCATTTTCATCGGGAAGGCAATGTTCTTGCGCACCGACATATGCGGGTAAAGCGCGTAGGATTGGAACACCATCGCAAGACGGCGCTTGGCTGGTGGCAGGTCGGTTGCATCTGCCCCATCAATTTCGATGTTGCCGCCGGTCGTATCTTCCAAACCTGCGATCAGGCGCAAAAGCGTGGATTTCCCGCAGCCCGAGGGGCCGACAAACACGACGAATTCGCCATCGTTGATCTCAAGGTCCAGCGGTGGAATGACTTCCACCTCTCCAAATTTCTTCTGAACCTGCTTGAGCTGTATCTGTCCCATTTGTTTATTCCTTACTTGACTGCGCCGAAGGTCAGACCCCGGACAAGTTGTTTCTGGCTGAACCAGCCCATAATGAGGATTGGAGCGATGGCCATCGTCGAGGCCGCGCTTAGCTTGGCGTAGAACAAGCCCTCAGGGCTTGAATAGCTCGCGATAAAGGCCGTGAGCGGTGCCGCTTTTGCTGCCGTTAGATTGAGAGTCCAAAAGGCTTCGTTCCAAGCGAGGATAAAGTTCAACAACAAGGTTGATGCAATACCCGGGATCGCCATGGGGGTCAGCACATACAGGATCTCCGACTTCAGTCCCGCCCCGTCCATACGCGCCGCTTCCAAGATTTCGCCCGGAATTTCGCGGAAGTATGTGTAGAGCATCCAAACGATGATCGGCAAGTTTATCAGCATAAGAATAAAGGTCAGCCCGTATACGTTGTCGAGCAATCCAAACTGAATGAACAGCAGATAGATGGGGTAAAGCACACCCACCGCTGGCAGCATCTTAGTCGAGAGCATCCAAAGCAGGATGTCTTTGGTGCGGCGCGAGGGTACGAAGGCCATCGACCACGCCGCAGGGATGGCGATGATAATGCCAAGGATCGTAGAGCCCCCAGCGATAAAGATCGAGTTCCACAAGAACCGGCCATAGTTCGACCGCTCCATGACCGTGGAATAGTTCTCGGTCGTCCAGTCAAAGAAGAGGAACAGCGGTGGGTCCGCAATCGCCTGCGCTTCGGTTTTGAAGCTGGTCAGGATCGTCCACAGAATGGGGAAGAAGATTAGCAGACCAATGATCCATGCAGCAGCGGTATTGATTGCCTTGCGCTGGTTTGTAACGGAACGTGCCATAACGTTTTCCTCCCTTTCTTAATCCAGGTTCTTGCCGACGATGCGCATCAGGAAGATGGCAACGATGTTGGCAAGGATGATGGCGTAGACACCGCCCGCAGAACCAAGTCCGATGTTCTGACTTTCAAGCACACGCTGGAAGATCAGGTAGGACAAGGTTCGGGTACCAAAGGCGCCGCCGGTGGTCACGAAAATCTCGGCAAAGATGGCCAGCAGGAAAATCGTCTGGATCAGGATCACAATTGTGATCGCGCGGCTCAGGTGTGGCAGAGCGATGTAGAAAAAGCGCGACAGCACCGATGCTCCATCCATTTCGGCCGCTTCAAGCTGTTCGCCGTCCAGAGACTGAATGGCCGTGAGCAGGATCAGCGTGGCAAAAGGCAGCCACTGCCAACTGACAATCAAAATAAGAGACGGCATCGCCGCATCCGAAAGCCAACTAACCGGATCAGCACCAAAAAACCGCCACAAATGCGCGAACAGGCCGTTCGTGGGATCCATAAAGATGTTCTTCCACACCAGCGCCGAAACAGTGGGCATGACAAAGAACGGCGCGATTACAAGGATACGCACAACGCCTTGGCCCCACATCGGCTGATCCAGAAGGATCGCCAAAAGGATACCCAGCACGATGGTGATCACCAGCACACCGACCAAAAGTATCAGGGTGGTCCAGATTGCCGGCCAAAAGGAACTGGAGGTCACAAACCTGACGTAGTTGTCAAAACCGGTCCACCCTTGGTCCCCACCGCGCAGCGGCAGGTAGGTGCGGAACGAAAACCACAAGGTCATTGTAAGGGGCACTAACATCCAACCCAGCAGCAGGATAACAGCAGGGGCCATCATCACTCGGGCGGCAGATCGGGAAGCTTTGGTAGCCATTTTGACACGTCTCCTCT
>Ga0316191_10003659_pt1 | contig 11407 bp, 9 predicted proteins | sample Eddworburr2cm_MG_FD_204928 | JGI IMG/M metagenome (GOLD analysis project Ga0316191, IMG submission 204928) | Coastal sediment microbial communities from Maine, United States - Eddy worm burrow 2 cm | ecosystem: Environmental > Aquatic > Marine > Coastal > Sediment | place: USA: Maine | collected... | reverse complement strand
GGTGAGTGTCGACCCCGATTATTTCTCCCCGCTCGAGGTGTCATACAAGCTCCGCAAAGGTTTTTCCAAGGCCGCCAGGAAAACAATGGACCAGCATTTCCACAGATCGGCGATCGGTCGTTATGTGCATCCCGGCGAGACCATTTCAGGGTTCGTCTTTACCCATTTGAGCCCTGCTACAAAGAGCTTCAATGTCGATTTGTTCAATTCGACGAAAGCGCAGAATTTTGCTTTCTTCCTGCAGGTGCCCGGATTCTTGCCAGACCATGCGGAAGTCGATTTTGAAAGTTTGTACACGACGGATGAAGTATATGAACTCAGCACTGAATCCCTGCGCGATATGCTTGGTGACCTGCCAGTAAACACCATGGATGCCGATGGAAACCCGAACGGGTTACCTATCAACGTGGTGATCGTAGGCAACGGGCGGGACGTCCTGCGGGCGCTGCTGCGCGCCGGTTGGTACGAGACTGCTGCGAATGCACCCCAAAAAGCCAACGGCGGGCAAGCAGTCTACTACCTGTATGGCCGGCGCTCGGACGCTGTCTTTCGCTTCCAGCGTAACAATAAAGTGGACCGCAACGAACTAAGACTGTGGCTGTCGCCCATTAAGGCAGATGGCGAGTTGGTCTGGCTGGGACAGGTCACTAATTTCGTGGGTCAGCGCACTTACATTGAAACGGTGTTTTTCGGTGCGCATCTTGACCCCGATGTCGATGACGCACGCAGGTTTACGTCACAGAATTTCTGGTACTCACAAGGATTACAATCTTTTGCATTTGTCGACACCGGGAACAGGATTGCTTTTGATCAGCCCGGCACCGACTTCAATGGCAACCGGTATTTTACCGATGGTTACCGGGCTGTATTGTGGTTGTCGGGTGAACCGTATTCACTCCTGGAAACCAGTCATCTGGGCTGGGACGAGCTGCAAAAATGATGAAAGCTGCCAACAAAAAAGCCCTTGTTTTCATTACCTGCCTGCTCATGCTGCAAGCGTGCTCATCGGGTTCGACGGTCACACCGTACGATGGCGCTGACTACCTGGCCCGCGCACAAACCCAGGAACAGGATGGCATACGCGTTACCGCAGGGGTACCCGACAGAAGGGAAACCCGGGCGATTTTCAACACCGACCTTTACAAAAAGCGCGTTCAGCCGGTTTGGCTGGAAATCACCAACGCCAGCGATCAACCGGTTACCTTTCTTCCAGTGGGCCTCGACCCCGGTTACTTTTCACCAACCGAGGCTGCCAACCTCGATTTGAAACTGGTGCCCGGCGGCAAATCATCCCCTTCGATGGACATAAACTTTTTCAGACAATCACTGGATACATCACTGGAACCGGGTGAAACGCAAAAGGGATTCATCTTCAGCGCACTGGATGAGGGCACCAAGGCGTTTAATGTGGATATCGTTGGCGATGGCATGCTGTCAACATTTACTTTTTTCATACCCGTGCCGGGCCTGCATGTCGATCACTACAACGTGGATTGGGGCAATATTTATGCCGCCGATGACTACCGGAATCTCGATGACGAAGACCTGAGGGCTTACCTGGAAGCCCAAACCTGCTGCACGACGGATAAAACCGCAAAGGGTGATGGCGATCCGGTCAACCTGGTGGTGATTGGACATCCGCTTGATGTCTATGCCGCTTTTATTCGGGCCGGCTGGGATGAATCGGAAACAATTACCGGAAGCACGACCTGGAAAACCATGCGGTCGTTTATCGGCGGCGGTGAATACCGCTATTCACCGGTAAGCGGGTTGTACGTATTCGGACGCCCCCAGGATGTCGCTTTTCAGAAAGGACGCAGCAATATCCACGAACGTAACCATCTGCGTCTGTGGCTGACACCGGTTACCTACAATGGTGTGCCCGTTTGGATGGGGCAGATCAGCCGTGACATCGGTGTGCGATTTACAAAGAAGACCGTCACCACCCACAAGATCGATCCGGACACGGATGAGACCCGCGAATTCCTGCTGGAAAACCTGGCTTATGCACAGGCGCTGAAAAAATTTGGCTATGTTGAGGGTGCAATACCCGCACCCATTGATGAAACGCGGGGAAACTTTACCGGTGACCCTTATTTCACCGATGGCTATCGCGTGGTTTTATGGGTGACATCGACCCCGGTAAATATCATGGATATCAAATTTGTCAACTGGAGAGTTCCTCCAGGGCTGTAGGTCCTGGCATAAAAAAGGAGTTGGTGGTGCTACCACCAACTCCTTTTCAGATCTCCTGCTTTGGTTATGCAAACGGTGTTACTTGTCACCCGCACCTTTTTCTATCGCTTCCATTACGCGTTCGAGATTGAAACTGCCGGGTTTCTGACGTGGCGGAAACTCGCGGAAGCTTTGCAACCATTGACCGACATAGGCGCCGGCGGGCGCGAACACGAACATGTGGTCGACCCACCACTGACTGTAACCAATGCTTTCATCCCAGGCACGCTCGAACGGATCCATACGCAGATTGGCCAGCATAGGCGCCCGCAGTGTTGTAAATGGCTGTGTCCAGACGTCAACTCCGTGGTGATCCTGACGCAGGAAGGTGATCTTCCAGTTGTTATAGCGCAGCGCTGCAACGTTTCCATCATCTGTCCAATAGATGAACTCTTTGCGCGGCCACTCGGCCTCACCTCTGAATGCCGGCCCAAGGTCGTAACCATCCAGATGGACTTTATAATTTCTTCCCCCGACTTTTTTACCCTTCAGTAAATCTTCTTTCACATTGGGATCGCCTGCCGCCGCAAGAAGCGTGCTGAGCATGTCTTCATGTGCACCGATATCATTGATGACGGTACCTGGTTTGATGGTACCCGGCCATTTGATGGCGGTAGGAACGCGGAAGCCGCCTTCCCATTGCGTTGCCTTCTCATTGCGAAACATCGTTGTTCCGCCATCCGGCCATGTGAATACTTCTGCGCCATTGTCAGTGGAATACATAACAATGGTATTGTCTTCGACACCCAGTTCCTCAAGCTTGGCAAGTAACTGGCCGACCATCGCGTCATGTTCGACCATGCCATCGGCATAAACACCCAGACCGGTCTTACCCACGGACTCAGGTTTTAGGTGTGTCCAGATATGCATACGGGTGCTGTTCCACCAGACAAAGAAAGGTTTGTCGGCTTTAACGGCCCTTTCCATGAAGTCCATTGCCCTGGTTGTAACTTCCTCGTCCACTGTTTCCATGCGCTTGATGGTCAGTGGGCCGGTGTCCTCGATGCGGCCATCGGCATAGGAGTGGATCACACCGCGGGGACCAAATTTCTTCTTGAATTCAGGGTCCGTCGGGTAATCAGGATGCTCGGGTTCCTGCTCGGCGTTTAAGTGGTACAGGTTGCCGAAAAACTCGTCAAAGCCGTGGTTGCTGGGCAGCATCTCGTCACGGTCGCCCAGGTGGTTCTTGCCGAACTGGCCGGTCATGTAGCCCAATGGCTTGAGCAGGCCGGCGATGGTCGGGTCTTCTTTTTTCATACCTTCCGGCGCACCGGGTAAACCAACCTTGGTCAGACCGGTACGCATCGGCGACTGACCGGTGATGAATGCGGCACGTCCTGCCGTGCAGCTTTGCTGTCCGTACCAGTCCGTGAACACCGCGCCTTCTTTGGCAATTCTGTCGATGTTGGGTGTCTTGTAACCCATCATGCCCATGTTGTAGGCACTGATGTTGAACTGGCCGATATCATCCCCCCAGATAACCAGGATGTTGGGTTTGTCAGCCGCGAAAGCCGCTTGAAGCGGTAATAGAATCAATAGAAAGATTAACTTAAACGAGTTGGACTTCACTGTTTTCTCCTGAATAACAATAGTGCAGAAACTTCACATTTATTATGCCCCAGCAAGGTATGTTCGAACAGTACATTATCGGGATTCTTCTATCAATTCATTATTGTTCAGATAGTTTCTTGAGTAAATAGAGGGTCTTGCGCCGTCTCTAACCTTTGACCTGGCGCAATCACTGAAAATTCCGGATTGGGTTTTTGGCCCACTCACTTACATGCTATTCTCACAAACCGAAGAAACGACACAGAGCATGGATATGCATCCTAATATTTTTCGAAACCACTATTGTGTTCCTGTTGTCCTTCGTTTGTTGTCGATTCTGTTCCTGTTAACCGCCTGCGCCGGTAAACCCCTCAACCCCTGGACTACCGACTCTCCACCACTTGCGCTGGTCCCCGTGGCCAATGCGGGCATCGATGATAAAAGGGGGCGGTTTCGCGAGATCTATTGTGAGGTACTCGAATCCCGTGGCGGGGAATGGCCCGACTACCGGCCCTGTGATGAAGCACTGACACGTGTTGCAGACGAACCCGGGGGCAGCGGTGAGCCGGTAAATATGGGTGTGAGTCAGCAAAAGTTCCTGGCTCTGATCGTGCCCGGTGTTGGCTGGGAATGTATCGAAGAATGGCTGGAGCTTGACGAGTCAATAGACGCCCTGCTGAAAAGTTTTGGTTTTCAGACTGAACTGCTAAAGGTTGATGGGCTTTCAAGTTCTGAAAATAATGCCCGTCAAATTCGCGATGGCATTGCTGCTTTGCCTGCACAATTTAATGATGTTCCAATTTTGCTCGTTGGCTATTCAAAAGGCGCGCCTGATATCCTTCAGGCCATCGTCGAATATCCGGAGTTGAGTAAGCGTGTGGTTGCCGTGATCAGTGCTTCCGGTGCCATCGGAGGTTCGCCCCTGGCGAACGCTGCCGATCAGAAAGATCTTAATATTATTCGCCGGTTTCCGGGCGCGGATTGCAGCGCGGGAGACGGGGGAGCGGTTGACAGTCTGCGGCCTGTTACACGCAGGACGTGGCTTGCGCATAACCCGCTACCCCTTGATATTGCTTATTATTCGCTTGTGAGCTATCCCGAGCCTGATCGTATCTCGTCTGTGCTTGGGACGACCTATCGAAAACTCAGCCAGGTGGATGCGCGAAACGACAGTCAGTTGCTGTACTACGACCAGGTCATACCAGGCAGCACTTTGCTGGGGTTCCTCAATGCCGACCACTGGGCGGTTGCGGTACCGATTGCACGCAGCCACAGTTTTATCGGATCGACTTTTGTGGACAAGAACGACTATCCGCGGGAAGCGCTGGTCGAAGCGGTACTCCGTTTTGTCATAGAGGACCTGGAACATCGCGAGATGAATTGAAAAATAGCGAGCTCGCGGAAACCATTGCGATTTTTGGTTTTGTTGCCGACCATGTGAATATCAGTTCTTATCAAATCTCCAGGCCTTTACCTTTAATGTCCAGACTATAAAAACCCCGGCACATACTATGGTCAGCAAACCATTGACCTGGATAAATTGTGGCGGAAGGCTCGGTACCAGACCCTCAAGTACAGCGCAGGTCATGGCTAAAATTGCCAGCGAGATCAGGATAAAATATTTTTTCATGTGCTTTCCTGTCATGGGTAAAAGACAGGATGACTATATGCACAATAATGAGACGCTGCTTAGCCATTCAGGCCAATGATTTGACCGGTCTGTCAAGGGCCTGTCACCCCTGGGCTACTGACCAGGGTCGCGTTTTTGCAAAGCTTCAGAAAGTCCAAGCCCGAAATGTGTCAAAGCCAGTGAATACTCATCCAGTGTTACCGGGACCAAGTCTACCTGGCTGCGTGGCACAACACGGACGGATCCGGCGAAAGGGGTCGGTGTCCACGGTTGCATGACCACCAGCATGTCTTTGCCATGCTCGCCGATCACAAAAATGGGCTCCAGCGATCCGTCATCGTGGTGCCAGCAGGCCGGCTTGAAGGCGTCCTCATCCTCCAGGTTCAGGAAGGCCCCGACCAGGCTTTTCATTATCTTGTACATCGGAAGGTGGTTCAGGCTTCGTGACTCCAGCCACAAGGCGAACCGGCGTGTCGGTTTGGCTGTCCAAATCAGCCCCAGCAACAGCGCCACCAGCACGATTAATACCAGGGCGATCAGCCTGACGGGGTCGTTTTCCTGGATCCAGTCACTTGAAATTAAATCGGCGATCGGCGTTGCCAGGGAAACCATGGCTTCGAATAATTCCCGTATTGTGAGGTAAATCAGTACTGCGGGTATCAGTATGACGAGACCTCGAAAAAGTGCGTTTTTCAAAAAACCGAACATATTTCTTACCTCCTAAAAACGCATTTGCCCGCTAGCGGAATTGATGCGTTGAATGCCGGACAATTTCCACGAAGATTATTATCCCGGGTCTCCGGGAGGGCCGTCTTGCCGCCTAACAGGGCCTGCTTCGTAAATGAAAAGACGGCGGACCTTCTCCCAGAACTCCTCACCCAATACCAGAAAACTGCCTGCAAACATCAGGTCCAGCAAAATGACCGGTAGCAAGGAGCCCTGGTCCTGACTCAAAACGGGTAGCACACGCACCAGGTAAGGTGTGAGCCATCCGACCAGCAGGGGTATGCAGAATAATACAAGGCCGAGGCGGTAGCGCCGGGCAGTGATGGCAGATGGTTCAGTGTGCTTTCGCAACAATGCGAACAGTTTACCCTTGAGCAGCGCAAAGCCCTGTTTGCCGAGTACGGCAACGGCCAGAACCATCCCTATCTCCGGCAGGCCCGCGACCAGGCCGGTAGACAGCACGGCCTTCCACTTGGCCGGCAGGTCGGATTGGGTGACAAATGGAATCAAAAGCGGACTCATGAAGCCGCCGATGAACAATGCGCCTCCGGTGACCAGGCGGACCCTGCTGACGGGTCTGTCAGCTTCGTGAGGTTTGACAGGCGCGGGGTTTCGAGTGTCCATATTGATCCGTACGAATTAATGTTTAAGCGATATGTGTTTTGCCTTATTGCAGAGCCTTCGGTAGCCCCTTTAAGCCTTATCGCCTTCCATGAAAATGGCTCTGCCTGGCAGGGCAAACGAAGTACCGGCCGATTTAACGATTTCCATGATTTGAATATTGATGTCCTCTGCGATGCCAAGGAACTCTGTGAAATCAGTCGTATTAATGAACGAATGGACCTTGATTAACAACGCGTCACTGTCAAAATCTGTGAAGCGGACACGTAACGGTTCGTCATAGACATGTTCGTTTTGCTCAAGCGCCTGCTTGATCTCGTTGGTTATGCTTCGCAACTGCTCCGGTGTCGTGTCGTATCGCAGTCGAAGTGTCGGCCAGTAGCGGATTTTGGTCCGGTAAGAGATGTTTTCCACTTCCATTGAGGCAATGCGTGCATTGGGTATCGAAACCACCGTATTTGTGAGTGTACGCAGCCGGGTGGTCCTTAAACCGATATCCTCGACGACACCTAATTCCGTTCCGTAGCGACAGAAGTCCCCCACCCGCATCGATGCCTGGGAAAAAATGGTTAAGGCACCCATCATATCCTCAATCGGTTTTTGCAAAGCCAGCGCGACAGCCAGGCCACCGACACCGAGACCGGCCAGAACAGTGGTAATGTTAATGCCGATGTTATTTAGCCAGAAAAGCAAGCCGAAAATAAAAATGAGAATTTTGGCGAGCGTGGTCAGCGGTTGCATCAGTTTTGCAGCCCCTGGGCGGCCTGCCTTGTTCAGTTTATCCTGCTGATAGGTTTTGATCAGGTTGCTGATCGCCCAAAACACCCAGATGAGGGCCAGAATGCTAAGGGTTTTTGTTTGCATGACCTCCTGCGCCCCAGCTCCCGCGCCCAAAAGCTCAACTGCGCTTCCTGCGGTAATCAGGATGCCAATAAAGACAATCGGTCCGGTGAAGATATTCCTGATGAGTGGATAAGTCTGTTTATCCGGAGAACTGAATAACCGGGACAACAAAATGGCAATAAGGCGATAAACCGGCCAGCAAACCAACGAAAGAACGATCACGATGAACCATTTAAAGGCTTCCAGCCCCAAGAACGATGCGTTCTCCGGAAACCAGCCACGAACTTTTTCTACCGGTGCCGAGTAACTGTAAAAATCATAGAGTTCAGGGATTTTCGCGACCGAGCGGTTGGACAGTTTCCATATCTGGACCCCATCGCCCCTTGGAACTCGTTGCAGCCAGATCGGGATTTCGCCATCCTCTGTATTAATCCTGAAAAGCTCGTCGCGATAGGCCGGCAGATCGTCCCCCTGCAGGCCTTCCGGGCTGTCGCTGATAGTGAATTGATCCAGCCATACCGAACGTGACACGACATGATTGAACTGCCTGGCCAATTCAGGCCCGCCGATTTCCGTGACATCAGATGGTAAATTACGAAGATCCAGGTATTCTGCGGCCTTTTCCCAGTTGAACTCGGTTGCAGCGGTAAGGAAACCGATGATGCTGCTTCGCGGGTTTCCCCTGTCCAGCGCATCCTCCGGGCCTTTATCCACGGTGACGGGTACGGTTAACGTCGTTTCGGTTTGGTTTTCCTGGGCTTGCGCAGGTAAGCAAATGACCAGAACGGAGGTAACAAGTGCCAAAGCAAATAACTTATAAAGACTCATGTTCATATTCTATAACCTATAGCAGCTTGCTTTTAGTCTGATTCAAATCGCTCTTGGATAAATCCTACCAGGCCTGACCAACCTGGATATACCAGTTGGTCTCTTCCGGACCCCTGGCAATATCGATACCCACCCAGACATTCTGGATATCAAAAATTTTGTAGCGCGCACCCAGGCCATAGCTGTAGATGCTCTGCTCCGTATCGAAAATGGGGAGGTCACTACTGACCTTGCCTGAGCCGGCAAAACCGATCATGGCCCATTTGGGTGTGAAGTTGTAGCGGCCCTCAATCTCCCCAACAAGCGTACGGTCCCCCTGGTAACGCAGGGCCGGTATTCCGCGAAGTTTGACATACGGGTAGGCGAAAAATGGCGCATCGCCACTGGTGGCCTGATACTCCAGGCGTAACCCCAGCACGAACTTCTCACCGAAGGGGTGAAATGAGTTTAAATTCAGCCTGCCATTCCAATAATTAAAATCACCACCGATCGCGTCGTCATAACGCCACAAGGCCAGGTCAATCAGCCGGCCCGAATTGGGCATCGAGGTGTTGTCCCGGCTGTCCCATGCCAATTTGCCGGACAAGCCGACGTTTTTCAGATCGTTGGGAAATAGTTTGATGGGTGTCCCGTCCGGCAACTCCACCCTGAAAGCGGTGTCAGCGCTGAGATATGACAGGCCAATACCCCAGAACCAGTGGCTGTCCCTAATACGGAAACGGGTTTCCTGGTAGGCCAGGACCCCCTCCAGGTTGAACTTGAATGGATTATCCTGAATGTAAAATGTTGAATTAACGTTGGCCCAGGCCGCCGCACCGGTAAAGCGGATATGGTCATTTTTAAAGCTATTCATATGACCTACGCCAGCTGCGGCCGTCTCGTTGCTGGTATAAGCACCAAATATCCCGGTGACAGTGGGTGGTGCTTCCTGCTCTTGAGAGACCTTGCTGATCGACTCCAGTGACGCGACGCGATCCCTGTCAGACACGCCCTTTTTGGGATGGAAATAAGCAAGCACCAGGCCAAGACCATCTCCGATAGCGGGCTCGGTAATGAAAACCGGAATGGGTAGAATACGCCCACGATTGGGATCTTTTTCTTTCTGTCGTTCCCGGAATGATTTCCGTTTCCCCCCGTCTTCTTCCCGGTCATGTACCTTGTCTTCTTTCGTTGAGTCTGTCTTTGAACCAGTTTTCTGCTCGACTTCAATATTGTTTTTTACCTGATTGCTGTCCGGCTCACCAAATACTGGTTGGGAGACAGCCATGGTCAGAATGAGCAGGCCTGCTAATGTGCTGCTAAAGTTAATAAATTGCACCGTCATGGCTCAGGCCATGACGGTGCTTTGGACTAACGGCGTTTTTAGGGCCACTCGGGTATCCTGCCCGGTGTCCAGGGTGCGCCTTCGGATTGCAATGCGGCTTCTACAACTGCCAGATCAGCGGCGATGGCCTGGAGTTCACCTAGTGCCTGGCGGAACTGTTGATCTGCAATCTTGTAAGAATCACGATAATTGTCCGTCACCGCGGACTCGCTGTCCCAATGACCGCCAACAATACTGCCAATGCGATTGCTAAGGGACATGGGTACCGGTTCGGCGCGACTGGCGATGGTGCTGTCACCGTCGAAGCGCACCTTCAGTTCCTGCATGCGGGCGTTCAGCGCCCGTAAGGCCTGTGCCTGGGACTCGCTGGATGATGGTGTTTCTTGCGCGGCTTTGAGCAAGTGGTCAATCCGGCCCTGGATTTCACCGACTGCCTTGTTGGCACCCATGATGGCGCGGTAAAGATCGTTGGATTGCATTTCAAAATCGAGCAGCGCCTGGCGATTATCCGTGACAAGGCCGCCTTCGAACATGGGTTTGAGCGTGAAAGATTGCGCGGAGGTGATATCAACCAGCTCACCTTCGACGCGCTTCGACATCGTTACAGTATATGACCCGGGCAAAGCCAGCGGGCCCTGTGGCAGACTCTCCCACGGGGCGAAGTCGGATTTCGGCATGAGTTCGACCGGGTCAGGCGCCGGGTAGCGCATGTTCCAGGCAACGCGGTGAAAGCCCTTGCCTGCGGGGGCATTGATACGCTGGATCACGTTGCCGGACGCATCACGTACCGTGAGCGTGATGGATGGTGCTTCTTCCCGGTCTTCACGCCGCAACTGGTCCCAGCTGGGGTATGGGTTATCACCCCCTTCCTTTTGGCGTTCCTTTTCAGCCGTCCGGCGTTTGTCTTTGAGTGATTGCAGGTCCTCGGGCAGGTAATAGGCGAATACCGCACCATACGGCGGGTTGTCAGCCGAGTAACGCCCCACGCCCCAGTCACCTTTGCCACCCCAGCCACGGCGATTGTCTGGTATATAGAGCCACGCATCGCGAACATTGAACAGGGTTGGTTTTTTCAGTTCATCACTGCCCGAGCGCAGCGGTGAAAAGTCGTCGAGAATGTAAATGCCACGTCCAAAGGTACCGACCACCAGGTCACCTTCGCGGCGCTGGATTTCCAGGTCGCGGACCGCAATGGTGGGCAGGGATGTCATTTCGTTCCAGCTACCGCCACCGTCATTGCTAAAGAACAGGCCAAATTCTGTACCTACGAATAACAGTTTAGGGTCAATATGATCCTCGATGATGGTATGTGCCGTGCCACGTTCCGGCAGATTGTTGCTGATCAATACCCAGGTCTTTCCACGGTTTTCAGTCTTGAGAACGTAGGGCTTGTAGTCGCCACGTTTGTGATTATCGAACACGGCATAGGCGACATCGGCATCGTGGAATGAGCTGATGATGTCCTCAACCAGGGACATGTCGGGTACGCCTTTAAATGTTTCGACCTTGCTCCAGTTGCTACCACCATCGCCGGTGACATGGATCAGGCCGTCATCGGTACCGGCATAAATCAGGCCTTCGACCAGCGGGCTTTCATCCACCGCAATCAGGGCTCCATAGGTTGAGGTGGAAACGGTCTTGGCGATCGCATC
>Ga0316191_10003656_pt1 | contig 11410 bp, 9 predicted proteins | sample Eddworburr2cm_MG_FD_204928 | JGI IMG/M metagenome (GOLD analysis project Ga0316191, IMG submission 204928) | Coastal sediment microbial communities from Maine, United States - Eddy worm burrow 2 cm | ecosystem: Environmental > Aquatic > Marine > Coastal > Sediment | place: USA: Maine | collected... | reverse complement strand
TGCACTAATAGTGGCTCAGAAAAAAGGCCATATGAATATAGTGAAACTTCTAAAGGAGGCAGGGGCAAAGGAATAACGCTTCTTGTACAGACTTATTTATTCAGATTAAAATGCAAATATTTAAGTGAAACAAGCATTTTTCAAAACAACTCAAGTATTCAAAACTGTAATGCCAATGCTTACAGGTGTCCTTCTACTTGTCAGCCTTCTGCATCAGTTTTTTAAGAACAATTATCAACACTGGTTCAGTGGGAATTTAATACTTGATCCATTCATAGGGGCGATAGCCGGTTCAATCTCTTTCGGCATGCCAGTAACAAGCTATGTGGTAGGAGGTGAACTATTACATGCTGGTGTTAGCCTTCTTGCCGTTACAGCATTCATCATGTCATGGACTACTGTTGGGCTAATTATGATTCCTCTAGAAGCTTCTGCCTTAGGGATACGCTTTGCTATTATACGAAACATCTTAAATTTTATTTTTGCCCTAATAGTTGCCATCTCAACAGTGTCTACTTTAAAGTTTTTATTTTGAAAGCTTAGGAGGAAATATATCTTGAGCAAAGTCAGCGGAAGGATAAAATTTCTTATTATTATTTTATTGGTTTATTTAATAGTTGGCTTAATAAACCCTACACTTTCCCTTAATGCTCTTCGTTATTTTGTGGGCATGCTCCCTAAAGTACTTCCTATTCTGACTCTTGTATTTATTATTCTTTTTTTTACTAACATGCTATTAAGTCCATCGAAAATAAATAAGCATTTAGGAAAAAACTCTGGAGTTAAAGGTTGGCTCTATGCAATAGCTGGTGGCATTTTTATTTCTGGCCCTCCGTATATACTCTACCCTATGTTGGGGGAATTAAAAAAACACGGTGCAAGAAATGGATTACTTGCAACAATGCTATACAATAGAAATGTTAAAATCTATTTTCTGCCTGCAATAATTTACTATTTCAATCTGCGTTATGCGGTTATCCTTTCAATCTACATAATTTTATTTTCAATACTGAATGGCATATTGCTCGAGTTTATTGTTAGTGAAAATGAGTAACTCTAAGCATTTTTCCACCTCTTCCCAAAAGTGCTAAATTCATACCATTCAGCCTGCATTATCATCCTTGTGCACCAGCACTTTTGGGGTACAGTCATAGGTGTTTTCCCCTAGCTTTTTTGGGAATTATTCTCACCTAACATGTTCATATTATTACAAAAGTGCGACAATTTGCCACATTGTTATGCTTGTAACAATGTGGTAGCCATGTATTGCCACAATGTGGCTAATGCAATCAGGTTCCTTTTGTTTTTCGGCTGTTTCGGGAAAGCAGAGGGGAAGAGAAGGTCTACCTGAGATGGTGGCTTAAAAAAGAAGGGTCTAAGACAGTGAGGTGGAATGACAAATGAAAGATGAAAGAAAAGAGATTTCAAGAAGAGATGTATTGATCGGAGCAGGAAAAGTCGCAGCAGGTGCTGCTATAGTATCTGTGGGTGTAGCAAGCTTTGTTTCAAATGGAAAGGCAAGCGGGACAACAGTTTATCCTTACAAAAAACTAGATATTGATGAAGTAGCCAGGATCGCCCATGAAACCTATTTCACAAAGTTCTGTGCCGAGACGACACTGACCGGTCTGTTCAAGCCTCTGACAGTCAGCGTTGGTGGACCTTATACGTCATTTCCGCTGAACTCGGTTTTCTGGGCCCATGGTGGTTTGATGGGCTGGGGTACTGCCTGCGGCACCCTGATCGGGGCCGGTATGGCCGTTGGTCTGATCACCGCTGGTGACAGCACCAAGGTTACTACGCCTGGCGGCAGGGCACCGGTTGCGGTTGGCGAGGCAATCATCAACGATGTTATCGCATTTTATGCCAACGAGAATCTGCCACAATATAAGCCGGCAGCAGGCCAGGCAAAGTATGAGGTAAAAAATCAGAGCGTCAGTGATACACCCATTTGTCATATTTCAGTCGGTAAATGGATGGAAAAAGAAGACGTAAAATTTTTCGGCATTGAGCGGAAGGAACGTTGCGCACGTTTGTCTGCCGACATTGCAATGTATACCGCAAAACTCCTTAACGAGTGGGCTGATGGAACTTATAAACCCCGCAATGAGCCTTTGGCTAATGCATTGGACAACCAGATCACGTCGCAGGGCAACTGCGGTGACTGTCACGGCGATAATGTCCCGACAGCCAAGGGTGCCTAATTACCAAGGCAGGGTCAGAAATGGCCCTGCCATTTCTTTGCTACGATTCAATATTATTGCTGATATGTCTTACAGTGGCAACTAGAAAAGATTATGGATTGACAGCAGCTGAAACTATCAATAACTGCTTCAATTGAAGTCGTGAATCATTCCTGAAATATCAAGATTGCCAGTGGATATATTCAGTCAGAATTTGCATGACAAAACTGAAGATGTTGGCAAGAAATCTTCACTTTGAGCACTATTCAACAATTAAACCTTTAATTGTATCAGTGATAGTTCGGAAGTCAATTTTGCCGCTGCCCATTTTAGGCAACTCTTCCATTATGGGAAATTGTTTGGGCAAGGCAATATTGGGAAGCTCTTTCGCCATTTTTTTAAGGACCGCATTCTCGTCAATCTGCTCGGTAACTACAGCAATTATTTTTGCACCTTTTGTTGGATCAGGAATTTCGACAACACAGCAGAGAACACCTTCAGGCAGATGCTTTTCAAGGACATTTTCCACATTTACAAGGGAAATCATTTCGCCGCCGATCTTGGTGAATCTTTTCAGCCGGCCGGTGTGCCACAGATAACCGTCTTCATCCAGGTAGCCCATGTCACCGGTGTCATACCAGCCGGAACGCATATGTAGTGATGTCTCTTCGATATCATCAAAATATCCCTTCATGACAAGATCGCCTTTAACCAAAATCTTGCCCTCTTCGCCTGTTTTACAAGCTTCACCATTTTGGTAATGTTCAATTTTAACCTCAACCCCGGGTAATGGCCGGCCGGTGCTGCCGGGCTTGTTATTGGCTGCAGAGTTAATTGAAATACAAGGTGAGGTTTCAGTGCAGCCATAGCCTTCCAGTAAAACCAGGTTATGTTTTTCAATAAAGCCTTCGCGTAAGGCCTCCGGACATTTATCCGCCCCACAGACAGCAAGGCGTAAGCTGCTGAAGTCACCTTCTTCAGATTTGCCGAGATAGCCCCAGAAAAAGCTGGGTGTACTCAACAGCACGGTTGGTTTCTCGTTTCGTGCAATGTCGCAGGTCGTCGTGAAATCCAGAGGATTTGCATAGGTGACAACCGTCATACCATGATAAAGAGGAGTCCAGAGGTTGCAGGTGAGGCCAAATACATGGAAAAGGGGCAGATTGGCTAAAACTATGTCTTTATGGTTGAGACCAAATTCTGGAGAAAAGCTCTCAATATTGGATATGATATTGTGGTGTGTGAGCTGGACTGCCTTTGGTTCTTTTTCGCTGCCGCTGGTAAAGAGAATAACAACCGTATCGTCTTCATCCCCTCTATGGACAAAATTATAAAGTATCGACTCTGGGAGTTTTGATTTTATAGCAGCTTTAAGCTTTTTAACCTTTGACAGGCCGGCCATAATGTCTTCCAGAAAGACCATGCCTTCCACCTGGGGACAATTGATTTTTTCAAGCAATGCTTTTGAGGTAATTATTGTCTTAAAGTTACATTTATTCTGGCCATATCTTATATTTTCTTCAGCATTAGTCGAATAATTTATCATGACAGGGATTCGGCCGCTCATTATGGTGCCGAGTACAGTCATATAACCGCCCGCCGAGGTGGGGATCATTACACCGATCAATCCCGTATCATATTTATCAAATTCATCTGCCAGGAGAAGTGAAGCTATAAGGGCCTTGTTATAGGAGATTTTTCTGTCTGTTGTGTAATCATTGATAAACAGTTTTTCCCCGAATTTTTTAGCGATGGCAATAAAACGTTGATGCAGGAGCATAGGACACCTCATTATTCATTACAGTGACTATACAATTTCAAATCGCATTACAGGTGAATTTCTACCTTCCTCCTGCAATGAGACAAATACTAGGACTATGCTTTAATTTGTCAGTATATATAAGCTCCTCTACCACAATGTAGAACCCACTTCAAGAGGAAAAAAGGAGAAATCGTTCGAAAAAGTTTGTGTTTTTAGTGATTTTTTATACTGGCAGTTATTAACAAAGGTTAACATTTTATCAAATCCAGCCAAATTGTATTTGCATCTTTTTTCTGTCAGGTTATCCTTTAAATACATTTAATAATCATATGGATTTTATTGTTGAGGGGTAATGCTGCCTTTTAATGAGAACAATTGATTCCAGAAAGTATCAAGAAATGATCGCTTCACAAATTTAATGGGGTGCAACATTTCAAAAATGAAAATCAGTGGAAAATCAACAAAACAATCTACAGCTTTGGCGAAGATTACACGCCCTATCATTGGCGATGTACTGATTCGGGAAAGACTGTTCAAGCAGCTTGATGAAGCACGCCGGAAGCCGGTAACATGTATTTCATCGCCCGCAGGCTCAGGCAAGACCACCCTGGTAACCAGCTATTTGGAATCAAGAGAGCTGGACTGTCTCTGGTACCAGGTTGACGAAGGTGATGGAGACCTAGCCACCTTTTTTTATTATCTCGGTTTAGCCGGCAAAAAGGCGGCCCCCAGGCGCAGAAAGCCCCTGCCTCTTTTTACTCCTGAGTACATGGACGGCATCCCAGAATTTAGCCGCAACTTTTTTGGAGATCTTTTCAGCCGCCTGAAAAACCCTTCGACCCTTATTTTTGATAACTATCAGGATGTGCAGGAAAATGCACCGCTGCACACTGCCTTGGTAGAAGGTTTGTCAAGACTGCCTGAAGGCGTCAACATAATGCTGGTCAGCCGCAGTTACGAGCCACCTGCATATGCACGCCTCAAGGCAAACCGATTTATAGCCGGGTTGGATTGGTCTGACCTGCGCTTAACTGAAGATGAATTTGCAACTATTTTGGAAAAGCGTTGTCAGAAAAAGGCCCCCCCGGAAGTCCTGCGGGATATTTATCAGCGCCTGGACGGCTGGGTAGCAGGTCTGCATCTCATAGTTGAATCAGCCTGCCCGGACCATTTTGAGATCCTGCGCTATATTATTGAAGGAACACCTGAGGAGGTATTCGATTATTTTGCCTGCGAGATCCTGGAGCGACAGGATGAAGACACCAGGAATTTTCTGACCAAAACAGCCTTCCTGCCCCACACAACTCCGGAGATGGCGCAGCAGCTTACCGGCCATCCCCAGGCCATGCGCATCCTTTCCTTCTTGAATAAAAAGAACCATTTTACTGAAAAACGTACCCAGCCGCAGGTTTCCTATCATTTTCACCCTCTTTTCCGGGAGTTTCTCCAGCTGAGGGCAAGTGAAAACTATACCCAGGCAGAACTTATCGAATTGAAACGGCAGGCAGCAAAAATCCTGATAAATGCCAAACAGCCTGCTACAGCAGTCAATCTGCTCCAAGAGGCGAAGGACTGGGATGGACTGGCCGAGCTTATTGAAAATGAAGCGCAAACTCTCATTTCTCAAGGGAGAAATCTGGTACTCGAATCCTGGATTCGCAGTTTGCCTGAGAATCTTTTTTATATAAGGCCATGGCTGCTATACTGGCTCGGAAATTCCCGGATCATGTATGACCCCCATGAAAGCTGTGATCTGTTTGAAAAGTCTTTCCATATTTTTAAGGAGTCAGCAGATTATACCAATATGTTCCGGGCCTGGGCTGGGATGTCCGATGCTATCTTCTATTGCCTGCGTGGCTATCAACGGTACGATGCATGGCTGGCTCTCTTTGAGAAATTATATAAAAAATATTCTTCATACATCATAAAAGATATTGAACTTCAAGTAATCGGTGGCGTCTTGAATGCCATTATTTTACGACAACCCTATCACCCTGATTATGAAAATTGGGTCAGGCGGGCTTTCATAGTAATGGAGAAAAACAGTGATATTCCGACCAAGGTTCATGTGCTGCATATTTTATGGATATCGACAATGGTAAGGCATGATCATGCAAAAGGCAGCAGATATATAGAAGCATTCCAAGAGTTTATCCAGTCTGCTGAGGTGCCGCCCTGGGGCGTCATGCTGATGCTTGAGGATGCATCCTTTCATTATGGCATAGTGGGACGTTTTGAGGATTGCAGGAAGACCCTTGCCAAGGGCTTGGAAATGGCTACTGAAACAGGCATCCACTACCTTGATCATTGGTTCTGGTCTGTTGCAGCTTCTGCTGCTTTAAGCGAGGGTGACATAAAGCAAGCTGAACAATACCTTGAATACATGCAAGCCCATATGCACACAATAAGAGATTGGCAGAAAACACTCTACTACGCTCTTAATTTTCACCGGGCCATTTTGCAGGGAGACTTGAACAGAGCAGAAAGCCTCGAAAAGTCTACGACACAGTGTGCTATAAAAACTGGGGTGATAAACCCTATTATTAATCACTTGCAAATCCTGCTGATGTGGCAGAAAGAGAAGAATTATGAAAAGGTAAAGAGAGCCGTTCCTATTGTCTTAAGAATACACCGTCGGTACGGCATGGAAGGACAGTTAGGGTTTGAAGTCTACTTGACAGAAGCGTACATCGCATTGGAGCATGGTGATGAGGCGACCGCCATGGCATCTCTTAATAAAGGTATGGCCATTGGCAGAAAAGCGGGCGCTTTAAATTACTGGGGCTGGTTGCCCTTTGTAATGGCCAAGGTTTGTGTAAAGGCCCTTGAGGAAGGCATTGAGGTGGAATATGTCCAGCGCCTGATACGTAAACGAAATATTATTCCTGAAAAACCACCCATAACCATAGAGAAATGGCCCTGGCCGATACGGGTCTATACCCTTGGCCGCTTTGAAGTAGTATTGGATGACAAGCCTCTCCGTTTTGGCAGAAAAGCTCAGCAGAAACCAATTGATCTCCTTCAGGTACTCGTTTCGCTGGGTGGAAGAAAGATCGCCGAGACAAAAATTGCTGATATTCTCTGGCCTGATGATGACGGTGACATGCAGATAAAGTCGCTTCATACAACGGTGTACCGTTTGCGGAAACTTCTTGGTTATAAGGATGCCATTGTATACGAGGACGGCAGATTGTCTTTAAACAACAGGTTAACCTGGGTTGATGTCTGGGCATTAGAACGGTTACTGGGCGAGGCAGATAATTTATTGCGCAGTAAACCGAAACCTCAACAAGTGGACCAACTCAAAAATAAAATTTTTGCTCTTTACCAAAATGCATTTCTGTCACAACTAACAGATAAGTACTGGACAGTGAAACTCCGAGAAAAATTGAAAAGCAAATTTCTCAGGGTAATCAAATTGTTTGGCAATTTCTATGTAAAAGCAGATAACTATAAAGAGGCTATTGCTCTGTATCAAAAAGCCCTGGAGGTTGATCCGCTTCTGGAAAACTGCTACCGGCAGATCATGCTCTGCTATCTTGCCCTAGGCAAAAAAAGTGAAGCCGTAAACACCTACCGAAGCTGCGCCAGGATAATGAAAAGCAGTTTAGGTGTCGAACCTGGCAAAGAAACTACGCAGATTTATAACGAGCTGCGAAATGCAGCAGATATCAAGTAGAAATATTTCTAAGAAGTTTCAATTCCATTCCCTGTTTACTCCCTGTAACTCCCTCTCATTCTCCTGTTTTAAAAAACTCATCTTTTTTTCTCCATTTACATCTTTTTTTTCAATCTGTGAGCTATCTGTGAGATTGCATCTGTAAAAATGGCAGTCAGGAAAGAGGACATTTTGGGTCCTGAACAATGGCTTGTAGCTGTTTTTATTAAATAATATAAAAAGGGGGAAAACATGAAAGGAAAAATCAGTTTATCAGTACTCGTTGTTGCATTTGTTGTTGCTCTTTATGGAACGGTTGCCTGGGGTGTGGAGCAGAAAACTGAGGCCGTGCAGGTTAAAAATCAGAAGATGTTGTTCCTATGCTACTGGGAATTAAACGAGAACATGCCTGCAATGCAGCATGTGGGGATTGCCAAGATGCTAACCGAAGCCGGGCTTTTCCCGACTGCAGGGGTGGAGATAATTAGGTTCGACAAAACACCTGGCAACTGGGGTGTAACAGTATTTAAAGCTGAAAGCGCCGAGGCGGCTGCCAATCTCATAAGCATCTGGAGGGTTGCAGCGCCAGGGTTCTTTAAAAAGGTGAAAATGTCCACTGCCATGCCGGTTAAGGATGCAGCGGCCAGTGCTGCCAAATTGTACCAGTCTATAAAAGAGACAGAGGCCAAAATGGCAGAACAGAAAAAAACTGCCAAGTAGCAATTTGAAAACCTTATTTACTGCTGGAAATCGAAGACTAATGCCGAAAGACAAGGAGATTGGCTCGTGTGCCTGTTCTCGGAAGATAAAGATTTGGATCACTATATTGTAAAGGTCTACCGTCGTGATCATGACGATCCCAAAAAGATTGTGGGGCAAATCCTACATGTCAGCACTGAGAGTCAAAGATCGTTTACTCATCTTGAGGAACTGAATGAGATTCTCTCCCACAGCGGCAATATATGCAACGGTAAAGAAAAAATAGAGGTCAACAAACGCAGAAGAAAATCCAGGAAAATATCCTAACAAGTATAGAGGTTTTATAATGGCTGAAAGCTTTAATCAACAAACTGCTCTCGAAGCAGAAGAGGTTTTACGGACAGAGATTATTTTCAATCAGGCCCTGATTGACATCTTGATTGCCAAAAAAATAATCACTGCGGATGAGTTGGTGAACACCATACGAAATATCAGGCATGAGCAGGAAATATTGCGAAATGAGTCGAGCAAAATTGTTTCATTGAGATAGTCCAACATGAATACAGGAAGATGAACCAGGAGGCAGCGCTTTTGGCGTCAGTGGAGCATTAAAGCATAATGGCAGAAAAGAGGTTCACTGGAATGAAAATTGACAAGTTAGACATAATTTGGCTCAGCGTATCCATCGTAACGATCGGAGTTACTCTGATCTATATAATTGCTCACTAATTGGCTTGTGTTTTTAAAAGAATAAAAAAGGATAGACCTCCAATGGGAAAGTTTTATCTAGCTTTCAGAATTTATGGCCCTCATTGAGATTTTAAAAACTCTCTGGAGGCTTTTCTATGTTCGTATGCTATTTCAATTTCTAATTTAAAGGAGGTGATGCCTACCTATCAAATCTTGAAGTTTAAATGCATTTATAAAAAACTTAATAAAGGGGGGAAGAATGAAGAAATTAATTTGTTTGCTGGCATTAGTTTTGTGTTTTTGCGTTTGGGGTATTTCGTACGGGGAAACCCCGGATGGCGATACACCTGCAGAAGAGACAGTCTGTGACAAAGCAGGATTTACAGGAGCATTGTGGGGTTTATGCAATGCCTACTGCGAGGCAACGGATTGCGACAATCAATCCGTGAATGCCGCGGATAGCGCCTGCAGCAAGTTGTATGATAATTTTATTTCAAAATCTGGTGGGAAAGAACAACTACCATGTGAAAATTTTGGCAAACCATGTGAAAAACTCTGTGATGAAGTGTTTATTGATGAGTATATGATCTGCAGGGCACAACATGTTAAGGCCCTAAAAGCATGTAAAGACGATAAGCTATGTATAGATGAGGCAAACAGCATGTATTTAATTTGTGCCAATAATGCAGATGTGAATGTTGACCTCTGCGTAGCAGATTGTGGTGGTCTCGATTGTGCATCGGAATGTTATGAGTTACACCTGATGGCTGACGATAGATGTTATAATCAATTTTGTGATAATGGGTGCTCTGAAAAACTTCAAGCATGTTTGGATAATAATGTCGATAATATGGAGAAATGTCTAGAAGGCTGTAAAATAATACCAGGCCCCATACCAACCCTTTAACCTAAACACATCAAGGTTAACTCCCACGGCTGAGTCAGAAATGGCTCAGCCTTTTATATTTAACAATTTTCAATATCTGCTGATATATCTGACAGTGTCAAACAGAAAAGACCTATCCATTGACCCCTGTTTTTTAGGGGGTTTTTCATTTTATAAGAAGGTGATAGGCTATTGATGATTTCTGCTATCTCTTTTGACTGGCGGGGTTGCTTGGAAAAGTTAATATTGATTGTGGCAATAGTAACTGATAGACATCCATCATAGATTCAAGATTGTGGCAAGCAATGTATAGTTTGACTCAAAACTAACAAAATTTAACCCCACCCTAATCAAACCCTCCTTTATCCAACATTCGCTACTGCCAGAATTTATACATTCTGTATAATTTCTAAAGTAAAAAATACCTCATTAGTACTCATAGAAATATGAAAATTAATATCATTGACAACTGCTGCAGATTCATTTTAAGTGTTAAATTATATTCATTAGCATAAGGGCGTTGAGCGACATTTTAGGTAGATAAGTTGCTACAGGTGGGAGGGAACTCCAATGAGAGAGTTTTTTCAAAAATTACCGCTGTAAGCCTCCAAGGGACTATTGTTTCCCATGGAGGCTTTTGTGTTCTACGGGCAGGATTTCCAATATTTTTACATGAATGAGTTCAGAAGAGAGAGAGACTTGAAACCCTTGCTATAGGAGAACAGACATGAATAGCAGAACCATTTTTATCATAAGCGTATTGATTCTGGGATTGGGCTTTTTCATTAATACAGCAATCGCTGCGGAAGAGATGCCCGTGGACCCCAATGTAAAGGTACTCCTGGAAAATGACGATGTGCGAGTAGCTGAAGCTGTTCGCCCCCCTGGTACGATAGTCCCCATGCATACCCACCCTGCGTATGTCGCCTACTTTTTTGACGCCTGGAAAGGGAAAATTACCAATGCTAAAGGTGAGGTAAAGGAAAAGGAGTTTGGTCCTGGTAGTGTACTTTATAGCCCAGGTGTAACACATTCTTTAGAGGTTGTTGGAACAACTGACCAACATGTTATAGTTGTTGAATGGAAAAAAAAGTAAAAAGAGTTTAGAGGTGTTATTTATTTATTTAAGCAGGGTTTAAACCCTGCTTTTCTTTTTGTAGAGTTAATCTTCCTGCTGATTATCTGACAGTGTCAAACAGAAAAGACCTATCCATTGCCTCCTGTTTTATCAAGGGCTTTTCATTTCATTTGCAGAGTATTACCGACTGTTAATTGCTGCTGATATGTCTGACAGTGTCAAGCAGAAAAGACCTATCCATTGCCCCCTGTTTTATGGGGGTTTTTCATTTCATATGCAGGGCATTAGCAGAGGCGGGATCCTGTAACGACGGTTGAGCACGCTGATATTCGCGGGTTGGTTACCGCCTGACATAGGTTCGTCGTGGAGCTGCCTCTGTCTATCATCTGGAGTTTAGCAATATGCCTATCCATTAGCAGAAACGAGGGTTCTCCTGACCGGGATCCCACCCCTG
>Ga0316191_10003655_pt1 | contig 11411 bp, 7 predicted proteins | sample Eddworburr2cm_MG_FD_204928 | JGI IMG/M metagenome (GOLD analysis project Ga0316191, IMG submission 204928) | Coastal sediment microbial communities from Maine, United States - Eddy worm burrow 2 cm | ecosystem: Environmental > Aquatic > Marine > Coastal > Sediment | place: USA: Maine | collected... | reverse complement strand
TCCTGCAGCGCAATATCCAGTGCCTGATCAAGCGTCAGTATATCTTGCGGTCTCTCACCAGACTGCCCGGCTGCAAAACCCGGGAGCATGGAAATTGCCAGCACCAGTGCATTCAGACAACTCGAACAAGGCCCGCGCAAAGCGGGGGCGCAATCGCAACGATTATAAAAACGTCTAGCCATAATCTCCCCGTGCTATTGTCCCGCCAGCGTTCTTATCTGTGTGGTAATTATTGCAGGGACCTGCTTGCTTGTGCCCGGTGTATAATCGGGTGCAGGCAAATATTTTTCACAGGCAGCTTATTACAGCCAGCAATACCAGACAAGTGAGTGTGATTAATTAAAGGGGTCTTCACCAAATCGAGTGGGCGTCGCTTATGATCAATGCGTGATATTACTCTCGCCAAGACGCCAAGCACGCAAAGAGATACTTGAGTTTTGCATGCCTAAGCGATGGTTTAGCAGGTAAATATCATTCTTCCTTGGCGTTCTTTGCGTCTCTGCGAGAGACACAATGATCTTGGTATACCCACCCGATCTGGGGAAGAGCCAATTAAAGTAGCCGTAATCGACAACCTTCTTGCTCACCGACAGATGCGTGCCGCCGCGGTTGCACAGCCGCAAATATTGTGTAATCTGCCCGGCATAGTAGCGCGTACAATGACGAACAAGCGACCGCAGTTACTATTCAGAAAGCCGGTCATGGAATTCTTCATATCTTCTTCGTGGTACCGGAGAAGTTCACCCATCTGATATAATCGAAACTGGTCATTCTCGCTGCCGGCATCATTTGAGGCATGATTTCTTCTACGGGTTCAACGCCTCCCGGATTTCGTTCAGCCGGTTTGCGAGTGCCGCGAAGTCATGAATGTCGAGTGTTTCGGCACGTGCCGACGGGTCAATCCCCAAACTGGAAATATCCATGGCATCCAGCAAGTCACGCAGGGTGTTGCGCAGCGTCTTGCGCCGCTGTGAAAAGGCCTGCCTGACCAGGGCTGCAAATGTGGCTTCATTCGAAAGTTGTACCAGTGGTTTTGCATAAGGCTCCAGCCGGACAAAGGCCGACTCCACCCTGGGTGGTGGCTTGAATGCCCCGGACCCGATGGTAAACAGGGGGGTGACACGACACCGGTATTGCAGCATGACTGACAGGCGGCCGTATTGACCGGAGCCCGGACTGGCAGCCATGCGTTCCACGACTTCTTTCTGCAACATAAAGTGCATGTCCCTGATGCACTGGTGTTGATCCAGCAAGTGAAACAGTAACGGTGTGGAAATATTGTAGGGCAGGTTACCGATAATGCGCAGCAGCTGCTGACCGGCGACCTGACAGAAATCGAACGTCAGTGCGTCGGCACTGTGCACGGTGAGTTCGCCAATGTCACTGCAACCGGCCTGCAATGGGCCGATCAGGTCACGATCAAGTTCAACAACAGTGAGTTTTCCGGCGGCCTCCAGCAGTGGTCGTGTGATTGCACCCTGACCCGGTCCGATTTCCAGCAATGCATCAGACCTTGCCGGTCGAATGGCATTGATGATCTTGTTGATGATCACCGGGTCATGCAAAAAGTTCTGGCCGAACCTTTTTCGTGGACGGTGACTCAAGGGGTTATCCTGGTATTTGTCATCATTAACAGTCAGTTATAAAACGTCGAAATGGATTTGCCCACGCAAACCACCCAGTTAGAACCATAGTGGGTGCGATTACAACTCGCATCGATATTCGCATCGGTCAAGAATGATTCGAGTTCAATGTTATCACTACGAATAGTGCAGCACTGGTTGGCGTCTGATAGTCCCGATTAAACAGCTTATCGCAAGGATGCGATTATGTGGCAGTTACGAGCTGGCAGGGAAGCCGGCCGCGCCGAGCGTGTGCCTCAATACGATCGCCATCGCCTGAAGCAGGCCCTTCTTTTTCAAGGAAGCATTTCAGCTCAACCAGTGTCAATGTTGCTGCATTGCGCAGATGCAACAGGGTATCGATTGGGCCAGAGGCAGGAATTGGCAGGGGGAAGGGCAATTGAGCGAGGTCCGTTCATGTCAGTGCGGTTAAATTGGGCGAGGTTTCGGTATGATCAGGCTGGAAAGCAGTGGCAGCGACTGCACAATGGGGGCGGGTTTCAGGGAAAATAGCATTTATTCAACCTAATACTCACATCGTGGTCTTCTTAAGGTATTTACCCTTAATGATTTGAAAAGATGTTTTGAGTGGTGCTGAGTTGATTGATGACAACATACAATTGAATGGACAAGTGACCGTCAAATAATAAGGATACATATGATTCAGGCTGAATATCTTCGCTTCTTACAGACGCTGAATAATGATTCTACACCTGAGGGTGTACGTAAGATTGCCAACTTGGCGCTTGCACATTTAGACGATCTTATTCCGCTCACGACATACCAGGGGCAAAGAGTAAGGAAAATGGTTGCTTTGTTACAAAGTAACTGGGAAACAACTAGTGCAGAGATTCAGCCATTACCTGAAAACATAGAAGAGCAGCAGTCCAAGATTACACAGTTGAAAAGTATGTCAGTTGGCCCTTTTCGAGGCTTCGCTCGGCAGGAAGTATTTGATCTGTCAAGCCATTTGGTATTAATTTATGGCCCTAACGGTACAGGCAAATCAAGTTTCTGTGAAGCATTGGAATATGGTCTGCTGGGAAATGTTATAGAAGCTGAGAGCAAACGTTTTCGCGATCAGCGTGATTATCTGAGAAATGCTCATGTAAACCAGTTTGCTTCGCCAGTGATTACAGCTGTAGATGATCAAGGTAATGAAGTAGCAGTTGCATCCAGCGAAGCACATTATCGTTTTTGTTTTGTGGAGAAAAACCGCATTGATAGTTTCTCCCGCATTGCGGCTCAGGCTCCAGCTAAACAAGCGGCGTTAATTTCCACCTTGTTTGGACTGGAGTCATTTACTGAGTTTGTCCGAAACTTTACTGATGAGATTGACGATAGATATATAGATCTAGTCGGGAAAAAAGCAATATTGTTATCTCAGAAGCGTCAAGCTTTGGCAGGTGCAGAGCAGCAAATTAATATCAACACAGCCGAGCTACAGTCAATTGCAACAGGTGAGCAGCAACTTTCTAATCAATACAGAGAAGGCGCTGTTCTGAGTCAGGTCGTGTTTGAGATAAATGGTAATGAGGAAACGCCAGGCCTGATACAGCAGATTGAAGCAGAGCTTCAGCAGCCCATTTCAGCCAAGAGCAATTTAACCAGCGCAGTTTTGGGTGCATTGGGTGCTAGCATCACAACTAATGTTACAAATTTGGTAGCAAAGCAGCAAGAACTTGCCGCTGCCAGCCAGCAGGTATCGTTTAAACAACTATACGAAGCAGTGTCACAGGTACAACAAAGCAGCCCTGAAGAATGCCCGGCTTGTAAAACACCGCTCAATCAAGTTGTAGTCAACCCATACACTCATGCGGGTGAGGAACTACAAAAACTGCAGGAACTGGCTCTGGTTCAGCAGTCAGCACAGCAGCTAGAAATAAATATTCAACAATCATTGTTTAACTTGTTACAAATTATTAATACATGCCTGAGATACTATCCACAGAATAATGCTCTTCAGGTATATCAGTTGACTAATAATGTGCAACCAAATGTTGCGTGGTGGAACTCATTGCTTCTAGATCTTCCAGATGGCTTTACTCCCTGGCAACATATAGTTTCACAAGTTAAACAACTTGAAGACGCAGATAAAGCGATTGTTCAAGTGGAGCAAGTACGAACAACCAGGCAGGCTGAGCTTAATAGGCTTCGTGAAATTGAACGTGATATCACCATACTTCAAACAAGAAGAAATACAGCTAATACAGCAATCGCTACTGCTCAGCAATTAAATAATAATTTTGCTACAGAAAACGCACAGCTTATTGCTGATGTGGAAGCAGAAAAAGCTGTTGTTCTGAAAAACAAAGCCGTTGCTTCTGCATATGGCTCTTTTGTGGATAAGTTAAATACATACTGTAATAGTCTTCCTGCTCAGTTGGTGGCAGATCTTAGTGAGATAGTCGTTACTCTTTATAACGCATTCAATCGTAATGATTCTGTTGGCGAGCTGTTGGCGCAGGTTAAATTGCCCCTAGCCCAGAATCAACGATTGGAAATTGCATTCCAAAATGATCCATCAAGATTCTATGATGCATTACATGTGCTTAGTGAAGGCCACATTCGATGCCTTGGTCTAGCAATTCTATTGGCGAAAAATCTCAAGGAGAATGCACCGTTATTAATATTTGACGATCCGGTTAATGCAATTGATGACGAGCATAGAAAGTCAATAAGGCTTACGCTCTTTCAAGATGAGTATTTTAAAGATAAGCAAATCATCCTTGCGATCCATGGGAATGAGTTCTTCAAAGATACACACCAAGATATTGGTCGTGAAGCAGCCCAAGCTGCGGAATCATATGTTTTTCGAACAAAGACTAATGAGCAGCATATACAGGTTAGCTCTCTCAGTAGGCCTAAAAACTATGTGTTGGCTGCAAGTGAACTTTATGAGCAAGGTGATTACAGGGATTCTTTAATGTCGGCTCGTCGCGCATTAGAGAATCTCTGCAATAAGGTTTGGTGGTATTTTGTTAGGCATGGCGGAGGTCTAGTAAGTATTAGTAAAAGAAATCCAGATGCTCCATGGGATCTTAGATTGCTTGCTGAAAAACTAAGGTCTGAAGTTAATAAAGAAAAATATGGAATACCAAATAAGGAAGAAATTGTAGGCGCATTCGATACATTGCTTGGTGAAAATGGCCAGCATACTCATTGGGTGTACCTTAATAAGGGTACACATGAAGAGAATGACAGAGAAGAATTCGATCAGGCTGTGGTTGCTGATATTGTTCGTTGTCTCATACAGCTCGATACGGCCACACAAAGATAATGATAATCAAGAATGAAAATTAATTTCAGACAAAAAGCTAGAGAGTCATTATTAAGAGCAAAAAGTGAATTAAATAGCCAAGATATTATGCGCGTGTATTATGCGGCGCTTGAATTGCGTATGGCGATTGAGGCTCTAACATATGATCGTGCACAGGCTTACGCCGCTTTCACGGTGTATTCGCCCCGAACAGTAAGCACCGGGCTGTGTGTTGCGAATTGTTATTCAGGAAGCTACGGGTGGCTGGTATAGTCCGCGGCAATGAGATTTCCACCGAAATTGGTTGAGGTTAGCGCGGCGGATAATGGTTTTGCCGCAGATTACTGATGGCGTATCGCCACCTAGCGAAGTGTGCATGCGATGAGCGTTGTAACACTGCCGGAATGTTTCCAGCATTCTTTCCAAGTCGGTCGTGTTCCAGAATAAAGTGTGGTCGAGATATTCCCGGCGAATGATGCCGATCAGTCGCTCAACTGTTAAATTGCACCGAAAAATGGTCCACCATTTGCACTGAAATATATACCACCAGAACTGCTGTAAGTATGTGGCTACAAACTAATCATTCTTAGCGGAGATGGGGCAAGGCAGAATGCAAATATCCAACTCTATTGGGACTAATCTCGGTGCAAGTCAACATACTGACCACATATACTGATTGATCTATGCAAAATGAAAGACAAACTTTTCAGGTTAAGGAGAATGTAAATGTTATCTGAACGAAATAAATATATCGGCGCCATATTACTTGCAGCTCTGGTGGGTCCGGTTCTGGCCGCGGACTATGATCTTGTCATTAACGGTGGCCGGGTCATGGATCCGGAGACAAACTATGACGCTGTTGCCAATGTCGGCATTAAAGACGGCAAGATCGCAAAGATTACCAGCAAGCAGATCAAGGGTAAGGAGACCATCGATGCCAAAGGGCTGGTGGTAGCACCTGGATTTATCGATGGGCACCAACATTGTATTGAGACCTATCAATACCGGTTGATGCTGAGGGACGGTCGTACGACGCTTCTGGACACAGAGATCGGCGCTCACGGTCCAAAACTTGACGAGTGGTACAAACGGCGTGAAGGAAAAGCCCCATTGAATTTCGGTGTGGCGGTGGCTCACGAATTTGCCCGTGCGGAGGTCCTTGATGGCTTTAAAGACTGGAAATATCTTTACACTCCCGACGCCGGGCAATCCCGTTCCACAAAGGAGGGGTGGTCCAAGACCCGGCCGACCCTGGAGCAGGGTAACCAGATCCTTGCCCTGATTGACCAAGGCCTGCAGCAGGGAGGACTTGGAATTGGTTCTACCGTTGGCTACATGCGCGCGGGGGTCTCAGCCCGCGAGATATTTGAGCTGCAAAAGCTGGGTGGGCGATATGGCCGCTTTATCAGCATGCATTTCCGTTATACGCCCGGTGATGATACCAGCGAAACCAATGGCATCCAGGAGATGCTGGCGAATGCCGCTGCATTAGGGGCTCCGGCTATAGCCGCTCATTTCAATAATCCGGGATACAATATGGTGCATGAGCTTATGGTGAGGATGCGGGAAAAAGGCTACAACGTCTGGGGCGAAATCTATCCATACGCTGCAGGTTCCACTGCGTTGAATGCAGTGTTTCTCGAACCCGAAGTCTGGGTACAGGCCCTGGGCCACAAATACGAAGACACGGTTCAGGATGTTGCGACCGGTGAATTCTATACCCAGAAATCCCGTGAGGAGATGCTTAAAAAAGAACCCACGCGTCTCGTGGTTGTCTACAAGATCCCGGAATCGGCTATTGTTGACTGGATCAAAATGCCCGGCGTTGCAATTGGCAGTGACGGCATGCCGATGGTTCCCGACGACAACCTGACCTGGGACACTCCCTTCGAAGACCTCCCCAATACCCACCCGCGGACTTCCGGGTCTTTTGCCACAGTGCTTCGCCTTGCCAGGGAAAACAATATTCCGCTGATGCAGGCTGTATCCATGACCAGTTACAACTATGCAAAGCCGCTGGGTGAGATGGGTTTGAAGTCCATGCAGGTGCGTGGCCGTATGCAGGAAGGCATGGTGGCCGACATCACTATGTTCGATCCTGAAACTGTAAGGGACAATTCGACCTATGCAAAGGGTACGCTTCCGTCAACAGGGATTCAGCATGTGATTGTTAACGGGAAAATTGTCATGAAAGATCAGAAACCACTGAAAGGGGTGAATCCCGGGCAGCCGATCCGCTTCGAGCCGGTCAAGAGCAAGTTCGAGCCGCTTACTATTGAAAGCTGGCAAAAGAGCTTCTATGCCCCGATCGATTTTGGCGGCGGTGTTCCGGGCTATGATGTGCACTGATACTGATAACGCAATCGGATAATTTGTGTGCACCCGACGCACATCCTGATACCCACGGGCATTAGGATCTACGTCTGAGATAACCTGTTAATCGATATTGCCGTTTGGGTTTCTGCCAATATCATGGCACACAAACGGCAATAAGAATTTCCTGAAAAAAGGGGATGGAATGCAAAAGACCAATAAAATATTTATGCTTCTGATATTGATTTTATCCACAACCTTTTCCTGCGCAAAAGAAAAGGAAATCACGATCAATTTAACAGTACCTGATACAACCTGGCAAATTACCATCGATGACGTTTACATTGTGGAAAATGAGCTGTGGGTCATTTCCACTGTTTCACAAAACCCGGATCTAATGGGTGCGCAGGTAATCTCAAAGATTCAGGCTTCGGTAAAACTGGCAGCTCCCGATCTTCCGGTGAAGCATTTTGTACTCGGAAAATCATGGCACTGGGAAAACGATGAACCCTGTATTTTCATTCAGGATATTAAGCAGATTGAAAAAGATCTTAAATCGGCCAGACACATATACATGGCAGGGAAGTCAGAACAATGAACAGCCTTCGGCTCAGTCTGTCTTAGCGTCGCTGGAACGAAGCGATTTCAATGTTATCACAATCTCTATGACACCTCGCTCCCGGGAAAGGACGGAAAGATTTACAAAAACATCATTAACAGGAGACGATTATGAAAACTGGAAAATGTATAACTCGTGGGTTGGGATTACTCATTTGCTTAATAACCTTTGTCATTCCAGCGCTGGCGCAAGACTATGACCTGGTCATCAACAATGGTCGAGTCATGGATCCAGAAACTATGTTTGATGATGTAGCAAATGTTGGGATCAAAGACGGGAAAATCATTGCCATAACTAAAGCCCTAATTAAAGGTAAGCAAACCATCGACGCCACCGGGCATGTGGTAGCACCCGGTTTCATTGACACGCATTATCATGCAACAGACGTCTTCGCAAGCAAGATGGCACTCAGAGATGGTGTAACGACAGGTATGGACCTTGAAGCTGGTTCATTCAATGTAAAGGATTGGTACGATGAGAAAGCAAAGTCTGGTTGGCAAGTCAACTACGGTACATCTGCGAGCTTGTTATATTCGAGAATGGCTGTCCTTGATCCTGAGACTAAGCTAAGCGCTCCAATCGACTATGGGGATATTCCAGTTTATGCAGCCAAAGCTTTAGCAGATGGTGTTCAAGGCTGGGCAGATAAACAATCTTCAATTGAAGAAATGAATAAAATCATGCAGATAGTGGATGAGGATTTACGACAAGGTGCTATTGGTATTGCTGCTCCTATTGCTTATATGGCTAAGGGGATTACTAGCTACGAACTTTTTGTAGGGCAAAGGGCTGGTGCAAATTATGGTCGCCTCACGTCTGTTCATACCAGGTATCATCTTTTATCAGAAACACCTACTGAGGCTCCTATCGCTTTTGACGAGATGTTTACTAATGCGATGTTATTAGATGCCCCATTACTCATGGCACATAACAATGATTATGGCTGGTGGGAAATTGAGGAAAAATTGCAATTAGCAAGAGAAAAAGGATTGAATATGTGGTCTGAATACTATCCTTATGCTGCTGGTTCAACAGCCATAACGGCAGCTTTCTTGAGACCTTCTGAATGGGTGGAGAAAAAAGGTTATAAATATGAAGATACCATATATGACCCTATTGATGATAAATACCTTACCAACGAAACATATGCGGCACTGATGAAAAAAGATCCAGGTCGGTCGGTTGTGGTTGAATTTCCTTATCGAAAAGCGTGGATGAATCACTGGTTGGCAATTCCTCACATGACCATTGCGAGTGATGCCATGGCCGGTGTTGGTGTTGACGGTAAATTGCTGCCATGGGACGCTGATTGGTCTGAATACCGTGGCCATCCACGCACTTCTGGTTCGCGTGGTGCTTGTTTTAGAATGGGGCGTGAACAAGGTATTCCGCTGATGTTTACGATTGCACAGGCAAGTTACTGGCCAGCCAAACACTTAGGTGATTCAGGCCTTGAATCAATGCAGGAACGTGGTCGCCTGCAAAAAGGTAAAGTTGCCGATATCACCATTTTTAACCCAAAAACGATTACAGATAATTCAGGCTTTAAAGTCGGTCAGCACGGTATTCCGTCAACAGGCATCCCTTATGTTATTGTTAACGGCACGATTGTGGTGAAAGACAGCAAGGTGCTACCCGCTGTTAAGCCAGGTCAGCCAATTCGCTTTCCAGTCGAAGCTAAGGGTAGATTTAAACCTCTTAAAATTGAAGGTTGGTTGGACAAACATACGATTGGCCTGAACCCTGATCTGCTTGAGCATCTGCATGATGACACTGGCCTTGGTGTGATTCTGGAGGGCGACAAAAAATAACGTTGCATTCGGTCATAGTTCATTAATGGAAAACATGATGAAAAAGAAAGTCAGGCACACAAATTAGATAAGCGCAATTATTCAAATGAGAAGACCCATGAAACGAAACATAGCACTATTTTTTATTGTAATAATCTCGTTATTTATTGCAGTTCGACCGGCATTTGCTGAGAAACATAATTTTCAAGATGTTTCACAGAAGATTGAGAAACTTTCGAAGGGGCTAGTTGGCCGCATCGGCGTGGCTGCTCAGGAAATTGGCTCAGGGGTGAGTGTCACAGTAAACGGCGATGAAGCGTTTGTTATGGCGAGTACATATAAAGTTGCGATTGCAGTCACCTTGCTGGACCGTGTAGATAAAGGCCAGCTTAAACTTTCCGATTTAATTGATATCTCACAAGAAATGATGGTTGCAGGTGACAATGCGATCGCACTGAACTTCGTTCATCCCGGTATAAAGTTGTCTGTAGCAAATTTGATTGAACCAATGATAACGGAAAGCGACAATACTGCGACGGACGCCTGTCTAAAACTAGCGGGAGGTCCCCAAGCGGTAACGAAGATGTTGCGCAGTATTGGGATAACCGATCAACGCGTTGATCGGTATACTTCCGAAATTTTAAGGGATTTCTATGGTTTACCCGACAAGGCCTACGCATCCGTACTTGCAGAGGCCATTGCCAAAGACCCAACGCTCGCAGCAAAGCAACCTGATCGAAACCTTGAGTTCGAAAAGGCCCCCCGTGACCAATCAACACCAAAAGCAATGCTGGAATTGCTTCTGGCTATCGACAGCGGAAAGGTGTTGAGTGAGAAAAGCCGCGAATTCCTGCTTGCTACAATGTCTCGCACACGTACAGGTACAGGAAGGCTAAAAGGCCTTCTGCCAAAAGGAACACCGGTTGCCCACAAAACAGGAACTATTGGCGGTGTCGCTAATGACGTGGGTTTCATAACTCTGCCAGATGGCCGACGTTTTGCGATTGCGGTATTCACCAAGAGCAGTACGACGTCCGAAGCTGATCGGGATCGAGCCATTGCGGAAGTTAGCCGGTCTCTATACGACTTTTATTATTTAACCGCACAAGACAAATAACCTTTGTCATGCCTGACAATTGGTTGCAGCGGACGGCGCTTCGCTCCGCCGCTGAACCAAGGCGTTATAAACGTGGTCGTGTCATCACTATAATTGTTAACAGTGTTTGGTACGGCCTATGCCAATGAAGCAAAGGCAAAAGTAAATACAACCCTCATTACCAATGTCCGTATCTTTGATGGTAAGAGCGACAAGCTTTCCAAACCGATGAGTGTTTTGGTAAACAATAGTGAAATTATGTGGATCCGAAGCGTGATTTTTGCGCGATGGGATTTGGCGTGGCTTCCAATACATCCGGCACTGATTATCGGAATGTTCGGTTGTGCGAAGCAGACGAGAAGATTACACAACAGGTTCATCAATAACACGAGACGTACGTGCGGTCACCATGGGAATCCGGTATGAATTCCATCCTTTGATCCTGTCTTTGCATGCACTGGCGATAATTCTTTTGCTGGTATGGGTTAATCCGTCGTTGGCGCAAACGGCCACGCGCACACCGGATTCTCCAGCCGTTAATACTGACATGGATGCTGCTCTTCCGGTGGAAATCGGTGGCCCGAGTAGTGTCCCTGCGCAGATTCAATCGAACCAGGAGGATAGGGCGCTACCAGGACCTTCCTTGCCGGAACTGTCATTGCGTAAACGACTCGCACATGAATACGGTCTTGATCTGGGTGCCGACTATCAA
>Ga0316191_10003654_pt1 | contig 11414 bp, 11 predicted proteins | sample Eddworburr2cm_MG_FD_204928 | JGI IMG/M metagenome (GOLD analysis project Ga0316191, IMG submission 204928) | Coastal sediment microbial communities from Maine, United States - Eddy worm burrow 2 cm | ecosystem: Environmental > Aquatic > Marine > Coastal > Sediment | place: USA: Maine... | reverse complement strand
ATTGCCGGAAACACCAGAGAACGAACTCGTTTTCCGGCTGCATCATCGATCAACCGGACATGGTCTTTTTTGGAATGCAAGAACGGGATCAAATGTTGTGACGGTTGGCCTTCGGTTCAGAAGGTGAAAGTAATTACTCTCTGATTCCACTTGCTTGACGCGGATACCATTGCCTTACCCTAATAATTGCCCGGTTGCGCAGGCGCTGGTGCACCACTCGCCAAGCGGGCCCAGACTGAGTCGTTGATTGTTACGCCGATCTGTTCCTGCAGGGCATTGACGTATTCGGCATACAAGTCGTTGGACAAATTGGTTTCCAGCACCTGACGGATCGCCTTGGCTTCTTCTGAGTCAGAATTGAAGCCGGTGCCGAGGACCGGGGTTGAGGCGATGATCTTGGCTGACTTTCCGTCATTGGCAATGGAGAAGGTCTTGCCGTCTTCGGCAACGGAAAACAGCGCGGCAACATCGGCTGCGTTGAACGCGGCGTTGTTCTGATTGCGCCGGACACCGTTGACGGTCCTGACTTCGGTGTTTTCGGTCTTTGCCAGGTCGGCAATCGGGGTGCCGGAACGCAGTTTTGCCACCAGCTCTTCGGCTTTCTTGCGCGTCGCACTGGCGGCTTCACGGGCCTGCCAGGTGTCTGCTACCTTGTCCTTGATGTCGTTGAAGGCAGGCACAGCCGTCTCCACAATGTCGCGGGTCTCCAGCCAGGTGAAGCCATCATCACCATCGGTCAGCGGAGAAATCTCCAGGCCGATTTCGGTTTCAAACGCCGTGGCCAGCGAACTGGAATGGCCGGGGACCACAACGGCCTTGCCGTCCTTGTCGGTGCCGTTCAATGCGACGGGGCCGACATTGGCGACCTTGATGCCGATCTCCGCCGCGGCTTCTTCCAGTGATGCGCCGCTGGCGCGTGCATCTTCAAACTTGTCATGCAGGTCCAACAACTGGTCGCGGGCCTTTGCCGCGCGCACTGCCGTCGACAGTTCGTCGCGCATTTCATCCAGCGACTTCGCGCCACTGGTGCCGACAATCTTTGCCTTGAGCAGGACGGTTGAAAACCGGCTCTTCACCGGGTCGGACACAGCGCCGTCTGCCAGCGCAAAGGCAGCTTCGGCAACGGCAGGGTCGGGAATGGCCGATTTCGCCACGGTGCCCAGCGAGATGTCAGCTTCGGTCTTGCCCTGTTCCCTGGCAATATCTTCAAAGCTGGTACCGTCCTTTATTTTCTGCGCGGCGGCTATGGCGTCTGCTTCATTGTCGAACGGGATCTGCAGTACGGTGCGGGTTTCTGATGCCGCCAATTGTTTCGTTGTCGCTTCATACTGGCGCTTCAGATCATCTTCGCTCACCTCGATACCGGACATGATCGCGTCAGGCGTCAGGGCGACGATTGCCATCGAGCGGCGCTCCGGCTCCCTGAACAGGTCGGGGTTTTCATCATACAGGGATTTCAGGTCGGCATCGGACGGCTGTTTTGCAGCATCCGCCAGGGTGAATTCGAAATAGGTGGCGTCACGCTGTTCGGTGCGATGTTTCCATATCAGTTCAACCAGCGTGTTGGGTACGACCGCCTGTGTGGTCAAAGGCTGTGAGATGACCTGGCGGGTCATGCCTGCGCGCTCAGTTGCAAAGAACTGCTCTTCGGTAAACCCGTTCTGGCGCAGCAGGTTGCGGAAGCTGTCGGCGTTGAAGCCGCCATTGGCGCCCTGGAATTGCGGGCTGTCGGCGACGCGCTGGGCGACGGCGCGTTCCGGCATGGTGATGCCGAGGGCTGCTGCCTGGCTGTCCAGTGCTGCATCGCGCATCAGGTCGCCGAGGATCTGCCGGTCCAGGCCGAGTTCGCGAGCACGGTCCGGGGTCACGGTCTCGCCAATGCGGCGCGAATAGACCGACAATTGCCGATTGAAGGCTTCAGAGAATTCGTAGGAGCCGATTTCACGGTCGCCGACCTTTGCCAGCGTTTCCGAATTGCCGCCCCGCAGCATGTCCTCAATGCCCCACACGGCAAAACTGCCGGCCAGCAGGGCGATGAATACCTTGGCGATGATACCGCCGGATTTGCTGCGCAGTGCAGTAAGCATGAAATCAGCCTCGTAACGTTTAAGACAATACCTATATAAAGCGTCAACCCGGCGCTGCAAGCGGGTAGATCAGCATGATTCCTGGTTGAACCGATCAAGAATCATGAAAATGATCGCTTTCAAGGCGCCAGAGCAACTTTATCGGTTTATTGAACCCATGTTGGTCTATGGGTGTAAGTTAAGGTTTGGTAACACTGGTGTTGGTAACACCGGGAAACGCAATAGCAAGGGATAAACGCACGATGAAGCCACTGGCGGCAGGGAACTGGAAGATGAACGGCCTCAAGGCGTCGGTTTCGGAATTGGGCGCGCTGAGAGACAAGCTCGACGGTACCACACCGGCGTGCGACGTGATGATCTGCCCGCCGGCCACACTGGTCATGGCGCTTGCAGACGCTGCTGAGGGAAGTGCCATCCAGATTGGCGGCCAGGACTGTCATTCTGCCGTTTCCGGTGCCCATACGGGCGATGTTTCGGCTGCCATGCTGAAGGATGCAGGTGCTGCAGCGGTGATCGTGGGCCATTCCGAACGCCGCGCCGATCATGGCGAAACCAGTGAACTGGTGAAGGCCAAGGCGCAAGCCGCCATCGACGCAGGCCTTGTGGCGATTGTCTGTCTGGGCGAGACCCTGGCTGAACGTGAAGCAGGCGATACGCTCAGTGTCGTTCACGCGCAATTGAACGGATCACTGCCTGAAGCGGCAACCGGTGCGACCACCATCATTGCCTATGAGCCGGTGTGGGCGATCGGATCCGGGCTCACACCCACGCCAGATCAGGTGGCCGAAGTGCACCAGGCGATCAGGGCAGGGCTGTCGGCACTGACCAGCGCGGAAGAGGCGCACCAGATTAGAATTCTCTATGGCGGCTCCGTCAAACCGTCCAATGCAGCCGAACTGATGGCCATTGATAATGTGGATGGTGCGCTGGTCGGTGGCGCAAGCCTGAAAGCAGATGACTTTGCCGTCATCATAGCGGCGTTCTGAACGGTTTACAATCGCGGCCCAAAAGCCTACATGAGCGCCAACCGTTATTTTCTATTCGTGACAAGGTTCGAGACATCCCATGATAGCCGTTATCACCGTGGTTCACCTGTTGATTGTTCTGGCCCTCATCGGCACCGTGCTGATGCAACGCTCCGAAGGTGGTGCGCTCGGCATTGGCGGCGGTGGCGGCGGTGGCGGTGGCGGCATGTTTACCTCGCGCGGCGCCGGCAGCGCGCTGACCCGGACCACGGCGTTTCTGGCGATATGTTTCTTTGTGACCTCATTGTCGCTGGCGTATCTGTCACGCGGTGATTCCGGCGGCAGCTCGGTGCTGGACCAGGTGGCTCCGAGCCAGTCGCAGGGCGAGGAAGGCGGTGGCCGGTCGGTCCTGCCAACGCTCCCGGGCACGCCTCCTGCGCCTACGGAACCTGCGGTTCCTACGCAGTAGGTTTTGGTGGTCGAACAGCTTGTCCTCCCTGCGGTCGGACCGTTCTCCGACCCTGAACAGTGGTTTGGTTTATTCTGCTCACGCAAGCAGCCTTGCGGCTGCGCTCCGCGGGGGCGGGCCTGACCGGCCCGAGGCCCGGTCGGGCCTAGTTGGGCGCTTGTCTATTCTGGTCGAACAGCTTTACTCAGCACTTCGTACTTCGCGCCGTTCTCCGACCCTGAACTACTGTACTGATGAACTCCCCCGAAGCACGCAGTGCTGAGGCAAGCGCGACTGCCCGCCGCACGAAGTGCGCCCTCGCGGAGCGCAGCCGCAAGGCTGCTTGCGTGAGCGCAACAAAACGCAACTTGCGAGACGAGGGCCATATTCCCATAATCGGCACATGCCTACCGAAAGCCGTATCAGAGAGTCCTTTGCCATCCAGGCCCACTGGTGCGAAAAGCTCGGCTCGCCGTTTACCGCCCGGCTTCTGGAAGGGCTGGGCGCGAACCTGGACCATGCGACGGCGAGCGGGCATCGTGTCCTGACCTGGCAAGGTCCGCCGGATGCGTTGGGTGATGCGGTTGCGCTGCGGCTGGCCGGAGCACTGCATGGCCTGGCGCGACGCGGAGAACACCCTGAACTGACCAGGCTTTATCCGCCGAACCTGCCGCCGGATAACATGACACTTGTCCGGGTTGCGCTCGAGACCATCAAAAATGCCGACGCCGACATCATGGGATGGCTGGACCACCCACCCCAGACCAATGAAGTGGCGCGGTCGGCGATCCTGTATCCCGGATTGATGCAGATTGCCGCTGAAACCGGACTGCCGCTGAGCTTGTTTGAAATCGGCTGCAGTGCCGGGCTCAACCTCATTCCGGACAGGTACACCTACCGGTTGGGAGATGTGATGGCCGGGCGGGCAGGCTCAAGCGTCGTGCTGGCACCGGACTGGTCCGGGCCGGCGCCCGGCGGACCGGATCCTGACATTGTCAGCCGGCGCGGATGTGACCGCAATGTTCTAGACGTTACCGATGCTGCTCATGAAGAACGCATCATATCCTATGTCTGGCCGGATCAGGCAGACCGCATGAACCGGGTCATGGCGGCGCTGGAGTTGGCCCGCACTGATCCGCCGCGCATTGACAGGTCAGATGCCGGTGACTGGATCGAGACCGTAATAACCGATGATGCGGCACCCGGCATTACGCGGGTGATCCTGCATTCAATCGCGTTTCAGTATTTTCCCGAGCAGGTGCAGCGCCGCATCACAGCGCGGATTGAATCAGCCGGCGCCAGGGCGACAGCCGATACACCGCTGGCATGGCTGTGTTTCCGGAAGTTGTGCCTGAAGAAAAAATGGTCTGGCATCACTCGTCCACAGATGCCGACTGGAACATCGTCTCCAATCCTATGATGGCGGACTGGCTGCGTGTCCTGCTGACTGTTGTGACGTTTGAAGATGCCGGCTCGCGTGGCCGGGAAGGAGACGGGAACCTGAGTTCAGGTTTCGCGGCTTTGGAAATCTATATGGATGTGATTGCCGTCGACATCGAAGACATTGACCTGTGTGACATCAACGCCCGGCACCTTGACGACCTTGTAATCGATATTGCGGTTGTCGAGATTCTCCAGAAACGAGGCATAACCGGTTGCCGAGAGCGCGAAATGTTCCAGTTTGGGGTCATGCCCGGCCGGTTCGCTGTCAACGCCGACAAGATGCACAACGGGATACTCGCCTGCATACATCCAGGCACCGGGAAACGGAAATGGCGGTCTGTCACCTGATGTCATGCCCAGGACATCCTCATACCATTTTATCATCCGTTCGAGGTTTGCCGTTTTGACGTTTACGTGGTCCAGGCGGTTGAGTTGCATGTGGTTTGCCTTTGCGGATGTCTGTGCTGATATGGCCATCATTTTGAATGTATTTATCTACTGTTCTGCAGCATTGGCAATACGCTTTTCCTCGACAGGCCAGCACACCCATGAAGTGCCCCGGGACAACAATTCGGACAGTCGTTGCTCCGAAATCGTCATCCCGAGGCTTGTATCGTTGATACCTGCCGTCCGAGAAAACTCAGCTGACAGCCTCGATCCGGACCCGGCCATCGTTCAGGAAACAGGATTTGTCAAACAGTGACAGGTCCAGGTGGTTGGGTAACCGCACATCGCCAAGATCGGGGCACGGTTTGGCTGCTGCATCATAGGACCGGTCGATCTGGGAAATGAACACCATGATCATGCCTTTGTCGTGGGCGAATGCTCTCAATGCACGAACCTGCACCATCAGTTCCGGATTGCTGCGCTTCTGATCCAGAAGCTGCAGGTAGTCTATGACCACGACCGTACCCGGTTGCGCAGACGCCAGCCGATCCATGATGTAGTCGGCATTGATGGCGTCGGAGCTGTCGAACTGAAACAGGTCACTGAATATCGCGAAATCGCCACCGATGGTCTTGAAGTGGGACACAATTTCAGCCTCATTGCACTCAAACGTGAAAAACACGCCCTGGCGGCCGAGTTTCAAGGCTTCGACGATGAGCTTGAGACCCATCAGCGTCTTGCCATGACCGCGACGTGCGCCCAGCAAAACCAGGTCTCCCGGCTGCAACCTGGCCAGTAACTCGCCACAGGGCATGGTCGCAGCCGCACTTGCTGCAAGCAGGCTCCAACTGTTGAAGCCCTCCTGCCGGGCGATACGATCCAACGCCTTGTTGAGGGGAATGGTTTCCTCGCGCGACAGAGCTCTGGCTCGGCGCTTAAGGTGATAAATGGGAGCTGACAGTTTCATCTAAAAAACCTCCTATTGCGGGCGGTTTTAACAATCCCTCCTTATGCGTGTTGCCCGAACAGTCGGTTGGATGAAAATGAAACCCCATATGGTGCGTACTTTCCCGGATGGAGGGGGGAGGCATGGGTTGCGGCCTAAAGAAGAGTATATACCAGTGCAGTGTGATTCAAAATACCCCATGGCTGATGCCGGGCGTCAATTCCGGTCTGCCCCACCGCTCATGGGAGCCGCCGGGTTCGATCTCACGGCTATGGGCGAAGCGCCGGGCACGTACGTGTTTCAGGCGTAAGTCTGGCTCAGCTCGCCCTGTGGCAGGGACTGCATCGCGGTTGTCAGCTGTTCTGGCAGGTATGTACCGGCGCTGCGCCGACACGAATGCAATTGATGAAGATCAACATGCAAGTCTGAATTTGCTGCGATCATGCAAACTGGCAAGCGTCCGGTGAATGTAATTTGGATCAACAAAAGCTGCTTACGGTGAACAATTCAAGTGAACTCAAATGGAAGATCAATACGCATTGTCCGTAATCGCCAGGGATCGTACCTGCCTGTATGAGATTTGTGATGACATGGAACGAATGGCCGATCAGCTCGGCGGCTCCATCGACATCCAGCTGTGCGCGTCAGTTCTGTCCCGGTTGCGGCTTGATTTGCTGCAAAATCAGCAAGATGAAGAAGTGCTTTTCGCGCTGCTCCGGGATCGTGAACCGGATGACGCACTGCTTGCAAGATCTGTAAGTCTGGCTCAATCGGAGCATGTCGCCATTGCGTCCTATGCGCTGGAACTTGCAGAGCCGATTGGTGAGCTATGCGCAGGCAGCAAAACCAACAACGCCGATGCGAACGGATATCTGCTGAGAAGCAGCTTTGAGTACATCCGTCAGCATCTGCGCTGGGAAGACGCTATTTTTTTTCATGGCGCAGAGTATGCGGTTGAAAATGTCGACAGGGATGCTCTTAAGGCCGGACTGATCAGAAATCGCAGCTTGCGGGCCAGTCATCTGCGAGTGGCGGACTGACCGCTCTAATCGTCTTCGTATGTCTGGGCGATCTGCTGCAAGCGTGGAACGTTGCGGAGTTCTGTCGACTTGGCGTCGAGCAAATCGATTATACCGTCTGCATTGAGTTTGCTGATGTTCCGGCTGACAGTTTCGATGGTCATCCCCGGAAGGCCGGCGATTTCTTCCCGTTTCAGCGGAAAATAAATTATGGATCCGGGTTCATGCTGGGCTCTGTGAGGGCAAATGTTGCGGTTTTCCTTACAGAGCCACAGGATGAATCTGGCCATTTTCTCCTGTGCGCCCAGTTGGCCCAGAACAGTCATCCGCTGTCTTGCCTGTTTCAGGTCGCGGACCGTCTTCTCAAGCAAACGGTGTTCGAGTTCCGGTTGGTTCTGAGGACATATCCGAACTGGGTTCGCCGGAAACAGCATAGCTTCACTTCGGTTAGACATTCGGCGTTTTCGTTGCTTACGGACGATACCGGATTGCCAAGGCTGTCTGCTGCCGACAGCAGTCCGACAATCTGCTCCCAGCCGTCTGGTAAAATCTGGGTTAGTTTGACGACACCTGACATGATGACCACGAAAAGCTGGCTGCTTTCATCCTGATGCAGAATTACATCACCGGCCGACAGCGTCCGGTGGGTCATTATGTCGGCCCTGTTGCCATGAACCAAGCCGTTTGCGGCTTTATCGGTTCACTTGGGAGGTCCGGTCAGGCACACGACAGTTCCAGCATCAAGCCTTTGACTGTCCCTTCGAGACCGGCATGAATTGAGGTCCTGTAGATAACTCACCCAACCTTCAATTTAATCCTTCCCACATTGCACGACTCCAGCTAAACCTTAATTCCCATGGCGCGATATATTTTCATCACCGGCGGCGTGGTTTCCTCACTTGGCAAAGGCCTGGCATCAGCAGCTCTTGGAGCATTGCTGCAAGCCCGCGGATATTCGGTCCGCCTGCGGAAACTCGACCCCTATCTCAACGTTGATCCCGGCACCATGAGCCCGTATCAGCACGGCGAAGTGTTTGTGACCGATGACGGGGCTGAAACGGACCTTGATCTTGGCCATTACGAACGCTTCACCGGCAGAGCGGCCACCCAGGCTGACAACATCACCACAGGCCGTATCTACCAGGACATCATCGCCAAGGAACGCCGTGGTGACTATCTGGGTGCCACGGTGCAGGTGATCCCGCACGTTACCGATGCCATCAAGACGTTTATTGCCGACGGCAATGAAGATTATGATTTCGTATTGTGTGAAGTGGGCGGCACGGTAGGTGACATTGAAGGCCTGCCGTTTTTCGAGGCAATCCGTCAGTTCGGACAGGAGGCGCCGCGCGGCCAGTGCATCTATCTTCACCTGACACTGTTGCCGTGGATACCGGCTGCCGGAGAACTGAAAACCAAGCCGACACAGCATTCGGTCAAGGAGTTGCGCTCCATCGGCATTCAGCCCGATGTGCTTATGTGCCGTGCCGACAGGGAAATCCCCGAAAACGAGCGTCGCAAGATTGCGCTTTTCTGTAATGTTCGTCCTGGCGCGGTCATTCAGGCACTTGATGTAAAGACGATCTATGAAGTGCCGCTTGCCTATCACCGCGAGGGTCTGGACGACGAGATACTGGCGGCTTTCGGTATCGAAGGGGCACCGGCGCCCAAGCTCGAAATGTGGACCGATATTGTCAGCCGTATCAAGGAGCCCGAAGGCGAGGTAACCATTGCCGTTGTGGGCAAGTACACCGGTCTGCTGGATGCCTATAAATCACTTAACGAAGCGCTGGTGCACGGCGGCATTGCCAACAAGGTGAAGGTCAATATCGAGTGGATTGAATCAGAGGTCTTCGAGGCGGAAGACCCGGCACCTCTGCTGGAACATGTGCACGGTATTCTGGTCCCCGGCGGATTTGGTGAGCGTGGCATTGAAGGCAAGATTGCCGCGGTTACCTTCGCCCGCGAACGCAATGTGCCGTATTTCGGTATTTGCCTTGGCATGCAGATGGCCTGTATTGAGACGGCACGGTCACTGGCCGGCATACCGGCAGCGTCTTCAACGGAGTTTGGCGAGACCAAAGAGCCGGTTGTCGGCCTGATGACCGAATGGATGCGCGGCAATGAGCTGGAGCAGCGAGCCAATGAAGGTGATCTGGGCGGTACCATGCGGCTGGGTGCCTATGTGGCCAAACTCGAACCAGGCTCCAGGGTTGCCGGTATCTACGGCAGCGAGGAAATTTCCGAACGCCACCGGCATCGTTACGAGGTCAACACGCGCTATCGTGACAAGCTGGAAAGTGCCGGGCTCAGGTTTTCCGGCACATCACCGGACGGGCTGCTGCCGGAAATTGTTGAAATTCCCGGCCATGCATGGTTTGTCGGCGTGCAATATCACCCGGAACTGAAATCACGGCCATTTGAACCGCATCCGCTGTTTGCGTCGTTCATTGAAGCTGCGGTTGAGCAAAGCCGACTAGTGTAGGTATTATATCCAGATGGATCGGATTTTCATGTCATTCATGCGTGTATGGCTGGTGCTGGCACTGCTGCTGGCGGGCTCCCTTGCCGCATCGGCACAAACTGGTGGCCTGAGCGACATTCTGACGACCGGGCAGGGTGACGGGAAATCCGGCGAACAGGCAAGCGAGCCGCAGACTGCACAGCCGGAAAACCCCGGCGCTGCGAAGACAGACGGACCGCAAGTGCAACCGGGGGCCAAGCCGAGCGCTGAAGCGGCAGTGGCGGAGGCGGCGTTGCCTGCCGGCATCAGGGAAGCTGCCGGCAAGGCCAAGCGGGTTGCCGCCGATATCAGCAAGACCCTGGAAGACCTGAAGGTGAAGCTGGCCGATCCGTCCTTGCCGGCAGGTGAGCTGGCCAAGGCGCGCGAGCAGCTTGAGATTGTGCGAGAGCAAGCCAAGCTTGTTGACCTCGAACTGACGGCTCCTCTGGCGCAGATGGATGCGCAAGTAAGCAGGCTGGGGCCTGCTCCAAAGGACGGTGAGACGGAGCCGGAAACTGTTGCCAATCAGCGCGCTGAACTTGAGCGGGTGCGCGGCGTGTTGCTTGGTGCCCGTGCCGAACTGGCGCTGGCAGCGGGTGCGGCAGATCAACTTGCCAGCCAGGCCGGAAAACTCGAGCGGACGCGCTATTTTGACAGGCTGTTCAAACACGAAAAGTCCATTCTGGCGCCAAGCCTGTGGTCGGACGGGATCGTCAGAGCGGGTGATATCTGGGCTCGCACGACGCGGCTGGCCACCGGTTACTACACACTGATCGCGGAGAACAATGGCGCATGGATGGCGTGGTTCCTGCTGGCTGCATTCATCGTATTGGCCACGGGCGGCTATCATGCCTGTCGTGCACTGGCTCATCGAGTTCGGGCAGGCAGGGAACCAAACGGTGAACTCGGGAAGCTGGTTCGAGTGGTGGCTACGCCGGTTGGCTACGCGCTGGTCGCCGTTGTCACCACAGCCGTCTTCGGCTTGCTCTTGTTTCAATTAGGAGCAGAATCGCCGCGAATTGAACAATTCTATTGGGCATTCGCCATGACGATGGTGATGTTCGCATTCACCCGGGGTCTGGCCAGATCCATCCTGTCGCCGACACAACCGAATTGGCGAATTGCCAATCTTTCAACGCCGGCCGCCCAGAAGTGGCTCAACCTGCTGACGATTGCGTTTGTTGTTATGGCGGCCAGCTATCTCATCAATGAACTTCTGGTGGTGGTGAATCTGTCAGAAGATATGAACCCGCTGCGTCGAGCCATCGTGCTGCCGGTGCTGATGATCATCATCGTCAGGTTGATCCTGGTGGCGCAGCGCGACCGGCGCAGCGGTGAGGCCCCGCAAAGTAAGACGGTCTATTTTGCCTGGGCATCCTATCTGATCCAGCCAATTTGGCTGCTTATCATCGCAACCGGGCTGGCACTAATTACCGGCTATCTGACACTGGCCACCTACCTGATGGCCAATATTGTGGTCATTGGCGCTGTGGTGAGCTTCCTGTACTGCATACGCCGTCTTGCAGATGCCTTCGTGGCACAGAGCATTTCGGAAGGCAGCCGCATATCAAATACGCTCAAACATACGTTTTCCATGTCGGAGCAGGGGATCAAAC
>Ga0316191_10003651_pt1 | contig 11420 bp, 9 predicted proteins | sample Eddworburr2cm_MG_FD_204928 | JGI IMG/M metagenome (GOLD analysis project Ga0316191, IMG submission 204928) | Coastal sediment microbial communities from Maine, United States - Eddy worm burrow 2 cm | ecosystem: Environmental > Aquatic > Marine > Coastal > Sediment | place: USA: Maine | collected... | reverse complement strand
ATATTCCACAGTGGGTGACAAGGTCAGCAAAGGCTACAGTGCAAAAGCACGGTATGGCCTTGGCATCCGATGTTGGGGAGCCAGAAGAGTTTCATCATATGCGCGAATACCGCGCTGGAGATTCACCGCGTCATATCCATTGGCCAAGCTTGGCACGAACAGGCAAACCGCTGGTCAAGTCATTTCAGGATGAAAATTTTACACGACAGGCTCTCGTCTTGGATAATTTTGCAGATGAAACAAAAACTCAAATTTTTGAGGAGGCTGTTTCAGTAGCAGCCGGTTTTACCATGAGTGTGGATAGTGATGATATGTTGCTCGACCTGATGTTTGTGGGTGGTCAGCATCAAGTGGAAGATATTGTGGCAGGAAGAGCCTTAGCTCATGCTGAGCAAATGTTGGAAGCATTGGCTACCGTTGAGTTAGCCGATGAGGATGGCTTCGAAGCCTTGGCGAATACAGTGTTGGCACAAGCTACTCACTTCGGCTCACTTGTGCTGGTTTTACTGGCGTGGGATGAACCAAGGAAAGCATTGGTGGAGCAGCTATCGGTATTGTCAGTTTCAGTACGCGTGATTCTGATTCAGAATAAAAGCAATGCTGCTCAAAACCATGCTTTTAATAGCGGTGTTGATCCTTCGATGTTTCACGTTTTAACAGCCGGTCAAATTCAGCAAGATTTAAATGCATTGGACGGTTTAGGTTTGTAATGGAAAACCGAATACACTTCTTAACCTTTGTGCTGACATGCGTGAGCTTGCTTTTTTGGGGCTGGCAAACCCAAGTACTGTGGCTTGGTTTTCTGCTGGTGTCTGTACTTACTTTCACCTTTACAATCAAAGGTAAATATAGTTTTGATACGTCCTCATTTTTCCAGATTGCTGATTTGTGCGCCTTGATTGCAATAGCAATTTTTGCCTTTTTATGGATTGATGACAGAGCATCCAAGGCCGTCTATCCCACACTTAGGTTATTACCGGTTGCCTTGCTTCCGTTGTTATTGATTCAGCTTTTGAATAAGAAGCAGCAGGTGCCAGTTTCAGCCTTGATGTTTCTCAAACGAAAGTTACCAACCAGATGGTTTGATTTCACGCCATTCTTTATCATTGCCTGTTTATTTGCAGCTGCGGCATCAGAGAAACAGCACATCGGTTTTTTTATAGGGTCAACACTGATTCTGATATTATGGCTGCTGGTTTATCATCATCATGTTCGCACTGCAACGAAGCTTAAAATGGTGTTGATGTTATTATCGGCGAGTGCTCTAGCACTGGTGATGCAGTGGGGTATTCTAGGGTTACAAGAGCGCCTAGAAATGAGTATTCATCAGTGGATACAAAATCGTGTAAACGCTTCCCAAGCTTCAACAGCCATTGGCGCTGTCGGGCGTGTAAAGCTATCCGATGATATCGTGTTTCGGGTCAAAACCTATCAGCCAGTGCAATTACCAGTTTTGCTGCGGCAGGTGAGTTACCCCATATATAAGGATGGTATGTGGTTTGGCTCAGGTTGGTCCGAGGTTACTGTGCCTTTAAAAGAAGCCGTTTGGCAATTTCAGCCCTCTAAGCAAGAAGAGTCATCAGTACAACTTCAGTCATCAACGCAAACTGATATACCACCGCAATCCCGAAGTGAACCTTATATGCGGATATTTCAGTCGTTCAGTAAGGCTGACTCTAGCTTGGCATTACCTGATCAAACCTCTGCAATTGCCCAGTTGCCAGTTGATGCTGTTAAGATTATGCAAGGTGGAAGTGTGCGTGCCTCCGGGCTACCGCCTTTTGTTGCCTTTGATGTATTCACAGACGAATCAGAATCAATGCAGGATATGTTCAAAGAAGCAAACCCTAAAGATTTGAAGATTCCCAAAACAGAAGCCAAAGCTGTAGCTCAAGTCGCCCGAGATTTGAATTTATATCAGTTGCGATTTGATCAGGGTGATGCAGCTGTATTGAAAGTGTTGCAGCAGTATTTCTTTAATGAGTATCGTTATAGCACTTGGCTTAACGCTCCCGAAACAGCGCAAAGCCCACTTTCAGAATTCTTATTGCATAGTCACTCTGGACATTGCGAATACTTTGCCACCGCAACGGTATTGCTCTTGCGTGAGGTAGGTATACCTGCGCGGTATGTACTGGGTTACTCCATGCAAGAGTGGGATGAAAGTCAGAGTCTTTACCTTGTGCGGGGCAGGGATGCACATGCGTGGGTGATGGCGCAGGTCAATGGTTCTTGGGTCAATGTGGATAATACACCGCCGAATTGGTATGAGCTTGAGGATGAAGGCAGAGGTTTATTTCAGGATTTTAAAGACTTGCTTTCAGATTTGGGGTTTGAATTTAAAAAATGGCGGTACGCTGAATCAGATGATGACAATACTTTGAGTTTGGTATTGGTGTTGGTGATGTTCTCATTTCTGGCATGGCGTGTATTGCGCCGTGTCAAAACTGAGGCACAGGTAGGCCCATTGTCTGTCACAGAAAAAGAATCATTTGCCTCATCATGGTTATTATTGGAGCAGGATTTGGAAGGTGGCGGTTTCGCTCGGCTTAAAGGTGAAAGTTTGACAGGGTGGCTGCAACGCATCCAAAAAACGGAGTTGCTTCCCCTAGTCCAACTCTATTATCTACAGCGGTTTGGTGGCAAAACACTGGATGAAAAGCAACTTAGATATTTCGAGAAAACCGTTGCAGCGTATAGGGCGCAGTTTCGAGCTGAGCATAAACCCGAGTCATAAATTTAAGAAATAACTTTACATATTAGAATATTCTAATATGCTTCCGCACATGAAACGGTGTTCGCAGCGCCGATGCTAGGAGAAAGTATGGCTACAATAGATTTAACAAAAGAAAATTTTGAAGACAAAGTATCTGGAAGCGATATTGCACTTATCGATTTTTGGGCACCATGGTGTGGCCCATGTAAAGCGTTTGGGCCGACTTATGAAGAAGTTTCAAATAACCACGATGATGTGATGTTTGCCAAGGTAAACACAGAAGTGGAGCAAGAGTTGGGAGCACATTTTAATATTCGCTCAATCCCTACCTTGATGGTAATTCGAGATAACATCGTGATTTTTTCACAGGCAGGGGCTCTTCCTAAAGCAGGGTTAGAAGATTTACTGTCACAGGTCAAAGCATTGGATATGGATGAAGTGCGTGCGGCAGTAGCAAAAGAACAATCAAAAGAATAATCATCATTCATTGAAGGCTCGCGATGGGAAACCTCGCGGGTCTTTTTTTATGTCAGACAAAGTTTGCGTTCCATGATTTCTTCCACTATTTATAGAAGGAGTAATGATTTATAGGCGCGTACATGGATTGGAATAAACGAAGTAAAGCTGATCAAGACAGAAAACTCAGTCGTAGACAAAGATGTTTCATTCAGAATGTTTCTTTTGCTGCTGTGCTCTTGTTTGTTTCTGTACTCATGCTGGCTTAAAACGATAGGTCTTTGTGACGAATTCGTTAAGCCTTTCATCATTTTCATTTTCATTTATTTGTTCCTATGCTATGAATAGACTTCTCTTAGGATAGGTGATTTTTTATGGATTGGGATAAAAACACGAGACCAAAACGCTTACGAAGGAAACAAAAAAGGCTACTTCTGTGGTTAACGTTTGCCGTATCCTTTATTTTTGTCTCGATTTTGGGTCTTTTTGATGGCTTCAATGCTGATAGTGATATCTCGGTTATCACTGAGATTGCGGACAAAGTGCTCACTGAAGAAGAAAAACGTGTGGTTTGGGATAGTATGTCCGAAGAGGGTAAAGAGATTATTGGGAAACATCTTCCATGAGTAATCGTTTAATCCACTTCTTCAGCTAGAGGCCTCCAGAAACGAAGCATAGGCTCAGGCATCGGGCTTAAAGCTGAAATTACATGACTTTCATGCCAATCACGAATCAGTTCAGTATCAAGTGCAGGGTCAATCAAACGGAAGCCGGCATCACCACTTTGTTTGGTGCCCACTGCATCACCTGCACCACGCCGTTTCAAATCAGATTCAGCCAGTACAAGCCCATCATGGCAGTTTGTCATCAATCGTAACCGCTCTAGCGCAGTCTCAGAACTTTGCTTGGATGGTATCAGCATACAATAACTTTGAGCTGATGAACGCCCCACACGACCGCGTAATTGATGAAGTTGAGCCAAACCATACATATCAGCATGTTCAATCACAATCACTCTAGCTTCGGGTACATTTACCCCGACCTCCACAACTGTAGTAGAGACCAGAATGCGGCACGCACCCGTGGCAAAAGCATGCAATGCCACTTGTTTGCCTTTGGACTTCATTTTGCCATGAAGCCCTAAAACATGTTCTTTGGGGAATCGTTTTTTCAAGGTTTCTAAACGTTCATCCACACTGGTGGTTTCGTCATCTTCATCAATGCGCGGCACAATCCAGTAGACTCTACCATCTTCGTTCAACATTCGATCCACAGCGTCTGCCAGTGCAGGCATTTTATCTACTGCAAGCACCCGTGTTTCAATCAGTTTTCTACCTTCTGGTAACCCCTGCATGATGCTTAGTCGCATATCACCATACAACGCCAAAGCCAGAGAGCGGGGGATAGGGGTGGCAGTCATTGCCAGAAGGTGAACACCTGAGCCTTTTTCACTTAATGCCCAACGTTGCTGTACGCCAAAGCGATGTTGTTCATCAATGGTTGCCATCGCTAAATCTTTGAATATCACATCTTCAGTGAGTAGGGCATGTGTGCCAACCAATACATCAATTTCGCCATCGGCCAACTGTTTGAGGATGGCATTACGCTCTCGCTTTTTGGTGCTACCTGTGAGTAGAGCAACTGTGATATTCATAGGTGCTAAAAGTTCAGTGAGGGAGACAGCATGTTGTTGTGCCAATACTTCTGTGGGTGCCATAATGGCTGATTGTTTATGTGATGCAGCACAGCGCACCATAGCCAATGCAGCTACCCATGTTTTGCCTGCACCCACATCCCCTTGCAGTAATCGATGCATGCGTTTTCCAGATGCCAGATCATGGGATATTTCTTGCCATACCTTGTTTTGGGCAGGGGTTAACAGGTGAGGCAATGATAGAATAAATAGTTCTTCCTGCGCGCTTTCAGGCATGGGTGTTGTTTTGATGGCTGCCTGTTTGCGCTGGGTTTGCATCAGGTTCAGATAAATCAGTAATTCTTCAAGCTGTAAACGTTTGTATGCGTCTTGAATGATGGAGGATGTGGGCTCCAACTCTTTATTCAAGTGGATTATTTTGAGTGCCACAATCAAAGATGGTAATTCGGTCAACATCGCGTCCAACGGGCTGGTTGCAGTGTTGGGAATCAGTTGTAGCGCACGTTTAATCCAACCTCCAATTTTCTTGCCACTAAACCCAGCCAGCGATCCATACTTGGCCACCCATCCCGCTTCAAAACGCTCAGCTGGGGCCCATTCGGGGTGTGTCATTTGCCATTTGTTTCCCCACCTATCTGCTGTGCCTCGCACTGTAATGCTTTGCCCTTCAAGTAACCTTGCATCACTCATCATATATTTGGCATGAAAAAAGGATAAATCGATGCTGTGCCCTGATTCATCTGTCAGAGTGATATGCACGGTTGCTTTGCGCCCAAAGCCACTGCTGCGGCGATGATCAATGATACCATGAATGCGGGCTGTTTGTTTGGGCATAAGCTGAGCAATGGGGGTGATGGTGCGGTCATCAATCCAGCCTTTGGGAAGGTGAAACAGTAAATCGCCTACATTTTGATAACCAAGCTTATGCAACTTCTTGGCACTTACCGAGCCAATGCCATCAACATGCTCAATAGGCAGAAAGAAGTTGTTATAAATATCCAAGCTCATGGGATGACATTAGCGGCTAAGTGTTTTGATTCCAAGCGATTATACTGAGAGTGCATTCAGGTTTATGCATCCTTATGATCTAACACCTCGAGCTTACGTGAACGCCAATCCAACACTGCAGTTCGGATAATCATCTTTTCTGCTAGTTCGCAGAATTCATTGCGGAGCACATTGGCTGCAAAACCGGAGAGGAAACGTGCTTTCATTTCCGCACGGGCGCGATCAACTCCCAACTCTTCATAGGGCACAGATGCCAAAAGTAGGAAACCGTCATCTGGAATGCGCCCAGCCAACATATTGCTTTGTATAATGCCTGCTGCCTTGCGCAAAGGATCAGCTAAATCAGGACTGTAAGGGCCAATAATCAAGGCAAGATTCGGGGTGTGCAAAAAATCAAAACCACGCCCCAAACAAATCATCCATTCATGGTGCACAATATCCAGTTGTCGTGTGCTTGCTAGTGCCGTGGAGCGCACTTCTGCGATGTGCTCAATATTACCGCGCAGCAGTGGCAGCAAATCGGCGCGCATCTGCTCAGGCATGTCGGGAAGCAGGCTTGCGAGTTTTGGCGCTAAGGTATCTGATGCTTGGGGTGATAAGGTGCTGAGATCAAGCTTGGAATCGTTATCCCCGTGGATGACCAATGCATCTTCATCGGTTTCAAAACCACAGATTAGAGGATAAACGCTGAGATGATTTTGGCCGAAAATTTGTTCAACCTGTTTGCGGATAATGTCGGTTTGGGCAATGGCGGCTTTTGTATCGTAATTAAAGCCAGCGCAACCACGGTCTGTGCTTCCTTTGGACCAGTGGTAGGTGATGATAATGAGTACACGGCGACCTTCTCGCGTCATGCGTAGCACATAATTGGCCAGCACTTCCCCCAAATGTGGCCAGCCCAAATCAAAAATACCGCCAAGATTACGGAAGGGCATTAGGATGCCAGCAGGGGTATTGGTGGCGACAGGTATATTGATGCGCCCATCCATACATTTGAGTACAACAATCGCAGTTGGATGTTCAGCCAGATAACGCTCTCTAGCTAACCAAGCGTCAGGGCTACGAAAGGTTGCGCCATGTTCATCTGCCAAATCGAATACCCAGCCAATCCGTTCAGCTATGGGTTTGTTGTGAATATTATTCATGGCAACCCTCCTTGAGGCATTGGTATAGCAAATGTGAACCTGTAGTGCAAAGACGTCAATTTGGAGAATAATGGCTAGGTTGGTAAGAACGTTGTTCAGCTTTAGGGAACTTGAGTTATTCAGGGATAGTTTTTCTGAGTGACTTCAAATTACTGCGGTGTGCTTTGGATTCTAAGCGGCGTTTGATGGATGCGAGGGTTTTGCGGGTTGGTCTGCGTTTTTTTGGGATAAAGGATGCGGTTTTGATAAGCTCGCATAGACGGTTGAGGGCATCGGTTTTGTTTTGTTCCTGGCTGCGATATTGCTGCGCTTTGATAATGATAATGCCATCGTTATTGATTCGTTTATCGCGGTAGTTGAGTAAGCACTCTTTATAGTTGTCGGGTAGAGATGAAGCTTTGATGTCGAAACGAAGGTGAATGGCTGTGGAAACTTTATTGACGTTTTGACCACCTGCACCTTGGGCGCGGATGGCAGACATTTCTATTTCATGGTCGGGAATAGAAGTAGAAGCATCGATGTCGAACATCAATCAACCTGCTTTAAATTCTCGAACGGAATATCGGTTGTTGGCAGTTAAATCATTGCTGATGAAAGTTGCCTTTTTACCTTCGTATATGGATGCATTTAGCCAAGCTTCTTCAGCTTCAATGTCAGGCTCTGCAACTGCCATGCTCCACACACCTTTTTTGGCTTTTCCGTAAGTATCTGTATAAGAAAACTCAGGCATCCAGCGATAACCACGGGCACGTAATTCATCTTTTTTATCAAAGGGTGCGCCCACTGCAAAATATCTACGGCTTTGGACGCGGGCTGAGGCCAGTAGTTCTGCCATGGCGAGTTTGCCTGTTTCGGGTAGGGGTTTGGTGAGCAAATGAAGGGTGGCTTCTGCATCATTGACGGCGCGATGCCCATCAAAGAAATATCCTAGCTTATATGCAATGTAATCCAACTTTAGACTTGATATATCTTCATCTTTCCAAGGAATGTCGTTGAAGGTGCATGCCCAGTTTGTGTTGACTGTGGCGGGTAAGCGGCGCTCTAATATTTGCCTGTCAAAAGCTGCATTGTGGGCAATGATCAGGTCAGACTTTTCTAACCACTTGATAATTTCTTCATCGTCCAAATGCTGATCTTTGACCATTTCATCTGTAATGCCTGTGACCTGAATAATCACATCGTCGAGAGGTTGGCCGGGGTCTTCAAAAGCCCCGTAGCGATGAAGGATGCGGTAAATCAATCCGCTGCTGGCATCATATTCAAAGGCAATAAAACCCAGCTCAATAATTTTGTCTTTGCTGGTATCCAGCCCTGTGGTTTCGGTGTCCAAGACAATGCCAATGCGTGGCGTAGTGGGTTGGCCTTGTTGATAGTATGCTGGTGAATTTAAGCGTTCGATGATTTTGTACTGGTTTCCCTTTGTCAGTTGCGCTATTGCTTCATTATCGTTCATGTCACCGCCCAAATCTTGCTGGTTTCAAAAAACCAATCATGCACACATCAAGTGATAAATGAAGTCATACATAGCAATTTTCGATATAGCCATCGTCTTCTGAGAAAATGAGTGAGTTTATAATTGCCCAATCAGCGATATTAAATCAGAGTATGTTTCCGATTTTTTGGAGGGACCTATGACTTTACAGATTTCAGCACTGAACGAAAAATTTGGTATCGATGGTGAGTTAAGCTTTCGGGATGCCGGCGATGGCTTTATTGTTATTGATATCAGTAGCGAGCTTTGTGATGCAAGTATTGCTTTGCAGGGTGCGCATTTGATGACTTGGCAACCTAAAGGTGAAGAACCTGTGATTTGGATGTCACCAGTTGCTAAACTTGGGGCAGGTAAGTCAATTCGTGGTGGTGTGCCGATTTGTTGGCCTTGGTTTGGTGCACATGCTACAGACTCCTCGTTTTCAGGGCATGGATTTGCCCGCACAGTGTTGTGGGATGTGGTTTCCAGTAGTAAACTTGATAATGGGTCCATCAATATCGCATTTCGTATTGCTGATATCAAAGATGGGCAATGGACGACTGAAGCACCAGCTGAAATGCATATGTCGATTGGTGACACTTTAGAATTGGAATTGGTTACCGAAAATAAAACATCAGAAAGCATTACAGTAGGCGACGCATTACATACTTATTTTACTGTGGGTGATGTACGCAATATTAAAATCCGTGGTTTAGATGCTTGCGAGTATATTGATAAGGTGGATGCAGGGGCTCGTAAGAAGCAAGAGGGTCATGTGACCATTGATTCAGAAGTGGATCGCATTTATTTGGATCAGGGACAAGATGTAGTTATTCGAGATGAGACTTTGGCGCGTCGAATTTGTATAGAAAAACAAAATAGTCACTCCACTATTGTTTGGAATCCATGGATAGATAAATGTGTAGCGATGGGTGATTTTGGTTCGAATGATGGTTATTTGAACATGGTATGCGTTGAAAGTGCCAATGCAGATGAAGATGTAGTACAACTGCCGGCAGGAGAATCACATACCTTGTGGGTGCGGTATAGCGTAGAAAAAATCACTTAAGGTTCTATTCATTCGCATGTAAAGTGCCGCTTTTATCCTACTTGGATAAATTGAAATCTATCATTTTTTCATGTGCTTTTCGGTTTAAAATGGAAGGGGAGTTGAGATGACAATCTGCTTACTAGTTCCGCATAAAGGTTAACCCATTGCCCCGATTTATCCCTTTGAAACTCAATTCTGTAGCAATATTTGTTTGTGGCCTACTGTTTTGCTTTAACGCTCCTGTTCATGCGGCGAATGATAACATTGAGTTGCAATTAAGGTGGAAACATGCCTTTCAATTTGCTGGTTATTATATGGCCAAGGAAAAGGGCTATTATGCTGATGTCGGGTTAAATGTAACCATTATCGAAGGCTCACCAAGCAAAAACCCAATTCAATTTGTACTTGAAAAAGAAGGACGTTATGCCGTTTCTGACTCAGGTGCTTTATTAGCTTATGCGAATGGCAAATCTGTTCGTGTTTTAGCACCCATTTTTCAACATTCGCCCTTGGTGCTAATGGTTAGAAGAGATTCAAATATCCACTCTTTTAGCGATTTGAAAGGAAAAAGGGTCATGATGCAAAAGGGGTATTATGATGCGGTAATATTGGCAGCGATTGTACGTGCGGGGCTGTCTGAATCAGATATTATCAGACAAGATAGTAGCTTTAACCTCCATGATTTAATTGATGGGCATACCGATGCATTCAGTGCCTATACAACCGATCAACCTCACCAACTTGAAGCGTTGGGTGTGCCATATCGCCTATTAAAACCTATTGAATATGATGTGGATTTTTATGGTGATTTATTGCTTACCTCTGATAAGGAAGTAAATCGATATACTAGTCGTGTAAAACGGATGAAAGCAGCGACTTTAAAGGGCTGGGAATATGCATTAGAGCATATTGATGAAACCATTACATTGATTCGTTCAAAATATAATTCACAACAACTTTCTCTGGCTCAGCTTCAATTTGAGGCGAGAAAAACAGCAGTCGAGATTTTGAAAGATGAAATTGAGCTTGGCTATATGAGTGAGTACCGCTGGAAGCATATTCTAAAAGTTTATCAAGAACTTGGTTTGGTAGATTCTCCTACTGCTTTAGAGAACTTTATTTATATTGAAGAGCCAAGTCTTGCTGAGATATTTACTGCCAATCGGGGGCAGTTAATTATTTATGTTCTGCTATTCATACTGCTGTTACTTGCGGTTCAGGCTGTTGTATTAAGACGCATGGTGAAAACAAGAACCAAAGAATTGAGGTTGGAAAGAGAACATCTAAAGGCCAGTGAATTGCTGCAATCATCAGTTTCATCGGTGCTTGAAATGGTCGTGAGTGATAAACCGATTCATGAGGTACTTCAAGCCATTGTTTGCCTTTATGAGAATCAGCATTCTAATATGAAAGCATCTATTTTATTACTGAAAAATGGTAAATTGTATGCTGGAGCTACTTCTAGTTTGCCGGAAGCATATAACAATGCGATTGATGGGTTAGCCATTGGCCCAATGGTTGGGTCTTGTGGCACTGCAGCTTTTACAAAACAACGCGTTATTGTAGAAGATATTGCTTCAGATAAACGATGGGTAGGTTTTGCGCACTTGGCAATATCAAACCAGTTGAGAGCCTGTTGGTCGGAGCCCATACTTAACGGAAAGGGCGAAGTTATCGGAACTTTCGACATGTATTATGATACACCCAGAGCCCCCTCTGAGAAAGAAATTGTAGATATCTCTAATGCTGCACGGTTAGCAGGTATTGCGATTGAGCGTAAAGAAAACGAAGACAACTTACGAAAACTTTCTCGAGCAACTGAGCAGTCTGGTGAAGCTGTGGTTATCACTGATGTGAATGGAATCATTGAATATATCAACCCATCATTTACTAAACTTACGGGATTTACTCCCCAGGAA
>Ga0316191_10003650_pt1 | contig 11424 bp, 6 predicted proteins | sample Eddworburr2cm_MG_FD_204928 | JGI IMG/M metagenome (GOLD analysis project Ga0316191, IMG submission 204928) | Coastal sediment microbial communities from Maine, United States - Eddy worm burrow 2 cm | ecosystem: Environmental > Aquatic > Marine > Coastal > Sediment | place: USA: Maine | collected... | reverse complement strand
TGACGGTGCGTTCCCTGGCATCCTCGTGCTGGATACGCCCCATGAGGTCATACAGCAGCCCCTCGCGCAGCGCTTCATCCGACACGCCCATCTGTTCGATGCCCAGTTCCTCGAACACCCCGAGCAATACCGCGACACCGCCGGGAAACACCGGCTTGCGTTCCTCGCTCAGCCCCTCGAGTTGCAGCTTGTCGATATGGCCAGCCGCCACCAGCGCAGCCTGCAGTTCCCGCAATGCCGGCAGCGTGATGCCCAACTCGCTCCAGCCTGCCGCCTGCACCACGTCGCGGATCGAACGGATCGTTCCGGAACTGCCCACCGCGGCCTGCCAGCCCAGTATCTTGTAGCGGGTCTCTACCGGACTGACTTCCATCCGGGCCGCAATCACGGCCTTCTCCATGCTCTTGCGCCTGATGTTGCCGTCACCGAACCAGGCCCGGCTCATACTGACACACCCCATGTGCAGGCTTTCGCGCACGATGGGGCTGAATCCCTCGCCGATAATGAGTTCCGTGCTGCCACCGCCAATGTCGACCACCAGGCGGCGCTCCTCGCTTGCCGTCAGGCCGTGCGATACGCCCAGGTAGACCAGCCGTGCTTCTTCACGCCCTGCGACCACTTCGATCGGGTGGCCCAGCGCCTGTTCAGCCGCCACCAGGAAGGCCTCCGCATCGCGTGCCTGGCGCAGGGTGTTGGTGCCGACCGCCCGGACACTGTCATGCGGCATGGAGCGCAGCCGCTGCCCGAAGCGCTGCAGGCAGTCCAGGGCACGTGCCTGGGTCTCCGCATCCAGACGCTTGTCCTCCTGCAGGCCGGCACCAAGCCGCACCATTTCCTTGATGCGGTCGATCACCTGCAGATCACCATCACTGACACGGGCGACGATCATGTGAAAACTGTTCGAGCCCAGGTCGATGGCGGCAACGACTTCGGGCGGCTTGCTAAAGACCCTGGAAAAACCAAACATAAACGTCAGGACTCCTGTTCGTTGTTAGTGTTCCTGCTGCACCTTACCGATCGGCTTCAGTATGCAACACGTACAGCTTGCGTCAGCCTGAGCCTGCCGCTCAGCGTGACCCACTGCGCTTGCCGCGCCGCGCGCCGCCGCTGCCGGCCCCATCATCACGCGGCGGCAGGCCGCTATGCTGCGTCAGCAGCTTGCCTCCCCGGGTGCGCCGCTGGTGTGCGGCTGCGGAGTTCTTGCGGCGCGGTGCCTTGTAGGCCTGGCGTGCATCCGGCTGGTCTTTCGGTAGCAACTGCCGCGGGCCATCACCGATCAGGTCGGCGCGTCCCATCCTTTCCAGGGCAGCGCGCAACAGCGGCCAGTTGTGCGGATCATGGTAGCGCAGGAAGGCCTTGTGCAGGCGGCGCTGTTCCGGGTCCTTGACGTTCGCAACAGTGACGCTCTTGTAAGTCACTTTCTTCAGCGGATCCTTGCCGCTGTAGTACATGGCCGTGGCGGTCGCCATCGGCGAGGGATAGAACGCCTGCACCTGGTCGGCGCGAAAGCCATTGCGCTTCAGCCACAGGGCCAGGTTCAGCATATCCTCGTCCGTGGTGCCGGGATGCGCGGCAATGAAATACGGGATCAGGTACTGTTCTTTCCCCGCCGCCTTCGAGAATTTCTCGAACATTTTTCTGAAACGATCGTAGGTGGCGATGCCCGGTTTCATCATCTTCGCAAGCGGCCCGTCCTCGGTGTGCTCCGGCGCGATCTTCAGGTAACCGCCCACGTGGTGGGTGACCAGTTCCTCCACGTACTCGGGGTCTTCCACTGCGAGGTCATAGCGCAGGCCCGAGGCGATCAGCACCTTCTTAATACCCGGCAACCGGCGCGCTGCGCGGTACAACTGTATCAGCGCCGAGTGGTCGGTGTTCAGGTTGGGGCAGATGCCAGGCCAGACACAGCTCGGCTTGCGACAGGCGGCCTCGATCTCGCGGCTTTTGCAGGCGATGCGGTACATGTTCGCCGTCGGGCCCCCGAGGTCGGAGATCACGCCGGTGAAACCCGGCACCTTGTCGCGGATCTCCTCGACCTCGCGCAGGATCGACTCCTGCGAACGGTTCTGAATGATGCGGCCCTCGTGCTCGGTAATGGAACAGAATGTGCAGCCGCCGAAGCAGCCGCGCATGATGTTCACCGAGAAACGGATCATTTCCCAGGCGGGAATGCGCTTCCCGTCATAGGCGGGATGCGGCACCCGCGCATATGGCAGACCGAAAATGTAATCCATCTCCGCCGTGCTCAAGGGCAATGGCGGCGGGTTCAGCCACAGATCGACTTCGGCGTGCTTCTGCACCAGCGCGCGCGCATTGCCGGGATTGGTTTCCAGATGCAGCACGCGACTGGCATGCGCGTACAGCGCCTTGTCGTTGCGCACTTTCTCGAACGCCGGCAGGCGGATCACGCTATGCGCACGATCCAGTTGCGGCGCTGTGAGCTGCACCATGGGCGCCCCGTTCTCATCGTACTGCACGCCGTGCGCACTGTTGCGGCGCTCCCGCTCGCAGTCGTCCAGCTGCGTGGTGTTGATGTAGGGATTGACGATACGGTCGATGCGGCCCGGCCGGTCGATGCGGGTGGAATCGATTTCCATCCAGCCCTCCGGCGTATCGCGGCGCACGAAAGCCGTGCCGCGCACATCGGTAATCTCGCCGATGGCATCACCCCGCGCGAGCCGCTGCGCGACCTCGACGATGGCGCGCTCGGCGTTGCCGTACAGCAGCAGGTCGGCAGCAGCGTCCACCAGGATGGAGCGGCGCACCTTGTCCTGCCAGTAGTCGTAGTGCGCAATGCGCCGCAGCGAGGCCTCGATCCCGCCCAGCACCACTGGCACGTCGGGGAAGGCCTGCTTGCAGCGCTGCGTATACACCAGCGAACTGCGATCTGGGCGTGAACCACCCTGCCCGCCCGGCGTGTAGGCGTCGTCCGAGCGCGGCTTGCGATCGGCGGTATAGCGATTGATCATCGAATCCATGTTGCCGGCGGTGACGCCGAAAAACAGCTTCGGCTGGCCCAGCATCCGGAAGTCGGCATCCGACTGCCAGTTCGGCTGGGCAATGATGCCGACCCGGAATCCCTGTGCCTCCAGCAGCCGCCCGATAATGGCCATGCCGAATGACGGCTGGTCCACGTAGGCATCGCCGGTGACGATGATGATGTCGCAGGAATCCCAGCCAAGCGCACCCATCTCCGCCCGACTCATGGGCAGGAAGTGTGCGGTGCCGAAACACTCGGCCCAGTACTTCGGGTAGTCGTACAGGGCCGTGGCGGCGGTTGGAATGGGAATAGCTGGCATGGGGTTAATATCCGGGTTAAGGCGAATGGCGCTTACTTAAGGCAAATCTCCATTGTAAATAAATCATTGGCCACGGAATCCACGGAAAAACACGGAATTTTCCTTAAAGAGTCTCTGATTAATTCGTCATTCCGGGCGAAGCGCAGCGTAGACCCGGAATCCGCTTGCGTATTTACCACCTGTTACTGGATTCTGGCATACGCCGGAATGACGAAAGATGAATTAATCAGACTCTCCCTAAGTTAGTGCCATTGGGGTTAAGGCGGCTATTGTAGCCGACGGCAGCAATTATTCAGTCTGCCCGCGCTGCGGGCTGCCATCGCTTGCCGCAGCCAGGGCACACCCGGCGCACCGCAGTGACGGCCCAGGCTGTAATGGCGATTGATGGCAGCAGGAAGAAGGGCCAGAAGCCCTGCGACAGGAAGCCCAGCGGCAGCAGCCACACCAGCAGCGCCAGCACCGCAAGCCAGGCCGGCTTCCAGCGCGACCGTCCCGTATAACCGCAGTGCGCACAATGACTCATCCCCTGCGCACCCCGGAATCCAGCGTCAGGCGTCGCGGTAAAAAGCCACGCGGCCGATGCACAGGTCGGCCGTGAAGGCCCTGCCGTAGGCGACGATACCGATGCGTTCCAGCCTGGCGGGATCGAATGCGGCACCGATGCGGTAGCCTGCAAATCCGGCAAACGGCACCCGCACGCTGTGCCAGCCCGGCTCTGCCATGAAACTCGCCCGGTAATGCTGCCAGGGCAGCCAGACACGGCTGGTTTTCAGGTGCACGTTGTAAGCTTCGCCGTTGCCGTAGACATCCAGCTCCACCCCGTTGTATGCAGAGGCATCCAGGACACCGGACGGCGCCAGCTCCAGCGCCGCCTGAATAAAACCGCCGTTATTCTGCAGGCTGACCTCTCCCTGCAGGCGCAGGCAGTCACGCCCCTCCCGCTGGTCGAGGCGAAGCGTACCGCTGGAGACGCCACCCATCACGCCGTCTGTGATCAGGCGCCACTGCGTCCCGATGGTTGCCTGCAGGTCTCTGGATTGTCGGTCATCGATCAGTTTCATGGTGTCTTCTGAAGCTATCAGGTTCATCGTTAGTAGCAGTAACAGCCCGGCCAGACAGCGCGATGACGTACCTTGTCGGATAGTGTCATTTCGCATATGCAGCACCCTCATTCCGGACATCTCGTGCAACCACATCATTCGCATAGCAGCTGTGGCTCCCTTGTCTCTGTGCCATCTCCAACAATCGCGCCGAAGGGCGGCGCTCCTACAGGTACTGTTAGTGGCGCAGGAGCGGTCTCCTGACCGCGATTCGATCCCCGAGCAATCGCGCCGAAGGGCAGCGCTCCTACAGGTGCTGTTAATGGCGCAGGAGCGGTCTCCTGACCGCGATTTCAGCGCTCACGCAACAGCAGCATCGGGCTGCGCTGCACCACCGCGCGCGTGCCGTGGTAGCCCGCAGCACCGATCAGGACGGCACCCAGCAGCGGCGCTGCGATCCATACCTGCCACTTTAAACTGTAGTCGAAATGCAGCACCCGGGTGTACAACACCCAGGCCAGGCACTCGGTACCGATGGCGGCAACCAGTCCTGCCAGCAGACCAAGGGCAATAAATTCCGCGAGGTGCCCGGCCCGCAACTGGCGGCGGCTGGCACCCAGGGCGCGCAGCAAGGCGCCTTCGTAGAGACGCTCGTCGAGGCTCGATTGCAGGGCCGCGAACAGCACCGCAAAGCCGGCCAGCAGTACAAACAGCAGCACGTACTCCACCGCCAGGGTAACCTGCTGAAAGATGCGTTCCACCTGCTCGAGGATCAGATCCATCTCCAGGATGGTGAGCGCCGGGAAGCTGCGCACCAGCTCGATCAGCACCGGCTTGTCACCTGGCGGCAGATGGAAGCTGGTCATCCAGGTTGCGGCAAAGCCCTCCAGCACGCCGGGCGGGAACACCATGTAGAAGTTGGGGCGAAACGAATCCCACTGCACGCTGCGAATACTGGTCACCACGGCCATGAATGTATCGGCACCGACGCTGAAGCCGAGCTCATCGCCCAGCCCGATACCCAACCGCTCCGCCAGTTTTGCCTCCACCGATACCAGCGGCTGACCGGCGTCCCCTTCCCGCCACCAGCGCCCGGCAACGATGCTGTTGTCCGCCTGCAGCTGCGTGGTCCAGGTGAGGTTGAGCTCGCGGTTGAGCGCATTGTCATCCTGCGCCTCCTTGGTCACGGCTTCCCGCACCGCTTCCCCGTTGATGCGGGTAAGGCGGCCGCGCACCATGGGGTACAGCTGCGATGCCTCAATCTGGCGCGAGCCAAGGAAATCGCGCACCGTATCGACCTGTTCCGGCAGGATGTTGATGGCGAAATGGTTGGGCACGTCCGCCGGTAGCTGGCTTTCCCAGGTAGTGAGCAGGTCGGTGCGTACCAGTCCGATGACCGCCATCGCCATCAGGGCCAGGCCGAAGGCGAGAATCTGGCTTACACTGGTGGCACGGCGGCGCCACAGGTTGTTCAGGCCGAAGCGCCAGGCAACACCCACCCGTGCATGCAGCCGTCGCCCTAGTGCCAGCAGGAAAAACCCGAGCAGTCCGAGCACCACGCCAGCCGCGGCGGCACCGGCCAGCGCCGCCAGCGTCAGTGTGACGTTGTCGGTGTAGCGCCACATCAGCAGGACAATGGCGGTCACGGCCGCGCCGTACACCAGCCAGGCGTTACTCGGCAGCGGCGTCAGATCACGCCGCAGTACGCGCAACGGCGACACGCCCTTGAGCCGCAGTACAGGCGGCAGGGCAAACCCGGCCAGCACCACCAACCCCGTGGTGAGGCCGGCCAGCACCGGCCAGAAGCCGGTACCGGACGGCGCCATCGGCAGCAGACCTGCGAGCAGGGACAGCAGCCCCTGCTGCGCCAGCCAGCCCAGCAGACAACCGCCGGCGCTTGCCAGCAGACCCAGCACCGCAAGCTGCACCAGGTAGAGCTGCAGCAGGTCCCGCTGCGCAGCACCCAGGCAGCGCAGCATGGCGCTCATATCGAAGTGGCGTTCACTGTAGCGCCGCGCGGCCATGGCGATGGCGACACCGGCCAGCGCGATGGCCGCCATCACCGCGAGGCCCAGGAAACGCTCCGCGCGCTCCAGTGCAGTGCCGACCGCGCGCCGCCCCTCGTGCACACCGACCAGGCGGTGACTGGGCCCGAGGCGCGGCTGCAGCCAGCTGCGGTAACGTTCCAGCTGCGATTCCTCGCCGGCGAACAGGATCTGCCAGGACAGCCGGCTGCCCGGCTGCACCACACCGGTGGCCGGTACATCCGCGCTGTTGATCAGCAAGCGCGGCGACACCCCGAAGACATCGCCGACCTGCCCCGGCTCGAAGGTCAGGACGCGACTGATCACCAGGGTATGTGCACCGACCTCAACACTGTCACCCGGTGCGAGCGCCAGTTGCGTCAGTAGCCGCGGGGCGGCCCAGGCCTCACCCGGCGCCGGAATGCCCGGTGTGGGCACATCCGCAACAAAAGGCTGCGGCGCGGTGCGCAGGCTGCCGCGCAGGGGAAATGCGGCATCCACTGCCCGGATGCTGGCCAGTTGCAGAGACTCCCCGCTGACCACCACGCTGGCGAACTCGAGCGACTCGCTTACCCGCAACCCCTGCGCACGCGCCTGCTCCAGCCACGCCGGGTCGACGGGACGCGGACTGACCAGGGCCAGATCTGCGCCGAGGAAGTCCGCCGACTGGTTGACCATGCCGCGTCCCAGCCGGTCGGTAAAAAAACCGATCGCGGTGCTGGCGGCTACCGCGATCACAATGGCGGCGGTCAGGATGCGCAGTTCCCCGGCGCGCCAGTCGCGCCCCAGCAGGCGCAGAGCAAGGCGCAGGCGCGTGGCCGGCTTCATGCCACACCCTGCCCGTCCACGATACGGCCTGCCTCGAGACGGATATGCCGGTCGCAGCGCGCAGCCAGCACCTCGTCATGCGTCACCAGTACCAGCGTGGTACCGTGCTCGCGGTTAAGCTCGAACAACAGGTCGATAATGGTTTTGCCCGTGGCGCTGTCGAGGTTGCCGGTGGGCTCATCGGCAAACAGGATGGCGGGCTGCATCGAGAAGGCGCGTGCGATGGCGACGCGTTGCTGCTCGCCACCGGAAAGCTGTTTCGGGTAGTGCGTCAGCCGTGCCGCCAGGCCGACCCGCTGCAGCAGCCGGGTCGCCTGCAACTGTGGCTCCCCCACACCGGCCAGTTCCAGCGGCAGCATCACGTTTTCCAGCGCCGTCATGCCTGGCAGCAGCTGGAAGGACTGGAACACGAAACCCACCAGCTGGCTGCGCACGTGCGCGCGGCCGTCCTCGTCTAGGCGGTTGAGCTCATTCATGGCCAGCCTGACCTGCCCGCTGCTTGGCAAATCCAGGCCCGCCAGCAAACCCAGCAGCGTGGACTTGCCGGAACCAGAAACGCCGACGACCGCCACGGCCTCACCGGCGTGGATGTTCAGTTCGATATCCGTCAGGATATCCAGCGACCCGGCCGCGGTGTCGACCCGTTTACACAGGCCACTTGCCGCGACCATGATGCTATCCTGTACCTCTGCCATGAAACTTCGATTCCTGTATCTGACGGTTTTTCTGCTGTACCTGCTGGCGCGCAGCGCGGCTGCGGAAACCCTGCTGATTGTCGGCGACAGCCTGAGTGCGGCCTATGGCATCCCGGTCGAAACCGGCTGGGTGGCCCTGCTGCAGCAGCAGCTCGCCGCGAAGCATCCCGGCTGGAAGATCGTCAATGCCAGCATCAGCGGCGACACCACGGCAAATGCTCGCGCGCGCATGCCGCAGACGGTCAGCACGCACCAACCGGATATCGTCGTGCTGGAACTCGGCGGCAACGACGGCCTGCGCGGACTGTCGCTGGAAGCCATGCAAGACAATCTCGCCGCCATGATTGAACTGGCGCAGAAAAATGACGCCGGCGTCCTGCTGGTTGGTGTCGACCTGCCACCGAATTATGGCCCGCGCTATACGGAAAAGTTCCGCGCGGTGTACCAGTCTGTCGCTACTGAGTTCCAGGTCGCGCTGCTGCCGTCACTGCTGGATGGGGTTGGCACCCGCACGGACCTCATGCAGACAGACGGCATCCACCCGAACGGCAAGGCGCAGGCACGCATCGCCGCACGTGTTCTTGAGTACCTTGAGCCGCTACTGAAGCGGACACAGGGAACCCCTGGCCAGGATCAGCCTCACTTCGACGGATACGGCGGGATCGGCTCCAGCTTCCAGATATCGCGATTGTAGTCGAGCATGGTTCGATCGGTGGAAAACTTGCCGCTGCAGGCCGTGTTGAGAATACTCATGCGCGTCCAGCGTTCAGTGTCACTATAGGCCTCGGCGACGCGCTCCTGCGCATCGATGAAACTGCGGAAATCGGCCGCTGTTACCCAGGGATCGTCCGAGCTGGTAATGGAATCGATTACCGGGTTGAACAGCCCCGGCTCGAACTGGTTGAAATAGCCGCTGCGCAGCAACTGCATCACTGCCTGCAGGTCAGTGTCATGTTCCACGATTTCAGAGGGCCGATAGTCGCGGCGCGTTTCATTGACTTGTTCCTCCGTCAGCCCGAACAGGAAGAAATTGTCCTCACCGACCTCTTCCAGTATCTCCACGTTGGCGCCGTCCAGGGTACCGATGGTAATGGCGCCGTTCATCATGAATTTCATATTGCCGGTACCCGACGCCTCCTTGCCAGCGGTCGATATCTGCTCCGACAGGTCGGCACCGGGACAGATGCGCTCCATGGCTGAGACCCGGTAGTTGGGCACGAACACCATCTTCAGCAGGTTGCCTACCTCGGGGTCGTTATTGATAACCTTGCCGACGTTGTTGATCAGCTTGATGATCAGCTTGGCCATGGCATAGCCGGGTGCGGCCTTGCCGCCGATCAGCACACAGCGCTTCGTCCAGTTGGCGGTGTCGCCGCGGCGTATGCGGTTGTAAAGATGAATAACGTGCAGGACATTCAGCAGCTGGCGCTTGTACTCGTGAATGCGCTTGACCTGCACGTCAAACATGGCACTGGTGTCGAACTCAACGCCGGTATCGGCCTTCACCATCTCTGCCAGGCGCTGTTTGTTCGCCTGTTTCACCCCATGCCATTGCTTGCGGAAGGCGGCAATATCCACATACGGGGCCAGCTGCTGCAGTTTCTCCAGGTCCGTGACCCAGTCGTCACCGATGTGCTCGCCGATCAGGCGGCTGAGGCCCGGGTTGCACATCGCCAGCCAGCGCCGCTGGGTGACGCCATTGGTCTTGTTGTTGAACTTCTCCGGCCAGAGCGCGTAAAAGTCCTGGAACAGTTCCTCGGTCAGCAGACGGGAATGCAGCTCCGCAACCCCGTTGACGGAGAAGCTGCCGACGATTGCGAGGTGCGCCATGCGAATCTGGCGGGGCTCGCCTTCCTCGACAATGGACATGCGCGCGAGCCGTGCAGTGTCACCCGGCCAGCGCCGCGCCACCACGGTGAGAAACTTCGCGTTGATCTCGTAGATGATTTCCAGCAGTCGTGGTAGCAGGCGCTCGAACATGGGCACCGGCCATTTTTCCAGCGCCTCGGGCAGCAGCGTATGGTTGGTGTAGGCCATGCAGCGAGTCACCAAGGGCCAGGCGACATTCCAGTCAAGCCGCTCCACGTCGATCAGCAGCCGCATCAACTCTGCCACGGCAATACTGGGATGGGTATCGTTCAGCTGGAAGCAGTGCTTGTCGCTGAAGTTACTGCAGTCCTTGCCGTTGATGCGTGTCCAGCGCCGCATGACATCCTTGAGACTCGCCGATGCCAGGAAGTACTGCTGCCGCAGGCGCAGTTCCTTGCCATTTTCGCTGGCATCATTCGGGTACAGCACCATGGTTATGTGTTCGGCGTCATTTTTCGCTGCCACAGCCTCGGCATAGTCACCAGCGTTGAAATCCTCGAGGTCAAATTCATCGGTGGCGGTGGACTTCCACAGCCGCAGGCTGTTAACGGTGTCGTTGCGGTAACCGGGAATTGGGGTGTCGTAGGGTACGGCCAGTACGTCGTCCGAGGATTCCCAGCGCACCCGCTTCTTGCCGTACTCGTCGTGAAAGGTCACGGTACGGCCACCGAACTGGATCCGCTGCGTGAATTCAGGCCGCTCCAGTTCCCACGGGTTGCCGTCGCGTAACCAGTGGTCCGGTTCTTCCACCTGGTTGCCGTCGACCACCTCCTGGCGGAACATGCCGTAGTCATAGCGCAGACCATAGCCGAGCACCGGCAGCTGCAGGGTGGCGCAGCTATCGAGAAAACAGGCCGCCAGCCGCCCCAGGCCGCCGTTGCCGAGACCGGCGTCGTTTTCTGCATCTGCCACTTCTTCCAGTGCGATGCCATAGTCATGCAGAACCCGGGTGACGGGATCGGTGATGCCGAGATTGAGCATGGCGTTGCCCAGTGCGCGGCCCATCAGGAATTCCAGCGACAGGTAACAGGTGCGCCGGGCGTCCTTTTCCTCATAGGAAAACCGGGTATTCTTCCAGCGTTCCATCAGGCGGTCGCGCACAGTGTAGGCCAGCGCCTCGTACAGGTAGTGGTTGGTGCAGTGCATCTTGTCACGGCCCAGCGTCCGGTTGTAGTAACGCAGAAAATCATGGTCGATGGCCGTCTGATCCATCTCCAGCGGCGGCAGTTCGGTCAGTTTGTGATGGGGTTTCATTACGTTGGGCTGGGAATTCGGCATGTGCTTGATTATCACTCTGTTGTTGAAGTTGATCCGGAACCTGTTTAAAAATAAGTCAATGTCTGGCAATTCCGACGCTGTTACTGAACAGCATCGGATACAGGCTGGATATTTCGGGCAATGTTACCAAACGATGAAACGATTAGAAGTAGCCAGCCGAAATAAATGCCTGAGCGGATGACAACCATACCTGGCAGCGCTATGCCGCATCAATACAGCGCATTAGAATGCCACCACCACTGGCGGCCCCGGTAATCGTCAGCCATGTCCCGCATCTGCCTGCGCTTCTACGCGGAGCTGAACGATTTCCTGTCCCCCGCCCTGCGTGGCGTCGATATTGACCACGAATTCGAGCGCCGCACCTCGATCAAGGACATGATCGAGGCGTTTG
>Ga0316191_10003649_pt1 | contig 11427 bp, 10 predicted proteins | sample Eddworburr2cm_MG_FD_204928 | JGI IMG/M metagenome (GOLD analysis project Ga0316191, IMG submission 204928) | Coastal sediment microbial communities from Maine, United States - Eddy worm burrow 2 cm | ecosystem: Environmental > Aquatic > Marine > Coastal > Sediment | place: USA: Maine... | reverse complement strand
TTCACAATATTTGAATCTATGCGTGCCCTGACTATTCAGGCATGAGTTCAGGGGAGCCGAGATATTACCATCCCGGCACCATCCTGAGCAAACCTATCATTGCTGTCTAAACGAGTGATTTTCCCTTAACTCATCGGTTACGTCAGGCGACCTCCAGTTCCTGGCAATACTCCTCGATCATCGGTTCCATCAGCATCTTGAGCCGTGACTTCACCGTATTGATCTGATAGGTGTCGGCAGCCGACGGCGGCATCAGCGGCGGACCCATCTTGATACCACGCAACTCCAGGGCCAGCTTGAAGCCAATCGGGAACGGGGCGGCAAACATGGTTCTGATCACCACCAGAATCATTTTCTGCAGTTTCAGCGCCGTCTCCAGATCACCCTCTTTCCAGGACCGATAAATGCCTACCATGATTTCCGGAAAGATGCCGGCCGTTGCAGTCATGCAGCCATTGGCCCCCATTAAAAGGCAGGAGAGCAGCGTCTCCTCGCGGCCAGTGAGCATGGAGATGTCCTCGCCGGCGATGGCGATCTTGTCCATGAAGTGCATGAAGTCGACCATTGAACCGCTTGAATCCTTCATACCGACAACATTGGGATAGCGGACCAGCCGTTTTACCATGTCATAGTCGAGCGGTGAGGTGAACAGGGGGATATTGTAGAGAATGACCGGCAGGCCGCACTTTTCGATGATGGATTCGAAAAAGCGCTCCACCATGGCCCCGCCTGGCTTGTAAAAGTAAGGTGGGGTGACAAGGACCGCAGCGCAGCCTATGGAGGCCGCAAATTGAGCCAATTTCACGCATTCGGCCGGAGCCGAAGCCACCACTCCCGGGATCACCGGTACCCGGCCGTTGACCTGGTCAACGACAATGTCCATGCACCTGCATTTCTCGTCAAAATCCATGTGGATGCCCTCGCCCACCGAGCTGATGGGAAAGATGCCGTCGAGCCCCCTGTCAATGCCGAAATCGAGCAGCTTCCTGAGTTCCGGTTCATTGACCCGTTGATCTTCTTCGAATGGGGTTAACAGGGCGGGGTAGATTCCTTCTGGACGAAACATTTTGGCTTGTCTCCTCTATTGTGAATGATCTGAGTTCTTAGGATTCGGTTGCTATTTCGAGTCGGTCGAGCAGTTCCCTGGTCGGTTTACCGTCGTCGCTCCAGCCGCGCAGTTTATAGTAGGTCTGCACCATTTCGCTGACATCGACGGTGGCACCCTGGCGCGGCCCATCAGGCAGTGGCTCGGTCATAAAGCGAGCCGGCAGGGTATCCTGCTCGGCCGTCAATCCTTCGCGCAGGTTGAAAAGCCGGACCAGGTTGTTGACCCGTTCCCCGGCCTCCAGCAGCTTTTCGGCATTCCCCAGAGATTCAATACCCGTCAAAGAGGAAAACAGCGGAGCAATCTGCTCAAGAGTCAGGGTGAAGGCGGCAAAAAGACAGAGTCCGCTGCAGTTTACCAGGCAGAAGAGATCCTGCTGGCTCTTCACCACCTCAGGCTTGAATTCGGTGGTATGCAGGCCAAGCGGGTTGGTCATATTCATGATCTCCTCTCCGATCGGCCAGGAGCGCAGATGGCAGCCCCCCCTGTCACTGGTGGCGTAGGCCAGGGCCATGCCCTTCGAAGCCCGCGGATCGTAGGCCGGCAGCTCAAGCCCCTTGACTTGGGCGCCGAGACCGCGAGCACCAGCAATGGTGTCTTCCAGGTAAGCGACCCCTCTTGACCAGGCATCGCCGGGACCTTGGCGCAGTCCGATCAGCTTTGTTGCGGCAACGATTGCCTCGCTATTGCCCCAGCGCAGCTCAAGGCCCTGGGTGTCATCGGTGGTCAGCAATCCTTTTTCAAAACAGTCGATCAGAAAACCGACCACATTGCCCACCGAAATAGCGTCCATACCGTAGGCGTCGCAGAGATGTTCGGCCTCGATGATCGAAGCCACATCTGTGTTGCCGCAGTGGGAGCCAAACGACCAGACGGTCTCATACTCGGGCCCTTCCGTATAGGCCCCCTGGAAAGGTCCTTCCTCTACCCGTGCCACCTTGGAGCAGCGGATGGTGCAGGAAAAACAGGCCCGGTTTCGTTTATAGAACTTACGGACATCATGCTCATCGATGGGCCGCTCATCCAGGGTCGATCGATGAAAATTCATGGTCGGGTGAATGCCGGTGTGATCCATCAGAGAGAGGATGACGTTGGTGCCGAACTCAGGTTTGGCGGCCCCGGTATCGGGAGAGTTGGCCAGTTCGTTGACCGATTCCCTGACCATCCTGGAAAACTCACCGCTGTCGGCGGTTTTCAGACCGCCGGAGCCATTGACCACCACAGCCTTGAGATTTTTCGACCCCATCACCGCCCCGGCCCCGCCGCGGCCGAAGGAGCGGTATTCAGTCTGCACATTTGCCAGGGGCGACAGGAGCTCACCGTTCTGGCCGATACAGGCGATCCGGTGATCCGTCGAATAGTGCTCTTTAAGTTTCTTGTGGGTGGCGATGGTATCGAGCCCCCAGTACTCATCAGCCTCGATGATGGCTACTTCCTCATCCTCGATCAGCAGGAGTACCGGAACCTTGGCGGCGCCGGTGATTATCAACGCATCGTAACCCGCATATTTGAGTTCCGGCCCAAAACTGCCGCCGGCGTTGGAATCGAGCCAGAGACCGGTGGCCGGGCTCTTGGTGCATAACTCCAGCCGGCCGCTTGCCGGTGCTGCCGAGCCGGTCAGCGGCCCGGTGGCGAAGACCAGTATATTGTCGGCTGAGAGCGGCCCGGCGCCGGCCGGCAGCCGGTGAAACAAGGTATGAATGCCAAAGCCCTTGCCGCCGATATATTTTTCGGCTGTGTCCATGTCCAATGCAGCCCGATCAATTTTCCCCGAACTAAGATCGACCTCGAGGATTTTCCCTGCGTATCCTTTCCACATGGCCGGTTATCTCCTTTTTATTGCCCCGGTGGGACAGACGTTTACACATGAAAACTGCCCTTCGCACTTATCGCAGTAGAGCGGATATTTCGATGAAGGGTGGATCATAATTCCCTTATACGGACAGGCTCCCACACATTCATGACACTTGATGCACCTATCCTCGTCCAGAACGACATGGCCGTTCCAGGACAACGCATCTTCTGGGCAGGTCATGATGCAGAGTTGTTCCTTACAGGCCATGCAGACTTCGATCCCCCCTATCTCCGGCCAATCATCCTCGATGTGAATCCTAGCTTGTTTGACACTCTGAAGGCCCGGTTCATGGGCGGCGGTGCAGGCCAGCATACACAACCTGCAGTGAGTGCAGTCGCTCTTTCTGATTTTGAACATGGTTCTTTCTCTTTGTTAGAGTTTGATGAGGCCGCTCAGCCCTGTTCAGGCAGTCATCTCCATTCCTGACCGGGGGCTCAGCCTATCTCCCCGTCATTTTCTGCGAGCAGCTCTTCAACAGTTGTTCCGACCCTGTCAAGATGCTTCTGCATTGATGCAGCGGCGCCTTCAGCGTCTTTTCCTTCTATTGCATCGACTATTGATGTGTGTTCCGACGAGGTCAGCAACCGAAACGACATATAGCCGGATTTGTTTATATAAATCGAATAGAGAAGTTCGGTAATCGGGCGGCTGACCAGAGTAAAAAAGGGGTTGTGGGTAGCCGCGGCCAGCAGATCATGAAACTCGAGGTCGACCTTTATGGCCTGATGCCGATCGAGATCGTCAGCCTTCATTAGCTTGAGGTTGTGACGTAGTCTCTCCAAATCTTCGGCACTTCGCTGTTCGGCGGCCAATTTAACTATGGCAGTCTCAAGGACCGTACGTACCTGGAGGAGCTGGGGCAGTGAGACCTTACTCATCTGGAGCTGGGCAATAAGCGATTCGGCCAGACCTTTTCCATCCGGTGGGCGAACGGTCATGCCCCGACGGGGACGCACATCGACCACTCCGCGGCTGACCAGACAGGCGGCAGCCTCGCGTATCACCGTCCGGCTGACGCCGTATTCTTCCATGAGTTTGGGTTCGGTGGGCAGCTGGTCCCCTACTTCAAGCTTATTGCTGATGATCTTGCGCTGAAGGTCATCCGCCACCGTTTTGGACAGGCGTTCATTACTGAGTAAAGGCATGGTGATCCATTCCGTTGATATGAGTGGTGCGGAATCATACTATCATCGTATGATTAGATCAAGCCTATTTATTCCTCCTTCTCCGCTGCACATCTGTAAAGATCAGGGAGACTGAGGCCCTTTGAAACGTTTAGAGGGAAAAACCCCGCTTCCAGGGTATAAAATCCTCCTGGTCGAGCCGCACCGCCTTGGCTCGGTATCTGCCGCTGGCCGTCTCCACACAGAGTTTCTCCAACTCGGCACCAAGCTCATCGAGTGTCTTTTCACCAGTAATTATCGGTCCGGTGTCAAGATCTATCATGTACTCGAGCCGGCGGGCCATATCTGAGTTTGAGGAGACTTTGAGGACCGGTACGATCGGGTTGCCGGTCGGCGTGCCAAGACCGGTGGAGAAGATGATCAGATTGGCACCGGCACCCGCAAGGGCAGTGGTAGACTCTACATCTCCTCCTGGAGTACAGAGCAGATTGAGGCCTCTTTTGTGAGCATGTTTGGGATAATCCAGCACGTCCACCACCGGAGAGGTACCGCCCTTTTTGGCTGCCCCGGCGGACTTCATCGCATCGGTGATCAAGCCATCTCTGATATTGCCCGGCGACGGGTTCTGATCGAAATCAAAACCGACCGCCTGCACCCTCTTCCTATAGCTTCTCATGAGCTCCAGGAAACGGCTGCCGAGTTCAGGGGCAGCGCAGCGGGAGACAAGCTCGTTCTCAACTCCACAGAGTTCGGGAAACTCGGCCAGAATCGTACTCCCACCCTTGCCGACCAGATGATCCATGGCCCGCCCGATCACCGGGTTGGCAGAGATGCCCGAAAAACCGTCTGAGCCGCCACACTCCACCCCAATGACCAGTTCTGACACGGGCACCGGTTGCCTGCCGACCTCGTTGGCCTGCTGCAGCGAGACAAGGGTTTGACGGATGATGGCTTCGAGCATGTCTACCGGCTCGTTCCAGGACTGGCGATCATAGTAGAAGACCGGCTTGGTCGCCCCCGGGTCCTTTCTGGCGATCTCCGCCTGCAGGGCCTTGACTTCCGCCTTCTGACAGCCCAGGCTGACGACGGTGGCACCGGCGACGTTCGGATGGGTGATATAGTTGGCCAGCAGTGCTACCAGCTCTTCGGCCTCGTCAGGGGTAGAACCGCAGCCCATGTTGTGGGTCAGGAACCTGAGCCCGTCAACGTTTGGAAAAAGGCGTTCCGGCTGCTTATCAAACGAATCAAGGGAAATAACCGGATCAGCCGGAACTCCTTTGGTCTTTATCTGTTTGACCAACTGATCGGTGAAGTGCACGTAGCGGGAGGAGGACCCATAACCAAGGGCCGGCGGCAGCACTTTCTTGAGTTCGTGGAGTTCCTGATTGGAACAGAACACCAGCGGTACGAAGATCCAGTAGTTCGCCGTACCGACCTTGCCGTCCGGCCGCCGAATCCCCATGAATTCAGTCGGTGAACCCTGGTAAGGCGGGGGGGCCTGCCACTGAAAAGGCTCTTGGTTTTCCTTGAACTCGGTGGTCGCGTGATCGAGATTGGCGGTGGTAATCAGCTCGCCGGATCTAATCGGCTGGTTGGCGCGGCCGATGATCACCCCATACATCACAGCAGCGGCGCCAGTATCGAGATCTTCAAGGGCGAACTTGTGTTTGGCCGGTATATCGTGCTGCAGTTCAACCATCTGCTTACTAACTTCCAGAACGGTTCCTTGCTTGAGGGTCTGAAGCGCCACGATCAGATTGTCATGGCTGTCGATCTGCAGGAAGCTCTTTATTTTCATTGATCCGGTCCTTGTTTTATATGATTGCTCTTGTTTTAAATGATTGCGTTGTCTGGCAACAAACGATACCACTTGTGAGAAAAAAATAAACATGGGATACCACTGGCAAACTCAATAGTTCTTAAAAATATCGACTAAAGATACTATCACCATAAATCGATACCAGCCTCCCTTGACGCACAACACCTTGAGGTTAATTACACATTCTTTGGTACGACTCAGAACTTCTACGAACCCCATGAAAAATTGAAGTGAGCGAGTATATCATCATAGATAATGCCAGAATCCGGTTTAAGCGGATTGAGGGTGATACTGAAAAACCGGTACTGGTCTTTCTGCACGAGGGACTGGGGTGTATCGAGATGTGGAAAGATTTTCCAGCTGAGTTATGCCGCTTGACCCGCTGCTCGGGTCTGCTCTACGATCGTCAGGGCTTTGGCGGATCATCATCTCTGTCCCGAAAGCGCACCATCAATTACGTGCATGACTATGCCTGCAGCGAATTAACGACACTGGTGAATAAACTGATTCCCAATAAGGCCCATATTCTGATCGGTCATTCCGACGGTGCCAGCATAGCACTCATTTACGGGGCGACAGAACGGCCCCGACTCAGAGGAATCATTTCCGAGGCGGCTCACGTCTTTGTCGAGGAGAAGACAATCCAGGGGATCAAAGCTGCAGATCAACAATATGAGCGGTACGGCCCAAAAGGCTTGACAAAATATCACGGCTCGAGAACTCATGCCGTGTTCAAGGGGTGGTCGGTAACCTGGCTCAGCGATTGGTTTCGCACCTGGAATATAGAGGCATTGCTGCCGGCTGTGACCTGTCCGGTTTTAGTCCTACAAGGCGAAGACGATGATTATGGCACGATACAACAGGTCGAGTCCATCTGTTCACAGGTTTCGGGACAGGTAGAACCAGCCTTCATACCCGACTGCGGCCATAGGCCGCATCACCAGTGCCCTGAGTTGGTGCTGCCACGTATGCGCGAGTTCATCAGACGGATCAGCTGAAAGGCAGAAAGATACAGGCCATTAAGAAAAAATTAGACAATCGACAAGAGATGAGCAGCAAATCTATCGAAGTGTACGGCGTTCCCTGGGACGAAAAATCCTCATTTATGCGGGGCTGCCGTGATGCACCGCATAAAATCTGGGACGCCTTCAACTGTGAATCGGCCAACCGCTGCAGCGAATCCGGTATCAGTCTGGCAAAATCTGAAGTGTTGAGATTTCAAGGTGCGCTGCCCCTTACATCCGGCAATCAGGTGGTGAAAGAGATCGAGACCGCAGCCGTCAACCTCGCTGCCGCAGGCACACTCCCCATTTTCCTGGGCGGTGACCACGCCATCACCTACCCGCTGATCAAGGGGCTGCACCGCACCTACCCGGATCTCAACATTCTCCACTTTGATGCCCACCCGGATCTCTATGATGAGATTCATGGCGACAGATTTTCCCACGGCTGCCCCATGGCCCGCATCATGGAGGAAAAGTTGGCGACCCGGCTGGTAAGCGTCGGCATCCGCACCATGACACCACACCAGCGCAGCCAGGCGAATCGATTCGGAGTGGAGATCGTCGACATGATCAGCTTTGTTTCCAACCCCCCACTGATATTTGAGGGACCGCTCTATGTGTCGCTCGATCTCGACGTCCTTGATCCGGCCTTTGCGCCAGGCATCTCCCATCATGAACCGGGCGGCATGACTTCCCGGGAGCTGTTGCGTGTGATTCAGAATGTTCAAGGGACACTTGTCGGTGCCGATATCGTCGAGTACAACCCCTATCGGGACATCCAGAACATGACGGCGATGGTGGCCGCCAAACTGATGAAAGAACTGGCGGCAAAGATGCTGGCCCAAGCTTAAAGAGAAGCAACGTTCTTTACCCTAATTGTGATTTACCTGACTCTCATACTTACCACGCTGTTTTGGGGCGGTACCTTTATCGCCGGGCGGATTCTCGCCGATTCGGTAGCGCCGGCAGACGCTGCCTTCATGAGATTTGTTCTGGCGGCTGTCACCCTGGCCGTATTGACCCGGATGATCGATGGCAGGCTGAGGCTGCCGCCCAGAGATCAGCTGGGCAGTCTGCTGCTGCTCGGGTTTACCGGGGTATTCTGCTACAATATTTGCTTTTTCAGCGGGCTGAGGTACATCGAAGCCGGCAGGGCTTCTCTGATCATTGCCCTCAACCCGATGGCGATCACCGTCGGTGCCGTGTTCTTGTTTGGCGAACGGCTTTCGCTGCTGCAGTGTGTCGGCCTGCTGATTTCTCTCTTCGGTGCCTTTCTGGTTATCAGCAACGGTAATCCGGCATTCCTGGTTTCCGGAGGATTCGGCTGGGGAGAGGTTGCCATCCTCGGTTGTGTCATCTCCTGGGCTGCTTACTCGCTGATTGGCCGAAACGTTTTGAAGTCGATGTCGCCGCTCTCTGCAGTCTTCTATTCAGCGCTGTTCGGGGCTCTGATGTTGTTTCCGGCAACCCTCGTGGGGGAGGCACCACTTCAAATCCACACCTATTCAACCGCTGACTGGATCAGTCTTCTGTTTTTAGGTATTCTGGGAACGGCAGCCGGATTCTCGCTCTACTACCAGGCAATCAGAGAAATCGGCTCGGCCCGATCGAGCGTCTTCATCAATCTGGTTCCGTTGTTTTCGATACTGCTGGCCTGGATATTTCTGGGTGAAACGATAAACTTCTCTGTGCTGGGGGGAGGAATCATTCTGATGTCAGGCGTCTACCTGACCAACAAGAAGGCTAAAACCTGAATTCTTCTCGACAGAAACAGTGTATAGTAGACATTTGATTGGCAGTCCGGGAAAGACGGTGCTCCGCCGGTTAATGCACTGCGGTCGACAACTCCACAGCTGAGCTGATAAAGTATCGACAGAACTGTTTCTTGTGTCAGTCGGGCCCGCACCGTTGTGGAGGGATCTATTGACAGGGGTGTCGATCTGGTTTATCGAAAACAATTAATCATTATACTACAATCTTAGAACCCTTCAGACCGGACACAATTTAGTAGTGGTGACGGAAGGCCAACATTAATAGTCACAGAAAGTGATTGCGACGTCGGCCAAGCCGGACAAACTGCAGGATGACAAGGTTAATCAATTAACAGACGGGAGCCCTTATGATGCAAAATACTCTGCGGTACTGGTTGGCACTTGGTGCAGCCCTCTTGTGGCTCAACGGCTGCGCCATGCTGGGACCGGATTTTGAAACCCCGGACAGCAAATCACCTGTTAGTTGGAGTGAAGAGGACAATGATCTGTTCCTCAAGCCCACGGAAGAGGAGACGATCGGCTGGTGGTCGGCCTTCAACGACCCGACCCTGAACAATCTGATCGATCTGTTCTCCAAGCAAAATCTGACTCTGCAGACTGCTGCGGTCCGCATTCTCGAAGCCCGGGCCCAGCTGGCCCTGGTCAAGGGAACCATCTACCCGCAAAATCAGCAGATGAACGGCGAGCTGTTTACCATTGGTGATGAGTTGACTGCAGGAACCATCGATCGCTACTACAACTACGCCACAATCGGCTTCGATGTCGACTGGGAGATGGATTTCTGGGGTAAATACCGACGCTCCATCCAATCGGCAGATGCCAATTATCTGTCATCGATAGCCGATTATGAAGATATTCTGGTCAGTCTCACCGCGGAAGTTGCAAGGACCTATGTAAACATCAGGACGCTGCAGGAACGCATCGCCCTGGCCAAGAAAAATGAAGAGCTGCAGCAGAATTCACTGGACCTGGTGAATCTTCAGTTCGAGGCCGGTGTGGTAACCGAGCTGGATGTGCTGCAAGCCAAAACCCTGCTGTCAACAACCAGAGCGGCGATACCAAATTTTGAAGCGGCGCTGGCCAGCGCCAAGTATGCCCTGGCTGTACTCCTCGGCCTGCTGCCCGGGGAAGTTGAGGTCCTGCTCGAGCCGGTCGGGCCAATCCCTGATTTATCGACCCAGGTCAATCTGATCCTCCCGGCTGAGCTGTTGAGGAGGCGGCCAGATATCAGGCGCGCCGAGATGGTAGCGGCAGCCCAGAGCGCTCAGATCGGGGTGGCCAGAGCCGAGCTCTATCCTAGTTTCTCGCTGTTTGGTTCCATCGGCTGGACGGCAACAGACATCGGCAACGCCAGCCTTGAAAACATTTTCGAATCCAATAGTTTCTCGTACACCTTCGGCCCCACCTTTGAATGGAAACTGTTCAACTATGGCAGACTGAAGAACGAGGTGCGCATCCAGGACGCCCGTTATCAACAGACCATCCTGAACTACCAGAATACGGTGCTGAACGCCGCCCGTGAAGTGGAAGATGCCATGAAAAGCCTGGTCAATTCTTACGAGGAAGCTAAATTCGTCGAGGCCAGTGTGGACACTTCTCAGAGGTCAACTGATCTCTCGTTGCTGCAATACGAGGAGGGGCTGATCGATTATCAGCGTGTTCTCGACTCTATCAGATCACTGACCCTGCGGCAGGATGAGTATGCCCAGACCAAGGGTAAAATTGCCACCAATGCCATCGGTCTTTACAAGGCCTTTGGCGGAGGCTGGGAAGTCAATTATCAGAGAGATCTTCTGTTGCCCGAAGAAACGCTTAACCAGATGGATGAGCGCACCGACTGGGGTAATTTTCTGAAAGTCGAGGGTGATGAGAATGAGTAAAAGCCCACTTTACAACAAGCATGGCTTCAGGAACCTGCTCTTCTTTCTGCTGCTCTATATATTTATCAGCCCTTTTCTGGTCCACTACCCCTCGCTAGCCATTATCACCCACAGTTTGCTCTCTTTCACCCTCTTTTTCTCGGTCTGGGCCGTCCAGAGGCAGCAAAACTACCGGCCGCTGGCAATGGTGCTGCTCATACCAGTGCTGGCCCTCTACTGGCTCGGCCTCTACGAGTTCATACCATTTGACCTGCTTTCCGCCTACGCGCTGCTCGCCCTGTTTTACATCCTGTTGATTATCGCCTTCGGCGGCCAACTGATCCGGGCCAAGCGCATCGATTTGCAGGTAATCTACGGCACCCTGTGTCTCTACCTTATCCTCGGCCTGCTCTGGGGGGCGCTTTACAGCCTGCTCCATGAACTGAGTCCGGGAAGCTTCGCCGGAGTACTTCTGGAAACTCCGAAAGATTCAGTGCTCACCACCTTCAACTATTTCAGCATGGTCACCCTGACCACCCTGGGCTACGGCGATATCACCCCGCAGACCCACGCCGCCGGGGCACTTTGCCAGGTCGAAGCGATCACTGGTCAATTTTATATTGCCGTATTAGTTGCCTGGCTGGTGGGCAACTTCATTGCCGGCAGACAGCAAGAACTGCAGGAATAACCACAACCTTCAGGAACATGTCATGGTCGTTGGAACGACATCACCTCCAGAAAAAAAAGAAGGAGCGCAAAACACGGAAGAGCAGCCAACTGCCGATCAGTCGAAAAGCGGCGTCAAAAAATGGACAGCGCTGGTACTGCTCGTCTGTCTGGTACTGCTCGTTCTGCATGTGTTGTTCGACAAGTTCACCCCCTACACCGG
>Ga0316191_10003648_pt1 | contig 11427 bp, 8 predicted proteins | sample Eddworburr2cm_MG_FD_204928 | JGI IMG/M metagenome (GOLD analysis project Ga0316191, IMG submission 204928) | Coastal sediment microbial communities from Maine, United States - Eddy worm burrow 2 cm | ecosystem: Environmental > Aquatic > Marine > Coastal > Sediment | place: USA: Maine | collected... | reverse complement strand
CCGGTCCGCATCACTGAGAATGATCTCTGGGATACTTTTGCTTCCATGTCCCCGGATGGATCGCAAATCGTATTTCGCCGATTGCTGCGCGTTCGGGGTCCGGAGGGAACGACGTTCAACTCCGAAATCTTTGTCATGAATGCCGATGGCAGCGAAGCCGTCAACGTAAGCAGGAGTGGATACTTCGATGGCTGGCCAGCCTGGTCGCCAGATGGGCGCCGCGTCGCGTTCTCGTCGAATCGCTCGGACGTTTACCAGATCTACGTGATGGATGCTGACGGATCGAATGTCGCCCGCGTGGTGGAGAGTCCGTATACCGACATGCGGCCGCAATGGTCGCCTGATGGCAGGCAGATCGTGTTCAACCGCGAGCGCGAGGGCACTACTGACATCTATGTGGTGGATCTCGATGAGTGAGCAAGGCCATTTACCGCTTGAAGGCGGCTGCGACTGCGGGCATGTTCGTTATCGCATGGAGACCCGCCCGCTATTTGTCCACTGCTGCCATTGCCGCTGGTGCCAACGCGAGAGCGGTGCGGCGTTCGCAATCAACGCGATGATCGAAGCCGACCGCGTCACGCTATTAAGCGGTGAACCGGAGATGATCGAGACGCCATCCGCAAGCGGCTATGGACAGACCTTCGCGCGTTGTCCGAAATGCAGGATTGCCTTGTGGAGCAATTACGCGGCCGCCGGGCCGGTAATCGACTTTGTTCGCGTGGGCACCCTGGACGAACCCGATCGCGTGCCGCCCGAAATCCACATATTCACTGCGTCAAAGCAACCCTGGGTCATACTGCCCGAGGGCACACCTGCATTCGCCGAGTACTACCGTCGCGAAGAGTGCTGGCCAGCCGAGAGCCTGGCTCGCCGAGAGGCACTGCTGCCAAAGATCAAGGCGTATCAGGCCTCGCTGCGCAAGCCGCGCGGATAGATCGACTGGAAGTGGCTGGCCGAAGCTCTACTTGCGCCTCGGGATATACAACTCGGTCAGCGTGCCCTCAAAGGCTTCTGCCGCCATCGCGACGCTTTCCGACAAGGTTGGATGCGGGTGTATGGTCAGGCCGATATCAGCCGCCTCGCAGCCCATCTCGATGGCCAGACCCGCCTCGGCGATCAGATCGCCGGCGTTGGTACCCACGATACCGGCACCGAGCACACGTTTGCTTTCCGGATCGAACAACAGTTTGGTGAACCCCTCGTCGCGGCCTATTGCCAGCGAGCGGCCGCTCGCGGCCCAGGGGAATTTTCCCACCGCATAAGTCGTCCCCGCGGATTTGGCCTGCTCTTCGGTCAGACCCACCCAGGCGATCTCCGGATCGGTGTACGCCACCGATGGAATCACGCGGGCATCGAAGGCCACCTTGTGTCCCGCAGCACTCTCGGCGGCTACTTTGGCCTCATGACTGGCCTTGTGCGCCAGCATGGGCTGGCCGACGATATCGCCGATCGCAAAAATGTGCGGCACGTTCGTGCGCATCTGCTTGTCCACAGGGATGTAGCCGCGCTCATCTACATGTACGCCCGCGAGGTCAGCGCCAATCCGTTTGCCATTTGGCGTGCGGCCCACGGCAACCAGCACCTTGCCGTAGGTTTGCGGCTTGTCCGGCGCCTGGTCGCCCTCAAAACTGACCTTGATACCGCTCTTGAGCGCCTTCATGCCGGTAACCCTGGTACCCAGCATGATCGACTGGTAACGGGCACCAATGCGTTTTTGCAGAGGTCGCACAAGGTCCTTGTCGCAGCCGGGCATCAGGCTCTTGGTCAACTCGACCACAGAGACCTTCACACCCAGTGCGTCGTACACGCAGGCCATCTCAAGACCGATGATGCCGCCGCCCACGACCAGCATGCTCCCGGGAAGACCATCCAGTTCAAGTGCGCCAGTGGAATCCACGATGCGCGGATCCTCCGGCAGATCCGGCAGCATGAACGACTGTGAACCCGCGGCGATAATGCACTGCTCAAACGCAATCGCCTGTGAACTGCCCTCGCCCTCCACCTGCAAGTGGTGATCCGAGACGAAGCTCGCTTTGCCGTGGACCACCCGAACCTTGCGTGCCTTGGCAAGGCCTTCCAGACCCTTGGTCAAACGCGAAACCACACCGGCTTTCCAGTTGCCCAATTTTTCCGCGTCGATTTTCGGCGCGCCAAAATTGATCCCGTGTTCGCTCATCGACTCTGCCTCGTCGATGACTCTTGCCGCATGCAACAAGGCTTTTGACGGGATACAACCTACGTTCAGACAGACACCGCCAAGCGTCGGGTAACGCTCCACCAGAATCACGTCGAGACCGAGATCAGCCGCGCGAAATGCGGCAGTGTAACCGCCAGGACCCGCTCCCAGCACCACGAGCTGCGCCTGCATATCCGTTCCGCCGGCGTATTCCGCGGCAACCGGCGCAGCGGCCTGTTCAGCAGCAGCCGAATCCGGTAGAGCACTGTCATCTGTCGCTTGCTTGCTCTCCGGGTCTGAGGCTGAATCCGGTTGTGAATCCGGCTGAGCGGCATTGGCCGCCAGCTCGACGATCCCCGATCCCTCGGACACTTTGTCACCCACCTGGACCAGCAATTTCTCCACACGTCCCGATTCCGGGGACGGCACATCCATCGCCGCCTTGTCGGTCTCCAACGTGATCAGCGGGTCTTCCACCGCCACTTCAGCGCCAGCCTTCACGTGAACCTCGATGATCTCGACGTCCTTGAAGTCACCGATATCCGGTACTTTGACTATTCTGCTATCGCCCATCAGAAGTCGATCCAGTGCGTCAATTGAGGATCAGGCCGTCAGGATCGGCCAGCTGTGCAGACAGGAAGGTGGTAAAGCGTGCCGCACTCGCTCCGTCGATGATCCGATGGTCATACGACAAACACAGCGGCAACATCAGACGCGGCACGAATTCGCCGTCCTGGTAGAAGGGTTGGGTGGAAGACCTGGACACACCCAGGATCGCCACCTCCGGTGCATTGATGATCGGCGTAAACGCCGTGCCGCCGATACCGCCAAGACTGGAGATGGTGAATGTCCCGCCCTGCATGTCGGTAGCCGGCAGCTTCCCGTCGCGGGAGCGGGCGCTCAATTCGGCCAGTTCGCGGGCGATCTGCAACAGGCTCTTTTGATCGGCGTTCTTGATTACCGGCACAACCAGCCCGTTGGGTGTATCGGCGGCGAACCCGATGTGGAAATACTTTTTGTACACCAGCGACTCGCCGGACGGATCCAGGGACGCGTTGAATTTGGGGAATTCTTTCAGCGTCTTTACGCAGGCCACCACCAAAAATGCCAGCGGGGTCAGACGCGCGCCCTGCTTCTCCGCTTTGCCTTTCAGAGTTTGACGGCGTTCCTCGAGCTCGGTGATATCAGCCTGGTCAAACTGAGTGACATGCGGCAGATTGACCCAGCTTGCGTGCAGACGAGGCCCGGAGATTTTTTGAATGCGCGAAAGTGGCTGGACCTCGATCTCACCGTATTTGGCGAAATCGACTTCCGGCACGGCGGGCAGCGCCGGGGCCGCGGCAAGCTGTTGCCCACCCATTACCGCCTTTACAAAAGCCTTGACGTCATCGTTGACGATGCGGCCCTTCAGACCCGTGCCGGGAACCTGACCCAGGTCCACACCCAGCTCCCGGGCAAACCGGCGAACCGCCGGGCTGGCATGAGCGCGGGCAAAGTTACTCTCATCGATAGGTGGCAATTCACCCCGCCGGGGCGGGGTCGGCAATGGCTGCGTCGGGCTTGCCGGTGATGCCGATCGCTCCTGCACGGATTCTGCTGCTACTGTTTCGGTGCCGCCAGCCGACTTTGCGGCCATGGCAGGCACGGCAATGGAATCGGCCTCGAGAATCAGGATCAGGGCGCCTTCCGATACCTTGTCGCCGGCCTTAACCGACAGGCTTTTCACTTTACCTGCAGCCGGGGCTGGCACGTCCATTGCTGCCTTGTCGGTCTCCAGCGTAATCAGCGGATCTTCCGCCGCCACGCGGTCGCCGCTGGTCACATGGACCTCGATCACATCGACGTTGCTGAAGTCGCCGATGTCCGGCACATGCACTTCCATCGCACCGCCGCTGCTCTCAGCTTCGGCTTCCGTGTCGGCTGATCGCGTCTTCTGCGCGGGGGCCTTTTCCGCTGCCCTCTCAGGCGCCACTACCGTGGCGTCTTCCCTTGCCCCCTCAGGCGCCACCACCGTGGCCTCTTCCTCGGCCGATTCCAGGGTCAGAATCAGACTGCCTTCTGAGACCTTATCGCCTGCCTTGAGTGCAAGACTTTGCACCACACCTGCCGCCGGCGCCGGTACGTCCATTGCCGCCTTGTCGGTCTCAAGTGTGATCAGCGGATCTTCCGCCGTGACCCGGTCACCGGGACTCACGTGGACTTCAATCACTTCGACGTCGGTGAAATCACCGATGTCGGGGACGCGCACTTCTGTCTGGCTGGCCAAGCTGTTCTGCTCCCGCTCTGTCAGTCCATCACCGGATTCGGCTTTTCGGGGTCGATGCCGAAACGGGTGATCGCCTGACCGACCGTCTCGCGGTCGATAGAGCCTTCGTCGGCCAGCGCTCTGAGCGCGGCCACCACAATCTGATAGCGATCGACTTCGAAGTGGCGGCGCAGCGCTTCGCGACCGTCGCTACGGCCGTAACCATCGGTCCCCAGAGTCAGGTATGAGTCCGGCACCCACTGGCGGATCTGATCGGGGATCGCAGCCATGTAGTCAGTTGCTGCCACCATTGGGCCCTGGACGTCGCCGAAACACTCCTCGACGTAGCTACGTCGTTGTTTCTCCATCGGGTGCAGTCTGTTCCAGCGTTCTACATCCATCGCTTCACGGCGCAGGATATTGAAACTGGTCACGCTCCAGACGTCGGCGGGAATATCGAAGTCCTGCTGCAGCAAGGCTGATGCTTCCAGGACTTCCCGCAAGATAGTGCCGGAGCCCAGCAGCTGCACCCTCACGCGCCCCTTACCGCCTTGCTTGATCCGGTGGGCGCCACGCAGGATGCCCTCTTCAGCGTCCTTGGGCATCGCCGGCTGCATGTAATTTTCGTTCATGCAGGTGATGTAATAGAACACCCGCTCCTGCTGCTCGAACATGCGTTTCAAACCGTCGTGGACGATCACCGCCAGTTCATAAGCATAAGCCGGGTCATAACTGACGCAGTTGGGCACCGTTGAAGCCAAAAGATGACTGTGACCGTCCTGGTGCTGCAAGCCCTCGCCGGCAAGCGTTGTTCTTCCGGCGGTGCCGCCGATGAGGAAACCTCGCGCCTGCATATCGCCGGCCGCCCAGACGAAGTCGCCGACCCGCTGGAAACCGAACATCGAGTAGTAGATGTAAAACGGCACCATGTTGACGCCGTGGTTAGCGAATGCAGTGCCAGCTGCGGTCCAGGCGCACAGGGCGCCGGCCTCGTTGATCCCCATCTCGAGGATCTGACCGTTCTTGTCTTCCTTGTAGAACATCAGCTGGTCAGCATCTTGTGGCGTATACAACTGACCCGCGCTGGAGTAGATGCCGACCTGGCGGAACATGCCCTCCATGCCGAACGTGCGGGCCTCGTCGGGGACTATGGGTACGATGTGTGGACCAATCTTCTTGTCGCGTACCAGCGTAGTCAGCATACGCACCAGCGACATGGTGGTAGAGACTTCCCTGGTGCCAGTGCTCTCCAGCTGTTGTTTGAAAATCTCAAGGCCCGGCACTTCCAGCGCCGGCGCGTCGCCGATGCGTTGCGGCAAAGAGCCGCCGAGCTCGGTTCTTCGCGCCTGCATGTATTGCATCACTTCGCTGTCTTCGTCCGGGCGGCAGAACGGGACCGAAGCGATCTCGTCATCCGAGACCGGGATATTGAAGCGGTCGCGGAATGCCTTCAACGCAGTTTCGTCCAGCTTCTTCTGCTGGTGGGCGATGTTCTGGCCCTCGCCAGCGCTGCCCATGCCGTAGCCCTTTACAGTTTTAGCCAGGATCACGACCGGCCGGCCGTCGCTCTGTGTCGCCTCGTGATAGGCCGCGTAAACCTTGCGCGCGTCATGGCCGCCACGGTTGAGATTCCAGATCTCCTCGTCCGACATGTTGGCCACCATGGCCTTCAATTCGGGATATTTTCCAAAGAAGTGCTCACGCGTGTATGCGCCTCCCTTGGCTTTGAAATTCTGGTACTCACCGTCCACGCACTCTTCCATGCGCTGCCGCAGCAAGCCCTTGTGGTCCTGGGCCAGCAACGGGTCCCAGCGGCTGCCCCACAGCACCTTGATCACTTTCCAGCCCGCGCCCTGAAAAGTCGCCTCCAACTCCTGGATGATGCTGCTGTTACCACGCACCGGACCATCCAGGCGTTGCAGATTGCAGTTGATCACGAACACCAGGTTGTCGAGTTTCTCGCGGGCCGGCAGCGACAGGGCGCCCATGGATTCAGGCTCATCCATCTCGCCATCGCCGAGGAACGCCCAGACCTTTCTGTCTGAAGGCTCGATCAGACCGCGGTGAGTCAGATAGCGGGTAAAAAACGCCTGGAAGATCGCCATCATCGGCCCCAGACCCATGGAGACGGTCGGGAACTGCCAGAAATCAGGCATCAGCCATGGATGCGGATATGACGATAAGCCACCGCCACCGACCTCTTTGCGGAAGCGATTGAGCTGCTCCTCGTTTAGTCGGCCCTCCAGATATGCGCGCGCATAAATGCCCGGCGAGGAATGGCCCTGGATAAAGACCATGTCGCCACGGTTCTTTTCCGTGGGGCCACGCCAGAAGTGATTGAACCCGACTTCGTAAAGCGTGGCCGACGAAGCATAGCTGGAGATGTGCCCGCCAAACTCGGAACTGTCCCGATTCGCGTTGACCACCATCGCCATCGCATTCCAGCGCAGGAACGCTTCCAGTCGGCGCTCCAGGGCGCGGTCACCGGGATACACGCTCTCTCTGGCCGGCGAGATGGTATTGACGTAGGCAGTGTTGGGGCTAAATGGCAGATAAGCACCGGCCCGCCGTGTCTCATCGATGATGCGTTCGATGAGATAATGAGCCCGCTCCGGTCCGTGCACGCGAATCACAGACTCGATCGACTCCAGCCATTCGCGGGTCTCCTCGGGATCGAGGTCCTGTATCTTTTCGTTCTCGGTCATAGAACCCGCTCGAAGCCTCTCGGTGAAACTCTAATATCGGGCGTCCGCCGAAGCACAGCAGCGGATGAATTGTAGTGTCTTAGCTGGTAGGATGACCGCCCGCCGGAAGTGGCGGACAACAGGCCGTTACCGTCCCGAATTTGCCCCGATATCATCGGGGTTTGCTTTATACAGGTCAAGGCAAGCCAAATGACGCGTCTACTGCCAGAAGAACGACATATCAGCATCTCGCGGAGTCGCGATCTGCCGACCGGAGACCAGGTCGCCAGACTGCAGCATTTACTTTTGCTGCTGCCGGCGTCGCCAACGGAAGAATTGTGGAATCAGCTGCCCCATGGTGACGTGCTCGCAGCGCTCACCAGGCGCCGGCCGGCAAAAGCCAGCATGCCGCTGTGCACGCATTTACCCGGGCCCGGGCGAACAGGTGTCAGCGTTGGCTTCCTGAAGTCTGGCGATCCCCTGCCCAAGTTGCAGTGCGAATTGCGCAAACTGGCCGCGGCCGCGCTGACCGAGTCTCCCGATAGCATCGGCATCATCTGTCTGGGATTCGCGGACAGCATGACAAAAATGCTGCAGGGCGACATGGTCAGCGCGGTGATGCTCCATGCATTTGAACTGCCGAGCAGGAAGAGCGATCCGAAGCCAGCGTCACGATTACGGCGATTGCGGGTGTTTTCGCCAGCGCCAGGACTGGACCTGAATCGGGTTCGCGCTGAGGTCGAGGGCAACAATCTGGCGCGCTGGCTTACCGCTCTGCCGCCAAACAAACTGGACGCCGCTGGCTATCGTGCGGCGGTTGCGCAACTGGCCGAACGCGAAGACTGGCAGATGAAGTTCCTCGGCGTATCAGCGCTGCGGAAGAAAGGGGCCGGCGCCTTTCTTGCCGTGTCCCAGGGCAACGGCAGCGATGATGCGGGCATCATCCGCCTGCGCTACCGACCCAAAAAGCACAGCGAAAAGGGCACACTTGCGCTGGTTGGCAAGGGGATCACCTTTGATACCGGCGGCAACAATCTGAAACCGTTCAAAGGCATGCTGGACATGCATGAGGATATGCAGGGTAGCGCAGTCGCGCTGGGCACCCTGCTGGCTTTGAGCCGAATCGGATATCCGCATCCTGTCGATTGCTGGCTGGCGGTCACAGAAAACCGGATCGGCGCGAAAGCCTACAAGTCCAGGGACATCGTGATCGCGAGCAACGGCGTCAGCATCGAAGTGATCCATACCGATGCCGAGGGCCGTATGGTGCTGGCCGACACCCTGGCGCTTGCTTGTAACGAAGAGCCTGTCTGTATTGTGGATTACGCTACGCTGACCGGGGCTTGTGTCGGCGCGCTGACCTCACGTTACAGCGGCGTGTTCAGCAATCGCGAGTCTCTCTACCCGCTGCTGGTGAAATGCGGTGCCGGCGTTGGCGAGCGGGTCTGGGCATTTCCCATGGATGCAGATTTCGACGAGGCAATCGAGAGTAACGTTGCTGATGTCGCGCAATGCTCTGTCGACAACGACGGCGATCATATCCTTGCAGCCCGGTTCCTCGGTCGCTTTGTCGATACCACAATCCCCTGGGTGCACATTGATCTCGCCGCCAGCCACCACAAGGGCGGATTGGGTCTGGTGCCGACTTCGGTCACCGGATTCGGCGTCCGCCTGACGACCAGTTTGCTGCTCGACAGCGCGTTGCTTGAAAATCTGACGCCGGATCACGACAAGTGAATCATTTGACCATCACTCGCCCGGATGACTGGCACCTGCATTTGCGTGACGGTGGGATGATGCAAGCAGTGTTGGGCCATACTGCCGCCCGGTTTCGCCGTGCGATCGTGATGCCTAATCTGACCCCGCCAGTCACCAACGTGGACCAGGCGCGTAACTACCGTCAGCGCATCCTTGCCGCGCTGCCCGGCGGCAGCGACTTCGAGCCATTGATGACGCTGTATCTGACCGATCGGACCGCGCCGGATGACATTGCTCAGGCGCACGCGAGTGGCTTCGTCAAAGCGGTGAAACTCTATCCTGCGGGCGCAACTACCAACTCGGAGGCCGGCGTCACGGATATCGAAAAAACCTATCCCGCGCTCGAGGCGATGAGCGACTGCGGCATGCCGTTGCTGGTCCATGGCGAAGTGACTGACCCGGACGTAGACGTGTTCGATCGGGAGCATATTTTTATCGATCGCATACTCGAGCCGCTATGCGATCGCTTCCAGACGCTCAAGGTAGTGTTCGAGCATGTCACCACCAGCGACGCAATCGGCTTTGTGCGCAGCGCGCGACCCGGTGTTGCCGCCACGATCACTCCACAGCATATGCGGTTAAACCGCAACGCGCTGTTTCAGGGCGGACTGCGCCCGCACAACTACTGCCTGCCAGTGCTGAAAGCGGAAGCCCACCGACAGGCGGTACACGAAGCCGCGGTCAGCGGCGATCCACGTTTCTTCCTCGGCACCGACAGCGCGCCCCACTCGCGCGGCAGCAAGGAATCGGCCTGCGGCTGTGCGGGCATCTATTCGGCGCACGCGGGGATCGAACTGTATGCTGAGGCTTTTGACGCCGCCGGCAAGCTGGACCGGCTGGAGGGCTTCGCCAGTCATTTCGGAGCTGATTTCTACGGTCTGGAGCGCAATGCAGATACGCTGACATTGCTGCGCACGCCCTGGCAGATACCGGCTTCCTATACGGCCAATGGAGAGGAACTGATTCCGTTCCGGGCCGGTCATCAGCTGGAGTGGTCAATACAGAAATGAGTACCAGCGACGACAAGCAGGCGGCGGGAGATGACACTGAATTGCTGCCGATGGCGCGGCGTTTTCGCGGTTTCCTGCCGGTGGTCGTCGACGTCGAGACCGGTGGCTTCAACTGTCAGACTGACGCCTTGCTGGAGATCGCCGCGGTGCTGGTCGAAATCCAGGAAGATGGAAGTTTGTTACGCGGCGGGACCTTCCGCTATCACGTGCGACCATTCGAGGGCGCGAACATCGAACCGGCTTCGCTGGAAGTCAACGGAATCGATCCCTACCATCCATTGAGGCCGGCGCTGCCAGAGAAAGACGCTTTGGGCAGGATCTTCACCGAGGTGCGCCAGGCGGTGCGCGGGAATGACTGCAAGCGCGCAATCCTGGTCGGCCACAACGCGTTTTTCGACCTGGGCTTTGTCAACGCCGCGGTAGCCCGCGCCGGGATCAAGCGCAACCCGTTCCATCCCTTCAGCAGCTTCGACACCGCCACATTGGGTGGCGTGGTCTTCGGCCAAACGGTGCTGTCACGCATTGCCGAAGCAGCGGGTATGCCCTGGGACAGCAAGGCCGCACATTCCGCCGCCTATGACGCGGAGATGACTGCAGATTTATTCTGTCTGATGGTCAACCACTGCCAACCGGTTTACGACGCGCTGCAGGCAACGCGCTGACAGGTTCGCATCCCGGCTGCGGGTCAGGCCGCGGTGGCTTCGTCCAGCAGCGTCCGCAATTCTCCGGAGTGATACATCTCAACGATGATGTCACAACCGCCGATCAACTCGCCTTTGACGTAAAGCTGCGGATAAGTCGGCCAGTTGGAATACGCCTTTAATCCTTCGCGCACCTCCGGATCCTCAAAGATATTGAAGTGAGCGAATTCGGTCTGACAAGCCCGCAGGGCCGCGACCGCCTGAGCGGAGAATCCGCACTGGGGGAAATCCGGATTTCCCTTCATAAAAAGCACCACCGGCTGGCTATCCAGTTGCTGTTTGATGCGCTCGTTGACTTCCATACTTACTCCTTGCCGCGCCCCTGCCGGACGCACTTGATCCTGATTACTTGTCGACCGTCTCGACTGTGTCAACCGTCTCAACCGTTTCGACCGTAACAACGGTGTCGACGTTCCCGGTCTCCCCTACCCTCTCAACCGTGTCGGCCGTACCAAAAGTGGTAACCGTCTCGACTGGTTCGACAACCTTGGCTGGCACCGCCGGGACTGTGCGGATGACCTTGATCTGGTTGTCTACCGACGTCACCCCATCCACTCCGGCAGCAAGCTTTTCAGCCTGTTCGCGGGCGATATTGTTGCTCACGTCACCTTTGAGTGTGACGACGCCTTCATGCGTGTCGACGTTGATATCAAACGCATCGACATACTTATCGCCGATAAACCGCGACTTGACGCGCGCGGTAATGGTCCCGTCTTTGGCGATCTGTTCTGCCGAGCGGTCGTCCTTGCCGATAAAATAACCCCCGGCGGCGGCGCCTCCGATCAGCGCCGGCACACAGGCCGAGAGGCCAAAGCACAGCAAGGCTGCGCACAGGAACCTGCTTCCACAATTC
>Ga0316191_10003646_pt1 | contig 11428 bp, 13 predicted proteins | sample Eddworburr2cm_MG_FD_204928 | JGI IMG/M metagenome (GOLD analysis project Ga0316191, IMG submission 204928) | Coastal sediment microbial communities from Maine, United States - Eddy worm burrow 2 cm | ecosystem: Environmental > Aquatic > Marine > Coastal > Sediment | place: USA: Maine... | reverse complement strand
ATGCAGCTGGACACGATCCCAGAGCGCATCGAATACGTCCGGACCGATGGGCTGGTTGATGTCGCCCCAGTCGATGGCGTCTGAGGTTGAAGGCTCATCGACGATAAAACGGTCCTTCGGTGAGCGACCCGTTCGCTCGCCCGTTCGGGTGACGATGGAGCCGTTGCTCGCGAATTGACCTTCGCCACGCAGCACGGCGAGCTCCGCCAGAACGGCGCGGGAAAGATCGGTGTGAACGGTTTTCTTCGACGTCGAGTCGATGTCTACAGCCATATTCTGATTCTAGTGTCCCCAGGTAGCGGCGCATTATGCCAGAGCGTTTTACTCAGGCATACGGGATTTATGTCAGCGGCTTATCAACGGGCTCGAATGCGTGAAAGCCCCTGAAAATCAGTGTATCCGGGGAGTTTCCGGTTCGAACATGAGGTGAATGTCGAAGCTGTCGAAGCGCTCCGTCGCACCGCAGATTTCACAGGTCACCAGGATCTCGCCCGGTGCTTTAGGCGGGATGTCCTCCTCCAGCAGTTCCATCAGTTCCTCCCGGCTGAACGCCTGCAGAGTGTCCCGGGTTTTCACCCGGCTGCACGTGCACTGGAAGGCGAGCGAGCGGGGCGGCTGCAGGGTCAACACATGCTCCGCGAACAGGCGGGACAGCAGTCGGTTCGGATCGAGCTCGGCGAGTTCCCTTTCGGTCAGCGTCGCGGTGAGGATGCCGATCTCCTCCCAGAAAGCGTCACCCTCGTCCAGCTCGATCTCGGTGGCGTCGTCTGCGTCGGGCAGCCGCTGCAGCAGCAGGCCGGTCACGCTCTCCCCGTCAGAGGCGAACCGGAGCAGTGTGGGCAGCTGCTCTGAATCACGGAAGTAGCGCTCCAGATTGCCGGCGAGGTGGTTGTCGGTGAGGCCGACCATTCCCTGGTACGGTGCGCGTTGAGTACGGGCGTCGGCATTTTCCGGGATAAGGGTGAGCGCAAGCTGCCCGTTGCCAAGCAGGGCCTGCAGCGAGTCCGTGTCCGGCGGCGGCGAAGCATCCGGCCAGCGGGCAATACCCCTGAGCAGGTGCCGGGCGCGGCACTCGGCCAGCACGGTTGTGAGTGGGCCGGGGCCGCGGGATTGCAGCGCCACCGCACCTTCGAACTTGATGCCGTCGGCGACCAGCGCCACCGAGGCCAGCATTTCGCCGAGCAGCGTCGCCACGTTGTCCGGGTAAGGCTGGTGGCGGGAGGCATCCGTGAGCACGTCGGTGAGCCGGACCCACTGGCCCCGTACCGGACCGGCGTCGAAGCTGAAGCGGTGGATGATGTCCTGGTTCTGGGGTTCTTTCATCGATGCGAGTTCTGCTTTTCAGCCCGAGGCCTCAACTTTCTTCTTTCAGCTTTCGGAGTTCCCGGCGATCGCGACCTGAAGGGCGGGACGTGGGAAGAGCGAGCCCTGCGCGCTCCATCCGGCGCCTGGCGACCTCGGCTTCGCGCCGCTCGATCGAGCGCTCCGTTTCGGTATAGAGCGTTCGGGCCGCGGTGGCATTGCCTCGTTGCTCCGACAACGCTTCGATGACGAAAGTTTCCTCCGTCCAGCCGCGCCGCACGGTCAGATAATCGCCCACCGCCACTTCCTTACTCACCTTCGGTTTGCTGGTGGCGCTGTCTTCGTCCTGGTATAGGTGAAAGTCTACCTTGCCGCCTTCTATGGCGGATTTGGCCTGAGCCCGGGTCTTGAAAAACCGGGCAGCCCAGAGCCATCGGTCGAGGCGCACACCGCTCATCGGACGCGATCAGCCGAGGCAGCATTGGCGCCGAGCATCAGCTCCTGGAAGTCGGCGAGCACCGGATGCTTGAGATCCTCACGAGGTGGCCGGGCGCTGTCCGGCTGAGCGATGGTGAGCAGGTGCGCAATGCCGTATTCGGCGGCGGAATCAAGCACGGCGGCGTTGTCGTCGATCAGCAGGGTCCGGTCGGGGTCGAACGGGTGCTCGGTCATGAGCGCGTCCCAGAAGTCACTCGACTCCTTCGGCGCCCCGTAATCGTGGCATGACACCACCGCGTCGAGCAGAGGCGTGAGGTTGGCGTGACGATTTTTCACCGCCAGACTGTCCCGGTGCGCGTTTGTCACCAGCACTGAGCGTCGCTCGAGGACGACGAGGTGCTCGAGAAAGGCCCGGGCGTTCGGCCGGAAACGGATGAGCGCCGCAAGCTCGTGGTGCAGTGCGACGATGTCGAGGCCGGTGAATTCCGCCCAGTAGTCGAGACAATAAAATTCCAGCTGGCCCTTGCGCTCATCCATATGGCTGAACAGGTGATCGGCGGCACTTTCCAGCGACCAGTCGTGAGTCTCACTGAAGCGTTCCGGCAGCGCGCTGCTCCAGAGCGTGTTGTCGTAGACCAGGTCGAGCAGGGTGCCGTCCATGTCCAGGAGTACGGTGTCGATCGCGTCCCAGCTGATCAAGGCCTCATCTCCTCTTGCCGCCAGGCGGGCAGGTCAGGTAAGCGCGTATAATAACGCGCTTTCCACCCCAGGTTGTGTCGATGGGCGTACCCGAAATCAAGGAGGTGAGGACCATCGCCCGGTCCCGCTTCTTCCGGATCGAAGAGCTGGACCTCAAGTTCGCCAACGGTGTGGAACGCACCTATGAACGGCTGCCGGGTTCCGGCCGGGCTGCCGTGATGGTGGTGGCCATCAACGAGGCGAACGAGCTGGTGCTGATTCGGGAATACGCCGCTGGCTTTCACGAGATGCAGCTGACCCTGGTCAAAGGCGCCGTGGACGACGGCGAGTCGCTGGAGGAAGCTGCGAACCGGGAGCTGAAGGAAGAGGTGGGCTTCGGCGCCAGGCACATCGAGTTCATCAAGAAGCTCAATCTGGCGCCTGGACACATGGGCTTCACCATCAACCTGCTGCTGGCGAAGGATCTATATCCGGAGCGACTACCGGGCGATGAGCCCGAGCCGCCGGAAGTCGTCACCTGGCCCCTGGAGCAGCTCGACGAGCTCATCGCCGGCGATGAGTTTCGCGAGGCCCGTGCCATCGCCGGGCTGTTTCTGGTCCGGCAACATCTGAATAACTCCGGCTGAATGCCGCTCAACTTTCGAGAGTACATGCATGACTGATGATTCGACTGGCAGCAGCCGGGACCTGATTACGGATGAACTGGTGAGCGAGCTGATCGCCCTGACCGAGGCGGCAGGTGCAGCCATCCTCGAGGTCTACCAGACGGAATTCGACGTGGAAACCAAGTCGGACGAATCGCCGCTGACCCAGGCTGATCTTGCTTCGCATCGGACCATAGAAGCGGGCCTCACCGCCCTGACGCCGGACATACCCCTGTTCTCCGAGGAATCCGAGCTGCCGCCCTTCGAGGAGCGACAGACCTGGTCGCGCTACTGGCTGGTGGACCCGCTGGACGGCACCAAGGAGTTCGTCAATCGCAACGGCGAGTTCACCGTCAACATCGCCCTCATCGACAACCAGCAGCCGGTGCTCGGCATCGTCGGGGTGCCGGTGCGTGATCAGGTCTACGTGGGCGTGCAGGGCCAGGGCGCCTATCGACTGTCCCGAGCCGGGTCAGAGCCCGATCGCATCGAGCTCAGCGGCCGGCCCATGGACGAATCCACCTCGCTGGTCGTGGTCGCCAGCCGCAGCCACGGCGGCGAGCGCCTCGAACGATACCTGCACTCGCTGGCAGACATCTTCGGCAGCGTCGACCGCACCCCGGTCGGCAGCTCCCTGAAGCTCTGCATCCTCGCCGAAGGTGCAGCCGATCTCTATCCCCGCCTCGGCCCCACTTCCGAATGGGACATCGCCGCCGCACACGCCGTCCTGGCCGCCGCCGGCGGCGAGGTCTGGGCCGCCGACGGCACCGACCTTACCTACAACGCCAAGGACTCCGTCCTGAACCCCGAGTTCTTCGCCGCCGCCGACGGCCACTACCCCTGGCGCCAGAAACTCCCCACGGTCCCGGACAAGTAGAGAACTTCTCTGGCTCGACAGTCGGGCGTAGCAGTTGAAACCAGAACCTTGGAAACGGCAGCAGCGCGTGCAGCAAAGAACGTTTTCATAAACGTGAGAGCGAGGCCGAGTGAGCCGAATTGACGGACGAAGGCGTAGCCTTCGGCTGGCAAGTTCGGGGAGGGAGGGAAGCGCGGAGCGTCCGAGCGGAAGTGAATGAAAACGTTCTTTGCTGCACGCGCTGCGGTACTACCGAAAGTGCATGAGAATACTTTCTGCTTCACGCGATGCGGGAATAGCAGAAGTCATCAGACCGATTGTTCGTTCAATCGCCGAGCGAGTTCAGTAAAGGGGAATCAGAGGGGAGAGAGGTTGGCCTCACTAGCCGGGCCCTATGTCGCGTGCGTTCGCCCTGCCGAGGAGAAATACACTGTATATACATACAGACCCGGCTAGTGAGGCTGCTCAAGATACCAAACTCAGACGAAAGTTAAACCCTAATCCGTCCCGGTCTGTGAGAGGTGTTTGAATATTGCTGGCACATCAATGCGTTAGGGGATGCGAATCCATTTTCTTTCAATTTTTAGGGCGGTCGGGCTCACAAAGGGGTTACGACAATCCGGGTCGTCGATTTGCGGGCACGGGCGTTGTCGGGGTAAAAGAAAGGCAGCGTACCCGATCAGGATGTCGTGGGAGCCTGTGCTCCAGCCGCGCAGAGCCGTTCACGCCAGGTGAACGCTCGAGGGACCACCGGGAAGACCCCGGTGTGTGGTTGTCGCGGGGATCACCCGGGTTAGCGGGCAGGTCCGACTATTTACTGCCTGCAAAGGCGACCTGAACAGGGAGACATCCATGCATGGTCCGTCCATGCAGCCGGCCACGAAAGTCGAAGGAGAGCGGTACGAGCGTTCCCGGGACAACATGGCGCGACTGATCGTTTACTTCGGCCCCTACGTGCTCTGGGGTTCTCTTGGCGCCCTCATGGGCCTGCTGTTCCTGCTCTCCGGCTAGCTGCGTGTGGCGGCCGAGTCGGAGATATCCACCACCTTCGGCGGCGGCGTGCTGACGAACTCGCGGCGGATCAGCCATTTGAGCGCGTGGTCGTAGTCGTCGAAGACCTCGGTGCCGCCCACCGCGCAGGCCAGCCAGTAGATGCCGGCAACCAGATCCCTGCTCATCTCGCCGTCGATCACTGCGGCCATGGAGCCCGGTCGATCCTTGAAGTTGTCGATGATGAAACGCGTGAACGGTGCGGTGGCGTCCTGGTGCCAGTCCAGGCGCATGCCGCGAAGGTCCGTAATCAGGGGTAACTCGGGATCGTAGTCTTCTGCCGATAGAACGGACTTCACGAGCTCGTAGAGCTCGGAAAGATCGATCTCACTGCCCACCTGAATAGAGATGAGCCCGTCGTCGCTGGCGATGTGGTAGGCCGGTGCCATTGCCCTGAACTGTCCTTAGCTGGTGGCGCTTCCCCGGGGTGGTACTTGGCCAGGCGTTTCTTATCGTTCCTGGGGATGCTAACGACCGGGCGGCGCGCGAACTGTGACGCGGTTCCCATTTGCCTGTGCCACAATTCCCGGCAGCGCATGGAGGGTGAATGAACGCAACAAGGCAGGGTGTGGATAACGTTCTGGGCAGGTTTGAAACGGCGGCGGAAGTGGCCGCCCGGCAGGCCGACTGGGCGGAAGCGCACGGTCGGCTGGCAGACGAAACCGTGGCCGCCCTGCTCGCTGCAGGCATCGCCCGGCTGTATTTGCCCGAGAGTCTTGGTGGTCTGGAGGTGGATCCGGTCACCTGCGCTCGGGTGACCGAGCGCCTGGCGCTCGCAGATCCATCCGCCGCCTGGTTCGTGATGGTTTCGAATTCGGCCAAGCTGATGGCTGCCGCCTGGCCCGAGCCAATGGTCGAGCATCTGCTTGGCGATCCGGACGCCGTCGTTGCGGCCAGCGGCAATCGTCCCTATCGGGCCGTGCCGGATGGTGAGGGGTTCCGGATCAGTGGCGTGAACAGCTTTGTCAGCGGCTGCCACCATGCGCGCTGGCTGCTGTCTCCGGCGCGCTTCGATGAGTCCGGTGCGGATGTGCGTACCGTCGTGCTGCCCATGTCCGAGTGTGAGATCGTCGACAACTGGCAGGTGCTCGGGATGCGGGGAACCGGCAGCAACGACGTGAAGGCGACGGACGTCTGGATCCCCGAAATCCAGACGCTTCGCATGCCGGAGCCCGGCACCCAGCAGCGCAACCGCTACTATCAGGGCGCGCTGTATCGATGTCCCGGCCGGATCATCTTTGCCACCTATGTGCCAGTGACGCTGGTGCTGGCGCAGCAGGCGCTGGCGACGCTGGATGCGCTCGCGGAAGGCAAGACGCCCTATGCGGAAGCGAAGAAGCTCAAGCACCGCTCCATTGCGCAGATCAAATCCGGCAAGGCGCTGGCCACTTACCGCGCCAGCCGGGGCTACTTCTTCGACGCTCTGGCGGACGCCTGGGCGCGGGCGCAACGCGGCCTTGATGCCAGCGCTGAAGACAAGGCCGATCTCTATCTGGCCGGAACCCATGCCGTGCAGAGCTCGGCGACCGTCGTGCGGCTGGTTGCCGATGCCGCGGGGTCATCCGTCACCTATCAGGGCAGCCCGCTGGAGCGGATCCTGCGCGACATGGAAACCCTCCGTCACCATGGTTTTGCCAACGAGAGTCGCTATGGCAGCGTCAGCCAGCTGCGCTGGGGTGCGGAGCTCGATTACCCGCTCATGCTGCGTTAGCGCACCTCGGCCGTCTCAGCCGTCGTAGAACCAGGGTCGGTGCAGGCCGATCAACGTTTTCTCCCGATCCGTTTCGGCTCGAGCGGCGGCCGCCGCACAGACGTGGCTGACCGACGCCGTGGTGCGCACCCGCTGAGCGATGTCCCGCCGACCGTAGTGTGCCTGCAGAAAGAACCGGCCGGTGTCGCCAGGCTGTGACGGCAGGCGACGGTGCCAGACGTCGGAGGCGAAGAGACAGACGTCGCCGGCTCTGGCGATCAGTGGTTTCACGCCGATCCCGTTACAGGTCAGGCCGACGTCGTCGTATCTGTCCCGTGGCGGGGGCATGCCAGATTTGTGGCTGCCCGGAATCACCCCGGTCGGCCCGCACTCGAGCGGGCAGTCCTCGAGATAGATGTGGGCGCCGATCGCGAAGATCGGATAGGGGATGCGATCGTCCCACGGGATGCTCGGGTCTCTGGGGATGTGCGGGCCGGCGTCCGTATGCCAGAAGCCGCCGCCATGCTGATTGTTCTCCCGGGGCGGGTTGCGCCAGCAGGTGTTGGCGATGATGTGGCAATCCTCGCCCAGCAGCGGCTCGATGGTGGCGAGGATCGACGGATGCGCGATGGCTTTCTGTGCCAGCGCGGAACGATTGAACATCTCGTAACGGAAGTCTTCGTCCTCTTCCGCAGGCCGGTTCTCTGCCCGGTTGTCGCGCGGGTGGTTGTCATAAACCGCGTTGATCTCTTCAGCGAGCGCCTGCACTTCAGCTTCGCCGAATACACCTTCGAGATGGGCGTAGCCCTCACTCTGCAGCTGTCGGCTCGACGCCGGCGCATCTTCGTCAGCCCGTGTGAGCAGATATCCCATGACCCGTCTGAGCATTGCCTGCCTCCCCAGCTAAACCCTACAGTCGATACTAGATTATGGGAGTGGGAGGGAGCCGTAAACTGATGCCCTGATCCTGCTGCCCGCGTTGCCTCTGTATCGAAAAATTGCGAGGGTGCCTGAGTAAGGAAGGACGGAGAGCGGGACCATGACTGACACCTACTGCTATCTGCAGCTGCGGGGCCAAGGGCGGGACGCTGCAGCACTGAAAACGGCGTTGGCTGAAGCCGCTGGCGCCTGGCGCCAGGCTGGGATAACGATCTGGGGCGTGTGGGAAGGACTCTTCGGAATTGCCAGCAACGAACTGATCGTGGTGGCGGCGGCTTCCGGCGAGCGGCCCGAGCGCGATTTCACCAACGCCCTCGCCGGAGATGCGATTTCGATCAGAGACTCGCTGCTGCTTGCCCCGACCGTCCGCCCTGAGGGTACTGCGCCCTGTCAGGTGCCCGGATTGTATGTGTTCCGTTTTTTTGAGGTGGCAAGCGCCGACGTCGCGGAAGTGGCGGAACTCTCCCGGCAGGCCTGGGAGACCTTCGAGAATGCCGACAGTTATCAGAGTGAACCCCAGGGATTGTTCCGCCCGGTCGATCAGCGCATTGATTCCGGGCGGATGCTGCTGGTGACCTGGTACGACGGGCTCGAGTCCTGGCAGACGTCACGGGCACCCGATCCCGCCGCCGTGGAGAACTTCAAACGCCGTCGGGCGCTCACCCGAGGCACGCTGGCGCTGGCCACAAGGCTGATCACGCCGTTTGCTTAGTTACCAGTGCGCAGGCAGTGCCGTCACGCCGCGCAGCGTGATGGTGTTCTTCCACTGCGGGTTTTCCGGATCATCGAGCTTGAGGCCCGGCAGGCGCTCGAACAGCACCTTGAGCGCTTCGTCCGCTTCGATTCGTGCGAGCTGAGCACCCAGGCACAGGTGGATGCCGCCGCCAAAAGACATGGGCTTCACCTTTTCCCTTGAGATGTCGAGTTCGTCCGGTCGGTCAAACACGTCCGGATCCCGATTCGCCGCGCCGAGGATGGCCATGACACTGCCGCCCCGAGGCACTTTGATCCCGCAGACCTCTGTGTCTTCGAGGGCGTCGCGGGCGGTGAGCTGCACGGAGCTGTCATAACGCAGGAACTCTTCCACGGCCTGCGGCATGCGCGAGAGATCCGAGCGCAGCAGCTCGAGCTGTTCGGGATTCCGATACAGGGCGATCAACGCGTTTCCCATCAGGTTCACCGTTGTCTCGTGGCCGGCCGCGAACAGGAGCGAGATGTTGGAGTTGAGTTCCGCTTTGCTTAGGGTGCCCTGCTCCGTTTCGCTCTGGACCAGCGCAGTGATCAGATCGTCCTGCGGATCGGCACGACGCGCATCGGAAAGAGATTCGAAGTAAGCCTGGCTCTCTGCCGAGCGGCGATTCGACTCTTCAATCTCCTCTGGGGTCATGGGTGAGGGGTCGATCAGACGACCGTTGACCCGGGAGCCGCTGACGAACGTCGCCCGGTCCTCCTCCGGGACTCCCAGCATGTCGCAGATGACGATCACGGGCAGTGGGTGGGTGAAGAGGCTCACCAGATCGCCGCTGCCGGCGTCGATGAAGCCGTCCACCAGCTCGTGGGCGATGGTCCGGATGCGCTCGCGCATGGCTTCCGTGCGACGGGCATCGAAGGCTTTCACGACCAGGCTGCGCAGGCGTGTGTGGTCCGGTGGGTTCTTCAACAGCATGGTCTGCCGCAGGCCCTTGATCGCCGCGTTGGCATTGATCTCGGCCAGCTGCGCTTCGGTCATCATGCTGTCGTCGGCATGGCCCAGGGTGCGGTCGCGCAGCGTTGTCTGAATGTCCTCGTACCGGGTGAGCACCAGCATGTTGGCATCCGGCAGCTCGAGTACGGGGGAGCCTTCGCGCAGCGACTGATACATGGGATAGGGGTTTGCGATGATCTCCGGCGAGAAAATGCTCTCGAGGCTCGGTTCCGCCATCTCTGGGTCCTGCAGTATCTGAAAGGGCGGCAGTTTAGCTCGAATCAGGAGGGCCGGGCTTTGTCGGAGATCATGGTTCAGCAGGACGCTTTTCTGGTCGCGTGCCAGCGGGCCTCCTCGGATTCGAGTGCGGCTTCAGCCGTTGCCCGATAGCCTTTCCGCCGGGTCTCGGCGAGCTGCTCGAGATGGCGGATCGCCTCGCGGCATCTTCTGGCATCGTCTGCCGCCCTGGCTGAGCGCTCCCGTGCCGCGCGGCCCCGGTCTCTGGCTCTTTCCTGACGCGCCTTCGCCAGCGAGCGATGCAGCTGATCGAGCGCCCGCTCTTCTGCCGGGGTCAATGGTGTGGTGACTACGACCGACAGGCGGCCTTCCCCAAGCGCATCCGGCGTGACGAGCTTGGTGCCTGGTGGACAGTCGAACTGTAGGTAGTGGGTTCGGCCCGCTCCGTCCTGGCAATGCGTGATCGCAGCCTGAACACTCGCGACGCAGGCCAGGCTGATCAGGATCAGCGCCATATGCAGCGTTGGTCGGTGAAATCGCCCGGTGGCTGGTCGGAAACTGAAAAGCCGTGCTGTCATGGCGGCCTCCGGTATGGAAGCGCCAGATTAATTCGGCTGACCCTGGATCCCTGCCGGCCAGGGCTGAAAGATCTGCGGGCGGAGGCGGACAGGTCGTCCGCCATTGGCCCTTATCAGGTCACTTGCGTCAGCTCTTCCCCGGCCTAGAGGGACTCCAGCCAGTCGTCGTCCGACCCCTCATTGATGCCTTCGAACAGGAAGGTAGACATATAGCGTTCAGCGGTGTCCGGCAGCATGACCACGAAGACGCTGCCTGCCGGCGCGTGCTCCGCCGTCTTGAGGGCGGCCGTGAACGTGGCGCCGCCGGAAACGCCGCAGAAGATGCCTTCCTCCTGAGCCAGACGCAGGGCGTTGTCTCTGGATTCGTCCTGATTGACCGGCATCACCTCGTCGACCACTGCCTTGTCCAGAACGCCTGGAATGAAGTCCGGCGTCCAACCCTGGATCATGTGCGGGCTCCAGTCGTTGCCGGCGAGCAGGGAGGCCTGCTCCGGCTCGGCGGCAACCACCTTCAGATCCGGACGCGCGGCTTTCAGCACCTTGCCTGCACCGGACAGGGTGCCGCCAGTGCCCCAGCCGGTGACCCAGTAGTCCAGCCGTTCACCGGCAAAGTCGCTGAGGATCTCAGGGCCGGTGGTGCTCGCGTGGTAGGCGGGATTGGCCGGGTTTTCGAACTGTCGGGACAGAAACCAGCCGTGCTTTTCGGCCAGTTCTTCAGCCCGCCTCACCATGCCGCTGCCACGCTCGGCGGCGGGAGTGAGGATCACCTTGGCGCCCAGCGCGCGCATGATTTTCCGGCGCTCGATGGAGAAAGTCTCCACCATTGTGGCCACGAACGGATGCCCGGTGACCGCGCAGACCATGGCCAGGGCGATGCCCGTATTGCCTGAGGTGGCTTCGATGACGGTCTGGCCCGGAGCCAGCGCACCGGAGTCAGTGGCGTCTTTGATGATGGCGTATGCCAGGCGGTCTTTCACCGACGCCAGTGGATTGAAGGCCTCGACCTTGACGTACATGGTGACGTGATCGGGGCTCAGTCTGTTCAGCTTGATGATCGGCGTGTTGCCGATGGTCTGGAGAATGTTGTCGTAGATCATGCGCAGGCCTCCTCCCTGAATTGGGAGGAAACCTTACCCCAGGGTCCCGGCCTCGACCAGAGGGCGAGGCCGTGGAACTAGAGGCGCCTTACAGGCGCCAACGCATGTGCGCCTTTACAGGCGCCAACGCATGCCGACGGAGAACAGGTTCCGGTCGTAGGCGGAGCGGGGATCCGTTGCATCCACGGCGTCGAGCTCGGCGCTCGCCATGATG
>Ga0316191_10003643_pt1 | contig 11429 bp, 5 predicted proteins | sample Eddworburr2cm_MG_FD_204928 | JGI IMG/M metagenome (GOLD analysis project Ga0316191, IMG submission 204928) | Coastal sediment microbial communities from Maine, United States - Eddy worm burrow 2 cm | ecosystem: Environmental > Aquatic > Marine > Coastal > Sediment | place: USA: Maine | collected... | reverse complement strand
GATACTGGATACTTGATATTGAGCACTGGAATCTGGAAAAAAGAGTTGCTTCCGGCCTTAGCAGCTCTTGGCTACTGCCTATATGGAGTCGGCTCGCTCTTTTTCCACTAATAAAATCGACAGAATACTTCTTTAATCCAGTAACCAGTATCGAGTATCCAGTATCCTAATTCTTCAATTTTCATGCGATCGCTTAACGTCTGAAGAGCTAATATCATATTTTGGCAATCGAATACATGGCCTGTATTCAGAGCGGGTGCTGATTCAAGAAATCCTGCGTCAGTGGGATAATTTTTTCGGGCACATCTTCAAGTACATAGTGGCCTGCATCCGGGAAGCAATGAACCTCGGCTGCCGGAAAGCGGCGTTGCCATTCAGACAGGTAATCTTGGTCGAACACAAAATCATGTTTTCCCCAGCAAATCAGCATGGGCAACTCCGAGAGGGTCTGCAATTGATCATCGACCTGCTTTACCAGCAGGTAGCTTGGATCTTTTTCCACCAGCGGGATATCCTGGACAAACTTTAAGGTGGCCATGCGATTTTTCCAGCAATTATAGGGTGCGAGAAGTCCTCTTTTGACTTCCGCAGAAAGTCCTTTCTTAGAGGCCATGGATAGGGCGCCTTTGGCGAAAATGTTGAAGCCAAGAACTGCCAGGGCGGCCATGGGGCCGGATCTGCGAATGATACTCAGGCGCAGGGGAATTCGTTTTGCGGTCGGCGGTAAAAATGCAGCCGTATTCATCACCACCAAACGGCAGATTTTTTCGGGATGCCTGAGCGCATAAGCCATACCGATCATCCCTCCCCAGTCGTGAAGGATCAGGGTAATCTTTTCGTCGGTCGTGAGGGAGCCCAGCAAATTGTCCAGATCATCGATTCGGCTGTGGAGTCTGTAATCGTATTCTGTCACTCCGGGTTTGTCCGATAAACCACATCCGATATGATCGGGTGCAATGCTGCGGTAGCGCTTGCTTAGCGCCTTGATCAATTTGCGATAGTAGAAAGACCAGGTCGGGTTACCATGGACCATCACAATCGGCTCACCTTGGCCTTCATCGATATAATGATACCTGAGGCCGCTTAAATCCAAGTAATGGGAGGTGAACGGATAGAGATGCCGCAAACCTGATATGTCAACGGGTTTTCTTTTCAAATTCAACATTCGATCTTGGAAGTTCAATGTTCAATGTTCATCTTATTCTATCCTCCGTCCTCTGTTATCTGACTTCTGCCTTCTGACATCTGTCTGCTCTACCACCGCATCCCCAGCATCATGCAATTGAGGCCACTGCCGATTCCCAGAAATCCGACCAAATCATCTGGCCGCAAAAATTCTCTTTCATCGGCAATCGCAGCCGTGATGGGTAATGAGACCGTTCCGATGTTGCCCAGATACTGGAAGGTGGTAAAATCTCTGGATGGGGGCAGCCCGAGGGCCTCGAGAATTGTTTGCTGATGGGTGGCGCCCACCTGATGACAAATTACTTTATCCGGCTGCTCATCCGTCCAGGAAAGTTCTTTGCGGAAGGCGGCAAATGTTTCAATTCCCAAGGTCACGCCGTTTTTCAGAACCCCGACCGAATCGGTTTCCATGATGTGCAGCCCGCTGGCCGGGATACCGGTATCGGGTCCCCATACACACAGCTTATGGAAGGCCGCGGCGTTTCTGGCAACCCCGCCAAGGATGCGGTGACCGTCAGCTGAAAGAGAGCTGTCGGTCAGGACCACCGCCACTGCCCCGGAACCACCGGTCAGGGTTGCAATGGTCTTTTTAAAAACGTCCATGTTTGCGGTTTTCAGGAGACGCTCTATGGTGGTATCCATAATCTGACGGGCGGATTCGCAGGAAACCACCATTCCGGCCCGGATTTGTCCCAGCTCGATGGCATTGGCCACCTGGACCATTCCGTTTAGAATACCCAGACAGGCATTGGAAACATCATACATCTGGGTTTGCGATTTCAATCCCAGGCCGTCGCAAACGGCGCAGGCAGTGGCGGGCTCCAAGTTATCCCGACAGACACCCCCGTAGATCAGCATGCCGATTTCATCCGGTGTAACACTGGAATCCGCCAGAGCTTTTTTACCGGCCTTAATTGCGCCGGTATGCATCTTGAAATCCTGATCCCAGAATCGGCGCTCCCGAATACCGGTGATCGCCTCCAGCTGTCCTTTCTGGAAATGAAGGGTTTTGTAGAGCGGTTCCAGGCGCAGCTCCAAATCCTCTGAAGTGACGACGTTCGGCGGAAGCTCGTAGCCGAAGGCGTCGATGTAAACTCTAGTGTATCGCATAGTATTATTATTCCATCTATTCCATCACTCCAAAATTCCAAGATTCCATAATTTAGGTGAAAGACTCAATATAAAAATATATATAATATATTCATATAGTTGTAGAATTTCCGAGAAGATATATTTTCGAGCATTAAGTATCCTAAATCTGACATAATTCACAACGCCATCAGGTTGATACCAAAGTCTTCCATTTTGTAAATATAAAGTCCGTCCACTTGTAAATAGCCTTCGGCCCGTATGGCTGGAACCGGGTGTTCTTTAACCTCTGTGACCACGGCTTCAACGGTGATTAGGCGATTCTTTGGCAGGATTTGACCGCGGTATGTCCATTGGTGAGGTTTTCCAGTCAGGAGCGCAAAACGGTGGCTGTCGACCAGCTGCGGCCAGCGCTGCCGGGCCATATACTTGAGTAGCTGGACGAAAGATTCAATTCCCAGTGATCCCGGTAACACGGGATCCTGATAAAAGTGGGCATCGAAAAACCATTCATGGGGATCGACCCGCTTGGTGGCCCTTATAAATCCCAGACCCTGCGGACCGCCGTCAGGTATATAGGCGTCAATCCGGTCGATCATTCGAAGGGCCTTGGCCGGCAAGGTCATTCCACGGGCCGGCAGGCGCTCCGGATCCTGTGGCGAGAGGGGGCCAAGATTTCTGAATTCATGAGTCCGACTGCGCTGCAATTCCGCCCGGGTGGGTGTGTACACCCGGTTTTGTGCATCGTGGATGCCTGCCTGGACTGCCAGGCTTTCAATGGAAAAAAAACCGAAATTGGTGTTACCGGTATATACTTTTTGATCTTGATGCCATATTTCAAAATCAAAATGCTCGATGATCATGTCGCCGGCCTCCGCAGCCTTGGTCAGCCGCGCTTTGACGGACACCGTTTTTAAATCCGAAGAAAGTTCGCGAAAAAGGGTTGCCCGGCCGCCCAGATTTCTGAAGCGCAGATCTTGTTTACTCCTGAGGGCTGATCCCACATAGGCTGCCAGCCAGCCGCAGGGTTGCAATGCAATTTCCAAGATAATGCTGATGGGTGCCTTCGGTGCGCCTTCGGCCCGAAAATACCAGGCATCCGGTGAGACATCATATTCAGCTTCGATCCAACCATCCGGTTTGACGACCCAGGGCTCGGGTTGGACCTGAGTTATCCGGTCGATGAACATAAAAGGGGGCCCAGGCAGTCGGGCGATAAACCGATCTCGATCAAAGGGTTTGTAACGTTCACCGAATGCTTTGGAAGGACTTCCGACGGCGATTTCGAGGATGTGGTGACGTTCAAAAACAGCCGGGTGTTTCATCGGTGCCTCCGGCCGTTCGGTTTTATTTGCCTGCTGATCCCAAAAGGTCTCGATGTCTTCTCTCGAGATACCACTCATCTGCAAGGACATGTTTTTAAACTGTACAATACGGTCTCCGTCCGCATACATATATGCGTCCGCGACAACATAGGGCTGGGGCCCATATCCGAATTCCTTGAGTTCGATTTCATAGACCACATGGCGGGTTGCAGGGGTTACCGGTCCACGGCACTTCAAAATGCTTTGCACACCAATAACGGGCGCATAAAAAACATCTGCTTTATCCGTGATCCAGCCCATGCGCTGCATAAAAATTCTCAAGGTGTGGGCACAACACTCGTACATCAGCGTTCCCGGCATGACCATGTCGTCCACGAAATGACAGGTTAAGAACCAATCATCGGCATGGATATCCGCTTCTGCCTGAATCAGTCCCAAACCGTATCGCCCGCCGATAGGATCCAAACTGATGACGCGGTCGATCAATGTCATACGTCCGCCGGGGAGTCTGAGCGAGGCGGGTAGGGTGACGGCCGCAAAGTCGTTGCCGAAACAGTCGGCCGCGTTGCCGCGACGAAGTGCCTCCAGGGCCGCATCTTCATACTGTTCTTTGTTCATTTTCACCAGCGGTTTCCAGTCTGAAGGCTTTTTCCCGGCAAGGGCTGCGGTCTCATCGCCGGTTAATATGATGCCGCCGGAATTTTTAACCTCTTCGGCGGTAAAGAACCCGGCACAGCCGTCGGTCATGGTGATGAGGGCTGTGTCGCCGATATATCCCTTGAAGCTGAACAGGAATAGATAGGTATCTCCCTGACGGATGAATTTACTGATCTCGATTTCATAACGAATCGTCTCGCCCGGCTGGGGCAATTCACGATGAAAGATAACGGCGGCGTCCAGCAGCCGATAGGTTCTTTTTCCTTTTACGGCCAGATCGATGCCCAAATATGCACTGAGAAACAGATCGGCCTGACCGGCTTCAACGGATATGCAAACGGGCGCATGCTCGCCGTCAAGATACCATGCGCCGGGCAAAACATCATGTTCGGTGACAATGCGGCCGGGGCCCAGAGCGCCTTTTTGGCCTTCAATCGACAGAATGCGGTCCACCAGCATCAAAGGTTCATCCGGAAGCCGAACTCTGGCCGGATAAGCGTCAACCTCAGCAAACTGCGGACCCAGTACCCTGGCAACAGAACCTGTGGCAAATTCAAGGCAGTCCCGGTGTGAAAATGCGGGGCGGGAAGGCGGAGTGGAGAATTTTGAATTTTGAATTTTGAATTCTGAATGCGGTAAGGGTCCTTCGTTCCGGCTGACGGCCTGTTCGAGAAGCTCGGTCTGCAGGGCAAAGGTCTTGCTGTAACCCCGGGTGAGTTCATTGGAAAAATCCAAGAATTCTTCATGGGCTTCAGCAGTGGCTTTTGCTATGTTCTCGGTGGTTTCGATTAATTCCGAAAATCGGGTGCCGATCTTATCTGCCTTTTTCCTTCCAACTTCCGAATTTCGCCTCTCGCCCTCAAAAGCCTCCCTTCTCTGCCCTCTGTCTTCTGTCCTCTGTCTTCTGTCCTCTCTGTATGGCAGGGCTGGGGAGATCGCTTTTCCGCCAATGATTACTTTTATAGTGTCTTGAGAGATGATTTCAACCGGTTCTATCATCGCCGGAGGGTACGCGTCAGGGCCGTAAAGCGTATCAAGATCAACCGGCACTCGTTCCGCGATTAACGCAGCCATGACCTTAACGATGGTTGTGTAGTCGTCTTCTCCCTTGTTACAGGCTGAAAGCGCCAGATGGGGCTTGTCCTGCAGGATGCTGTCGATCATGCGGGTACAGGAAGAATACGGTCCCATCTCTAAAAATATGCGCACGCCGTCCCGGTAGGCTTGCTCTACCGTTGCCGTAAAATCAAAACCGTGCAAGGCTTGGTTGAGGATAGCGTCGGCAGCCTTTTTTTCCGTTAACTTGAAAGATCGGCCGAGGGCACAGCTGTAAAAGCGGATGCCTTGTGGTTGACGGGTTGGGAAAACATGCAAATCCCTGTAGGCCTCCATCACCGGCCTTAGAGCGTCACAGTGCACCGTAACGATACCGTCCAGATAAATGGCCTCGCAATGGAGGTCTTCAATAGCGGCCCCAACATCCTGTCTGCGTCCGCCAATGACACATTCTGCGGGTGCGTTTATGATTAACAGGCGGGTGGTCTCATATCGGCTGACGATGCGGCGAACCAAATCCGCCTTGCGGTTTACCACCGCCACGCGCCAGTCGACATTTTCATCGGGAGCGACATTCCACACCTTGCGGGCCGCATTGCAGGGACCGGCAAGCTCGGTGGAAAACAAATTGGTATTTTTCATACGCTGCAGCATTTCGCCGCGTTCGGGCCAAACGCGCATGGCGAAGTAACCCGCCGATTCTCCCAGACTATACCCAATTACGGCCGCAGGCTTGATGTTGAAATGCGCCATTAGTCCGGCGACCACAGATCCGTGAACCACCTGGCCGAAGATCATTGTCAGAGGATCGGAGATAATTTTTTCATAGGCCGATTTTTGCCAGCCCGGCTCCCACGATGCCCGCCAGGGAACATAACATTCCGGCACCAACTGGGTTTTTAATTGCAGGGTTTGCGCATCCATGCTGTGTAATATCTCCGGCCAATGCACCCCGATATCCCGGCCCATGCCCAGATAATGGCTGCCTGAACCCGGAAAAACAAAGGTCAACTCCCCGGTGGGCCCCAAGGGATTCGTCCTATAGTAGATACCACTCCTTTTCGAAATGGTTCGGGGGCTAGCCGATTCAACCGCCTGCCGGGCTTCTGCAATTCGGTCTTCGAGTTGGGACAAATCATCGCCGACAATCGAAAGGGCGTGCGGGTATTTTGGATGGACACCGGCATTAAGATACCAGGCACGGGCGACCGATTCGATGGCGGAAGCGCGGACACTGCGGTTATCACGACGGTGGGCCGTAAGGTGCCTTTCAACGTGCCGATGGAGTGACGCCAGACCGGAAAGCAGCGATTTTCGGTTTTTTCCTTCAACGGCAAAGACTCCCAAATGCTGAAATCCCAGCGGTTTTTTTCTCTCCCGCCGAACCTGCCTTATGAGATCATTTTTCGCTAGATTTTGCGACTCGTAATCAAATCCGGCAAGGAGGACGTGCATGCAATTGCCGTCGGTTGTCATCGCGCCGATCATTGCGTTGCGGACACCATCCTTGCGATCTCTGAGCCAGAACTGAGGATGGTTAGGGAAGTGGAACTTATTCTGATGCCAGAGAGAATTTTTGGGCATCGTGAAGTTTGTCAAGGGAGGGATGATTTCATGATATAGACATAACCCGGTTTTGACCACGGAAGCCAAAGCGGCGACAGCACCGGTGTGACCGATATTGGCCTTTAGAGATCCAATGGCACAGCGGGTGTTTTGGTTTTCAATAAATTCATGCAAGGCCAGGGATTCCAGATTATCTTCAGCAGGGTCCCCGCTGCCGTGAGTTTCTATGAAGCTAATCGGCACGGGCGCATCCCCGGCATCCCGCCAACAGCGTTTGAGGGAACGGATATAAGCGTCTTTTGAAGGTAGCGGTGAGTCAACTCCGCCGCCGCTGGCGCTGCCGATTCCTTTAATGACGGCATAGATTCTGTTACCGTCCGCAATTGCACGGTCAAGTCGTTTGATGACCAAGGCTGCAGCCCCTTCACCGGGCAAGGTCCCGTCTGCCGATCGATCGAAAGGGCGGATGCGTTGGCGCTGCGAAAATGGTCTTGCCCGGCGTGCCAAAATAATGTTGCGGAGATCACCGCACAAATCCACCGCGCCCACTAGGTATGCGGCGGTCTCATTTTGCTGCAAAGCGCTGACGCCGATGTCAAGTGCCTTTAAACCGGAAGCCTCCTCACAGGATACCACGAAGCTCGGACTGCCGAATTGAAATTCGCGGGCAATTCGGCTGGCGACGATACCGCCTAAAGCACCTAAAGTGCGGCTTGCCGTGAGCGGCGGGTTGCCGGCATCTTGCAGCGATCGCAACCAGGTGTGTTTTTCGTCATTTTGGGGATTCCATTGGAGCTTTTGCGCCCAACGGTCAATCAGATTGGACAATTGCCAGCGCAAATGAAAATTGGCGGCTTCGAAATCAGAGTCGATGCCGATAATGGCTCCCATGTCCGTCCGTTCTTCCCGCAATGCAAATCCGGCATCCTTCATGGCGGCTGCGGCGACTTTCAGCATCAGGAGTTGCTGGGGGAGGATGTCGGGGATTTCTTTGGGTGGTATATGAAACTCACCCGGAGCAATGGAGACATCCTCGCAGAAACCACCGATGATTGATTGGTTTTCGAGTTCCCGGGAAGCAACCTGATCGCATCCTTTCCAACGATGAGCGGGGCGTGGCTTTAAATTTGTCTTACTGTTGAATATCAGTTCCTGAAAATCGCGCAACGTGGTCAGCGATCCAAAAACCGTTGCCATACCAATAATGGCGATATCGCAATTTTTAATTTTTAATTTTGAATTTTGATTTAAAGTGGACGTTTCTATAGCGTTTTCCACTTCCAATCTTCCGCCCTCTATGTTCGAAAATTCTGCCGGCTTAGCTTCCGACTGGCGACATCCATCATTTGAGTTCGGATCCCATTCTTCCAGCAATAAATGGGCGTTTATGCCGCCGAAACCAAAAGCACTTACCGCTGCGCGCCGTGGACAATCCTCATTTCGGCGGTGCCAGACTTCCGGGTGCGTTTGCACGTGAAATGGACTGTTAATCAGGGGATTGGGCCGGGGGGGCTTGTTAAAATTCAAAGAGGGCGGCAAAATTTTATGGTGTAATGCCAGCAAGGTTTTGATCATCCCGGCCGCCGCGGCGGCGGTCAACAAATGACCGATCATGGCTTTCACCGAACCGATGGCACACTGATTTTCTGCCCAGCCGGTATCTCCCCACAATTTTTTCAGACTGTGGAGTTCCGTCAGATCTCCCCGGGGCGTGCCGGCGCCATGACACTCGATCAAGTCGATATCATGGGGCGACCAGCTGCAGGATTCATAGGCGCTGGCCATGGCGCGTATCTGGCCTTCACTGTCGGGGGCAAGTAAATTTCCGCCCATATCATTGGAAAGGCCGACGCCATGAATTAACCCGTAAATCGGGTCGCCATCGTGGATTGCATCCGCCAGACGCTTTAGAACCAGCATGCCGGCGCCTTCTCCGACAACAAGTCCATCAGCATTTCTGTCAAAGGGGGCGCAGTGTCCGGAGGGCGACAGGGCCTTTAGTTGACTGAAGCCGACCTGGGTAAACAGGCAATTGGGTCGAGATACGCCGCCCGCCAGCATGGCATCGGTGCGATGGGCATGCAGCGCGTCACAGGCCAATTTAACGGCATAAAGAGAAGATGCGCAGGCCGCATCGAGGGTGTAGGTTCCGCCGCCTAGCCCAAAAGCCCTGGCCAGAATAGCGGCAGGCAGACTTGTCACCCTGCTGGATAAATATTGCGCACGGGAAAACGCGGTATGGCTGTCATTAAATCTGGCGTGACTCGTGTCAGGAAATAATTTTTCTTCAAAGGCGGCGCCCAGGATCTGATTGGTGATCTCGGAAGTAGTATCGGTCGGCAATGCAATGGCAGCCAGAACCACACCGGTGCGCCGGCGATTCAGCGATGTTTTCGGGATGCCGCCAACGGCTTCTTTGCCGACCTGCAAGACAATGTGATACAGCGGGTCGAGTGCAACCAACAGATTCGGATCGATATCAAAACCGGCAGGATCAAATTTAAAGTCAGTTATCAGGTTGCAACGCTTTGAATAGGCTTTATCCGGCTGCGGCTTGGGGTGATACATGGTATCTGGCGCAACGCGCCAGCGACCAGGATCTACCTCAGCACACGCATCCACCCCGTTTAGGATGTTTTGCCAGAAAATCTCAATATTGTCCGCTCCGGGAAACAATCCCGCCATGCCGACCACAGCAATGGGTTTTTTTTGAGTCATCGTTGTGTAACGATTTAGTATTCTTGTCCGAGTTAAATTCTATCCAATCACAAACCCATATCTATACCTCAACGGACAAAGCAAGGCAAGCAGCAATAGATACTTTAACGCCCCAAAAAGGTCCGGGATAAGCATGCCCAAGAAAGGATTTCGATTAAATCTCACAAATTAAGATTAGCGAAGACTATGGCCAAAGTACATAATTTCGAATTCCGTTAACAGCGAACGCAAGATTTGGACATTCGCAATATCAATGCTTTGCTTGCACTTCATTGCCGCCAGAAGCATTTTGTGCAGTACCGACAGTTTATCAGGATACTTTTGTGCATCCGGTCGCAGACGCTGCGTCATAAAGTACTGGGATATTGTATGTTGAATTTTGGTAGCATGTTCCTCCTTGTTGGAAATCCATCGAACCAGTTGATTGTAATTCGCAGGAGCTTCTTTGCTCAGCGCAGCGATTGTTTTCATGGATTTCTCGATAGTGACCGTGTGTTCATAGATCAAATTGGCCCTCACCTGATCGTCATAGATGCCACAGGGGATCTCGCAATGGGCAGCAACGTTTCCAGCCATGATAAACATTAAGAAAAAGCCTGTCGCCAACGAAGTGATTATGATCTTCATGATTGCCTCCATTTTTCCATACGGGGTTGGTTTGATAGATTCTCGATTTTCTTTTTTTATCCCTCCTGGACAATATAAGTTGACACTGACGATATCTAACCTACCAGCATAGTGCTAAAATTTGCATTGTCAAGGAAGATTAAGCCCTATGCTTTTTTCGCGACTGCACTCGGGAAAAGGGTTCGCTCTCAAAACTTGACAAAATTACTTCTTTAAAGTAATTTATCTATAGAATAATTGAATCTGGATAGGTTTTGAAAAGTAAACCAATCAACTCTTAGGAAACAAAAATTGCAAAAATGATCGAGGAAGATTATATAGGTGACTATTTTAAAAAAAGATCTACTATGAAAAGAATTCATCTGCTACTATGTTATCTTCTGTTTTGGACTGCCTTTTGGGTAACAGTACCCGCCAATGCATCCAATGAAATTTCCCGAGACTCTAATGGACATATAATAATTGATGCACAGGACTCGGATCTAATTGAAATTTTCAAAGAACTATACGATAAATATTCGGTAGAAGTTTCGGGGTTGGAGAGCAGAAAAAGTGAAAAATTTACATTTTTCTTCGAAGCCGACACATTGGAAACCTTGCTGCGAAAGCTGTTGCGGTATCTTGGTGTTAAAAACTTTGCCATCCAGTTTGTTGATGCCAGGCTGACACGAATCGTGATACTACCGGAATCAGTGAGCGATATTACGATATCCGAAAATCTGCAGACGGATCGATGGAATCCGCCGGAGTCGATAAGCGTTGCTCAAATCATGAGCGTAGTTGAGTTTTCTCAGGCGCAAACCTTGGATCTGACAGCGGGTGATATCATCATTGAGTATGATGGTGTGCGCATAAGCAGCGCCCAACAACTGGTAGAAGAGGTTGAGAAAAAAGCGGAAAACAGCCAGGTTGATATGATTGTCATTCGGGAAAGAAACTCGATGCGGCTGATTCTTGCCGGAGGAACTATCGGCGTGAGGATTAGAACGAAGAACATTTCATACGAAGAAATAGATGTTGTCTATTAGCCGGATCACAATCAGAGAATTCAGACCGGACGAAACCATTTAAATGACCGTTGCCCCTGAATTGTCTCTTCACATTTTTTCGGCATGATCTTAAGCAGAGACGTCAGCACCCGGTAGGGCCACGCTCCCGGCAGCGAAAATATTATTTGACGACCGATGTGTACATATTTGAGCTCAG
>Ga0316191_10003641_pt1 | contig 11432 bp, 9 predicted proteins | sample Eddworburr2cm_MG_FD_204928 | JGI IMG/M metagenome (GOLD analysis project Ga0316191, IMG submission 204928) | Coastal sediment microbial communities from Maine, United States - Eddy worm burrow 2 cm | ecosystem: Environmental > Aquatic > Marine > Coastal > Sediment | place: USA: Maine | collected... | reverse complement strand
TTTTTTACCCACTGATGACATCGCCCTGCGCGCGGAGTTTGAGTACTACGACGTCGACGATACGGAGAAAGTCTATAGCCTGGGCTTCTCGGTAATTTATCGCTTCCAGTAAGCGACGAGTCGCTAACCGCCGACATGAAAACCGCCCGTCAGGGCGGTTTTTTCTTGGTGGCGGTAGAACTGCGAAATCCGTCGGGGCATATGCATCCCGCATGGGGTAGTCTGCCGACCGGAGGTCTATCCCGTCATGCGAACCATCATCACCGCCCCGTGCCTCATTGCCCTGGTTGCGCTCGCCTTGGCAGCCTGCACGGCAGATACCCCGGCGCAGTTAATTGCCAAAGCTGATGCAGCACTGGCCGCCGGCGATGCCCGGGAAGCCGTGATTCAGCTGCGCAACGCACTGGAGCAGGAACCCAAGAACACAGAGGCCCTCGTCCGACTGGGCGATATTTACCTGTTTGTCGGCGATCCGCAGACTTCGGAACGCTACTACCGCTCAGCCCACCTGGCCGGCGCGGCACCGGAACGCTACCAGCGCCAATGGTTGCAGTCCCTGCTGGGTGCCGGGCGCTATGAAGAAGCCCTGGAACGCAGTAATGACCTGCTGGTGACGGATCCGCGTGCTTATGCCGCTCGAGGCTATGCGCAGCAGGGTTTGCGCCAGCTCCAGGAAGCAGAGCGTTCCTTCCGCGCCGGCGTAGAGGCAACCCCGACGATACCCGACGCCCACACGGATCTGGCCCAGTTACTGCTGCAAATCGATCGTCCCGAGGATGCCGACCGGGAAATTGCTGCCGCGCTGGCACTGCAAGGGGACCATCCGGCCGCCCTGACCTTGCTGGGCGGCCGCCAGTTTGCGGCAGGCGATACGCCAGGTGCCTTGCGCAGCCTCACCACGGCCACCGAGTCGGCCGCAGCGGCTAATGCAATCCCGGTCTGGGTCACTGCCATGGCAGGCCAGGCTGAAATTCAGCTCTACCTGGGCGACGAGGCTGCGGCAGAGCAGACCATCGACAAACTGGGTCAGACGGTCGGCGAACGAATCCCGGTGCGCTATCTGCGGGCCGAAATGGCCGTGCAGAAAAACGAACTGGTGCAGGCAAAGGACCTGCTGCAGGAAATTCTCGGCGAGGATGAAAGGCATGCGCCGTCCCAGCGACTGCTGGGATCTATCTACGCTCTGGAAAATCGCCTGAACCTGGCCGAGCTGTACCTGAAGATGGCCGTGAACAGTGACGCGCGAGACCGTATCGCGCGGGGCCTGCTGGCGGCCGTGCGCATTCGCCAGGACAATCCCGAGGCAGCGCTGACGCTGCTGGGCGACGCCGACGAACTGGCCGATAGTGAGTCCGGCGCCGGCTTTCTTGCCCTGGCCGGACAAGCCAGTCTCCAGGCAGGCAACGTTGACCGGGCCCTGGAATATTTCGGCACGGGTGCAGAAGCTTTTCCCGGCGACTGGCGATTCGCACTGGGTCAGGCCCTGGCCTATCTCAACGCCAATCGTACGGATGAAGCCGTGCTCCTGCTCGAGAGCCTGGATGACCAGGGAAACCCAGAGGTCAGCGGCACAGCGCGCGTGATTTCCTACGTGCAAAGTGGCGCCCGTGACAAAGCTGCCGCAGAAGCCGAACGCCTGGCTGCTGCTTTCAAGGAACAAGCCTGGTCCCAGAACCTGCTCGGTGCATGGCGGCTGCAGGAAGAAAACTTCGCCGGTGCAGCCCGCGCCTTTTCCGAGGGCTATGCCCTGGAACCCAATCCGGACTCAGCTGCCGGGGCCGCAGAAGCGCGCCTGCGCGGCGGCCTGCCGGATCCTGATGAATGGCTCAAAGACTGGCTGGTGCGCAACCCGGATGATCTGCCAACCCTGCATGCCCTGGGCCAGATGGCCCTGGCTATGGGCCGCCTGGATGCCGCCGGGGCTTACTACGAGCAAGTGGTCGATCAGGACCCCCGGCACGCGGGCGCCCTGAACAACCTGGCCTGGATCTATCAGGACCGCGGCGATGAGCGAGCGATTGACTACGGGCGGCAGGCTTACGCTGTGGCCCGCAATAACCCGGCTATCGTTGACACCCTGGGTTGGGCACTGGTTCGTTTCGACGCCATTGCCGAGGGTCGACGAGTGCTGATGGAAGCCTCGGCCCTGGCCCCGGCTGACCCGGAAATCCGCTACCACCTGGCTGTGGCCATGGTGCGCGACGGTGATACCACGGATGGGCGCCAGCTGCTCACTGCACTACTGGCCTCAGGCCAGGAATTCCCGAGCCGCGAGGACGCCCAGAAGATGCTAGCGAGGCTCTAGGTGTCTGCTCCAGGCGTTGCCCACGCTGCCGGCTTGCCGCCGCGAAACGGGGCGATCGGCGTGTGGCTCTCAGTCGGCGCAAGCTGGCTGCTCATCGCCGCCCTGTTTCATGGCAATTTTCTCAGCATCCTGGGCCAATGGGTGGGCTCGGAAAAATTTCAGCATAGCTACCTGGTACTGCCCGGGGCGTTGTTCCTCGCCTGGCAAAGGCGCCATGACTTAGCGCGTGCCAGACTGGGACCTTCCTGGGTTGGTCTGACAGCTTTGCTGGGCGCTAGTGGCTGCTGGCTCCTGGGTCGGCTGGCCGGCCTGCAAATCTTTGAACAAATTGCGGCAGTGGCCCTGCCAGGTCTGGCCTTGTGGGCGATTGCCGGAACCCGCGCGGCCCGTGCCCTGCTCTGGCCCCTGGCGTTCCTGTTGTTCCTGGTGCCCGTCGGCGACGAACTGATTCCGGCGCTGATGAACTGGACCGCCGACTTTACGGTGGCCGCCGTAAAAGCCAGTGGCGTGCCCATTTACCGGGATGGCCTGCGCTTGAGTATTCCCAGCGGCGACTTCCTCGTGCTGGAAGCCTGCAGCGGGGTGCGTTACCTGCTTGCCAGCACGGCCATGGGATTTTTCTGCGCGGGCGCCTTTTTCACCAGTCGCTGGCGGCGCCTCGCCTGCATCATCGCGTTTATTGTCGTGCCACTGCTGGCAAACGGTTTGCGAGCCTACGTCATCGTGATGTTCGGCCACCTCAGTGAGATGCGCTGGCTCGAATACCATGTTGCCTTTGGCGAAACCTTGTTTGCCGCCGTGTGTTTTTTCAGCTGCCTGGTCGTGGCCCGCAATATCGAGGATCGGCCTGCGCTGGATCCGCCATCTGCCCGTACCGTAGCCCCTCTGGCAGCGTTGCTTGTGGCCAGCGCACTTACGCTGCTGGCAGCTGGCAGTGGCCCCCTGCTCGCCCCAACTGTCAATGCGGCCCTGCAAGCCCGGCCCCTGGGAGCAGCCCCCCACCTACCTGCCCGCATCGAAGGCTGGCAGCGCCTGGATAGTGCGCAGGGTGAGTGGCAACCCCAGTATCAAAATGCCCTTGAAACAGAGTGGGCTGTTTATGAACGCAATGGCCAGCGTGTGGAAGCCTATGTCTTCGTCTACGGGCACCAGACGCAAAATGCGGAACTGGTTAATGCGACAAACCGGGACTTCAATCCCGCACGCTGGACAATCATTGACCAGCGCAATGGTCGCGCTGCCCAGGGCCTACGTTACCGGCAGACTGAGTTGCGCAATCGCCCAGGACGCAAGTGGCTGCTGCGGCGCTGGTACTGGCTAGGCGGCCGGACCCTGAACACCAAGACCCAGGCCAAGCTGCAGGAACTGGCGACTATCTTCTCACCCTCGGGCACGCGCGCCGCAGCGGTGGTCCTTGGTATGCCATTTGCGGGTGACGCCAGGGCCGCCCAGACAGAATTGGCCGACTTCATGGCGGCCCTGTGCCGCACTGTTGGACAGGAGTCAGGGACGTCCGTCTGCGGACGCTGAGCCCTCAGGCCGCAATAGCGTCAGCGAAGCGCTTGTCCTGCTCGTCGCGCAGGCGATCGCAAAGCCGCCCCGGGGGCAACTCCACATCCGCGTAAGTCACCGCCGAATCCTTGGCAACCGCATGCTTGAGCACACAGCCCTCCGACACTCCCATTGGCAGGGCATCTGCCCGTCGCGCGGTCGGATAATTCTCAATCAGGGTGTAACAGGTAAAACCGCCTAATCCATCCAGGGTTTCACCGGCATGCAGATCGCGCTTGGCGATGGCAATCGCATCACACACCGGCGGCCCCATCGGCGCCACTGTCGCATCACGTAACAGGGCTGCCCGGGCCACCGTCAGCGGAATTTCCAGCTGCGGCAAGTGAAAGGGGGTATAGAAGGCATACAACGGCCCCTCGCCCATTTTCAGGTACTTCAGATAGTCCTGCTTGGCCGGATCAAGCGTATGCCCCAGCACAAAGGCACCGTTGGATGGTGCTGCGCCGCAGAGAAAGTCCACCATGCCGCCGCTGAGCAATTTGTCGGCGTAAAAAGCCGGGCTGTCATTGACGTGATCAAGATTAGGGCCGTACATGCCCCGCTGTCCCACACTGAAACCGCTGGCGTTGGCCAGGACCGTGAGCTCCATGGACAGCTTGGTACCATCCGCAAAGGACGCCATGGTGGCCGGTTTCTGATTGTGAGCGGCCGCAAATTCCTGCTGGGTATCGGGGTTTCGATAGCGGTCGTAGAGTCCTTTCAGGTTGCCGGCAACCATTGGTTTCAGACCGATGGAACGAACAAAGCGCAGCATGTTCATGGCCACGCCCGGCTCATCGCCATCACTGTTGCTGTAGATCACACCGGCATCATCTGCGTAGGCTTTCATAATCGGCCCGACGGTGGCATCCAGCTCCACGTTCCCCAGCACCACATGTTTACCGTGCTCAATCGCCCGCACCACAACGCCGGCCCCGAACTCGATCGTGCCGGAGGCCTCTAGCACGACATCGATATTTGCCGCCCGACAGGCCAGGTCCGCATCACCCGTGAAGGCGGGTTTGCCCTCGCCGACGGCGCGTTCCAGATCGCTGAGGGAATTGACTTCCATTGCATCGCTGATACCCGAAAATTCATAACAGCCCCTAGCGTTCGCCGGCGTGCGATTGGCAATAACGGCCAACTGAATGCCGGGAAAACTGCTGACAACCTGATGGGCGATATGTCGAGCACTGTAGCCACCACCGACCAGTGCCAGGCGAATGGGGTTACCCTGGGCAGCGCGTTCTGCCAGCGCCGTATCAACGATGATCATGTCCGTCTCTCCATCTGCTGTGCTTAATCCCGCTCGAAGGCGGGCCAGTCCCTATCCTGTACCGACAGAAGCTGCGGCTCAGCCGGCCACTTAATCCCGAATGCCGGATCATTCCAGCGCACACCCCAGGCTGTGTCCGGCGCATAGGCCGCAGAGGTGTGATAGTAAACCTCGGTGGCCGCCTCCAGGGTCAGGTAACCCGTCGCACAGCCTTCAGGAACATACAGTGCCCGGCGATTCTCAGGACTCAACTCCAGGCCATACCACTCACAATAGGTGGGCGAGTCCGGCCGCAGATCGACCACCACATCGAAGGCAAGGCCCCGGGTGCAGCGGACCAGCTTCACCTCAGCATGCGGCGCACGCTGCAGATGCAGACCTCTCAGGGTTCCGCCAGCCTGGCTGAAGCCAACGTTAGTCTGGGCGATGACGGCCGACAGCCCGTGTTCGGCCAGGGCCTCGGCGCACCACAGGCGAGCAAAAAAACCCCGCTCGTCGCTGATGGGTTCCGGCTCAAGAACCCAGGCACCAGCCACACTGGTCTGGATAAACTTCACGCAGCCTCAAGCCTGCCAGCGCAGGGAGTTGTCCAACTGCCCGCTGGCCAGTAAACCCTTGAGCTGGGCAATTCGCTTGTACTGAGGCCCCTCGTAATCATCCTTGCTCAGACCGATACGCTGATAGGACTCGTAAATGCTGCGCACGCCATCCAGGGCACCCCAGGTCAGTTCATGCTCAGGAAAGGTCGCCGCATACTTGCCGAAGTCCACCCGATAATTACGCGCATCAGGCTCAGCCCCATCGGCAAAAGACAGGTCGCAGTTCGGGACCGTGTCACGCACAAATTCAGCCAGTTCCCGAATCCTGAAATTCTCTGAATTACGGCCCACATTGAAGGACTCGTTATGCACCCTCTCCCGGGGCGCGGCCAGCGCGGCGATAACCGCGCGACTGATATCTTCGATATGAACCAGGGGCCGCCAGGGCGTGCCGTCACTTTTAAGATACACCTTACCGGTGGTGTAAGCCCAGGCCGTCAGGTTATTCAGGACCACATCAAAGCGAATCCTCGGCGACATGCCATAGGCTGTCGCATTACGCATGAAGGTCGGCGAAAAGTCGTCACTGGCCAGCTTCCGGACATCGGTTTCCACCATGACCTTGCTCTTGGCATAGGCGGTGACAGGATTAAGCTCGGCCGTCTCCGTCATCATCTCGTCGCCTGCTGCCCCATAGTTGCTGCACGAAGACGCGAAGACGTAGCGGCGGATCCCCAGCTCCCGGGCCATCTCGGCCAGGCGCACCGAGGCACGGTGATTGATCTCGTAGGTCAGGTCCGGATTCAGATCGCCCAGTAAATCATTCGACAGGCCAGCCAGATGCACGATCCCCTCGATGCCCGCCAGATCGGCTTTTTCAACATCGCGCACATCCTTGATCAGCTCGGGAATACTCTGATGAAGTTCACCATAAGTGCTGTTACGAAAAAGATCGCTGTCCAGACCGACGACCTCATGGCCGGCTGCCTGCAACATGGGCAACATCACAGTGCCGATATAACCCTTATGACCGGTAAGCAATAGACGCATTAATTAGTCCTGTTCACATTGATCAAATTCGTCACGACTGGCCACCCAGCCGGCGAAACTCCAGAAATATATCCTGCAGCAGTGCCTGACGCGACCACATCATTCGCCGCAGCAGGTGTCCCTGCAGGCTAAGTTTCTCGACCTGCCCGAGGGGCGCATGCCGGACGGCCTGCATATGATCCAGATACTTCTTCCAGTTGGGCCAGCGGAATGAGTCTCCCTGTCCCGTCCAGAAGGTCTGTTGAATTTCATCGTCATCACGCTGCCAACTGCTGGACTGGGGATGCATGCGCCGGTAAAAAAGCTGCTCGGGCAGTTCGATGAATTTTCCGTACAGGGTCAGTTCCGCCATGAAATTGATGTCGGCGGCAGGAAAACTGCCGTTGCGCATCCGTCCGGTGCTTGCGACAACCGCAGTGCGCATCAAACCGTAAATGGCATTGGTCAGACCAACCCCGGCGAAAAACTCCTGATAGCGTTCCTTAGCCGTCGGCTGGCGCAAATCCAGATTGTCATCATAAGCCTCCAGGATCTTGCCTTCCTGATCCATGATGGCCGTCTTGCCATAGGCCAGGACGGCATCGCGGTTCTCCTCCAGCGCCTTCAGACACAGCGCATGCAAGGTTGGCATGCAGGAATCATCCGCATTCATCCAGCGAAAGTAGGGGCCCCGCGCCAGCTCGAATACACGATTGTAGTTGGCGGCTGCACCGATGTTGTCCGGATTACGACTAAAGCGCACCCGGGAATCGCTGGCGGCAAAATCATTACAGATTTCCGCAGTTCGATCCGTGGAGGCATTGTCGGAAATGATTAGCTCGAAATCATCGAAGGTCTGTTCCAGGACCGCTCGAATAGCCGCTTCCAGATAACCCTCGCCGTTATAAACCGGCATGCCGACGCTTATGACGGGAATCTGGCTCACGTCTAGTTCCACTGAGCGTGGGCCATCCCCACATCCTGTCGACTACCAACGGGACCGAACAAACCATCAAACTGATTATCAAGAGCCTGGCGGTAACCCTGGACGCCGGTTGCCAGATCGCCGCGCACAATGCCGCGGCGAGCCGATAGCTCGCGGAAGCATTTAAGGAGCGCCCCACTGTCGAGATTCTCGAACGCCAGCGTCATCTCACCCTGTCCCAAGTCTGTCATCACGTCATTCTGCTTTCGGTAATAGCAAATAGAAACCGTTGGCAAGCCAGCCCACAACGACAGCACCACACCGTGGAAGCGCGTGGCGATCGCCATATCCAGTTGCCGCAGAGTATCTACCAGTGATTTTACGCTCCTTGGGGCACGCACCATCTCGGCTCTATTCAGGCTTCGATCCAGCCGGGCTTCCAGGGCCAGCATGACGTCCTCGATGACCAGTTCATCCCGATGCTGGGTGGAAAACAGAATGATTTGATGTCCGTCAGCCATCAACTGGGCCGCGCTGGTTGCCAGCTGATCAACATAGCCCTGGTAGAGCCCCTCGTCATGCACAAACCAGTAGCGCTTGTCATAAACGGGCATGGGATTGATTCCGATCAGTGACATGGCGTCGGCTGTCAGCCCGCCTCTGCTACCCAGGGCGCCAGGCAAGCCGAAAGCCAGATCCGGATAGACCCAGCTTTTGCCGCGATACCCCGACTCTTCAAGCAATTGTTGCGAAGCCTTATCGCGAAATGACACATAGGCTGCCAAACCCAGCGCCCAGCAAATCATGCGCTTGCTCAGGGCCCGATCAAGAGGACCAGCGCCAATGCCGACGAATATCACGGGGACACCTGAAAGCCGGGCCAGCAGGGTCCACTTCAATAAAGTAAAAGGAAAACCCCAGGCGCCGCCAAAATTGTCAAGAAACTGATTGGAGCCGGCCACCACGAGCAGGTCCAGTTGACGAACGTGACCGAAGGCACGCAGCAGAAATCGCAATTCGCCCAGGCAACCAGTGACGGCGCCAAGCAGCTGGCGGACTAAAATGACGCCGGCACGCAACCAAGGAATTGATTTAAGGCAGGCCCGCAAGCCACGCTCGGTAGATTCGCCTGCCATACCCGCTGATGCCGGAGGCGGTTGCTCGGAGTGCCGCTGGTTACTCAGGCCACGGCGAATGGGATAAGCCGGAATCCCGAAGCGCTCGGCCGTGTCCCGAGGATTCATAGAAAATCCAGCTGGCCGGGCCGCCGGCAGGCGCTGACGAATCTGGCTGATCAACGCTTCAATGCTGGCCTCATCACCCAGGTTTTCGGTGCCGTAATGACCCAAGACTCCAATAACGACATTATCCGGCAACTGGAGTGAGGGGATGTCTGCTGCGGAAGGTTTCACGTTACGTCTTGTTGACCGCTTTTTAGTTAAATTGCCTGGCCTGAGGGCCAGCTTGCCGGTACTGGCGGGGCCTGAAGGAACTTCAAGATCCCATTCTAAGGGTTGCGGACGACCGCGCCATGAGGATGATCACATAATTAGCGAAATCAGGGGGCTGCGGGGCCCGGCCAGGACGCTGATTCCGGCCAGCGAAAGACAGCAGATGCCCTGGCGGCCTGCTGCACAGCTACTCAGGACACGGCTAACAGGCAGTTCTGCCCGGTAACCGGGGGCCAATCGGCCCGCCCAGAAAAACCCGCGCCTCAGAGACCCCATCCGCGAGTTTTACCGGCCTGGGGCCAGCAGCCAGGCGGCTGAAAAACAGTAACCCGCGCTGGGCAGAGCTTTGACGTGAGGGCAAAGCCCGGGGCGGGACTGGACCATGAATGCGGAAAATGGTGGGCCGTGCTGGATTCGAACCAGCGACCAAGTGGTTAAAAGCCACCTGCTCTACCAACTGAGCTAACGGCCCATGCTGCAATCATTGCTGGATTTCCTTCCGCCACATGGCGCGTTGCGCCCGGTCTCCGGCACCAGTTCTACCGGCAGAAACCGTGCAGGCGACGGCTGGAAGGGCCGCAATCATACCGGAAGGTCGCCCGGTGACCAATCATTGTGCGAAGTAGCGCGTAGGGTCAGCGACACCCGCGTCGGCGAACCCCTGCTGGCGCAGCCGGCAGGCATCGCAACGCCCACAGGCATGGCCCGCAAGGTTGGCTTGATAGCAAGACACGGTGCGGCTGAAATCCACCCCCAGTTCACTACCCCGCCGGACAATTTCGGCCTTGCTCAGCCGCAACAGAGGTGCACGAATTTCGATGGGCTGCCCCTCCACGCCCCGTTTGGTCGCTAGATTGGCCATGGCCTGGAAGGCTGCAAGATATTCAGGCCGGCAGTCAGGGTAGCCTGAGTAGTCGATGGCATTCACACCCACATAAATACGGTCGGCATCCAGCACTTCGGCCAGGGCCAGCGCCAGAGAAAGAAAAACCGTGTTGCGCGCCGGCACATAGGTAACGGGAATACCTTCACCGGGGCTCTCAGGCACAGCAATGCGACTGTCCGTGAGGGCGGAGCCGCCCAGGTCGCCCAGATCAAGATTCAGCGTCTGATGGCTGGCCGCACCCAAGTGCGCGGCCAGTTCGGCGGCGGCAGACAATTCTGCCTGATGCCGCTGGTGATAGTTGAAACTCAAGGCGTGAGTCTCGCAGCCTTCGTCCAAGGCGATAGCCAGGCAGGTAGCTGAATCCATGCCGCCTGATAGCATGACCACGGCTTTGCATTGAGCCTGCGCCATGGTCAGTGACCGGGGACGTCACCCCAGAGGTACTTGTGCAACTGCACCTGGCAACGTACCTCCAGACGATCTTCGAGGATCCACTCCGCCAGATCTCGTGGCTCCAGCTGACCCCAGGACGGTGAGAACGACACCGCAAAGCGACCGGTCAAATCATGCGCTTCAAGCTGCGCCCGCGCCCACTCGTAATCCGGCCGATCACAAATAACAAATTTTATCTGGTCGCCATCTTTCAGGCAGGCCAGGTTAGACCACAGGTTGCGATGGGATTCACCTGAGGCAGGAGTTTTCAGATCCATGACAATGGTGACGCGCTCATCGACTCGCGCCAGATCCACGGCACCGCTGGTCTCAAGAGATACATCAAGTTCCCGGTCGCACAACTGACTGAGCAACTGCAGACAGGCGGGCTGCGCCAGGGGCTCTCCCCCGGTCACGCAAACTCGCGGGACACCGAAGTTCTGTACTTCCTGCACAAGCTCATCGAGCTGCCGTGCTTTGCCGCCATTAAATGCATAAGCCGTATCGCAATAAACACAGCGCAGGGGGCAGCCCGTCAGGCGCACAAAAACCGTGGGCAGGCCTGCGGGACGGGACTCGCCCTGCAGGGAATAGAAAACCTCGGTGATTCGCAGACGTGTGTCGCGCGACCCGGCTGTTTGGCTCTCGTCACCTGACATTGGTACTGCCCCGAGCTAGATGCCTTCGCCGGACATCCGTTCCAGGCGCTGATTGGCAAGCCGTGCGGCCGTGGTTTCCGGGTAACGGCTGGCAACCGCGGACAAGGCATCACGGGCCCCCGACCACTGCTGCAATTCGTAATTGCAGAAGCCGATCTTCAGCAAGGCGTCGGGCAACTTGCGCGATTGGGGAAAGCGATCCAGGACCACCTGAAATTCCTTCAGGGCAGTTTTGTAATCTTGGGTCACGTAGTGAGTTTCTGCCAGCCAGTACTGCGCGTTGTCGGCATACTCGCTGCTCGGAAATGCCACCATGAACTGCTGCAGAGCGCGGGCCGCTTCATCATAGCGACCCTGCTTGAGCAACTCGAATGAGGCC
>Ga0316191_10003640_pt1 | contig 11436 bp, 8 predicted proteins | sample Eddworburr2cm_MG_FD_204928 | JGI IMG/M metagenome (GOLD analysis project Ga0316191, IMG submission 204928) | Coastal sediment microbial communities from Maine, United States - Eddy worm burrow 2 cm | ecosystem: Environmental > Aquatic > Marine > Coastal > Sediment | place: USA: Maine | collected... | reverse complement strand
CGAGTGGCTAAATGAAGCGCTGGGCGCTGTATTTGAAACCATCAGTGCCGACGAAATCGTTTGCCTCCAGAATGGCTTATTGCAGGCCATTTTTATAAGTGATTCGGGCGACGGTATCTTCAACGGCGTGCCCGGCTACAACTTCGAGATTCGTATGACAGATAACCGGCCGGCTCCAAGCGTGATCGAACTGAACGCATCGATCACCCATCGACCCACCCGGCGTAACGAAGGCGTAGTGAACTTTGACCCACCACGGCCGGTAACGATTCCGGCAGAGATAAACGTCGTAACGGGCGGGTCGGGCAACGGCAAGGTCAACCTGATCCTGGACGGAGTCATCTGCAAGTACCGCGGGGTTGGGGCAAGCTATGAATTTGATCGTTGCAATTCCGACAATGTGGCCGGCGACAGCGTTCCTGTCAGCGAGGCGCGGCTAAAAATCAAACAGGCAGATAGGAGTTTCGGTGGCACCTCGGTGTCGGTGCCCATTAGCAGCGAGCCCGCGCCCGGTGCCAGAGACACCTACTTCATCGCGGTTATCGATGCACTCGGCAATACCGTGTATGAATACAGCGATCCGGTTGACTTCGGTGACATCGACATCACCGTGCTGCCGTGAACGGAGGCGAATGTTGGGGTCAGAGCCGTATGGCTCTGACCCCATTTAGCAACATGCCCGCCCAAAAGGTGTCTGCCACCATTTTATGAACGCCCCTAAATCAACTCCACGTCCGAGATAATTTCCACCACGGCGGCCCGGCATAAGCCAGCGCCTCTTGCAGGGCGCTTTCCAGTTGCTTCCCGTCCGTTACCCGGCGGATAGGAAGTTTAAGGTGCCCCTCATCTTCGCAGCAATGCGTGGAATGGGCCTTATGTCAGTGAAAAGGTGCCGGGTTAGTTTTCGGAAGGAGATAATAAACCCGGCACCTTTTCGCGCCTTTTCGCGACACCGCTGGCAGGCGAACAGGCACCGCTGGCGACGTGTGTTCGCGTTCTGAGTCTAATGGTGCCGTCTGGCCCAGATCAGCTTCCACTTGAGTTTGGCCAGGGCCAGCTCTCCGTAGATCTCATGCACCGTGGCGGTCGGATGGACGATATCGAAGTAGAAGAACCGGTCCGGATCGTCCGCAACGGTACCACCGCAGAAACAGGTGGGCGGGAAAGGTCCGGCGTTCAGTGCCGGCGTAGCGACCTCGTCGATACCGAACAGAGCGGGGCGCCTGCTCACGATGCGACCGGCCCGGGCGAGATTGGCGTAAGTTATGGTCACGGGTTCGTCGTAGTCTCGCTTAAAACGACGCTCGAGACGGAACAGCGCCCTGTGCAGCGTGCGGTTGAAGATTCGGGCGTTTGTCAGGATCTCCGCGATAGCGGCGTCCGTCGGTGTCTCCGGGAAAAACAGGGCCGCGTCCAGCGGCGGATTCAGACCGGGTACCGTGTCAACTACAACTGAGCCGAGCACCAGGAAATGGCGTGCTCCGGCTTCGGCCAGAGTAGTCACGTGATCGAGAACGTTTTCCACCAGGTCGTCGGGGCTCGTCGGGGCGCCAGGCGGAATCAGGTCATTGTTGCCGGCCTGAACAACGAATAGCTGATCGTCCGAAGGCGTTCCAGGTGGCAGTGGAGGCAGGAAGGGCAGAAAGGCCGGCGGCACGCCGGTCAGGTAGTAGTCGATCTGCGCACCGACGTTCGGGACGGCGACAGCGAACGCCGGACCGGGACCATATTCCGCCCCACCCCAGGCGAAGTTCCGGCCGCCCATAAAGCTGGATAGAGACGCAGGCATTATTCCGAGCCCGTCGGCGAGGATCTCGTGCCACACCGGGCCATTGGTAAAACGCCCGTTAAACCATTGCGGGCTGGCGGGTAGCTGCGGGCTCGTCGGCGTCGGGGCCAACCCTGTGAGCATGAATACGTTGCCAGTGTCCGACAGGCTGTCGCCGAACACCACGATCTCGCTGATCTCGACCCCCTCCCCGGCGTTGGCCATGCCGCTGGCGCCGACCAGCAGCATCACAAGGAGCAGCGCCAGACGCTGCCCCGAGACGCTCCTGACAAAATTACTGTACAAGTTCATTAGCGTCGTCTGGTTCATTAGTTTTGCCCTCATAAGTCAGTCCGATGATCGGAGGTAAGAGGTTGCGGTGACGCGGTTGTTCGGCGCCGCCCGCCCCGACGCTCTTGAGTCTGTACCGCTACCTTTGAAACTGCTTGAAGGTAGTGCGAAGATTCGACGAAGCTTGCTTGGAGCGGCACGTTGATGGACGAGCGCTCAATGAGACGGGTGGTTTGCGTCGGTGACCTGGTGGTCGATGCCGGCGCGCGCACGGTCGAACGTGATGGTCATCCCATTCATGTCACCAAACTTTCATTCGATTTGCTGCTCGCACTGATCGAAGCCGCTCCCGAGGCGTTGTCCACCGAGGCGCTGATGGATCGCGTATGGGAAAACCGCGTGGTGAGCCCCGCGACTGTCGCAAAGCGGGTCGAAATGCTGCGCCAGGCTCTCAGCGACGACGCCGCTGGCGCCCGCTACGTCGTGCTGGTACGCGGCTATGGCTATCGCCTGGCGACCCCTGAGCCGATGGAACGCACCGCCGAGTCAAAAGCGGCCGCCTTGCCCGTGCGGGAGACTCATTCAACCCGCCGATTTCGGTCGCTCGGTACCCTGATACTGGCGATGGCAACGCTGGCCGCGCTGTTCCTGCTGTTCCTTCCGAGAGATGACGACCCGCCGCCATCGGAACGCTCCATTGCCGTGCTGCCTTTCGAGTCTCTGAGCGATGCGCCCGAAGATCGATGGTTCGCGGAAGGTTTGGCGGAGGAAATCGGTCACAGCCTCGCGCGGACCGGGGACCTGCTCGTCGCCGGCCAAACAAGCACGCTGGCGTACGGCAGTACTGTGTCTGAAGCACGCGCCGTCGGAACGGCACTGGGGGTCGCCCACTTGCTGACCGGCACCGTGCGCCGCGACGGCGAACGCGTACGCGTAGTAACCCGACTCACCGCCACGGCAGACGGTTTCCAACTGTGGAGCGAGGCTTTCGACGAGACCATGGAAGACGCTCTTGCGGTGCAGCGTAAAATCGCTGAGCGTGTCGCTGGACAGCTGCGGGGCCGCGATGCGAAACGCGACTTCCCGGACCCGGCTGCCTCCTCGTCCAGTCCGCAAGCCTATGCCCTGTACCTCCAAGCCGTAAGCCTCAGCCCCTATCCGTCAGGCCCGAAAATGGGCGTCGCCCAGGCGCTGATCGAACGGGTCGTCGAGCTCGATCCGGGCTTCGCTCTTGGGTGGACTCGGCTGGCTGCGATTCACGGCCGCCGCCTCTACTTCGATCCGGCTTATCCGCTTGCGCCGGACGAGTCCATCCGGATTATCCGCGAGGCCGTCGACCGGGCACTCGCGATCGATCCCACCATCGGCGAGAGCTACGCCAATCTAGCCGGACTCGCCTGGGCTTTCGACCAGGACCTCGCACGGACGGCAGGCCTCCTCGAACAAGCGGTGCGCCTAGACCCTTGGAACCTGCAGGTGTTGGGGCTGGCGCGAGACTTCATGCGCGCCATCGGCGACCTCGAGGGCTCCCGCGACCTCGGCGCCTACATCCTGCGACGTGACCCGCTTTGCGTCTCATGCCGAACCCAGTACGCTGGCACGCTTGAGTGCCTCGGCGATTTCGAGGAGGCGGAGCGGCAGGCACAGGTGGTAGAAGATATGGCTCCGGGGTACCCGGTGGCGGGCGCGTTAGGGAATATAAGCCTGGCCCGGGGCGATCTCGCGGAGGCGGAGTCACGCTACGCTCGCGCCGAGGACCCGCTGCAGCGCCTCGCAGGGCGAGCTCTGCTCCAGCACGCTCGCGGTGATACGGCGGCTGCCCGACGTTCGTTGGCACAGCTGATGGAAGGCCCGGATAGCTACTGGTCTGTGCAGTCCTCTACAGCCGCCGCCCTGGGCAAGAAAGCGCTCGCGCTGGAAGCGTTGCGACGCGGCATGCAGAGTAAGCCCCTGTTCGTGCAGGGGACGATCTGCGCGCCGTATTTCGATCCTCTCCGCGACGATCCGCAGTGGCAGGAGCTGATGCTCGCCCTGGGACGCAATGCGGACGGCAGTCAGGCCGTTTCCTTCGAGATGCCCCCGCTGCCCGGTTACAGTATTTCAGGGTCAGAGTAGGACAGCACTCGGTGCGAGTAGTCGCAGCTACCTGTGAAGGGAAAAGGTGCCGGGTTTATTTTCTGCCGGTACCTTTTCCTTTTTGGCGAAAATAAACCGGGTACCTTTTCACCTTTTCACCACACAGGGTACCTTTTCACCACACGAGTCGTACCGCGAGGTTCATTCTGATGTACGTGCAACTGGCAGTGCTCGCGGTATTCGTATTCGTCTATAGCGCGATAGCCGGCGGACTCGAGAAAACACCGGTAAACGGTGCCATGGTTTTTACCGCATTCGGCCTGTTATTTGGACCCCTGGGTTTCGGGATTCTGAGCCTCGACATCGAGGCTGAGGGGATCAGAAAGCTGGCCGAGCTAACTCTGGCGCTGGTGCTGTTTACCGACGCGAGCAACGCCAATCTCGCCATTCTCAAGAAGAACATCGGATTGCCGCGCCGGTTGCTATTGGTCGGACTCCCGCTGACGATTCTCCTCGGCTACGTTTTCGGAATAGTCATATTTGACGAACTTGGACTTCTTGAGATTGCGCTGATCGCTACGATGCTGGCACCGACTGATGCCGCGCTGGGAAAGGCGGTCGTCACCGACGAATCGGTGCCTAGCAATATCCGCGAGAGCCTCAACGTCGAAAGCGGCTTGAACGACGGCATCTGCGTGCCGATTTTATTCGTATTCCTGGCGCTGGCTGTCGGGACGAGTACGGATGAGGGCACCGCCTCGCTCGCAATCAGACTGGTAGCAGAAGACATCGGCATTGGCGTCGTCGTTGGCGTCACGTTGACCTATTTCGGCGTCGCGTTGGTGCGCCTTAGTGCGGCCCGGGGCTGGGTCACGAAGTCCTGGCGCCAACTTCCCGTCGTGGCACTGGCGTTCGGTTGTTTCGCATTAGCCCAGGCACTCGGTGGAAGTGGCTTCATTGCAGCGTTCTGCGGCGGGCTGTTTTTCGGCTGGCTGGCCGGTGACAAAAAGCAGCCATTCCTGTTGGCGGCGGAGGGAACCGGCGACACTTTCGCGTTACTGACATGGGTGGTGTTCGGCTGCATGGTGGTCGGCCCCGCCTTCAATGCTCTCAGCTGGCAGGTCGTGCTCTACGCCTTGTTGAGTCTGACGGTGATAAGAATGCTTCCTGTCTTTATCGTGCTGTGGGGAACGAATCTCAGAATCAGCGAGAAGCTTTTTATCGGTTGGTTCGGTCCGCGTGGGCTTGCCAGTATCGTTTTTGGGGTGATCGTATTGGGAGAGAATCTTCCCGGTAGCGAGACGATCAAGATGGCAGCCGTCTCGACAATTGCGCTCAGCGTTGTGCTTCACGGGCTGACCGCAAAACCATTCATCGCGGCACTCGCCGCAAGAGAAAACCGAGCGAGTCGGTCGGATGAAGGGGGATAGATCAGGATGAAGTGATGTAGCGGAAGACCGCGGCGATTAGTAACAAGACAAACGATATGGAATTGTCCGGCAAAGCGAGGGAATCGATCAGGACGGCGTTGCCGTTGCCGGACGAGCCAGGCACGCCAAAGGTCCGCTCTCCGCTCATGGAGCCGGTAGAGCCCCAGGAACCAATGCTGCCCACGGCTCCAGGTTCCCCTTTCATACGACCGAGCGGCCTGCGCAATTCCGGCCGTCAAACTCAACGGTCGTCGAATTCCCGATCCCAGTATTTGGTCCGATTCTGCATTTCTTCCCGGGTCTCCTCGGGGAGAAGATCCAAGGGGTCCTCGCTCGGGCGCACTTCCCAGCCGCCTCCAAGGGCCCGGTAGACCTCCACGAGATTTGCCGCCACCGAGCCCTGTGCTGTTGCCAGCTGATCCTGCTGCGAATTCAGCGATACCAGCGTGTTGATGACGGTGTTGTAGGTAACCAGCCCATCTTCGTATTGCAGTGCCGCGATATCTGCCGCGCGCTGTGCTGCGTCTGCGGCGGACCGGAGATCAGCGAGTTGCTCCTGGGACCGGAGAAAAGCGACGATTGCGTTCTCGACCTCCGCCTGGACCTGGAGAATCGTCTGACGATAGTCCTCGAGGAGTTGCTGGAAAGTCGCGTCCTGGAGGCGGATATTGCTGCGCAGCCGGCCGTAGTTGAAGATGTTCCACTGGAATCCACCCGCGAGGTTGTAGCGGAAGGTATCGTTGGTAAAAAGATCGCCCGCGTCCCGCTCACCTGCGGTTGTTACGCTGGTGCCGATCGAGCCGTCGATCGAAAACCGTGGATAAAGATCGGTGATCGCCACTCCGATCTGGGCGCTCTGGGCGGCCAGACGGCGTTCGGCAACGCGGATATCGGGCCGCCGCCGGATCAGGTCCTGGGGCATGCCAACAGCGATCCCCGGATCGACGTCAGGCACCGGCCGCGGCTCGCCCAAAAGATCGCCAAGGTCCTGGGGCGGCCGGCCGAGCAGCACGGCCAGTCCGTTTTTCAACTGCTGCAACGAGATCTCCAGGGAGTACAGCGTTGCCCGGGTGTTGTAGAGCAGTGTCTGTGCTTGCTCGACATCGAGTGCGCTGGTGGCACCGGCAGCCAATTTGGCTCGGGTAATCCGTGTGCTTTCCTCCTGGAGCTTTACGTTGTAACGGCCGACTTCGAGCCGCCGCTGAGTCGTACGGATCGACAGATAGGTCTGCGCGACCTGGGAGATCAGCGAAACCATGACGCCGTCGTAGCTGGCCAGGCTCGCATCCACCAGGGCCGATGCGGTCTCGATCTGGCGCCGAAAACGGCCCCAGACGTCCGCTTCCCAACTGATGTTAAATCCGAAATCGTAGACATCGTCGGTCTTGCGGTTGGCGCGCTCGATGCCCGCCGAACCACTCAGGTCCTGTTGCTGCGGATACTGGTTACCGACCGCGATGGCGAGCTGCTGCTGAGCCTGGAGCACGCGCAGTCCCGCGGAGCGCAAAGTCAGATTATCGGCGACGGAGGTCTGCACCAGCCGGTCGAGCACCGGGTCACGGAGCGTTGTGGTCCACCATTCGGGCGCCAGCGGTGAAGTCGATTCGAGACGCGGATCCTCATAGGCGAGCCAATCGGTTTCCAGCGGTGCCCCGGGCGTGTCATAGTCCGGCCCCAAAATCACGCAGCCGGGACCGATCATGGCTGCCGCCGCAAGAATGGCCAGATGACGCAGCATTCGGAGCATCAGGTCGTGCCTATTGCAGCGCTGCCGGCGCCGCCTCCGGTTTGCGTTCTTTCCAATCATCCCCGGACGTGCCAGTCATCACCAGCACCGAGCAGGTGGTGCCGACCCGGAGCATGACGTCATCCGGCACCGTGGTCAGATGGATACGTACCGGGACGCGCTGGGCTAGCCGAATCCATTCGAAGGTCGGGCTGACGTTGGGCAACAGATCGAAGCCGGTGCTGCCGTCCTGTTGAGCGATACCCCAGCCCAGGCTGTCTACATAGCCTTCCAGCGGCGCACCAGGAAAAGTCATCAGCGTGATGATCGCCTTGTCCCCAGGCTTTATCCCCGCGATACGATTCTCCTTGAAAAAGCCTTCGACTCGGAGGCTCGAGGTGTCCACAAGTGCCAAAACGGGCTGGTTGGCCACCGCCTGAGTGCCCAGCCGCAGCGTGAGATTGGTCACGTATCCGTCGGCGGGCGCCCGCACTTCAGTGAATTCCAGATTGAGCTCCGCCTGGCGCAGCGCCGCCACCGCGGCCCTGACCTGGGGATTGCTTTCGCCGACCGCACCGAGTTTGGCCTCGGCCTCCGCCAATCCCGCCCGGGCCTCCGCCAGGTTCGCACGCGCCTGCAGAACCTGCGCCTCGGCGCTGCGTTTGTCCTGCAACGACACCTCGTAATTGGCCTTGGCCGCTTCCAAAGCGCGTTCTGAGGTGGCCCGCTGCGGCAGCAGTTCCTTCTGGCGCTCATATTCGGCCTTGTTCCGGGCAATCGTGGAGTCATAGGCCGAAATCGCGCTCTCGGCCCGCTCGATATTGCCTCTCGCCACATCGACCGCGGCCCGCGCGGCCTCGACCTGCTTCTCCAGAGCCCGGACCGAGTCTCCGGTCTCGTCGAGCTGCGCTCGGGCCCTATCCACATCCGACTGAAACGTTCGGGGATCGATCTGGAACAGCAGCTCGCCGGCATTGACGAACTGGTTATCGCGGATCGGCAGCTCGACGATCGGGCCGGTCACCCGCGGCGTGACCTGGATGACGTCGGCGCGAACCTGGCCATCCCGGGTCCAGGGGTTGACGACATAGTCCCGATATTTGAGTAGCACGACGAGAACGGCGATCAGGACCACGACCCCGGTTAGCAGATATTTCCGGTCTAACTTCACGCTAGATTCCTATGAAAAATATTCCGACCAATACTGTGTAAATGACGATCATGGCCAGAAACATGAGTGGTGGATTGGCAACATAGCGCGATATCCGGTAGCGATTGAGCAGATGCACCGTCACGAGCGCAGCTATCAGTCCCAGTAGTCCGGCTATCAGCATGGGCGGGAAATAGACCCCGCCGATCGCGAATTCCTGCGGCAACGGAAACATCAGGCTCCGGGCTCCCGACTGTGCGGCTTGCCATGATAACCGACCGACCGTTTCGCCGAACGGCCGGGTGCGGGTATAAAAACTGAAAGCTCCATCGAATGTCCCTGCAATGATTGAACGGCATGTCAGAATCGGGACTCGCTCAGACTGCTCCAGGAGATCCCGCCGACGGATGACGCAACGTTGATCAGGGCTTCGGAAACGCCCCGGTAGGCACCGAGCAGGCGGTATGCATTGTCGCTCTCATCGTGCGAGATGCGGCCTTCCGGAGCGGCATTGAGCGTGCCTTCTATCCGAGCCTCGAGCGCCTCCACCATCGCGTCAAGCTGTGAACGCAGGGCCGCCGAATCCACGCCTGCCGGTTCCTCAGCAAGACGACTCAGGACCTGCTGGATTCCGCGACGCCATGTCTGCAGATCGTCGCGGAGACCGCCCACTATCAATTCGGACTGCGGCCCTCTTTGCACCTCGGCCAACTCGCGCATCCGGTCGGCGAGGGCCTGCAGATCGTTGACCAGGGCCGGGATACGCTCGCTGCCTCCCGCTAATTTCGCAGCGTCGGGGACTGCTGCCATCCATCGCCCGATCTTTGCAGGCAGCGCCGTCACCTCATGGATATAGTATTCCCGCCGCATCAACTCGAGCTGCTCGGTCAATTGCGATCGGGGCGGCGCAAGCAGTTTCTCACAACTCGTCAGAAAACGATGCAGCTGCTTGAAAATCACCCGCTGCGGCACGAACGAAATGGGGAACCAGCTCGAGACCCAGATGATGCCCAGCGCCAGCAGCCACATGAGGTTAAAGTTCAGAACGTACACAAAGTCATAGGTCTGCTGATTACTGACCAAAATGACCATCACGAACTGTGCCAAAACCAGACTCCGGGCCATTCCTTGCTCCGGTCGTGAGAACACGAAGCAGATAAGGAAAACCGCGGCGAAGATCCCCAGCCCCAGGCCAGCAAAATTATGCAGCGGCGGCATCAGGAAAACGTAAAACGCACCGGCGAAAGCACCGCCTCCGACTATCGACGGGACGAGCTTCGCAACCGGAACCCAGGGCATCAGGGCAATGTTAATCGACACCGCCGCGACGACCGGAATGACCCCGGCTGGCATCGGAAAGTCAGGCACGTAAATGCACAGCAGAAAAATTGCCCACAGGGCCGCGAACGTCGCCACGGCGCTTGCCAACCGATCCCGATCAATGGTCCACGGACGAGTCGAGGCGCGGGCGGCCAGCTCATTCGACGCCGACGCGGCGAAGCCACCGAGATTTGCCAGCGTGTCAAACAGCGTGCGAGTCAGCTGCTCGATTTTTTGCAGCCGATCTCTCGCGAGCACCAGGGCAGCGCGGTCAAAGCGCGCCAGCGAATCCAGCGCGCTCTCGTCGATTGCGAACACGATATCTCTGGGCTGCGCCTGCGGAGGCTTGCCGGCAAGCATAGCCGCCATGGACGCGAGTCTCTCGTCGAGTTCTGCACCAAGCGCGGGCAGCCCGGGTATCAGTCTCCGAAGATCGAGTTCCTGCAATTCAGGAAATCCATGGCGCCAATGCTCGATGGCCTCGTTCAGCGCGGCGAAATCGGCCGCGCAGCGTCGCCAGAGGTGGCGCGTCTCCCACACCTCGAAGCTGTCAACCTCAGCGCCATCGACGAGGGTGGACAGGCCTGCTATCGCTCCGCTCGCCTGGGACCGATACTTCGAATCTGCACCATCGTCCGGCTTACCGGCGAGCACGCCGAAATGGCGGGCCAGCAGCCGACGCTGCAGGTCGGCGACTTCGCTTACCGCTTTTGTCATGGTCGGGGCCGCGCGTTGCGGCCATAACAGCGAGGCAACTATCGTGAAGGCGACCACGCCAAGCGTCGTTTGCTGCAACCGTAACACCACTGTCTCAAAGGCGTTGGCGCTCGAGGCTCCGCTGGCCAGGGCCAGCAGCGGCATGACATATCCGGCGATGGACCAGAAGTACCAGCGGGAGGAGTGACCCATCATATAGGTGCAGAAAGCCACGAAGGTCGCGGTGACCAGCAGGTAGAGCCAGCGGTCCTGCGGAAACAGCGCGAGCAACAGCAGCGTCATGGCGCCGGCCAGAAACGTTCCGTTTATGCGCAGCAGCCCCTTGCGGAAAGAACCGCCTACCGTACCCATGCTGCACAAGGCAACCGCGAGCCCTGCCCAGTGAGGTCGTTCCCAGCCCATCGCCATTCCAACGTAATAGGCGAGGACCATCGCCAGCGCCACACGCACGGATTGCCTGAAACGCTCGGATCCGAGGAGCGCCTGCAATCCCTGCCAGGCGTCCGGAGGTGCAGCACTCGCTCGTTGGACCTGGCTGTCGGTGTGTGATGTCATTTAGGACCCTAAGTCGAGGTGGGTTCTGCCGGATTCTTTTGCGGAAAAGGTGCCGGGTTCGGGGAAAACGGAAAAGGTGCCGGGTTTATTTTCTGCCGGTACCTTTTCCTTTTTGGAGCTATTCTGCTGAAAACTCCAGCGTGGCTGCAAAGAATTGGAGTCCGCGGGTTGCAAATCGCTCGGCAACCATGTTGCCGTGATCGCCGCCCGCATAGACCTCTAATACAAAAGGTATTCCCCGCCCAGCGAGAGCTCTGGCAAATTCGGAATTTCCGGAAACAAGAGATTCCATTTCGTGCTCCCCATAGTCGATCAATATTCCCCGAAGCGATCTTAAATCAGCCTCGTGTTGATCGATGAGATGAAAACTCGCGAGAGCTAATCGACGCTTGATGGCACTTTC
>Ga0316191_10003639_pt1 | contig 11436 bp, 10 predicted proteins | sample Eddworburr2cm_MG_FD_204928 | JGI IMG/M metagenome (GOLD analysis project Ga0316191, IMG submission 204928) | Coastal sediment microbial communities from Maine, United States - Eddy worm burrow 2 cm | ecosystem: Environmental > Aquatic > Marine > Coastal > Sediment | place: USA: Maine... | reverse complement strand
ACGGGCAGCTCGAGGATCCCACGGATGAAGTTGGACTTCAGCCGCTGCTCCGGGCCGATAACTTCGATCCGATCGAAGCGTTTCATGATCTCCTCCCAGAGCGTGCGCAGCTGCATCTCCGCCAGCCGATTACCCATGCAGCGATGAATACCGAAGCCGAAGGAGACGTGCTTTCGGGCATCCGGCCTGTCGATGATGAGCTTGTCCGCATCCGGGTGCATGCCCTCGTCCCGGTTGCCCGAGATGTACCACAGCACCACTTTGTCTCCAGACTTCATCTGCTTACCGCCGATCTCGTAATCACCGACCAGCGTCCGGCGCATGTGCAGCACGGGCGTCTGCCAGCGCACGATCTCGGACACCATGTTCGGGATCAGCGAGTGATCCGCGCGCAGCTTCGCGTATTCGTCCGGAAACTGGTTCAGCGCCAGCACGCCGCCGGAAATTGAGTTACGGGTGGTGTCGTTGCCACCAACGATCAGCAGCATGATGTTGCCGAGGAACTCGAGCGGCCGGCTGATCATGTCTTTCGTGCTGTCTCCGTGCGCCAGCATGGTGATCAGATCGTTCCTGTCGCCAGGATCCGAACTCGCCCGCTCCTGCCAGAGCCCCATGAAGGTGTTGGCCATGTCAGTCAGCCCGGCCTGCACGGCTTCGACGTCGGGCCCTTCGTCCATGCCGGTGGTCTCCGGCGAGCCGATGGAGAGATCAGACCAGTAGGTGAGCTTGCGCCGATCCTCAAAGGGAAAGTCGAATATGGTCGCAAGCATTCGCGTCGTGAGCTCGATCGACACCCGATCCACCCAGTCGAACTCCACGCCGTCCTCCGGCAGGCCATCCAGAATGTCCGTCACGTGGCCGCGGATCACCGGCTCCAGCCGCATCAGATTGCGCGGCGCAACCACCGGCGCCACCGTCTTCCGCTGCACATCGTGCTTGGGCGGGTCCATGGCGATGAAGTTCTCGATGTACTGGCCGTCCGGGCTGTCGCCGATGGCGATGGTCGGAAAGGAGGAGAACACCTCCGGATGGCTTTCCACCTCCATGATGTGCCGATGAGTGGTGATGGACCAGTAAGGACCGAACGGACTCTCCGCAGTGAAGTGGACGGGATCTTCCGCACGCAGGCGCTCGAAGTACGGGCGCCAGGCGTCCTGCTGGTAGAGGCGCGAATCGCTGACGTCCAGCTCGTCGATGGGGGTCTCCCAGGGGTCCGGGAAATCACCGCTCTGCAGCTGGGCACGAACCGATGGCGGTGCCGGCACCTTCACTTCAGGTCTCTGCTCTTCACTCATATCTCAACCTCGCTCGAGTATCAGTCTGGCGACTTCCGCGCCGTGGGTGTTCTGCAGGAAATGTCCGGCATCGGCGATCGGATCGAATGAAGCACTCATCCGCTCCGCCCAGGTCCGTCCCCAGCCTTCCGTGAACACGTCATCCGTGCAGCCCCAGATGAAATTGACCGGCTTGTCCCAGTTCAGGAGCAATCGGTAGTGGAGCGTCTGGGCGGCGCCGTTGCCATTGTCATAGCTGTCGAGCGGTATGGACAGCGGAAAGCGACGGAAGCCGTTATAACCCTCGTCGTTCAGTCCGGCGATCGGCGCATGGAAACCCCGATACATGGTCGCCGCCGGGCCTTCCAGCTCCGGCTCGCTGCCGGTGCCGATGGCCGCGAAGGCTTTCTCCGGCTCCAGCAGACCAGCCGTCATGCACATCATCGCGCCGAAGTCGGGCTTCTCCACGCAGAACCGCCCGCCCTCATGCCAGTTGCGGTTCCAGTTGGTGATCGCCTTTGAGTATTCGTACTCCGGATGGTGCAGCCAGGTGTTCATGATCACCAGCCTGGAAAACTGCTCCGGCATGGTGGCAGCCTGAGCGAGCCCGATCGGCCCACCCCAATCCTGGCAGACCAGGGTGATGTCGTGCAGATCCAGGGCAGTGATCAGCGTGGTCATGATCTCCGTATGCCGGGCGATCGTATACCAGTGGATGTCCGTCGGCTTGTCGGAGCGGCCAAAGCCCACGTGGTCTGGCGCGATGCAGCGATATCCGGCCTCAACGAGAGGCGGAATCATGTCGCGATACAGATACGACCAGGTGGGCATGCCGTGCAGCAGCAGCATCACCGGGCCGTCTTTCGGACCTTCGTCCACATAGTGCATCCGCAGGTCCTGCCAGCTGTGGTAGTTGGGCTGGTAGGTGAAGTCGTCGAGCGCATCGAAGTGCTCGTCCGCCGATCTGACGAAGTCGGTCATTGTGTTTCCCCTGATTGCTGCCGCCAGCCCGCGTCGCGGGCAATCTCTCACTTAACTCCAGTCCCCACACTGCCAGACACGCCCGTGGCGTCAACACAGAGTTTCGCGGTGGGTTGCTCCGACAGGTTTAATACATATATTATGCATACATGCATAACATGGGATTCACTCAAGGCCCGGCGGAACGAGCGTAAACACAAGATCAGATTTGCCGACCTCGACCCGGTTTTCAGCGATCCTTACGCGATCACAATCGAGGATCCCGATACAACGGGAGAAGATCGCTGGAGAGAGAAGCGTCAGTATGAAGAAGGAATATGATTTTGCTCCCGGTGATCGAGGGGCCGTAAGGAAAGCCAAAGGAAAAACCCGAATCACGATCTATCTGGACGATGACATTCTCGACGCTTTCAGGACTCAGGCTACGAAAGAACAAAGGGGCTATCAGACGCTGATAAACGAAGCGCTGAGGGCAACCATACGTTCAGAGAAACCAATGGATGCACAGATGATTCGAAGGATCATTCGCGAAGAACTCGCCAACACCAGCAGCTGATAAGCCGATCCAACCTGCCCTTCCGCCATGCTTGCCCGGACGACGCCAGACATCGTGACCGGGAACTGGCCAGCCACCGAAGTGGGTCTCTCTATAACGCGGTGGTGGTTGGTTGCCGGCGACCATCCAGGCCCGTCAGAGGAAGCCATGGCCCATCTGAACGGGCAGCTCGAGATGCTGGGCCTGACGCTTTAGGCCAGCCAGGCTCGAGCGCTAACTCAGGAATGTCGCGAATACATCCAGCGGCTCACGATCGGATCGCAGCGAGTTGACCGGCGCGGCGTCATCCGTGTAGCCGATCGCCATGCCGCAGAAGATGGTGAGCTCCTCCGGCACGCCCAGGTAATTCCCCACCAGCGCTGGCCGGGTGGCCCAGGCTTCCTGCGCACAGGTGCCAAGCCCTGCCTCCGTGGCGAGCAGCATGAACGTCTGCAGGAACATGCCCAGATCCGACCACTGCGGCGGACCCATCTGTTTGTCCACATAGCAGAAGAAGCCCGCGGGCGCGCCGAAGAATTGGTAGTTCTCGAAAAGACGCTGAATGCGCGCGGCCTTGTCTTCTCTCGGAATGCCCAGCAAGGCATACATGTCTTCACCGACCTTGAACCGGGAATCGCGATAAGGAGAGGTGAGATCAGGCGGATAGATCGCATAGGCGGGCGTTTCCTGAGAGCGGTCTTCCGCCACCACGCCCTTGAACTCGTCCATCCTGGCGCCGTTCAGAACGTAGATCCGCCAAGGTTGCACGTTGCCGCCGGACGGTGCCCGCGCAGCCTTGCTGAGAAGATCCTTCAACAGATCATCCGAAACGGGTTTATCCAGAAACGCACGAACAGACTTGCGCGCATCTACTGCTTCGCTCACATTCAATGAAATCACTCCGAGGTAATGCCCGAGCTAACCTACTCTGAAGCCAGGGCACGAATCAATCTGACCAACGCTTCCAGCAAGACGGGGAAACAATATGGCACTTGAACCCGGACCGATGCAGGTCCTCAGAAACTACTTTTCCACCAAGGAAGAAGTGCTCGACGAGATTAAAACCCTCGACCTCTGGCCCACCACCTACGTTTCCGAACGCATGGAAGAACTGCCACTGCACTGGCACGACGTGGACAACCACGGCTACATCCTGGAAGGAAAGAGCTACCTGCTCGATGAGAACGGCGAACAGGTACCTATCGGACCAGGGGACAAGCTCGTCATACCCGCCGGGGCGCTGCACGCAGAAGGCCAGGTGACCGAGAAGATGGTCTACATCGTCGGCATCAACAAGGCGGCCAATCTCTTCGAGGCGCTGACGATGCACGACCCGGAAAGCAGGCCTGCCGGCCTGGAGACGGGGTAATGCCGCGCCATTTCTGATACAAAAGACGGTTCAGGGTATTCATGACACTAAGGGGACCACCATGATCGATTTCACGATTCCGGAAGAAGCTAAAGCCATCCGCAACAAGGTGCGGAAGTTCGTCCAGGAGGAGTGCCAGCCGGCCGAGAAAACCTGCACGGCGGACAACTTCGAGGAAACCCTCGCCGGTCTGCGGGAGAAGGCCCGTGCACAGGGTCTCTGGTGTCCATTCGTGCCCAAGGAGCATGGCGGTATGGGGCTCCGGCCGCTGGCAAACGCACTGGTGCAGATGGAGCTGGGCGAGAGCTTCCTTGGGGCTCTGTCCATGAACACTCAAGGCCCGGATGACGCCACCATGCTCACGCTGCTGGAGCATGGCACCGATCATCAGAAGGAGCTGTATCTCAAGCCGCTTCTGAACGGCGAGAAGCGTATCTGCTACTCCATGACGGAGAAGGCCGCCGGTGCTGACGCCACCGGGATGCAGACTACAGCCGTTCTCGAAGGAGACGAGTGGGTGCTGAACGGAGAGAAGTGGTTCAGCAGCTCGGCAAGCGTGGCCGACATCGCGGTAGTGATGGCGAAGACCGATCCGGACGCACCCCGGCACGAGCAGTACTCCACCTTCATCGTCGAGCTGCCGAATCCCGGCTACGAGATCGTCCGCAACATCGAGACCATGCAGCCTCATACGGAGCTGGGCTTGAAGCTCGGCGGCTCTCACTCTGAGATCAACATCGAGAACCTGCGGGTGCCGCGGGAGAATATCCTCGGCGGCCGCGGCCAGGGCTTCAACATGGGCCAGCATCGCCTGGCGTACGGTCGCCTCCGCCACGGCATGCACAACGTGGCCATGGCGCAGCGGGCTCTGGACCTGGCAGCAGAACACGTCACCCAACGCAGCACCTTCGGCAAGCGGCTGGCAGACCGGCAGGGCGTGCGCTGGATGCTGGCGGATTGCGCAGCCGAGATTTACAAGGCCCGCCTGATGCTGCTGCACATCGCCTACAAGGCAGAAAACGGAATGGACCTGCGCCAGGAAAACGGCATCGCCAAGGTTTTCCTCGCCAACATGGTTCATCAGGTCGTCGACACGGCCCTGCAGCTGCACGGCGCGCTCGGCTACAGCATGGATACGCCGCTCGCCCAGTGGTATCGGGGCATTCGCTCCCAGCGACTGGTGGACGGCCCGGACGAGGTGCATCGCTGGCGGACGGGGGCCAACGTGATCAAGGCTTTCGAGAAGGATGGCACCACCGCAGGCGCCTGCGGCGGCGAGCTCTTCGAGTAACAGGCCGGAGGCAAGGAGACACCCATGAGCGGCAAACCTCTCATTCTCTACGGCGTGCCCTTTTCACAGCCGGTGCGGGCTGTGGTGTGGCTGATGCTCTACAAGGACACGCCTTTCGAGATGGTCCTGATCAATCCCGGATCCAAAGGGGACAACGGCAGTCGCAATCCGGCCTACCTGGCCAAGAACCCGGCCGGCACCATTCCAATGCTGGAAGACCCGGAGTCGGGTTACGTGATCGCCGAGGCCCACGCCATCATGGCGTACCTCTGCAACCGGTACGGCTGGACCGACGTCTACCCGGCGGACCCGGAAGGCCGCGGCAAGGTGGACTGGTATTTGAACTTCCACCACCGGAACGTTAGGGACGCCTCCGTCGGCCTCGTGGCGCCGAAGATCCGCAAGGATCTGGATATTCCGGAAGCGACCCAGGCGGCAGCGAAAGCCACGCTGACGAACGCGCTGAAAGGCCTCGATACGGGCTGGCTGGCAGACTCCCGCTTCCTGGCCGGGGATGCGCTGAGCATCGCCGACTTCGCCGCCTATGCGGAGATCGGTCAGCTGCGCCCGGAATTCACCAACGTCTACGACTTCGAGCCCTTCCCCAACGTTCGCCGCTGGCTGGACGACATGAAGGGCATCAAGGCGCACGACGAGGTGCACGTGGTGCTCGCGGAACTCGGCGACATCAGCCAGGAGCCACCGGCCATGGAAACCATCAAGAACGCCAACAAGAGCGCTCTCGGCACCCTGAAGGCCAGCCTGGCGGCACTGAGCACCTGAGCGAATGACCGATGTGAAAAGCCGGCGCGACGCCGTATTCGGCGCCGGCTCAACACTCTTCTACGATGAGCCCGTGCACATCGTTCGCGGCGAAGGTGTGACACTGCATGCGGCAGACGGCACCCGTTTCGTGGACATGTACAACAACGTGCCGAGCGTCGGTCATTGCCACCCGCACGTGGTGGAGGCGGTATCGAAGCAGCTCGGCACGCTGAACGTCCACAACCGCTACCTGCACGAGGCCATTCTCGAATATGGCGAGCGCCTGATCGGCACTCATCACGACGGTATCGAGAGCGTGGTCTTCAGCTGCACGGGCACCGAAGCCAACGAAGTGGCGCTGATGATGGCGCGGGCGGCGACCGGCGGTCAGGGCATTATCTGCACCGATGCGGCCTATCACGGCAACAGCACCGAGGTTCGACGGCTGAACAAATGCACCTCGCAGACCGGCGATATCCGTTCGGTGCCCTTCCCCGATCTGTTCCGTTTCGACCTTCAGCACCCAGGCGCAGACCCCCTCACCTGCTATCTGGGCGAGATCGAGAAGACGATCGCCGGCTTTCAGAAGGATGGCGTACCGTTCGCCGGATTGCTGTTCTGCCCCATCTTCGCCAATGAAGGTCTGCCATCCATCCCGGATGGTTTCCTGCCCGAGGCCGCCAGGTTGGTTCGCGAAGCAGGCGGCGTCTTCATCTGCGACGAGGTCCAGGCCGGCCTCTGCCGAACCGGCAACTGGTGGGGCTACGAGATCCAGGGCGTAGAACCGGACATCGTCAGTATGGGCAAGCCGCTCGGCGCCGGCATGCCACTGGCCGCTACCGCCGGACGTCGGGATCTGGTCGAGAACTTCCGCAAGAAAACGCGCTACTTCAACACTTTCGCCTCGACCCCCGCTCAGGCTGCAGCCGGCAACGCGGTGCTCGACGTGATCCAGTCAGAACAGCTGCTGGCCAGCGTCACACGGGTGGGCGACTGGCTGCGCTCAGCGCTCATGCCCTTCATGGATCGCTGTGAGCCCATGGCGGACGTCCGCGGTGATGGGCTGTTCGTCTCCATCGAGTGGGTGAAGGATCGGCAGAGTCGCGAGCCTGATATGGCCGGTGCGCGCAAAGTGGTCGATATGCTGAAAGCCCGCGGCTTTCTCACCAGCAACGCAGGCGCCTACAACAACAACGTGAAGCTGCGGCCACCGCTCGTATTCGCTCAGCAGGAAGCAGAGGCGTTCATCGGTGCCTTCCAGGACGTGTTAGATCACCTCGACCACTGACAGCTACCGCTGGGTTATCGTCACGGCGTTGCTCTTCATCGGCGCACTGATGGTGCCGATGGCGGGCCCGATCAGCGCGGTCGTTATCTATCTGCTCGGTGCAATCGAGAACGGTTGGCAGCTGATCATCTGCATCGGACTCCTCGTGTTGATCGCCTGCACGCCGGTACCGAAGCCACCGGACACCCCGGCCGATGAGACTTAAAGCAGCTCCGCCAGCTTCTGCCGCTGCCAGGCGCCATCGCCAAACAGGAACTGATTGTGCATCTGCCGTTTGTGGTAGATCTGCACATCCGCTTCCCAGGTAAAACCGATTCCGCCATGCAGCTGCGTCGAACGGTTCGAACAGAAAGACGCAGTGTCTGACGCGCTCGACTTGGCCAGCAGCGCACAGCGGAGGGCGTCTTCAGGCTCGTGGTCGTAAGCGCAGGCGGCGTTGTAAACCAGCGAGCGGGTTTCATCGGCAGCAATCATCATGTTGACGATCGGATGCTTCACGGCCTGAAAAAAGCCGATCGGACGATCGAACTGGGTCCGGACCTTGGCGTACTCGGCCGTGGCCTGGAGCTGCCACTCAGCAGCACCCGCCATGTCCGCGGCGATGAGCGTGAGAATCGCCGGCAGGGCGCGGGCCAGCACGGCCTCTCCTTCCCCGGGCTCGGCGATGACGTCTGCCTCCGTCCCGTCAAGCACCACGCGACCCTGATCGCGGCTGAGATCGACGATACGATCCTGGGCAACCGTCACTGAGTCCCGAGGCACCAGGTAGAGACCGATACCGGCTTCCGCCCGGGCAGCGATGATGAACGCATCGGCCTTACCGGCATCCTGCACATACCAGCTGGTGCCAGTCAGCCGATTGCCGTCCACGGTGACGCCTGTTGCGTCGAGTTCCGGCGAGCCTTCCTCGCCGAATATCCCCAGCGCCATCGACATGCCTTCGGCTATTTTCACCAGCGCATGATCCGCCCCTGCTCCCCCGAGCAGGCTTGCTTCACGGAGCAGGAACGTTGCCTGCAGCGTGCCGGTCAGAGGCGTTGGACAGGCGGCCCGCCCGATCTCTTCCTGGATCGCAACTGCTGCGACCAGCCCCATGCCAATCCCACCGGCACTCTCAGGCACTGCCAGCAGGTTCCAGCCCAGCTCCTTCATTTCCTGCCAGGCGGCTTCGTCGTACCAGGGCGCCCGCTCGTTGCCGCGATAAGGATCCTCTGTGCCTGCCAGATGCGGACGGAGTCGAACCACCATCTCTTTCTCGTCAAAAAATCGCGCGGCAGCATCTTTCAGCATGCCGGTCTCTTCATCAAAGCCGAAGTCTCTTGGTTGCGTCATGTTCTTTTATCTCCGCTCAAGGCTGCCTCCTCCGCTCAAGGCTGCTGCCCTCTACTTTGTCTTTGGCAGGCCAAGCACCCGCTCACCAAGAATGTTGCGCTGGATCTCGCTGGACCCACCGGAGATCGTGCCGGTGTAGGTGTTCATGTAGCCGAGCGCCCACTTACCGTCCGCTTCCGCGTTAGGATCTCCGACGTACAGACTCGAACGCATGGCCAGGATGCCGAGCGCAACTTCGTTCAGCTCCTGACCGATCTCGCTGCCCACCAGCTTGCCCTGCAGCGGCATGCGCATGGCGCCACCGTTCAACGACTTGATCCGCGCCCGACGGGCGTTCTGCATGCTCGCTTCGGTTCGCTCGTAAAGCTTCACGATCCGATCACGCCAGACCGGATCGTCCCACACCGGCTGCCCGTTGCGCCGGGTGTTCTTCGCCAGCTCGATCACCTGCAGCACGGCGGTGAGCGGCGATTCAGAGCTTGCAACCGCACCGACACCGGCTGCAGCACCCCGTTCGCTGGTCAGGGTGGACATGGCGACCTTCCAGCCGGCGCCCACCTCGTCCACACGGAAATGATCCGGGATCACTACGTTCTCGAGGAACACCTCGTTGAAGCCGGACTCACCCGTCATCTTGTGAATGGGCTGAACGGTGACGCCTTCCGTGTCCATGGGCGCCAGGAAATAGGTGATGCCGTTGTATTTGTCGTCCTTGTCGTTGCGGGCCAGCAGCAGCATCCAGCTCGCCAGCGCACCCAGACTCGTCCACACCTTGCTGCCGTTGATGACCCAGTTGTCGCCGTCTTTCACCGCCGATGTGGAGAGAGAGACCAGATCCGAGCCCGCACCCGGCTCGGAGAAGCCCTGACACCAGATCTCCTCCCCGGTGAAGATGGGTTTCAGGAACCGCTTCTTCTGCTCCTCGGTGCCATGGATGAGGAGCGTCGGCGCCGTCATGCCGAGGCCGATCCAGTTGATGAAATAAGGCACCTTCGCCCGCCGCACCTCGGCGCTGGCGATGGCCTGAAAACCATCGTGGCCATGACCGCCGTATTCGGTGGGCACATCGGTGGCGATCAGCTCCGCTTCATAGCATTTCGCCTGCCAGTCGCAGAGGTAGCTGCGGTGGTCGTCGTAGGTCACCTCATAGGCAGCCTGGGGCAGCGGCGTTTCTGTTGGCGGCGGACGGTTCTCTTCCAGCCATCGGCGGCAGTATTCGCGAAACTCTTCTTGAGCGGGTGCGGTATCGGACATGTCGAGCCATCGGGTTTTCAGAGCGGACTGGCAATGCTGGCACCCCTTCCGGCTAAAAACAATCAGAGGTGACGGTTTTGATGCAGGCATCCATGCGCCGTGGCATGATCGGGCGTTAAATTTCTGGAGGGGATCGGAGATGTACGACTACCTGATCAAGCAGGCGACCATCGTTGATGGCACGGGCAGCGCGCCCTACGAAGGCAACGTGGCGGTGCAGGACGGCAAAGTCGCCGCCGTTGGCGATGTGGACGGACCGGCGAAGGAAACCGTGGAAGCGGGCGGCGCCCATCTCACCCCGGGCTGGGTGGACGTGCATACCCACTACGACGGTCAGGTCAGCTGGGATGATCAGATCGATCCCTCATTCAGTCACGGCGTCACCAGCATCGTCATGGGCAACTGCGGCGTGGGCTTCGCCCCCTGCCCGCCCGGCGGCGAGCAGAGGATGATCGAGCTCATGGAAGGCGTGGAAGACATTCCCGGCACGGCCCTCTACGAGGGCATCGAGTGGGGACGCTGGGAAACTTTCCCCGAATACATCGACTACCTGGGTACCCGCGAGTTCACGCTGGACGTCGGCACCCAGGTGCCGCACTCGGCGCTCAGAAACTACGTCATGGGTGAGCGCGCCCTGCGCCACGAGGACGCCACCGCCGAAGACCTGACCGCCATGCAGACGATCGTCAGGGAGAGCCTGGAAGCTGGCGCGCTCGGCTTCTCCACCTCCCGCACCATCGGCCACCGCTCGGTGCTCGGCGAACCGATTCCGGGTACCTTCGCCGAGAAGTCCGAGCTGCTCGCCATCGGCGAAGCCATGAAGGACGCCGGCAAAGGCGTCTTTCAGGCCGTACCGGCTGGCGTGGTCGGCGACATCGCTGGTCCGGAACGCTGGACCACGGAACAGGAAGTGGAACTCTTCGTTGAGATCGCCCGGGCCTCCGGCCGCAACTGCACCTTCACCCTGGCCCAGAATGGCAACCGCCCGGACCAGTGGCGTAATTGCCTGGACATCGTTCATCAGGCGAATCTGGAAGGCGTGATGATCCGACCACAGATCACCACCCGCCCCATCGGCTTCGTGACGAGCCTCAAGGCCTACCACATGTTCCAGCGTCGTGAGACCTACCTGAAGCTGGCGGACCTGCCCTTCGAGCAGCGCCTGGCGGAGATGCGCAAGCCGGAGATCAAGGCAGCCATTCTGGCCGACAAGGACGTGCCGCCGGATCAGCCCGGCGTGATGGCCAACGTCTACGGCCTGCTGGCCATGGCCGCGCCGGGCATGTTCCCGATCGACACGCCGATCAACTACGAACCGGAGCCTGGCGGCAACATTGGCGCGCTTGC
>Ga0316191_10003638_pt1 | contig 11438 bp, 8 predicted proteins | sample Eddworburr2cm_MG_FD_204928 | JGI IMG/M metagenome (GOLD analysis project Ga0316191, IMG submission 204928) | Coastal sediment microbial communities from Maine, United States - Eddy worm burrow 2 cm | ecosystem: Environmental > Aquatic > Marine > Coastal > Sediment | place: USA: Maine | collected... | reverse complement strand
CTAACTCGGGCGTGGTCAGCAGGTATAACCCGGTATCGGTCGCTGTCCAGATAAGCTTTCGGTCCCACTCAATGAATACATTATCTGTATTACGCGTGTAGCTTTTCGGCACTTCAAGATCACCGCCCTGCGGAGGAATGAAGTAGGACGAGATAAACGGCATTTGTGGATCGCTAATGTCATAACACTGCAGGCCAGCGTTGAAATAGGTATAGCAGGTGAAATCAGGATCGGCTTTTCCGGGCGCTTTGAGATGTGGCGGATTGTGCACACCGAAGCGGCCACGCTTCTGACAGAAATTATCGTATGGCGCTTCCGCCGGCGGCTGCGGTACCGGTAGCGTCGCTACCTCATGTGGATTCGTTGGGTCGCTGACGTCAATGATGTACGTGTGGTGGTACGGTTCGTTACAGTCGGGATTTAACGCTTCCGGTGCACCGATGACAAAGCCCCTGTCCATTCTCGAGACATCCACTGAGTGAAACGTAATTCCGCCGGGCTTGTAGGGCCCCTCAAACCTGCCAAGCAACTTCGGCGTACTGGGGTCGCTGAGGTCATGAATAAAAATACCGAACGAACCCCATGGACTCACGCCCAGCTTGCCGCCATTTTCGACTTTGTGCGGAACATAGAACGCGCCGTGCAATCCGGTATATGACTGCTGGTCGCCGTGTTCGCGCCACGCTTCGTATTCTTTCTGCTCATCCTCGCGCTGACCAGGCAGCCACCAGTGAGAGACATGCTTTGGCGCGGTGGGATCCGAAACATCAACCACCATCACACCGTGACTATGCACGCGCACCGGGCTTTCCTGGTGCGTGAAACTATCGTCCGGTGCAGTATCCAGATAGGCGTACTTGCCGCCATCATAGTAGTCGCGATGTGTGCCACCGCCCGTCTGCAGCTTGCGCGCAGGATCGCCGAGATCGGTACTGAATTCTGACAACGGCTTAATGTTGTACGGATCGCTAGCGTCGAAGAAGCGGACACCGCGTAGTCCCTCATGATTCTTCACCCTGTCGTAAGCGCCGGGATCATCATATTTGCCATGCGGATATTCCATGGATGCCGAGATTAGCGGCGGAGCAGCCCCGGTCATCAGAATCCACTTGCCGATATCTTCGTTATAGGCCAATTGTATCTGCGCACCGCCGAAAGCATCTTCATTGACGACGACCGGATTTAGAGGGTCCGTCACCTCGATGACGTCACCTTTCGGCTTGCCGCCCTGAAACAGGAAACGGCGCTCGCCCAACGTCATCATCTGCATTTTCCAGCGTCGATTGTCGCCGCCAAGATGGGCACGCACGGCCATGTTGCGAATGTAAGTCGATTGATCGAGGTACGGCAAGCTATCTGCGCGCGGCTTCGGATGCGCGTTCGCGAATGCAATTGCAGGAATGCCGAACGTCATTAACACCAGTAGCGTAAGTCCGGTGATCCGTTGCTTGTAATCTGCTCTCATTTCGATTCCCCTTCCGTTTTGTACTAGTTCTTTTACGAAAATTTCAGTGGCAGGTCGCGCAGGCGCACACCTGTCGCATTCGCTACTGCATTGGCAATGGCGGCCGCCGTCGGTCCCTGCGACGCCTCGCCGGAACCCAATGATGGCTCCTGCGACTGGTCCAGGAGCGCGACGTCAATTCGCGGCACCTCGGGAAACGTCAGAATGGGGTAACTTGCCCAGTCCTTCGATAAAACCCCATTGGCTCCCAGCCGCAACTGTTCCTTGACAGTCCAGCTCGATGCCTGAATAACGCCACCTTCGATCTGATTGATAACGCCGTCCGGGTTAATCACCAGGCCAACATCGACAGCGCAGAGCGCGTGCTCCAGCTTGATCTGCCCGCGCTCGGCGTCGACACCGACACGCATCGCAATCGCACAGTAGGCGCCTGCGTTCTTGTACTGCGCCATTGCAATCCCGACACCGGTAGAGGGCCGTTTCGTATGGAAGTCTGCCGCAGCCATCTGTTCGCGGAGTTTTCTGAGAACCCCTATCGCGCGTTCATCGTCCAGATGCCGAACCCTGAATTCAATTGGATCCTCACCGAGCGAGATGGCGACCTCGTCCATGAAAGATTCAATCGTGAACACGTTCATGTAGGCGCCCAGCCCCCGCAACGCCGACACGCGAATGGGCGTGTCCGGTAGCAGATGTTTGGTAATGTGCTGATTGGCGAACGTATATAACGGCACCGCATTGCGATCGCCGCCACCGCGTGGCTGCGGAATATTGCCCACAGGAGGCGCTGGCAATGGCTCGGCTATCTGCCGCGCAGCGAACAGATGACCTGCGCGTTGCCCTCCCGATGGTCTGATCGAGTGCGTTCCGCTCCAGACGTCGTATTCCCAATCTACTATCCGCCCCTTGGCGTCCAGGCTTGCGTTAATTTTCGTCGCCATGGCAGAACCGTACGGTTCTCCCAAAAACTCATCCGCGCGCGACCACTGCAACCGTATCGGTCTGCCTGGCAAATGCATTGCGATCAAGGCAGCATCGGCTGACGCATCGTCGGCACCGTTTTGCCCATAGCAGCCCGAGGCCTCGGCGTTGATCAGGCGAATACTGTCTTCATCGAGGCCGACGAGTTTCGCGATCGCTCCGCGCAAGGGATAGACGCCTTGCGTGTGGCTCCAGACAGTAAGTTGCTCATCCGTTTTCTGCGCAATTGCCATCGATGGCGACATCGAGGCGTGCGCCTGAAACTGCCGTGAATAAACGGCGCTATCCGTCCGCACTGTTTTTGCGGCGCCAATCGAGCCGCGCTCGGCGATAACCTTTACGTTTGCCGGCGCACTCTTCAGCCATTCCGGCAGCGCATCTTGCCGCAGCGACAGGCCTGACGTTTCCCAGTTACAAAGTTTCGCCAACTCCCTTGCCGCTTTTACCGCTTGTTCCTCCCGTTCTGCCACAACCGCCAGGAATGACCCGTCGCGGATTATCTTAACGACGCCCGGTAATTGTGACACCGAGTCAAAATCTGTCGGCGGCAACAACTTCGCTTCGCGGTCCCCCGTTCGCACGAGTCGCGCATGCAGCATGTCTTTGAGACGAATATCCTGGATGTACGCTTCTTCGGCAAAGACCTTGCGCGGAATGTCGACCCGCTGTGCCGACGTACCGACAAGGCGATAGTCATCGATACTTTTTGGCCGCGCGGTACCAGTCGCTTGGCGAGCGAGACTGCGATCGCTGATCACATCTCCATAGCCGAGCGGCGAATCGCGTTTATCGACCGTGAAAACGCCATTCCGAACGCCAATTCTTCCGCTATCTATTGCAAGCTCGTCGGCTGCGAGGTCGACCAAAATAGCGCGCACCTCGGCCGCAGCCGCGCGCACTGCGGCACCACTGACTTCTACCGATCGACTGCCGTTGGTGTATGCCTCATCCGGCGAAAAGTCCGTATCGACATTGTCAACATTCACGCGCTCAAATGGCACGTCCAGTTCCTCTGCCGCAATCTGTGCGAGCGCCGTTTGAATTCCCTGACCCAGCTCGCATTTACCGGGTGACAAAGTCACCGATCCGTCTGCCGCAACGCGCAACCAGGTATCAAGAGCGGGATTTGCAGCCAGCGAGCCAGGCAGCGCCGCTGCGCCCACCTGCTGCGCCATCGCACCCATGGGTGCAAGATTGAAATACAGTACGACAGAGCCGGCTCCCTGCAAAAATTGGCGGCGCGAGGTCATGACGATTCTCCCGTCTGGTCGCTTCGCGCTGCCGCACTAACCGCACGCACAATACGGTTATGCGCACCGCACCGACAAAGGTTGTCGCTCAATGCAGTGCGTATCTGTTCCTCCGTGGGATTTTTATTCTTTTCCAGTAATGCGGCCGCAGTCATCACCATACCGTTCGCGCAAAAGCCACATTGCATCGACTGCTCTTTGATGAACGCCGTCTGCAACGGGTGCGGTGTCTCTCTGCTGCCAAGACCTTCCAGAGTGACGATTTTCCTGCCCATCACTCCGGATATCGGCATAACGCAGGAACGCACGGGCCGGCCATCTGCAAGCACGGTGCAGGCACCACACTGCGCTACTCCGCAACCGAACTTCGGGCCATTCAATTCCAGATCGTTGTGCAACGCGTATAAAAGGGGAGTGCTAGGATCTATGTCCAGCTCTACTTCAGTGTTGTTAACATTCAATGTTATTGGCATCGTTTATCCTCAAGGTCTGCACCATTCGAACGGCGCCTGCATGTTACTTACGTACTTTCTTGTGTACGGCACGCAGCGTATCAATTAATTCACTATCGTTTAGGTCGCCCATATCAAGCTCTACCATTTGTTCGTACACGCGCTTGGCCGCGTGGCCGATGACGGACTGGCCGCCGACATCCTCTATCAGTCCGATGCCGTAGGCGAGATCTTTAATTCGATTATTTCCCGAGAACTGAACAGGGTCCTCGTGGCTGTTCTCAGCCATGTAGCGCGAATGCCGAACAACATGTGGGCTTCCGGTCGCGCCCGTCGCAAAGCCTTCTGCCGCTACAACGATGTCAATGCCCGCGGCCTCGCAAGCCTGCATGCCCTCGGCGCAGGCGGCGACCTGTATCGCGCCCATAGTGTTGTAAATGAGTTTGAAAGTAATGCCGCTGCCCACATCACCCACATGCATCACGCTCTTGCTGATCGCGGCTAACACCGGGCGGATCGCATCCACATCACTGGCGCTGCCGCCCGCAAAGACTTTCAATTGACCCGACTCCGCGACATCGGGGCGACCTGCGACCGGACAGTCGAGGAAATGCAGACCCCGGGATTTCGCGAGCGCATTTAGCTCGGCCACCCACGTCAAAGACACCGTCGACATTTCAATGGCGTAAGCGCCGGGCTTGAGGTCGCCCTGCAAGGCCCCGTCGGGACCATTCCACGTCGCTCTCGATGCGTCGTCGTTAATCAGGCTCGAGAAAATCAAATCGGCGCCTGCCGCGGCCTCTCTGGGCGTCGCGGTCAGCACCGCACCGAGCGCCTCCAACGGTCGCGCCTTTTCCAGCGTACGGTTGTAGACATTGACGTCATGACCGCCGCGAAGGAAGTTTCGTGCTATCGGCAACCCCATCATCCCGGCGCCTAGAAACGCTATCTTAGCCATCTACATTCTCTTTCCTGTGTTTACCGTGTAATCGCCAGCCCTTCCAGTGCCAGGCCATATGGAAGCAACTCATTTAGCTGACGACGCAGCTGCTCTGTTAACAGCAGTCGCGTATAACGCCGATTCATCTCAGGCTGCTGCATTATCTGGCGCGCGAGTTCCCAGGCACGCGGTAATAGATCTTCTTGCGACAGGATTTCGTTTACCACTCCAAATTCCATGGCACGCTGCGCGTCCAGAACCTGCCCGGTGAGCAAGAAATAACGACCGCGATTCAAACCCATTATCATCGGAAAAACGACGTGCACCCCGTCTCCCGGAACCAGGCCGCCAGCGTAGTGCGCCGAATCCTGGAACGATGCGTTCTCCGCAGCCAGCACGATGTCGCACATCACCGGTAGTTCCGCATGGCGTGCTGCCGGGCCATTGACGGCACTGATCATCGGCACGTCAATCGCCAGCAGGTTGGTAAGAAGCCGGTTGGACTCCCAACCCAGCTCCGCCCATTCATCCGGCGTCTGTTTGTGTGCGGCCCGGTTTGACGCCGCTTCAGCCACGGGGCCGGAAAACGCTTCTCCGGTGCCGGTCATGATCACGACCTGGTTGTGACGGTCGCGACCAATATTGAGAAAGGCTTCCTCAAGTTCCGCATGCGGCAGCCGGCCCCATTGCAGCGGCCCGCCATCCGTACCCAAGGTAATTTCCAGGATGCCATCTTCGCGACGCATGCGAATTGACGAGTACTTGTCGCAGTAGTCTTCAAACCGTGCTCTGAGCTTGTCTACATTCATACTCGCTTCCAGGTTCTCGCTATGACATCAAAAGGCATTTCGCTATTACACCCTCAACTTTGTGCTTTCGCTTCACGAATATCATCCAGTCCGTCAAAAAACGTCACTGGCGGATAAGCTGCCGGGTCGGTGATGACATCGAGGACCGTCGTTTCATTGCACGCCAGGGCTTCACGTAGAGCCGGCAGGTAATCGCTGGCCTTTTCAATGCGGACGCCACGGCATCCACTGGCCCGCGCGATCGCCGCATGATCTACCGGCGTAAAATAACAGGCAGTGCTATGACGCCCGAATTTCACATCTTCAGCGTCTTTCTGATAGCCCAGGCAGCTGTTGTTAAGAACGGTCAGCACGATGGGCGTCTTCCGACGCGATGCCGTTTCAAGTTCGGACCAAACGTGAGCAAAGCCTCCGTCGCCGACCATACACATCACCGGTTGATCCGGGCAGGCAACTTTTGCACCAATAGCGAGTGGCAACCCCCAGCCAAGCCCGGCCAATCCACGCGGCGTGATAAAGCGCATTCCGACCTTAAGCGAAGGTAAATAACAGGCAACCCACAAGGTTGCATAACTGGCGTCCGCGACGACTATCATCTCCGGCGTCAGGACCTGTCGAATATCCGCCGCCATACGCTCTGGCCTTATCGGGCTGTCGTCCGAATGCTCGAGCACAGCGATATCTTCTGCGTGTTGTTGTTTGGCTGCGGCAATACGGCGTTCAGTATCGGGTGCGGCTTCGCGACGTCCTTTGAGCCTGTCATGAATGGCTTCAAGGGTGAGCCTGGCATCGCCGTTCAAACGCAAAGACTCGTAATTTCGACCTATCTCTGCGCCGTCAACATCAATATGAATGAAGCGCGCAGTATCCGGGTAGAGCGCCCAGGAGTCGGTGCCGTTTTGATTGGTACGCGTACCCACCATCAATATGACGTCGGCCTCGTCAATGAGTGGCTTCATATAACGGGTCGGCGACAGTTTTCCCATCGCATAGCCAGTCACGCCGACCGATAGCGGGTGACGCTCGTCGACTACGCCCTTACCCATCACGGTGGTCATTACGGGCAGGTGTGCGTCGCGCTGCAAAGCGGCAACAGCGGCACTGGCTCCCGAAAGATGTACGCCACCACCGGCAAGAAGCAACGGCTTGCTGGCATTCGCCAGCAACTCTACAGCTTCTTCAATTCTCACCGGGTCGGCAACCGTACGATCCAGCGGAAAGTAGCCCAGGTTGCTCGTGCGCCGCTCTGGTGTGGCCATTTCTTCCAGTAACAGGTCAGCCGGCAGAATCAATGCAACCGGTCCCGGCCGCCCGCTGGCGGCATTGGCAAAGGCCATGTCGATATAGTCGACGACACGTGACGCGTCGGTCACTCTGCGCACCCACTTGGTGCACGACTGCAACAGGGCAATATGATCAAATTCCTGAAAAGCATTGCGATCGGTCTGCGTCCGCACGACATCCTGAACAAGCGCAACTATGGGGACCGACACTTTCAGCGCTTCTGCCAGGCCCGGTACCAGCAACGTCGCTGCAGGGCCATTCTGCGCGGAGACAACGCCGACCTTGCCACTGGTACGGGCATAGCCATCCGCCATCACCGTGCCAGCGTTTTCGGTTCGGTACATAAACTGAGTAATGCCGTGTTCCTCCGCAGCCAGTAACACCGCTGAGGGCAGCGATTGCGAAAACATCACCTCCACGCCGTGCCGCTTCAGGCTATCAACGACAACCTCAGCGACGGTCTGTTTCTTTTTCGGCGACATGGGTCATCGATCCTTTGAATTCAGAGTGAGTCGGACAACGCAACATTATCAAGTTATTATTCAACGCGCTGAAGACAACCATAAGGAAAATAACAGTGAGCAGCGGTCATTCAACATTCGTATTTTCTGCGCCCCCGTCACCAACGGTTCCCGTCAAGGGAACCGACCTGCAGTTCCCGGTAAACCGCATTTTTTGCGTGGGCCGAAATTACGCTGCGCACGCCAGGGAAATGGGTATGGCCGTGGATCGCGAGGCACCTTTCTATTTCATGAAAAGCGCGTCCAGCATCGTGGCTTCCGGTGCCACCGTTCCATACGCGCCTGGGACCGACAACCTCCACCATGAGATGGAGCTTGTCGTCGCCATAGGGAAGTCCGCTTTTCGCGTTACAGAAGAAGAAGCTCCCGAGGCCATCTACGGATATGCCTGTGGTCTGGACATGACTCGCCGCGATCTTCAACTCACTGCCCGCGACAAAGGTCGCCCCTGGGATCTCGGCAAGAACTTCGAGAACTCGGCAGTAATATCCGAGATTGTCAGGGTGAGCGATTCAGGACTCATCCAGTCCGGCGACATCCGCTTGTCCGTTAACAATGAATTGAGGCAATCTGGCGATATCAACGATCTCATCTGGAACATACCTGAATTAATTGCTGATTTATCAAAGTATTACCACCTGCAGCCGGGTGACTTACTGTATACCGGAACCCCGGCGGGTGTTGGCCCGGTTGAGCCGGGAGATGTCATCACAGGAAGCATAGATCAGGTCGGCGAAATCGAGTTCACTATTGCTAGTTAGGTAACCAGGGCCCTGCGCATTCGCAGTGGCATTTATTTGAGAATACGCACTAGTTTGCTAGGCTGCAATCGTTTGCAGTATAGTCAAACTCTGGCTGTCTGGGGAAGCGAATGGCAAAATTATCGCGCAGAGTCTTTCTGCAGGGTGCAGCGCTGAGTTCGTTGTCTGCGAGCTCAGTCGCCTCGGCAAAAATTGGCGGCGGCGAAACCATCTTTGATTTTGTGGTGGCGGGCGCCGGGCATAATAGTCTTATCACTGCTGCTTATCTCGCCAAGGCGGGATTCAGCGTACTCGTGCTCGAGGGGCGACCAACCATCGGTGGTGGCTGCAAGACCGCCGAGGTCTGCATGCCCGGATTCAAGGAAGACCTTTGTTCGACCGTGCACGGGTTTATCCAGTCCAACCCGGTGCTTAGCAAGAATGAATTGGATCTCTTCGATTACGGGCTCGAGTACATCGACCCGGATCCAATCATGCACACCTCGTTTGCGGACAAGTCTTCAATCACGATGTGGCACGATATCGAACGAACCTATGCCGAATACGCGAAATTCTCGAAGACCGATGCGGACACATTCAGGCAGTTGGTCAGCGACTACAAAGCGTATAACGCAGCCAAGAGCAGCGGTTCGGACATTCCGAATAATGCCGTTTGGCGTCGCAGATTCGCCATGTCCGGCTATGACCTTGTGAGCCAGACCTTCGAGAGCCCGCATATTCGTAGCTTCCACCTCGCCCAGGGCCGCTTCAGCAGCATTCCCGGCGCCCATCCCAAGACAGGTAGTCAGCTGTTTACGGCAATCCGACATCAGGTCAAAGGCCGCCCTATGCCAAAGGGTGGTTCAGGAATGTTGCCAACCGCCCTGGGCAGAGTGATCGAAGCCAATGGCGGGGTGATTCAGACCAACATGCCCGTCGAACAGCTAATCATTGAGAAAGGCAAGTGTGTCGGCGTCGAATGCACAGATGGCACCCAATATCGGGCGCGCAAGAGCGTCATTTCAACAATCCACATCAAGCATTTGCTGGAGATGGCGCCAAAGAAACTGTGGGGCGATGACTTCCGGGAAAACGTGCGGCTGCTGCAGCCCGAACACGCCATGTTCGGTTTTCACTACGCAATTTCGGAGCCACCCAGGTTTGAGCTTGCAGACGGCAGCACCATCGCGCCGGCTGAATCAGCCCTGCTATCCCATCCGGAGCGAATCCTGCTGGCGGATTACGAACACGCCACCGGAACGCTCAACCTGGATAACCTGCCTATGCAAATAGTCTGCCCAAGCATCGCCGATCCGACACGGGCACCGGCCGGCATGCACACACTGAAAATCCTGGGCAATTTACCGTACCAACTGCAAGAAGGTCCGCAGCACTGGGACAACATCAAGGATGAAGTTGCGGCAAAAGTTTTCGACAATTTTCGCAAATTCTGCCCAAACCTGACCGAGGACAAGATTCTTGGAAAGTTCCTGCAGAGCCCGCTCGATATTGAACGCATGAACCCGGCTATGTGGCGCGGTAGCGTACATGCTTTCGCATATGGCGCTGCACAGGTTGGCGATATGCGCCCGGTGCCGGACTGGGCGGAATATCGAATGCCTATTCCCGGCTTGTACCAGACAGGCTCATGCACTGCTCCCGGCGGCTCTGTAAGAGGCCAGCCGGGTCGCGATGCAGCCATTGCCGTCCTCAAAGACCATGGCAGCAGCATCGAGGAAGCCGTAAGCAAATCTGTCGGAATGAAACTGTAACGATGAATATTCCCACTATTCTAGAGGTGGTTTTGGCGCCCTCTGGCCGGGGCAAAGCGACACTCTGCACGTTGCTGTTCGCGTGTCTGTTCGTTAGTCCAAGCAGCGCACAACAACCGAAAGCCAGCCGCGATTTCGTTGTACCGAACAATCTCGCAGCACACACTGCACCCGCGCAACCACTGCCATTTAGTCACAAGGCGCACATGGCGTTAGGGGTCGTATGCCAGATGTGCCATACCAATCCGGAACCTGGTTCCATGATGACCTATCCGGCGACCGAGACCTGTATGTCCTGTCACGAGGCCATTGCAATCGACACACCTGCAATTCAGAGTTTGCACACCTTGGCGAAGTCGGGACATGAGATTCCCTGGGTGCGAGTTTATGCTGTGACTCCTGGCGTCACCTGGGCCCACAGACCACACGTCGATGCGGGCGTGCAGTGCGAGACCTGCCACGGCGATATCAGTCAAGCCGATGTTGTTTCTGAAACCAAAGCCACTGTTGCGATGGCGACCTGCATTAGCTGTCATGAGGCTCAGGGGGCGAAGACCGAATGCGTAACCTGCCACGCCTGGCCAACGGATAAATTTCTCGGCATCAAATAGTTCGATACCGCCAGCGGCCGTTTAATGTACCGCCGCAGTTGAGCTTCGAATCACCAATCGAGGCTGCATCCTGACAACGCCTGGTCCATTACCATCACCACTGATCATCTCCAGCAGTGTCCTGGTTGCCTGCAAGCCCATTTCGTATTTTGGTACCAGTACGGTCGTTAACGCAGGACTCATTCGCTCAAGGAACAACATATCGTCGTAGCCGCTTATCGATATGTCCTCAGGAACGAGCAGGCCTTCGGCTTTCATAGCATCCATACAACCCAGCGCCAGCAAATCATTACCAGCAACAACCGCGGTAAAATTCGGGTCCCTCGCAAGCAGCCTTCTAAATGCACTAGCACCTTCATCAATTGTGAATTTTTCAGTGGTCTCCACAAGGTCAGAGCGCAAATTGTGAGTGCGCAGATAATCGGCTACAGCGTTGGCTCTGTGATAGCCGGTTGACGTATGTTGCGGGCCCGCGATATGCGCAATATTGACATGCTTCATGCTGACCAGGTGATCGAGCACCGCGCGGATACCGAATTCCTCGTCAATAATCACAGCATTGACGCAACCGTCATCGACCGTGCGATTGACTAAAACGAAAGGAATATCGTTA
>Ga0316191_10003637_pt1 | contig 11439 bp, 9 predicted proteins | sample Eddworburr2cm_MG_FD_204928 | JGI IMG/M metagenome (GOLD analysis project Ga0316191, IMG submission 204928) | Coastal sediment microbial communities from Maine, United States - Eddy worm burrow 2 cm | ecosystem: Environmental > Aquatic > Marine > Coastal > Sediment | place: USA: Maine | collected... | reverse complement strand
CCATACTGCTCGTCAATCTCCTGATTGGTACTGACAATAACCCTTGAGGCTGCACCTAATGTTCGCTCTTCGGCATCAATGCGACGGCTCATGTTATATGTTGTCTCAATTTCATCTCTTGTCGCACCACTGGCTAACAGACGCTTTCGTTTGCTCCGTCCCAGTGAGTGCCCCGTATGCACCAATGGAATGCCTAAGAGACTTGAAATCTGTGTGCCGACATGGCCTGCGTCGGCGTAGTGGCTGTGAATAATATGGGGGAAGCGCGACTGTTCGTTAAGATATATCAAAGCATTGTCTGCAAAGGTTTCGAGTGAATCCCATAACTGCTCTTTGGGAAGATAACCATCTTCTCCACACTCAATGCGAACAATTTGTGCTTTCTCGGAGAGCTGTTCGAAGGCTTCGGCATATTCAGGGCTCAGTTCTGAATCAACCACTTTACGCGTTAGCAGGTCAACACGCTCCACCTCAGAACGCTCTGCCAATGCCCTTGCTAACTCGACAACATACTTCGTCTGCCCGCCGGTATCAGCATCTCGACCAAGCTCCAGTTCTTCGCCACGAATCAGTCCGTGAGGACTAATTAGCACAATATATAGTTGGTTAAAGGTTGTGTTCATCTGTAATTCAGCTCCGCTAACAATAGCTTACCGAAAGTATAACAGAAAAAAGGACAAATTGCAGAAGGCGCATCTCTGTTAACAGGCACTGCAAAAAACGAACGGCCTGCTACCTTTGTTTCCAATTGGTTTCCGGTAAGCATTAAGGCGACGATAGCAGCCTAAATATATTTTTCAAATTGTGACAATGATTGTATTGAGCTAAAAGACTACTGAAATCGAATAGTTGGTGTTTATCAGATTCCAATACAAAACCTATTTAGAGTGTAATATATTGCGATAATCTAGTACAGAGTAAAAATAATAAAGGCACCAAATTTTATGGTGCCTTTATCCATCTCATCAAAATAGAAAGACTGCTAACTATTTCTCCAGAAGTGCTGCATGTGAAGCAGCCAAACGTGCAATTGGAACCCGAGGCCCTGAACAAGAAACATAGGTCAAACCAATGCTATGGCAGAAGCTGATCGAAGCAGGATGACCACCATGTTCACCACAAATACCAATCTTCATACCTGGCTTCACGCCACGACCCCAATTCACAGCCAATTCCATGATTTTACCAACACCATTGGCATCAAGCACTTCAAATGGATTATCGCGCAAAATTCCTGCTTCGTTGTACATAGGTAGGAATTTGTTTTCAGCATCTTCACGCGAGAAGGAGAATGTAGCCTGCGTTAAGTCATTGGTGCCAAAACTGAAGAACTCAGCTTCTTGTGCCAATTGCTCAGCACGCATACAAGCACGAACAACTTCCATCATGGTACCAAACTTGAATACAGGTTCGATGCCTTCAGATTGCGTAACTTCAGCTTTAATGGTTTCAACTATAGCTTTAATATGAACCAACTCTTCAGAAGTACAAACCTGTGGAATCATAATTTCTGGGTGCACTTCGCATCCTTCTTTCTGACATGCACAAGCAGCTTCAAGCACTGCGCGAATTTGCATGGCATAGATTTCTGGGAATGTAATACCCAAGCGCACACCACGATGTCCAAGCATTGGATTTACTTCAAACAAGGCGCGAACCTTTTTCAAAATCGCTTCCTTCTTCTCAATCGCTTCATCAACCAAAGAAGAGTCTGCCAATTGCTGAATAGGTTTTAAAACTCCATTCTTAGCTGAGAGCAAACTCAACGTCGCTGACAACACTTCTGAACCACGCATGGTATCTTTAAGGTGACGCAACTGAATCAAGTCATCCAGCAACTGGTTTTCAGATGGTAGAAACTCATGAATTGGAGGATCAAGAAGACGCACTGTCACTGGGCGTGGTGACATAGTCTTGAACAGTTCAATAAAGTCCTGACGTTGGATAGGCAACAATTTATCCAATGCTGCTTGACGTTGCTCAAGCGTCTCAGAAACAATCATCTCCAACACGATAGGCAGACGCTCTGCTGCATTAAACATACGTTCGGTACGGCACAAACCGATGCCCATAGCACCGTATTTAAGCGCACGCTCCGCATCTTCTGGAATATCGGCATTGGCCATTACTTTTAAGCGAGCACGTTCATCGGCCCATGAAAGTAATGTTTTCAATTCATCTGAAAACTCGGCTTCTACCGTAGCCACAGCACCCAGATATACGTTACCCGAAGTACCATCGATGGTAATCAAGTCGCCTTCTTTGATCACAACATCACCGATATGTGCTCTACGCGCCATCACATCGACTTCAATGCCTTCTGCACCAGCGACACATGGTTTACCCATGCCACGTGCAACCACAGCTGCATGGCTCGTTTTACCACCACGGCTTGTCAAAATTGCTTCTGACACGAAGAAACCGTGAATATCTTCAGGCTTGGTTTCTTCACGCAACAAAATAAGCGGTCTGTCACTAGCAGCTTTCTGAGCCACAGCTCGGTCAGCATCAAAGACCACATGGCCACAAGCTGCACCAGGACTCGCAGGAAGACCTGTCGCCAAAGGAGATACATCAGCTGTAGGGTCCAAACGCGGGAATAACATTTGCTCCAATGATTCAGGAACAATACGCAATAATGCTTGTTCCTTGGTAATCAACCCCTCTGCAACCAATTCCACAGACGTACGCACCATGGCTTGAGTATTCATTTTACCATTACGGGTTTGTAAGCAATATAACACCCCTTTTTCGATGGTGAACTCAAAATCCTGAATTTCTGAATAATGGGTTTCGAGTTTGGTGCGAAGCTCTTCAAGTTGCTTGTACATTTCCGGCATTTCATCTGCCATCTGTGCAATGGGTTTCGGTGTACGAATACCCGCAACCACATCTTCACCCTGCGCATTCACCAGATATTCACCGTAGAACAAGTTTTCACCTGTTCCAGGGTTACGTGTAAATGCCACACCAGTCGCGCAGTCGTTACCTCGATTACCAAACACCATTGTACAAATGTTCACAGCCGTACCATTTGCCATTGCAGGCGTGATATTAAACTCACGACGATAATCAACAGCGCGTTTACCCGACCATGAGCCAAATACCGCTTTAATGGCCAATTCCAATTGTTCATAAGGATCTTCGGGGAAAGCTCGGCCTGTTTGACCATGGACCACATCAAGGAATATTTCAGCGATTTCTTTTAGGTTTTCTGCAGATAAACCTACATCCTCTTTGACACCCTCACGTTTTTTTATGGCTTCAAAGGGTTCATCGAAATGTTCATCATCAATCTCAAGCGCGATTTTACCAAACAATTGGATAAAACGACGGTATGCATCATACGCAAACCGTTCATCCCCTGTTTGCTCAATTTCACCCTGTAAAGTTTTACTGTTCATGCCCAGATTCAGAATCGTGTCCATCATACCCGGCATAGACATAGCTGAACCCGAACGCACAGATACAAGCAATGGATTATGCGCATCGCCAAATCCCTTACCTGTTGCTTTCTCAAGTGCTGTCATCTGGTCTTTGACTTCTTGCATCAATCCATCTGGCAATGTCTTATTCTGATCCAAATAAGCGAGACAGGCTTCAGTAGTAATGGTGTAACCCGGAGGGACATTCAGCCCTATTTGAGTCATTTCACAAAGGTTGGCGCCTTTACCTCCAAGCAATTGGCGTTTTTTGCCATCTCCTTCCGTGAAGGCATATACCCATTTATTCGCTGACGTGGTCATGATGATTTACTCCCTGATATTTGGCATAAGAATGAAATTCTCATGCCGATTTATTGAATTCATGAACTACCCAATATCCAATCAGATACAGGTAAACTCACTCAAATTTTTAGGCCACACATGATACGCCTACTGTTCGTGAAATAAAAGCATTTCATTGCATGCTCAAAGTACAGAATTTAAAGCTTCTCAATCACACTTAAAGTAACAGCCTTAGTGTGGTCATTTATCTTCCAATGCGTCGGCATCCAACCGACTAAGAACCGATAAAAATCTGCTTGGGCTAACGCAAACAGATCACGCCACTCTTGTTCAATATCAGCACTGTTCAATTGAGGCTGTAGCGTTGCCAAAGCATCGTTCAACGTTTGAAAATAATAGTCCAACAGCTCATTTTCCCAGACTGATTGCTCCTCATCACTCAAGCAACTACCCAACAGATAAGCCACATCTTTCATACCGCAGCCTCCACCTACATATTGGAAGTCCACTGCTGCGACTTGTCCATCCTCAGAAAAACAAAAGTTCGCCACCTTAGCATCACCATGTACCATTGTTTTATAACGGGCTTGGTTGAGCTTACGATCTATTTTGGAGGCTGCTTTTCTAAGCTTGTCATCAGCTACCTTTGCCAACTCATCAGGGCGAGTAGCCAAATGCCAATACGTTCCAATAGACCACAAACCTTCAGGTACCTTGCCCATAAATCTGGCATGAAAATGTGCCAACCAAGATAAACATGTTTTGACCTCAGAAAAATTAAGCATGGCTTTGCGCAAATAAAAACCCTCAGCATCCAAATCTTCTAGCACCATCACATGTTCATCACCCAAAACCTGAGAAGAAAAACATTTGGGTGCCCTGCATCTGTCCTCACAAAGGTTTACCCAGTGATCATACCAAGTCATTTCAACTTCATAAGAGCGGACTTTGCGCTGATGGCCTCTATCATTGTTCCAACCACGCGGGTGGTGTCGCTTGGTGGGAAACTTAACGTGTTTGACCACCACACTGGTGTTTGTTGCATCACAAAGTTTATAGCGGACAATTTCACCGTACCCGCTCCACAAAGTTTGAATAACTTCATCACGCTCAACGCTGGTTGCACCTGTTGCTTTAGCAACAACGTCTTCTAAGGCCTTAGTTATCATTTAGAACTTGTTCGCATAGTTAAATGATATGCCCCAAACCCATTAAGACATAACGAACAATAGAGGCAACAATCAATGCCACCATGATAGATAGAGCTATGGAAAAGAAAGCCTCTTTGCGGCCTATCACCTTCAACATCACAGCAAAGGTGGAGACACATGGGATATAAAACAGTAAAAAGACGAGAAATGTTGCAATTTGAACAGAGTCCAAGACCTGCCCCACTTCGAATGTTCCGAGTGCCTGATAAATCATTACCAAGGATAACTCTTTGCGCAGCACACCAAACAAAATGGGCACACCAAGTACTACAGGCAAGCCAAGTACATAATAGGTAATAGGAGAAAGCATAGAATTGATCCATGCGTCAGCACCATAAAACTGCAATAATGCAAGTACCACGCTACCAGCAATCAATAGTGGTGTAACAATGGTAATGATATCACTAGAACGGTGCCATACAGAGATAAGTAAGGAATTCCATTTTGGCCAAGCATAATCAGGGATTTCCTGAATCATCCCTGGGCTAATCTCTGGATAACGTTGAGATAACAGTCTCCCCAGAATGGCTATGACAAGAAGAGATAAAGCGAAAAAGCAAAATACACCCAATGCGCCAAAATATTTTGCACCCAAGGCCAACACAATAGCAGAACGAGCAGAGCAAGGTACAAAGGTAATTAAGAGAGAGGAAACCACTCTATCCCTTCGATTTAATCCGTGTGTAGCAGCAATTGCAGGGACATTGCAGCCCAAACCCAATAAAAATGGCACAGCCACTTTGCCGTGCAAGCCGATAGCATGAAAAAACCTATCCACAACAAATGCAATCCGATGCATGATGCCTGTTTGCTCAAGTAGCACCAACATCAACACCAAAGGCAACATATAAGGCACTACGATGCCCACCAAACCAATCAAACCATCGGTGACCGCCCTACCAACCACAGCCAAAAGACTTGAAGGTTGCCATGTGGAAACTAGCTCCGATAATTTGGCTGCCGTAGCGGCATCCAGCAAAACGCTGATTTCAAAGACAACAAACAACACTGCGACGAATACAGTAAGGCTTCCCAATAGTCCCCATTGAGGGTGCAAGAAAAACATATCCATTCGATCTTCCCAACGCACTTTGGGCTGATGAACATAAGTAGCCACCTGCGCAAACAGAGTGGCTGCTCTGTGATGACGATCTGCTCTCACTTCCTCGACAAGAGAGCGTGGTAAAAGCTTTGTTGCTTCTTCATGCACACACTCCACCTTGGAAACAACTGATGGAAAATGACTGCGCAATTCATCTAAAAAGTAACTGTCATTTTCGAGCAAATGCATAGTTAACTGATTCTTGGGCATAGCAAAGGCTTCTTGAACCTCAGGAATGTCGACATTATGCCGCATTTTATCCACCCACTCTTGGATATGCGCATTCACGGGTTGTGGTAAAGGACAACTGCTCTTTCTAGCACAGCTTAATACCTGATCAAAAAGTGCTGTTAACCCTGAGCCTTTAAGCGCAACAGTGGGCACTACTGGTACACCCAACTGTTCCGTTAAAGCTTCACAATCAATCTCAATTCCTTTGCGCTGAGCCTCATCCATCATATTCAAGGCTACCACCACGGGCAGCCCCAATTCTGTCAGCTCAAGGGTCAGTTCAAGACTGCGTTGTAAAATGCTGGCATCAATCACATGGACAATAATGTCTGGTCTTGAAAATGGTGCTGGAGGCTCTTGGGTTTCATGCCGTGAAATGAGTGGACGCGAATCTCCCCATAACAGGTGTTTGAGCCCTTCCTGGTCGTCACCCAGCAAGTTACGCAGACTGTATAGGCCAGGTAAATCTACCAAATGAATTTCATCCGCACCCATACGTACAGTACATTCGGCGTAGGGTTTTCCAGTTCCAGTCAGCTTCCCAGTGCGATATTTGGTACTGGCAACAGCGCGAAACATCGTGCTTTTACCACTATGGGGATGCCCAACCATGGCTACACGCAGTCTATTTTCACCACGGTAAACGTGGTCATACATGGTCACAGGTTGACTTTTTATGGTCTTCTCAATATTCAAAACGGGGTCAAGCTGGAATAAGCCGCCTTCAAGTCAAGTTCAACCTGCAACCTATCAAGCACTAGAAGTTTTTATCTTCTGTCGCAGCAGCAATAAAATTCAGAATCGACTCTGCATTTAGATAATCTATAGGCACTGAAATGAAGCGACCTTTTTCTTCCAAAACCAAACTTGGAAAGCCACGTATCGGCATGGAGCGGGCAAGTTTAACTTGCTCTATAAACTGTTGATTTGTTTGGATTGAATGCAAATCACCTTGAAACTGTTCAGTATTTAAACCTACGGATTCAGCACACGTCATCAATGTGTTTTCATCTGATGGATTTTGAGCTTGCAAATAATATACCTGCTGAATCGCATGAATCATTGCATCTTCAAAGTTTGGGTTTTGGTTCTTGGCAGCCAGCACAGCTCTACACGCTGAATAGGTTGAGCGCCTAGGAATATTTAATGTCCAAAAATCAAAATTAAACTGTGTTCCTGGAACGCGCTCAATGATATTGTTCCAATGATGTTGAATCATAGTTTGGGTGTCATCATCCATGGTTTCATCGCTATCAGGGGCCAAGCCTCCCACTAGATAATTCACTTCAATGCTTTCTGGTAATTTACTAAGGGCTTCGTGCAACACTGGTCTAAACGCCCAGCACCAACTGCACATAGGGTCATGAACGTAATAAAGTGTAGTCATGTGTCTGCATCTTCAGGGAAATAACAAGCATCCCTAAGAAGTCCGTGGCAGCTGCTGGAAATGATAGTTATTCTCAAAAGGACCAAACAACACGCCATAAAAGATTCATTGCTTTAAACTAACTATCTATACCAAAGAAGTGGAGTATCAGTTCACCTGCAGGTAGCTGCCCTTCCAAATCAAAAAAGCTATATATATACAAGAAAGTAAACAACACCACAGGAACAATACCAATCCAGGATATAGGAGCAGGTTTAAGTCTAGCTTTATCCACAGCATTCAACATGCTTTCCAAGTGATGCTCTGCTTTGCTTGTAACATCCACGATTTGTTTCAATTTTTCTTTGCTATGTGCCTTCAAAGGATGACTTGCATCTTCATGTTCAATCCGTGAGCTAATCATAAGGAAGATCACGCGTATCACATTCGAGCTTCTTTTAGCCTCGATATACTCAGGTGCAGTCAAGGTATCTGCTGCAATATGCTCTTGTACCAATGCTTGAAGCTTATCAAGACGATAACCACAATCCTTTGCCAGCTCGATAATCATGGACGGATTCTTATCCAAATATGTATTCACTTGTTCTCGAAGTGCTGTAAATGCATCTGACGCATGCTTGTCAAGAGTGATAACTTCAACGCCACGAATCATCTCATCAATAGTGATCTCACATTCTTCCCAGACTTTGCTATCTAGAAAAGTGATATAGTCTTGACTGTAAATTTGCTCATCAGCGCGCTTTGATTGCCCAAAGAACGCTTCAATCTCAGCTATTGTGGGTAAATATAAATCGTTTTTATTTCTCGTTTTCATAACAGTCCCCCTTTATATTGAGACGGCTTGGCATTATTGAACTCCTTAGCTAGGAGCAAAATCAACTAATGATTTAAATTAACTTAACCTACTAATTTTGTCAAGATTAAACTCACCCTTAAATTTTTGATAAGCTAGTATACCACACGCGACATTTTTTGTGGTAGTTTCTAGTTGGTAATCGAAAAGGCTGCTATTTTACTTAAGTGTGTATATGACAACCCAGACTCAGCATGCCACTTGTTAAAAACTGCCTGAATATTGCTCATTTCACGTTTAGAAGTTACATTAATCTTGATGTCCAAGCCACTGATTTTAAAGCATCTTATAACATATCTTGTTAACACATAAGTATCCTTGCCAACATTGCGAAGAAAGCGCTGACCTGTATTCCCTTCAAGCCTTGAACCACGCTTTCTCAACAGCTCAAAAAGACCAACCAAGTCTGATTCAGGCCAGTCAGAATGAACTGACCAAAGCCGCCGTGTTCGAACATGATATCATCAATAAAACGGGCATTCACTGGTATAGAGTTTATTTTTGACCGTTGCGTACAATGCTTACATCTTTCCGAATCTCATCCTAATCCTCAGCAGAAAAGCTAAGCACACCACCCACATCAAAGCCAACAAACACATCTTCAAATCCAGACCATTTGCTTTCAATTACCTTCCATGAAAAGCCAGCTTGAAAAATACAACGTGTAATTTCTGCCAGAAACACACTTTCATCGAGTTTTGCGACAACATCCCTTTCTACTGGGGCTGGAAGTAATTTCTTCAAAGCCTCATCCCCACCCTTATGTTCCAATGTGCGATGATATATATCTTGAAACTTCATGACTCTACTCTAATAACCCTGTTTACCTTTTATCTGCTTTGGCCTTTGCATATTCCAATGCTTCCTCTATGTAAGATACGTATTCATCTTCATAGTCTAGTGGAATTAGCACCCATTCCTTAAAACGTTTCTTGTTGAAATTAAATTCAAGCCCTACCCCCTCATCAATCAAAGCATTCACACGCTCATGTGACACTTTTATAATCAGTGCGTCAGCCTTATCAAACATCATGGCAAGAAACTCACCTTTGTAACGCAAACAAGGTGTTTTCATCATCGTAGATTGCTCTACGCCGGATTTCAGAAGCATTTTCCTTACAGCATGTTCATAACTCATACAAAGCCCTTCAAATACCTTTTCCGCTCTTCCTCACTAAACTTTTCAATCGCATATCTTAGCATTGTTCTTGGCATACTTAGGTAATGCGCATTCAAGAAGGTAACTTCCTGCTCAATGTCTCGTTTCCCGACCTCTCTCAGCATCCAGCCCACCGACTTATGAATCAAATCTTCAGTATCATGCAAAAGAATCTTAGAAATTTTGAGTGTGTCTTCATATTGATTTTTGCCAATAAAGTAAGCTGTTGCAATGATTGCAATGCGCCTATCCCAAAGTGATTTTGATTGCGCCAAAGCGTATAAAGGCTCTCGTTCTCTATGTTCTAAGTATTTTCCCACAATCTTATGCGCAGAGCTATCTACAAGATCCCAATTGTTTATAAACTGTGTGTTGGCCAAGTAAAGCTGGTAAATTTCATCTTGTTCAACTAATTCTGCTTTTGAGAAGCGGTGCACCAATAAGAGCAAGGAAAAAAGTCGAATTTCATGATATTTTGACTTTAAGAGCATAGCCACCACATCCACAGGAGTGTCTTTATATGTTTTTACCGCCTTTCGTATCACTGGCACACGAATACCTAAAAATATGTCGCCTTCCCCATATTCACCCTTTCCTGTCTTAAAAAAGCGCTGCGAATGTTCTGCTCTCTCAGGATCATACAGGCTGAGCAGGTACTCACTTATCTCTTGGAATAATTGCTTTGCCTCGAATTCTTCCATATCACATCCCCCGCATGAACCAAGGTCTTAATGGTGCAACACCATCTAATGCATCCTGCAACTGGCCAAGTAATTTATCCTTATCTCTAGGCAGATTGCCAGCAAGAGCGAAAGCATTGGATGCATGATTAGAGCGAAAGATCACAGGTTTGGGAGGATTTAAGCCCTGAATAAGCCTAGCCTGTTCTTCAAGAATGGCTCTATCGTCGGGAATTTCAAACGGCTCTCCAAATTTCGTTTCAAATTCTGACACGATATTCGATTCCAAATACAATTGCAGCGTCGATAGGTAAGTAATCGGTGCACTATTAAGCAATGCGATAGTGCCATCCATATGTTCTTCCCAGTGGTTTTTACCTCCCAGCCCAAGGATAACGGTGCCTGAAACCTTTAAACCAGCTTCATCGGCTTTACACAGCGCTTTTGCAATCCCTTTCTGGCTGGCTCCCTTGGTGATTTTCTTTAATATCATGTTCGAGCCCGATTCAACACCCAAATAAAGCAGGTTCAAACCTTTTTCCTTGAGTAAAATCAACTCTTCCAAGCTTTTGCCTAGGATGTCGGCAGGAGTGGCATAACAGGAAACACGGTTTAACTTCGAAAACGCATCATGCAAAACGTCCAGCATGGAAAGCAACTGATCTGTTGGCGAACAGAGTGCATCACCATCAGCAAGAAACACGCGCCGTGTATCTGGGTAAACTGATGCAGCTCTGCGAATATCCTGACTCACCTCATCCAATGTTCGTTCACGAAATTGTTTATCTCTATACATGGAGCAAAAGGAACATTGGTTAAAGCTACAGCCCAGTGTTACCTGAATAATCAGATTATTGGCTTCACTGGGAGGACGATAGAGGGGCATATGATAGTTCAAAGGCATATGTTCAAAAGTATCTATCAACATAAACTGATGTCCACGACTTTACAACTTGCATCATATAAGTTTACTTCCCAACTATGTTTATCTCTAAAGCCATGAACTTGTTTATACTCGACATTTCATTGAATGGTCAGTCAGCGTGAGTGATGACTGGGATGATTATGCCGATGGATGGGATGCCAAC
>Ga0316191_10003635_pt1 | contig 11441 bp, 8 predicted proteins | sample Eddworburr2cm_MG_FD_204928 | JGI IMG/M metagenome (GOLD analysis project Ga0316191, IMG submission 204928) | Coastal sediment microbial communities from Maine, United States - Eddy worm burrow 2 cm | ecosystem: Environmental > Aquatic > Marine > Coastal > Sediment | place: USA: Maine | collected... | reverse complement strand
ACGTTATAAAGGGGACCGCAAGCTCGAGAAGCCGCTTGCTGCTGTCCAGATGGGTTTGATCTATGTGAACCCTGAGGGCCCCAACGGCGTGCCGGATCCGCTGCTGGCTGCCAAAGACATTCGAGATACGTTTGCTCGCATGGCGATGAACGACGAAGAAACGGCCGCCCTTATTGCCGGCGGACACACCTTCGGCAAAGCTCACGGTGCTGCGCCTCCGGCTGATTGTGTCGGTGTTGAGCCCGCGGCCGAAGGCCTTGAGAAGCAGGGTTTCGGTTGGGAAAACAAATGTGGCAGCGGCAACGCCGGTGACACGATTACGAGTGGGCTGGAGGGTGCATGGTCTGCCAACCCGATCGCCTGGACCAACAGCTATCTCGTGAACCTCTACACCTACGACTGGGTGCAAACCAAGAGCCCCGCAGGCGCGACCCAGTGGATTCCGGCCGATGGCGCCGCATCAACGCTTGTGCCGGATGCTCACGATCCGTCGAAGCGACACGCGCCGATCATGTTTACGACCGACCTGTCACTCAAGTTCGATCCGGAGTACCGCCGTATTACCGAGAGCTGGCTGAAGAATCCTGACGAGTTCGGGGTAGCGTTCGCCAAGGCGTGGTTCAAGCTCACGCACCGCGACATGGGGCCGCGTGCTCGTTACATCGGTGCCGACGCTCCGACCGAGGAACTGCTTTGGCAGGACCCTGTGCCGGCTGTTGATCACGCGCTGATCAATGCGAGCGACATTGCGAAGCTGAAAGCTGAAATCCTCGACTCGAAGCTGAGCGTTTCTGAACTGGTCCGAACCGCCTGGGCATCCGCATCGACATTCCGCGGCACCGACATGCGCGGTGGTGCGAACGGTGCACGAGTTCGACTGGCGCCGCAGAGCGACTGGGCCGTCAACAATCCGAAAGAGTTGGCCAAGGTCCTGAAAGAGCTGGAAGACATCCAGAAGAAGTTCAACCGCAAACAGTCCGGCGGCAAGCAGGTATCGCTTGCTGACCTGATCGTTCTCGGCGGAGCTGCAGCCATCGAGAAGGCGGCCAAGGCAGCCGGGCATGACGTCGAAGTTCCGTTCACGCCAGGTCGCGCCGATGCCAGCCAGGCACAGACCGATGTTGAGTCGTTTGCTGTGCTTATGCCAATGGCAGACGGGTTCCGTAACTACTTTGGTGAAGGCAACTATCGGTCACCGGCGGAAATGCTGGTTGAAAAGGCCGACCTGCTGACGCTAACCGCGCCCGAGATGACTGTTCTGGTCGGTGGTATGCGGGCGCTGGATGCAAACGTCGGAGGTGACTCGCACGGTGTGTTCACTGATCGACCCGGAACGCTCAGCAATGACTTCTTCGTGAACCTGCTCAGCATGTCGACGCAATGGAAAAAGTCGTCGGCTTCCGCAGGGCTCTACGAGGGACATGATCGAGCTACCGGTGAGTTGCAGTGGACCGCAACGCCCGTTGACCTCGTGTTCGGGTCACACGCCGAGCTGCGCGCTATTGCAGAAGTCTACGCAGAGAACGGCGGAGAAGAGAAGTTCGTCGCCGATTTCGTTGACGCATGGACGAAAGTAATGACGCTGGATCGCTTCTGATAATCGGTTCAGCATGCAGTAGACGAACGGCGGCCTCAGTGAGGCCGCCGTTTTTTATTGCTGTAAATGAAGACCGTCAACGCTGGCCTGCCGAGCGAGTAGAGCTCGCAGTGCCATTGGACAGCGATAATTTAGCTATACTTATCTCAGACGAATGTTTCGTCAAAGTAAAAGTACAATAACAACACCAGGGGATAACAATGAAGAGATCTCAATTGCTCGGTAAAGGTATTGCGGTATTAACCGCCGTTTTCGTCTTCTCACTGCCAGTTGCGGCGCAGGATGACGACAGCGGGCCAGTCTCACAGGGCGACGACGCGAAGTATCTTGACATCACGTATGTCAAATTCAAGGCTGGCCAGCGCGAATCAGCAATGCAACTTATTACGGAGCACTTCAAGCCGGCCGGGGAGAAAGCCGGAACACCAGGTCCGATAATGGAAATCCACTTCCAGACCGGAGACTGGGACGCGGCGTTTATCTGGCAAATGGAAGGTGGTATGTCAGACCTCGAATGGTACCGCTCGCCGAATGACGTCAAGTGGTTTGCAGCCATGGCGGAATTAGAAGGTGGTGAGGACAAAGCGGCGGCCTTATGGGCGGACTACATCTCCAAGGTAGCTGATGCTAAGACCGACGTCGGGCATCATCACGTGGCTGAATAAGACACGCCACAAGACCAAAGATTAAGACTGCAAAAACAAGGCCCCCGATTCGGGGGCCTTATTTCTTAGGTAGGAAGCAATGCTCACTATCCACCATCTGGAAAACTCCCGTTCGCAGCGCATTCTCTGTTTACTCGAAGAGCTGGGAGTGGACTACGAGATCAAACTCTACAAGCGTGACAAGAAGACAAGCCTTGCGCCGCCGGAACTTCTGGCGATTCATCCGCTTGGCAAGTCACCGGTGATTACCGATGACGGGGTGACCGTCGCCGAGTCCGGTGCGATCGTCGAGTATCTCGTTGGTAAATACGATAATGGGCGCCTGCTGCCAGCGGAAGGCACGCCCGAACGCCTGGCCTACACGTACTGGTTGCACTATGCCGAAGGCAGTTTCATGCCGTTGATGATCATGTCGCTGATCATGAATCGGATTGCTAGCGCGCCGATGCCGTTCTTCGCCAAGCCGATAGCAAAGGGCATTGTCGCCAAGGTGCGTAACGCGTACCTCGACCCAAATGTGAAACGCAATCTGGAATTCATGGAAGCCAGTTTGTCGAAATCAACCTGGTTCTGCGGTGACGAGCTCACCGCGGCAGATATTCAAATGAGCTTCGCGGTCGAGGCCGCCGAGGTTCGCTCTGACCTCGCGAGCGATTACCCGAATATAGAGCGCTTCCTCACGCAAATGCGGACGCTGCCTGCCTACCAGGCCGCGCTTGATAAGGGCGGGCCCTACAAACTGATGGGCGCTGACTAGCTTCGCTTATTCTCCGACCGCCTGAAATTCGTACATCGCTTCGACGATCGGCGACAAGGGCTCACCGTAGCGGCCGAACCATTTGTGATAGAGGCGACGAATTCCCGCGCCGCGATACAAGGATGCGAGCGCTTTGTCGGTCACCAGCCGGAAGTCGGTGTCACCGCGCGGCAGCATCAATGCGTAGGGCTCGAACGACAGTGCACTGCGGGTCATCGCATATTCTTTCTTGGCGTCGGCGTTCCTGAACACCTGCCCGATGAGCATTGACCGGTCTGAGGCATAGCCCGCAACTTTTCCCGCGTTCAGAAGCTCCATGCCCTCAGTGTGGGATCCAATGAGCCTGATCTTGATCTTGAATTCATTGATCTCCATTACGCGGCGCAACACATCCTCGGTCGTGGTCCCGCCCAGGACAGCGATCTTGGCGCCGGCCAGATCGTCCACCCTGTCGATCGGGTCTGATTGCAGTGACAGCACCGCGCTGCCCGTAATGAAGGTCATCAATGAAAAGTCGACACGTTCCCGCCGCGAGAGCGTGACGGTGGTCGTGCCGCATTCGATGTCGACATCGCCGTTTTCGATCGCGCTCAGACGGTCTTCCATCGTGGGCAGTGGCTTAAAGATGATATCGATTTTCTCAAGTCCCAACTGGTCGCGAGTGGCCGCAGCAACGCGCCGGCACAAGTCGATCGAGTAGCCGACAACATTGCCCTCGGCATCCTTGAATGACAACGGCGGCGCGTCTGGCACGTAGCCAATACGAAACTCGCCGGTCTCTGCAATACGTTTGAGCGTGCCCGTGTGATTGTCGGCGTTCGACGTTGCGAATGAAAAGATCAACAGCAGGGAAATCAGCGTACGCATTGACAGTCTCCGGGTATTTTGGCCAGAATTTATTGGGGCACGACCAATCAGTTTTACAATTCGACACCGAATTGTCTAGATAATTCAGTGCAGTGATCTCTGGGTCAGAATTGCCAATGAACGCTAGTTACAGCCGCTAAGACCGTCAATCCATGCACTGATTACCGCGACGCCGGCCGTATCGATCACGTTCGAGCCAAGCGGCGGCATGCCGTGTTTGTCGCGGCGCTGCATTCGATTAACAGCCAATGACGCGCCTGAGTCTCCAGGTGCAATCAGGCGTCCGCTGGGAATGCCAAGGTGCCCCGCGATCGGCTGGACATCGCAGGCGTTGGTATCGGTGAGTGCGGTCGAGTAGCGAAGGTCCATTGTCGATGGCGTCGGGCCGTTTGGCCGATGGCACTGTGCACAGTTGGTATGCAGGTAGGCCCGGGCGCGCGATTCCAGCGAAGCACTGCTATCTGCCGGATCGGCCAAAGCGTCCAGTGTGTCTGCGGAGCCGGGCAGGGGTGCCGTGAACATCATGACGTGCTCGATCGTTTCCAGTTGATTGGCGAGGCGTTCTGTTGACGGGTATGTGAAATACCCATTGAGCTGTGCGATCTCCGGCCCCAGCGCGAATCCCGCTGCGCTCGTATGGCATTCCATGCACTGAGCTTCGGAGGGATAGATCCAGTCCTGACCGTTGATATTGGCGACCTTGCCGCCGCGAACCCGCGTGGCTTCGGTTTGGGCCGTGTTCCATTCGTAGGTGTAGCCAGCCCAGACGCCGTCGTCATGACGCATCAGGTGACGGGTCTCAATCAGATCACCGCCGAGCCTGAAGTTCTTGATGATGACTGTGTTGTTCGGGAACTCGAAGTCGCCGTCGGCGTTGATGTCGATCGTGGTGCCGTTTGGCAGGCCGATATAGCGATCCTTTTCGGCGCCGTCGGACCAGAACAGCGCGTTCATATCGTAGGGCAGAAGACCGTCATAAGGTTGTGTGACATCGGTGGGGTCAACGCATCCTGTGTCCGACAGCAGGTCGGGAATGGTGTCCGGCACCGAAGCCGCCGGCGGGTCGATGCGGCGTACGCGCCCGACGCCATTGCTGCCGTTTATGTCGACGAAGTAGTGTTCGCCATCAGCGCCAACGCCGAATGCCGTTGGTTTGAAGTTGGAATCAATGAGTTCGTCGTTGCTGTATCCGCCCTGACCGTCAGGCTGTGCGGCCCAGAAGCGTCCGGAGCCGTAGTCAGCAAAGATATAAAGCCCTTCCAGCTCCGGGATAGCGGTGCCGCGGTAGACATAGCCGCCACTGATCGAATTTCCGAGGCTGTGAGGATATTGCGTCACGGGATCAGCCAGACCGCCACTGCAGTCAGCCGCATTGACGGTATTGTTCGAGCCTTCACGGCAACGCCATCCGTAGTTGCCGCCCAGTTCGATCTGATTCACTTCCTCCCATGCACCCTGGCCGACGTCGGCCGCCCAGAGCGCGCCCGTGTCGGGATCGAAACTCCAGCGCCAGGGGTTGCGCAGGCCCCAGGCATAGATCTCAGGGCAATCGTCTGCATTTGCGCCCGGGCCACACTTGGCGTTCGAGCCGAAAGGGTTGTCGGCCGGTATGTTGTATCCGGCGCCGGTACCCATGACATCGATACGCAGCATTGAGCCCAACAGGCGCGTCGTGTCCTGCGAGCGCTGGTTTGGATCGTTGCCGCTGCCGCCATCACCGAGGCCGAGGTAGAGATAGCCATCGGGACCAAAGGCGATGTCGCCGCCATTGTGGTTATCGAAGTCCTGGTCGATTTCGAGAACAACCTGTTCGACGGTTCCGGCTCCGGGACTCACCGCATCATCGAGCACCATGCGAGAGAGCACGTGACGCATGGACGGGCCCGAGTGCTCGATTGTGTAGGACAGGAAGATCTCCGGCGTTGACGGGTAGTCCGGATGAAACGCTATGCCAAGCAGGCCGCCTTCGGAGTTGGTGCGAATGGAGTGATCCGTCGTCAGATCCATAAAAGTACTGGCGCTGACCGGATTGTCCGCTGCGAAGGTCATGATCTGTCCTGGCTTTTGCAGCACGAACCAGCGGCCAGCAGCACCAGGTTCGAGTAGAAGCTTGGTGGGCTGCACAAAATCTGGCAGTGAAGAATACGGATCCGTAATGGCTATTGACGCATTCGCCGTCGGTCGTGGTGGCGCTAAACAGGTCAGGTTGTCGGGGCGGTCGTCGAGCCCGAACGCCACCGCTGCGGTATCGTCGTCGCGAATAGTGCCAGTTGCCGTAGCCTGCGTGATCGTGGCGTTAGTGGGCGAGGACAAGGTTAACGTAAAGGTCTCGTCGGACTCGAGGTCCGTGTCGCCGACGATATCGATATCAATCGTGACCTGGGTTGTGCCACCTGGAATTTGAATAGTGCCGGTGGCGGCCTGATAATCAACGCCCTCTGTCGCAGTGCCGGCGGATGTCGAGTAGTCGACAGTGGCTGACGCATTGTTGGTTCCGGCGGAAGCCTGCACGATGAACTGCAGTGTCGTGGTGGCGGAGTCGCCCTCAATGACACTGGCATCTCCGATAGAGAGCGAAGGATTGACTGTTGCCGGTGGCGGCACAGTCGGCGGAGCTGGTGAACTGCCGCCGCCGCAGGCGTTGAGGGACAAAGCAACTGACAGCGCACAGCTAAGTCTGGCCGTGTGCTTGTTTCTTTGGTGCAATCTGGCAGGCATTATCAAAATATACGCTAGTGCGTCTCCATACAGAATCACTTATTGGTCGCTTTTCGGCGACAGTCTTTTGCAATATCGCGAATCTGCAGTAGGCTGTGGATGTCAAACACCAGTAATGTCAAACAAGCGGATTACTACTATGCGCAAGTTCCTAAGTTTTATCGTCGCTGCACTTTTCACGATTTCTTTTTCAGCAATGGCTGAGCATCACGAGTCGAAACACGCCGATCTGCACGCCGCGATCAAAGCGTTTGATCATGCCTACGCCACCAACGACGTTGCTTCCTATTTCGGTTTTTATGCCGAGGATGCGACGGTGTATTTCTACGGCGCCAGACAAGATGTCGATGCCTACCACGAAGAATGGATCGCACTGATGGAAGCGGGTGGTGGTGTTGAGATGAACCAGATGTCGGATCTCATCGTACAGGTGATGCCGAGCGGTGATGTCGCCATCTCAACGTCCTTCGTCGACAACCGCACGCGCGCACCGGACGGCTCGACGTCAACGGTGAGAGCATTCGAGACCGATGTGTGGCAGAAAATTGACGGTGAGTGGAAGATTATCAGTCTGCACTACAGCGATATTCCGGCGGAGGAGTAAGGGTTCGAGAAGCGATTGTGGACTAGTTTTCCCTAGCAATATCAGTGCGTTATAGGTATACTGTACATCCATACAGCATATCGATACTGATCGGAGGGAACCGTGTCCACAGCCACCTCACTTGCCGAAGTCCCGGCAGAATCCGCCCCCTCAGACGCCGAACGACTGGGCGCTGAAATTACCGAACTTTGCAGCTACATCTACGCGGCCGAAGCTCGTCTCCTTAGCTTGATTCGTCAATTCGACGAGAACGAATACTGGGCCGCGCAGGGTCTGTACTCTTGCGCCCACTGGCTGAATTACAAATGCGGCATAGGCATGAATGCGGCCAGAGAAAAAGTGCGAGTGGCTCATGCCCTGGGGAAATTGCCAAAGATCAGCGAGGCGTTCGCCAAAGGCGTGATGAGTTATTCGAAGGTTCGTGCGATCACTCGAATTGCCGACGAGACCAATGAAGACTACCTCCTGATGATCGCCGACCACGGTACCGCACATCACGTAGAAAAACTGGTGTCCAAATACCGAACGGCAAAGCGACTGCAGGACGCTGAGTTTGCCAACGAGCAATACATCAAACGAGAGCTAACGCACTACTACGATCACGATGGCAGTCTCGTCATAAAAGCACGCATTCCGGCTGAACAGGGCGCTCTAATCGTCAAGGCGTTGGAAATGGCAATGGACAAAGAGTTTTCCTCGGACGTTACCGCGGTAACGTCGGAACAAGACGAGGAACCGGTCCCCGTTGCGACTCGCCGAGCCGATGCCCTGACCGACATCGCCGAGACCTACATGAACAACAACGAATCGTCCGGCGCAACGGCTGATCGCTACCAGGTTGTTGTGCACGTTAACTCTGCAAGCAATTGTGACGCACACATCGAAGACGGCCCGGGCGTTACCGCGGTAACGTCCCGCCGAATCGCCTGCGACAGCTCGATCGTTACAATCAAAGAAGACCAAAACGGCGAGCCCCTCTCAATCGGCCGCCGATCAAGAACAATCCCACCGCCAATGCGCCGCGCATTACGCGCAAGAGACAAAGGATGTCGCTTCCCGGGCTGTACCAACACCCGATTTGTCGACGGACACCACATTGAACACTGGGCTGATGGCGGTGACACGAGTTTGGACAACCTGGTAATGCTCTGCAGGCATCATCATCACCTCGTTCACGAGGGCGGCTTTATTTGCGAGAAATCGGCCGATGGAGAGATCCGTTTTAAGGATCAACGCGAGCGTCCGCTGCAGTCGTCGGCCACGATGCCGGGTATCGCAGCGAACGATGACGTACAGCAGTGGATAGATCGCGAAATCTTCGAGGCGAACATCGACAGCGAATCCTCCGGTCGAGCGGGACCGAGTTGTGCGGCAAGATGGCAAGCCGGCGAACGAATGGACTGGCATGCGGCGGTGGGGAGTTTGTTTAACTGAGAGCGCCGCTCACTTGCGTTAACGTGTCGCTGGTTCTCGGCTGTGGATTGACCTGAATACTTCGCATAGCCATCGCTCTAGATCAGGTCGAGCAGGGCAGGCAGTACCAGTTGTTTGATGATGCTGAGTCCAATGACGCCGAGCAGCACGACAAGCAGCGTGAGCAAACTCCATTCATTGAGTACGAGACCAATGGCGAGCGCGGCGGCGGGCGGATGCTCGGTGCGAGTAACCACCATTGTGAACATCGCCAGTGATATGGCGATGGCACCGCAAATGACCATGACGGCGTGGTCCAGAGCCGGGGAGACGTCGATTATTGCATTCAGCGTTCCCATAAGGGAACCGGCGAGTATGCCGACGACGTAGCCGCCGATCAGGTTCCGCGGCGCGGAGTGCAAACTTCGGGGCACCGCAAACGCGATGAAAGCGCTGGCGCCGAGGGCCGCGATCAGCACAGTCTGAGTGACCGCATCGAGCACAAACAAGAGGACCAGCACGACGGCACCGGCAAGCCCGCACTGCATGATGTAGCGTTTGATATTGTCGCGCCGGAAGTGCCGGTCAAGATCCAGTTCCATGGGCCTTCTCGTTTAAAGCTGCTTTACTTACTCCTCAGCGTCTTCCTCTTCGTCTTCCTTCTCTTCTTCCGCTTTCGTTGCGTCCAGATATTTCTGCTGTTCGCCGTAGTAGTCGTCGATGGCGTGTTCAGAAGACAAGGGGCTGAGGTAGTGCGCTTCGTCGATTCCCTCTCTGTTCATCGCAAGGCCTGTCAGACAGGCTTTGACGATGTGCGCGCTGTTGAGTGTGGTCTTGTAAGTAGGATCAAGCGCGGGGTGGAGTTCCACAAGGTCGAAGCCCACGACATTCGATTCTGCACAGAGTCGTCTTACGATGGTGATCGCTTCACGCATGTTGATGCCACCCGGAACCGGTGTGCCGGTCGCGGGTGTGAATGCAGGGTCGAGAACGTCGATGTCGAACGAGATGTGCAGCTTGCGTCCTTCTTCGCTGGCTTCCTTAACAACACGATCCAGTACGGCATCCCAACCGTGTCGCTCAACTTCCGCCATGGTGTGATAGCGCATACCTTGTTCGCGCATCCACTTGAACGCGGAACTGTCCGGGCCACCGGAACGGAGGCCGACCTGTATGTAGTCGGCTGCCCGCACGTGACCTTCATTGATCAGTCGATAGACCGGGTAGCCGTGGCTAATCAGGTGGCTGCCGCCCCACCAGGCATCGTAGTGCGAATCGAAATGAATCACCGATACTTTTTCTTTGCCGTAAACATCGGCCAGCGCCGCGACGTTCGGGTATTCCAGTGAGTGATCGCCACCAACGATCATCGGGACCGCTCCGACTTCGGCAATCTCTCGTACGTTGTCTCGAACGTGTCGCATAGAGCGCTCTGTACTGTCGTTGTCGATGGCAACGTCACCGTAGTCGACGATGTTCAACACGTCGGCGGCGTCGATCAGGACATATTGATCCTGATCGCCCATAGCCCAGCCGTACAGGCGCAGATCCGTGGTCGCTCTTTCACCGGAGTCACGCCAGCCAGAACCCATGTTCAGGGGCGCGCCGAGTATGGCGACATCAACCTCGCCAGCGATCAAGTCTTCTTTGCTCAAGGCGAGCGGGTGTCCGCCAAATGTCGGCGGGCCGCCGTTGCCATTGTAACGACCGAGTTCTATTGGCCCGTCTTCACGTTTCGGGTCCATTGAACGCGGACGCTTGGCCTTCCACGCGTTGAACTGCGGCGAGTCGGTATTGAACGGCACGTTTGGCGAGTCACGGCCTTCTTTGTAGCGGGTGTGATCAAACACCAGCATCATCGCGCCGACCCACGCCTTGATATCTTCCGGCGTGCGTTCTTCCAGTGCTTCGACAGTATCTTCTGCCGACCCGGTGAAGCTGCGTGCGTCACCACTTTTCAGGAATTCGATTTCCAGAGGGCTGAGTAACGCAAGTTTCGGCATCACGCTATCCGGCAACTCGATAGCTTCGCCTTGCTCATCGCGTGCATCGACGGTATCGAACGGGTAGGGGGCGTCACCCACGACGTGCCCGGGTGTCTCGGGGACGTCGCCGGCAAGGGCGGCCGTTCCAACGAATCCGACGGCAACAAGGAGCAGAGTCTTACGAAGAGGGTTGGTCATCGCTGTGTTCCAAATTTGATTAGTCAGCATCATCGTTGTCCGTGATCGAGAGCGAGCGGATGGACGTAGTCGGGAGCGAGTCCCGCCTTGCGTACGGCGATACCAACAAGACAGGCATTGAGCAGGGCGTTCGCGTTGCTGACGGACAGGTTGGAGAGATCCATCATCGGCGCGAGGTCGGTAATCTCAAATCCGACGATGTCTTTTGCTGCGCAAACGTGGCGTATGGCCTGGCTAATGTCACCGACGCCGAGTCCGTTTGCTGTCGCGCGACCGGCGGCGACCATCTCGGACGGGTCAATGACGCTGACATCGATGGAGACGAAAAACGCATCAGGGCCCTTGTCCACTTCGCGCAGTACGCGTTTTATGACGTCCGCGTAGCCACGTTTCTGAATCTCCGCCATCGTGTGATAGCGCACTTTGTTATCGCGTAACCACTGCAGTGATTCTGCATCGACGTCCGGTCCGCGAAGTCCGACCTGGACCGTGTCTCTGCCGTTCACGATGTTTTGATCGAGGAGCCGAAAGAGTGCCTGGCGATCCGAAATCGTGTGATCGCCTGCGCGTTCGACGTCCGGGTGTGCACTAAAGTGCAACACACCAAATGTGCCCGCGCCGTGCGCTGCGGCAATTC
>Ga0316191_10003634_pt1 | contig 11444 bp, 14 predicted proteins | sample Eddworburr2cm_MG_FD_204928 | JGI IMG/M metagenome (GOLD analysis project Ga0316191, IMG submission 204928) | Coastal sediment microbial communities from Maine, United States - Eddy worm burrow 2 cm | ecosystem: Environmental > Aquatic > Marine > Coastal > Sediment | place: USA: Maine... | reverse complement strand
AGACCACGCGCACGATGCCGAAGGCGCCCGCCTTGACCACGGCGACGGCGTGCAGCAGTGCGCTCACCGGTGCCGGGGCGACCATCGCCTGGGGCAGCCAGCCGTGCAGTGGAACCAGCGCCGCCTTGACACCAAGACCGATGATCAGCAGCAAGAAGATAACTTTCAGCTGGGGGTGATATTCAGCCGGCAAGTGACCCAGTATGCCGCCTTCAACAAAGGCTGTTGGTCCCGCAAGCACGTGCAGCCACACGGTACCGATCAACAGCAGCATGCCGCCACCCAGGGTATAGGTGAGATAAATCCGCGCACCGCGCACTGCCTCGGGTGTGCCGCGGTGGGCAACCAGCGGGTAGGTTGACAGAGTCAACAACTCGTAGAAGATAACAAAGGTAAACAGGTTGCCTGCCAGCGCCAGACCGACGGTGGCCGAAACGCACAGGCTGAAGAAGCCGAAAAAGCGGCTGCGGTTAGGTGCGTTTTCCAGGTAGCCGATGGCATAGACTGTGGTGACCAGCCACAGCACGGTGGATAGGGTGACAAATAGCACCGAGAGCGTGTCGGCATGGAGCACCAGGTCGAGGCCGGGTGCCAGGGTCCAGCGGCTTTCGTAGACATGTTCATGAAACACGCCCCAGATCAGTATGCCGACCAGCACCAGCTTGAGGATGGCTCCGACGAGGTTGAGCGCGGTGCGCAAGCGGTGACTGCCTTCGCGCAGGAAGAAAATGACCAGCCCCGGGAGCAGCGAACTTGCCACTACCAGAACCGGCAACCAGGCGTCCCAGTTCATATGCCGATCTCCAGCAGTTTCCACACCGGTGCGCCGGCGAGACCCAGCACCAGTACCGCCATGGCGGCGAGCAACAGTGCCGGCCATTCCTGACGTGCCACCGTGACCGGCTGGTTCGGATACGGCCGGTGGACGAAAGCATGGCCAAGCACCCGGAAGATGTAGGCCGCGGCCAGCAGGGAGCCGATAGCGGTCACCACCAACCACAACCACTGGCCGGTTTCGACAGCGCCGGCAAGTAATTGCCACTTGCCGAGAAACGCACCACTGGGTGGCAGGCCGATCAGGGCGACGCCGGCCAACGCGATGGCAAAGGTGGTGGCGGGCAGGTGCTGGGCGGTACCGTCCAGATCGCGGATGGTGTCGTGACCGCAACGCTGCTGGATAATTCCGATTGCCAGAAACAGGCCGGCCTTGGCGAAGCCGTGGGTCAGTGCCAGCATGACCAGTCCTCCCGCTGCGAGATCGCGGGTCGGACCGGGCGGCAGTGCCAGCAGCACTGGAAAGAACAGGAACAGGTAGCCAAGCTGGGCGACAGTGGAATAGGCCGCCAGTAATTTGAGCCGTTCCGCCTGCAGGGCGCGCCAGGACCCCCAGAGAACCGCGCAGGCACCCAGCAGACCGAGTAGGTTGGCGGCCACCGGTGTGACAACGTTCGCGAACACATCCAGCCACAGGCGCAACACGAGATAGAAAGCGGCCTTGACCACCAGTGCCGACAGCACGGCGCTGACCGGAGCGGGTGCGCTCGCGTGTGCCGGCGGCAGCCAGAAATGCAGCGGGAACAGGGCGGTCTTTAGCAGCAGGCCGGCGGTCATCATTGCCAGCGCCGTCCACGCAACCGGTCCGGGCTCAACTACACGTAGCAGTGTTGCCAGATCGAGCGTCCCGTAACCAGCATAGATCAGGCTCACCCCCGTGAGGAACATCATCGAGCCCAGCAGGCCGACCAGCAGGTAGCGCAGTGCCGCCGCGATTGCAGCAGGCTTGCCTCCAAGTGCTGCCAGTGCGACTGCGCTCAGGCCAAGCAGCTCCAGCGTGACATAGAGGTTGAACAGGTCGCCGGACAGGAACAGGGCATTCAGTGACGTCCACAACAGTAGCCACAAGGGCCAGAAGCGGGCGCGCTCGGAAGGTGCGCTGAAGTAGGCGCTGGCGTAGACGCTGGCCGCCAGCACGACCAGTGACGTCATCATTAGCAACAGGGCGGAGAGGCCATCGGCGCGCAGCGTGATACCGAGTCCGGCGTTCCAGCCGCCGATTTCATAGTGCAGTGCGCCCTGCGTGGCAACGCCAAAGAGCAGCATGCCGGCAGCAACGGTGGTGGCCAGTCCGGTGCCAACGGCAACAGCTGTTGCCGAGCGCGGCAGTAGCAATGTCGCGACCGCACCGGTCAGCGGCAGGGCGACCAGCCCGATCATGGCGTCAGTCATTGTCCTGCTCCGCGTGCAGTCGTCGCGCCAATGCCAGGGCCAGTGCGGTGGCGCTCACCGCGACGACGATCCCGGTCAACACGAGGGCGTGTGGGAGGGGATCCGGTGGTAGCCCCGGGCCGCGGTAGGCGACAGCAATCAGCAGCATGAAAACACCGGCTCCCATGACATTGATGGCCACCACCCGTTGCAACAGGGAAGTATGCAGTAATGCGGCCCGCAGTCCGAGTGCCACGATCACGCAAGCTGTCAGTCCATAAAGTACCTGTGCCGTCAGCATCAGGACATCTCCTCACGCTGCCGGTTAGCCGCTGCATTGACATCAGCCGACTGCGGCTGCCCTCCGACGAACGCCAGCAACAGGGTCGCAGCGATCGACAGCATGGCGGCAGTCTCGATCAACAGGATCAGGGCACCGGCCCAGGCCGGTGGGTAGCCAAGAAACGGCCGCCCAAGGAGGAGCAGGGTCAGACCGACCAGTAAAAACACACCCACACCGGCGGCCATGACGATGCGCAGCACAAAACCGTCAGGCAATCCAATGCGGGACCGGCCCGCGAGGCGCAATACCACACCGGCGGCGGCAAGTGTTGCGCCTGCCTGGAATGCGCCACCCGGTGCATGGGCGCCCACCCATAACAGGTAGCCGGCCGTGAGGATCAGCACCGGTACCAGCCAGCGAACCAGTCCGTCGAAAATCGGGCCGGCCGGCTGGTAGCCGGGGGTTCCCTGGCCCAGGGCAAAAATGCCGAGCACAGCGGTCAGCAGCACCGCCAGCTCCAGCAGCGTGTCGTAGGCACGAAAGTTCAGCAGCACTGCAGTCACCGGGTTGCTGACCCCGCTGGACGCGAGATTTCCCGAAATGGCCCGGGGTAGCATGTCGTGCGGTGTGCTGCTGAATGCATGCAGCAAGGCCCAGGCAAGCGTGCCGGCCAGCGCGGCAGATAACAGCGTGACCGCCCATCGAGACACCAGGCTTACGTTTGCACCATCTGGATGCCGGGAGCCCTTGCTGGACCCGGGCGACAGCAGGCGGGGTTGCTTGCGTGCTGCAGCCAGCAGCAGTGCCCCTGACAAGCCGGCACCGATGGCCGCTTCCGCAAGGGCGACATCCGGGGCCAGCAGCCGACCCCACGCTACGGCGAGTACCAGTCCGAAGGCCATGAATAGAATGACGCTGCGGCGTTCATCGGTCGTTGCGAGTGACGCCCAGGCGAGTCCCACGATCGAGAACAGCAACAGCCCGTCGAAGACCAGCAGACTTGTCGTATTCAACGCCTTGTCTCCTGGCGACGTGCCTGGCGTGCGATCAGATGTGCGCTGGTAGCGCTGGCGGCGAGCACCGCCAGCCAGATCAGTAAAAGCTTTAGTGAAGTAAGCAGATGTTGAGAGTGGAGAGCCAGACCAGCTGCCAGCAGTCCCAGCCCGAGGTTGTCGGCTTTGGTCAGCGCGTGCAGCCGTGTATAGAGATCAGGCAGGCGCAGCAGGCCGATGCTGCCGGCGAGGTAGAAGAACAGACCCGCCAGTATCAGGATGGAAGACGCGAAATTAATCATGGCGTGCTTCCTGCTGACCGGTGAATGCGGCCGCGGCCACTGCGGCAAGTAACGCCAGTAGCAGCGCGACGTCAATCAGGGCCGGCTGATCAAGCAACAGGCTGAGCGGCAACAGGATGCCCACACCGGCGGTGCCGATCAGTTGGGTGGCAAGCATACGGTCACCGGCGCTTGGGCCAAGCAGCACTCGCAGCAGGCCGAGGAACAGGCTGAGCATCAGGCCCGTTGCAGAGAACAATAACAGCTCAGTCATCATCCGCCTCCAGACTCAGGCTAAACAGCCGTGCAACAGCCTGCTCGAGCTGCAACAGTTGCGGATCCGGAATATTGCTGCTGTCGAGCAGATGAAGCTCAGCATGGTCGTCGTCAATGTCCGCGGCCAGTGTGCCGGGTAACAGGCCTATGCAGTTGATCAGCAGTACGCGGGCCGATGGATCGCTGATGTGCAAACGGTAGCGCCTGAACCCCGGCTTGATGCGCAGGCTCGTCCCGAGGGTGCGGAACGCGACATCGATCCCGCCGCGAACCGACTCGCGCAGGAACAGGGCAAGAAAGGCAAACAGGCCGGTCAGGGAAAGACGCGGCAATGCAGGTCTACCCAGGTGGACACTGGCCAGGGCAGCCAGGGTGACTGTCGGTAGTCCTACTAGCCAGGCATCCGCTTGGCCCTGGACGATTAGCCACCAGAAGCCAGTCAGTATGGCCATTCTTGCCATAAAACTCGTTATTGCCACTGCTCGAGTCTGTGTCATCTGCGTCGTGCCGTCCGAGTTCAGTCGTCGTTCAGGCGTATTTATCGAGTTTCGGATGTCTGACTCCAACCGGGGAGTGTACCATCTTATGCCGCCGGGTACGCTCTGCCAGAACGTGCAATAGCAGTACGGTTGCAGCGGCAAGCAAAAACACTTTCAGGGCGACAAGACAGGCAACCACGCCGAACAGTAATGTAACTAGAATAGTCATATCATTTACTCCTGTGGTTCGTCTGTGTTAGCGGATTCGGTCTCTGTTAACAGGACCTGGTCTGCAGGGTTATGCGGCATCGAGTAGCCCGCAGGCGCGGTTTGCGGGGAGGGCAATGTCCATCATCCGCGGGTCATCTAACTCAAGCCCGTTCATCAGCTCGACATAGGCCTGCATGCCGCTCACCTGTAGACGCGGGTTGTAGTGCTTTTCCTCGCCAATGGTGCTTACCGTCATGCCATGGTAGTCGTGGGCGGGGTACACCAGTGTGTCCTCCGGCAGCCTGAGCAGTTTGTTGAACAGGCTGTCGTACTGTGCTGCGGGATCACCGTTCTGAAAGTCAGTGCGCCCCGTCCCGCGTATCAGCAGGGTATCCCCGGTAAATACGCGATCGGGCAGGCGGAAACTGTAGGAGTCGTCCGTGTGTCCAGGTGTATAGATGACGTCGAGATGCAGATTGTCTGCGGAAAGCTTGTCTCCTTCGTGGAAATGTACCGAGACACATTCGGTCCTGGTTGTTGAGCCCATCGCGGTTGCGCAACCGGTTCGCTCGCGAAGCGCGCCGAGCGCGGTGACATGGTCGGCGTGGATATGCGTATCTACCGCCTTTACCAGTTTCAGATCCAGCTCATCGATGAGCTGGACATACTGTCCGGTGTTTTCCAGCACCGGGTCAATCAACAGTGCCTCGCCGCCCTGCCGTTCCGCAAGGAGGTAGGTGTATGTGCTAGAAGATTTATCGAACAGTTGACGAAATATCATGGTGTTTTCTCCAGGGTTATTAGACGTCATAAAGGTCTTTGTCTGATGTAAATATAGTCGCTGCGCAAAATATATAAAATACGTATTAAGTGGAGATAAACATCGAAAAATACGAAGAATAGGTTGAGCGTGAAGATCGCGGCGCTCCGCTGGCCTGCTCTTGTAGCCAGTCAAGCGCAGGGTGAAGTATCAGGCCCGATACATTGATCATTTCGAGGAGATTGACAATTCGCCGCAGACAGGTCTTCAACCTCGCGGATTAACTATTCCAGCAGTCCATCAAGACCGATGACCAATAATCCGAGTCCTGTTGTCCAAATGGCACAAGCAATCAGGTCATACAGTGTGTACTTGGCCGGTGGCAGCCCGCTGATGCCAGTGAGTAGAGGTACCACGCTTCGAATAGCGGTCATTAGACGACCAATGATGATGGCTATTTCCCCATGCTTTACTAACATTGCCTCTGTCTTGTCGAAGATGGCCTTGCGCTTGATGGCGAATCCAGTGTGGTGAAATCCGGGACCAATCCATCTGCCTATGTAATATCCGCTGTGGTCAGCAATAGTGGCGCCCAAAAATGCCAGCGGCAATATTTGCGGGAGGGTCGCAATGCCTTGCGTGTAAAGCACGGTACAAACGCTGAGCAGTATGGCGCCGGATATAAAAATGCCGATGCCGGGGCATGCTTCAAGGAATGCGATAGTCGGCACAATGAACAGCGCATACTCTTGGTGCTTTTCTATCCATTGCAGGAATATATCGCCGATGAGATGTGCCTCTTTGGGAGAATGAATTGCATGTTAGCACTGCTGGAGTGATGGCTCTAGAACTGTCTGTGTGGCGGTTAACCCGCGGCGATTAAAAAGGCAATCATGACAGGATGCAAATTCTACTTCTATCAGGAAAATTCGCTCTGGCACGAATGGCACTATTGAGCCGGTAGCGTACCTGTGGTTCTGCGCGAGTTCCAGAATCCAAGAGATAACAGCTTGGCGTAATCAGGTTAGCGATGTGGGGCATTGTTGCAGCAGAATGCGTCATGACAGTTGCAACCATATAGTTTCGATGGTGTCGAACGGTCAATCGACGAGGTAAAAGAGCATGATTATTGGAAAACATGGGTTGGGTGGCAATGTGCTGCTGCTCATTGGCAGCCTCAGCCTGGGTGCGGGAGAAGCCATGGCGATAGAAGAGTCCAGGTATACGGTTGTCGAGCAGGCAGATAATTTCGAGCTTCGATTGTACGAGCCCAACATCGTTGCAGAGACCCTCGTGGAGGGGGATTTCTCCGGGGTAGGCAATGAGGGTTTTCGTCGCCTGGCCGGGTACATCTTCGGTAAGAACCGCAAACAGCGGTCTATAGAGATGACTGCGCCGGTTAGCCAGCAGCCAGGCTCGGAGAAGATTGCCATGACGGCCCCAGTCAATCAGGAAGCGGATGACGGGCAGTGGCGCATCACCTTCACCATGCCTGCCGAGTACACGATGGAAACCCTGCCTGTTCCCCTGGATGACAGGGTAACGCTCGTACGGGAGCCCGGTCGGCTTATGGCAGCAATCCGGTACTCTGGTACGTGGAGTAGAGATCGCTACGAGGAAAAGGAAGCAACTCTCAGGTCACTCATGGGTGAACGCGGTCTCAAGGCTGTCGGAGAGCCCGTATTCGCACGTTACAACGCGCCATTCACACTCTGGTTCTTGCGCCGCAACGAGGTACTGATTCCGGTTGAACGGTCGCAGAACTAATTACCCGTGACAGACATGTGGGCTCAGATGACGTATTTGTGATGTCTCGGTTAATATAGAGAAAATAAAAAAACATTTTGCGTGGTCAGGGCATAGCCATAAGTGGTATTCACGAATACAGAAAATCACGCAGATGCGGGGCTTCTGAATAAGTGTTGAAGGCAAGCTCGAGACTACTGTCAAAAGTAAAATCAATACACATAGCTCGAAGACATCCTGGTTAATAACCATTTTTGAATGTATCCGGGTCCGGCTTCTTTCCGGCTGGTTCATCGGGCAAGTTCATCGCGGAGTGTTTCGACGCGTCTTGCATTGGTGCCCAGATCGCTCAAACCAAGTCGGGAAGAAGATCTCACCTGAATCACCTGGTCATCAGGAAGAAACAGTAATTGAACATCGTCCCGGAATTTCATCATTGGTGTATTGACAATCGCCTGCATGAAGTTACCGTCATCGATGGTAATCTCCCAGTCTTGCTGTTGAATAATCCATGCTTTTAGTTTCTGCCACTGTTCGGCGCTCGCCCTGATCGGTTCACTGGCTTGTGCGCCACGACCGGATTGGCTGTTAACGCAATTCGGTAGCCACCCGCACTCCGGTAATACCTGCCGGGTTTGTGGTTTGCCGGGCGAGCTGCTGCAACCAGCCAGCAACAACATGGCAGCCAGGGTGCAGCTGACGTGAAATTTAAGTGGCATACGGGTATGTGGATTTCCAGGATCACTCATGATGCAGATACCGTTCGAGGATAATGTGCACGTCGACCTTTGCACGCAGGCGTGCGGCCAGCAAGTACAGTCCACCCAGCTTGCGGTGCAGGAATACGGCATCTGCAGGCGGTGTATGCCAGTAGCCCTGGTCAAAGCTTAGTGCCATGCCGGCGTCGCGAATGCGCCCGGCCAGGTCGCTCGCGCCAAAGTCAAAGCGTCCACGGGTTCGGGCTGGCTCGGTGGCTAAAACGAACAGTTGTATCACCGCTGCGCGCTGCTGTGCATGGATATCTTTCTTGAAGTAGCCGATCGCCTGTGCGCTCTCGGACATGGCCGCGTGGTCCTCTCGCAATGCTGCCTCGAGCAGTCCACGGTAGGCCTCGGTGACTAGGACCGGATAATGACGGGTGGCGCCGAAGTCAAGCAGTCCCAGTTGCCGGGTCGTGGTGTTGTAGAGAAAGTTCGCAAAGTTGGGATCGGTTTGAATCATCCTGAATTCGAACAGCTCACGGAAGAGTAATTCAAGCAGCAATTCCACGACCCGGTCTCGTGTCGCTTGAGTGGCAGTGGCCAGGGATTCGATGGGTTCTCCCTCCAGGAAGTCCATGGCAAGGATGTTCTCCCGGGTGAGGTCCTCATCAACACCGGGCACCAGGAACTCCGGCGACTCTTCCAGCGCGATAGCAAAGCGTCTCAGATGACCGGCTTCCAGCAGGTAGTCGGCTTCTTCATGAAGCTGGCGCTTGGCCTCCTGCAACAGGGGTTGCAGATCAAGGCCGTCGGGGACCAGGCGCGAAACCTTCAACAGGATGGCGACGTTGTCCACATCGCTGTCGATACTCTGACCGATTCCGGGATACTGAATCTTCAGCGCCAGCCGCCGGTCACTTTGCGATATCGCTGCATGCACCTGTCCGATGGAGGCCGCCGCCATTGGCGTAAACGAGAAGCGCTTGAAGTGCTGCTCCCATCCCTGGCCGAAAGACTCCTGCATCACCGCGACCACCTCGCTCATGGGCATGGGCCTGGCGTCGTTGCGCAACCTGGCGAGAATAGTGGCCAGTTCGGCCGGGAGGATGTCTCCGGCATCCATGGACAGGAGTTGCCCCACCTTCATGGCCGCACCGCGCAGTTCCGACAATTTCTCGGCAACACGCCGGGCGTTGGCAGGCGTTAACACCAGGTCCGCTGCGCGGGGCAGGTTGCCCTTTGCCACCTGACGCATGCCCTCAGCAAGCATGCCGCCTGCAACCCTGCCGGCAAGCCCGCCGAGGTGTGCCAGTCGCTCGAACCGGCCGCGGGGTACCGACGAGGCAGGGTTGTTGCTACTTGTCATGATAGTTCTCCGATCGACTGAGGACATTCCATGCGCATCGGGGGTAGTGCAGCCTGATCTCGCAAGATTCCTGGCGCATGGGTGCCCTGAATAAACATTGTACAAAAACTATACAATAATGCACAAGTAATGTATAAATTAAAAACCGGCATGGCCAAGTGCTGCCGGTATGAGTTTTTTTACCACTGGATGTCAAAGGAGAGAGAATCATGACCAAGTTTGTTAAGACTGGCTCGCGTACCGGGATTGTCCTTTCACTGACTGCTGCGGCGTTGATCGCGCCTGAAGTTATTCTTGCCGGTCCCGGGTGTATGAATAATCAGCGTATGTCCCAGGGCTACCATCCATACAGCCCGATGGGACCTCAAATGGCCTATGGACAGAGAACACCCTATTCCTATTACCCGGCACCGGCTCCGTATGCAGGGATGATGACTGCACCTTATAACCGGCCAATGAGTCCTCGGCAGAGTCCTGCTGCGGTTGTCGGCAAGACGGCAGCGGTTGCAACAAACACCGCACAGTCCACGCCGACCGCAGCCAGTAGCACGAGCACGCCAGCCGGTGAAACTGTTACTGTGCGCATCGACGGCATGCGTTTCGATCCTCAGTACCTCACTGTTAAACCGGGCACGACGGTAACCTGGGTACACGGTAGCCAAATGCCGCATACCATCAATGGTAACGCCGACGGGATGCGCTCAGGCACTCTGTACAACGGGCAACAGTACAGTCATACATTTAACGCTCAAGGGAATTACAATTATTTCTGCGGTTTACACCCGTCCATGACAGGCAGTGTGGTCGTTGAGCAAGCCGTTACGGATAGCTGAGTGGGTACTGCGTTTGTAGACAATACGCCCTTCGGGGCGTTTTGTTTAAGGCCTTGGTTATACCGGCAGGTATTACATGAACCCGGTGGTCTGATCTGCAATGCGGCCCCGCCCGGGGTTAAGAATTACCGGGGCGGCAGGTTGTTCGACGGAGCGGGGCGCAGCCACGGTCCAGATGAATGTGTTGCCGCGAATAATTAATGAATATCGTCATCGCAGGTGGGTCCGGTGGCATTGGAGGTGCTTTTGTCGAGGCGCTTTCCAGGCGACCCGAGGTCAAGAAAATTATCGCGACTCGTAATCACCACTCGTCCGCTCTGGATCATCCGAAGGTCACCTGGCATCGGCTGGACCTCACCGATGACACTGCGATTAGAGACTGGGCGGCTCAGTTGGATGAGGTTGACTGGTTGATCAATGCAGCGGGTATCCTGCATACCCCGGCGCAGGGCCCCGAGAAGAGCATCCGGCAGGTCGACCCCGCCTTCTTTCTGGAGAATATGAACATCAATGTCCTGCCTGCCCTGTTACTGGCCAAACACCTTCACGGCAAGTTCCGGCATGGGCGGCCGGCGGTATTTGCAACCGTCTCGGCAAAGGTTGGCAGCATCGAGGATAACCGGCTGGGTGGCTGGATCAGTTACCGCGCATCAAAAGCGGCGCTCAATATGAGCATCAAGACGCTCGCCATAGAGTGGCGGCGCACCCTGCCCAATGTTGCGGTAGTTGCCCTGCATCCGGGTACAACGGATACCACCCTGTCAAAACCCTTTCAGCGCAATGTCCCTCACGAACAACTGTTTAAACCCGAGTATAGTGTCAACTGCATGTTGAGTGTCCTGGAAAATCTCAAGCCGGCGCAATCAGGTGAATTCCTGGCTTTTGATGGCGAACGGTTGCCATGGTAACAGCGCCGCGAATTCAATGGCGACGATGTTGTTGCTGGTCTTGCTGGTTTCATTCGAAGAGCGATCTGCATTCTGGCGAGACCACAGTGTCCGACCCGGTCTATAACGCGTGCGGTCTCAGGCCCGCCGAGAGGTCCGATGGGGTAGGGTAGGACACTGGACTTAATATGAGCTACAGTTAGACGAAGGCAGCAGAATAAGAATATTATTTTTGCAGTCTATTGCCAAATAAGTGAACAACTCTAATAAGCGCAGGTAGTAGTGGAGAAGACTATGTATATGAAAATACTCGCCGTTCTCGCCGGATTGCTTTTGTGTTTTACAGCCGCGAACGCTGGAAAAGGTGCACCCGATTTCGAGTCCTATGAATGGACGTTGATTAATGAGGAGGCCCGATGGGCGCC
>Ga0316191_10003632_pt1 | contig 11450 bp, 9 predicted proteins | sample Eddworburr2cm_MG_FD_204928 | JGI IMG/M metagenome (GOLD analysis project Ga0316191, IMG submission 204928) | Coastal sediment microbial communities from Maine, United States - Eddy worm burrow 2 cm | ecosystem: Environmental > Aquatic > Marine > Coastal > Sediment | place: USA: Maine | collected... | reverse complement strand
CCAAACCGCTGACGATGCAAAAGCCGCTCTGGCCGAGATGGCGCGCAAACTCGAAGGCATTGCGCGCTCCACCTTCGGTGGGGTTGCGACTTCCGACAATCGCCAGGGCGGGCATTTGCAGCAGCCCGGGGTCGCCGCGCACATAGAGTTGTGACGGCGGACTTTGAATTTGTTCGAGGAGCTCAGGGTAGTCTGCGTCGCCCGGACAAATAATATTATTGTGTGGTTCTTTCGACCATTCATCACTCATCTGCACAGTCTAAAAAAAACGGCGCTGGAAAGCGCCGTCTTTAATTAACTGCAAACTGGAGAAATCAGATCGGATTGCGCACGAAATCAAGCGTGTGGAGCGCCTGGGTCGCTTCCATTACCAGTCCATAAGCTATGCGGTCATACGTTTTGAAGATCATGGCCGTACCCGCAACCTCGTCCGGTAGCATTACGCTGCCGCCGCTAACACGATCGGGCACAGCAAAGCCTTTCTGCCAGACCGATAGTACGTCACCTACCGCAAGCCCATCATTGGTGCCGCGATTGACGACGATGACCTGATACTGACCGATCTGTGTCACACCACCGACGACTGCTATTATTTGTCCATTGATGTCGCTGGAGGGTGCTTTAGGGAAGAAGTTCAGCGGAATCTGCACAGAAGTCGGAATCAGTCGGTCGCCTTGAACGGCTTCGCGCTTCGAGGAGGTCAGGTTCATCGTTGCCGGGTCACCGCTGCGCATAACCAGGCCTTCGCCAATTTCAATGCCCTGGTAGCCAATCAGCTCGTTGTTGTCCGGATCGATCAGCTTATCGCCAATATGGACAATGTTAAACGTTTGGCCGGGTTGGGCATCCGTGCCACGCACGTAAACAGTATTACCTGCGGCGGCGATAAGGTGGTCGCCTTTAGTTGCAACCAGGTAAGGGAGTGTTTCGAGTTCATCACGCGCGATAACCACGCCGCGGCTCAAGAACGCACCAATGGATTCGTATGAGACGCTCGTAATCGCTTCGGTAAGCGGCGTTGAGCGCGCTTGAGGCGATAAGCGATAACTGGAACCCATTTGATTTGTAACGCGCGGCACGCCATCGACGTAAGTCAGCGCCAGCACGTCACCGGGATAAATAAGGTGCGGGTTTTCAACCTGCGGGTTGACATACCAGATTTCGGGCCAATACCAAGGATCTCTGAGAAAGGTCCCGGCGATATCCCAAAGGGTGTCGCCTTTCTGAACGACATACTGATCAGGGGCATTATCGGCGAGGCGCGGGCTACTCTGCGAAAAAGCAGTGAGTGAACCGAGAAACAGAGATGCGACAAGCGCAACGGCGGTCATCCGGAGACGATTATTCGAGCTTAAATTACGGAGGGACATGATTTCCTTTGGCTCCATACGAGGTGCTTGCACCTGTGGCTATTTAGCGTTGGTATAATATGTCGTTCCGGCGCCGTAGAGACTGCTAATTACGTCACAGTTCCGGCCCCAAGTAGCTGTAAAAACGCATTTTTCTGGCGGCATTGTCTGACATCTTATTCAATAAAGTCAAACATTTAGGTCGTTTTTATAGCAATTTACACGAATTACTGGCTGAATTACCTTAAGCAAATTATGGCAAAACTAACGATTTTGGAGTTTCCGGACCCGCGGCTGCGAACCCGCGCAATAGCGGTGGAGTCCGTCGATGATGAGCTCAGAAAGCTCATCGACGATATGTTCGAGACGATGTATGCCGCGCCGGGCATTGGCCTGGCCGCGACTCAGGTTGATGTGCATAAGCGTTTGCTGGTCACGGATGTATCGGCCAACAATAGCGAACCGTATGTGCTGATTAATCCGAGCATTCTCGAAAAAGACGGCGTAACGGTATCCGAGGAGGGTTGTCTGTCGGTGCCCGGATACTATGAAGAGGTTGAGCGCGCCGAACATATTCGCGTGCGCTTCCTCGACCGCAATGGCGACGAGGTCGAGATGGAAGCCGAGGGCCTGCTCGCGGTGTGCATCCAGCATGAGATGGATCACCTGGAAGGCAAGTTGTTCGTCGATTATCTCTCTGAGGCGAAACGGCAGCGCATCCGCAAGCGCCTGCAAAAAGAACGCCGTCGCAACCCCGATGCAATAGCGCTGTAGGAGAGTAGCTTATTAGCGCGATCGTCGCGGCGATTGCTCGCCCGGCGCATTACAAGCGCCGCTGCTACTATCAGGAATCATGAACAGTCCCAAAATCATCTTTGCGGGCACGCCGGACTTCGCCGTCGCGTCACTGGCAGCGCTTGTCGCGGCCGGTATAAGACCCTGTAGCGTCCTGACGCAACCGGATCGCCCTGCGGGGCGCGGTAAACAAATGACACCGAGTCCGGTCAAGAAATTCGCAGTCGACTGCGGTCTGCCGCTATTGCAGCCGAAGACACTGCGCGATAACGACATTGTGGCCGAGTTGGCGGCTCTGGAAGCGGATGTCATGGTCGTTGCCGCGTATGGCTTGATCCTGCCACAGAACGTGCTCGACATTCCGCGCGTGGGTTGTCTCAACGTGCATGCATCGTTACTGCCGCGGTGGCGCGGCGCCGCACCCATCCAAGCCGCGATCCTCGCCGGGGACAGAAAAACAGGCGCCTGCCTCATGTCGATGGAGGCAGGACTCGATACCGGTCCTGTGTTCGCCCGTGCGTCGGTGCTTATCGGGACCGATGAGACGGCGGGTGAATTGCATGATCGCGTAGCGGCGATTGGTGCTGAATTGCTCGTGACACACCTGGGTGACATCGTTGCAGGGCGCCTCCAGGCCGGGCAGCAGGATGACAGCGAGGCGAGCTATGCTGCGAAGATAACCAGCGCCGACGCAGCAATTGACTGGCATCAGTCAGCAGTGCAACTGGGTCGACAGGTGCGGGCTTACAACCCGGTTCCTGGCGCCTGGTTCATGCTTGGCGATGAACGCATCAAGTGTTGGCGGGCACACGCTGTAGCCGGCGTTGATGCAGCGCCAGGTGCGGTGCTTAGCGCCGGCGCAGAAGGGATTTTGGTGGCCTGTGGTGACGGCGCGCTGAGACTTGAATCCCTGCAGCGTCCGGGCAAGCGCGCCGTGTCAGCAGCTGAGTTCGCAGCGCAACGAGACCTCGTTGGCCGGCAACTATGAGCGGAATAAAGAAGGGGGCAAGGCTGCGTGCGACTGCAGCGCAAGTCGTCGACGCGGTCACAAGTTCGGGCCGTTCCCTGGACGCGGCGCTGGCCGAGTACGAAGTGTCGATTGCCGCAGACGACCGATCGCTGCTGCGTCTTCTTTGCTATGGCGTATTGCGCCAGCATTGGCGACTGCAGTTCTGGGTCGACGCGCTGCTTGATCGGCCGCTCAGACCTCGCGACAGCGTAGTCAATGCGCTGTTGTCGATCGGTTTGTATCAACTCAATGAGACGCGCATTCCGGACCATGCTGTCGTATCGCAAACAGTCGAAGCCGCGCGCAGCTTGCGGCAACCAAAGCTCGCCCCGTTGGTTAACGCCATTCTCCGGCGTGCCGTGCGCGACCGAATTTTCGACAAAGCACCGTCTAATGAGAACGCGGAGCACAATCATCCACAATGGATGCTCGATGCGTTCAAGGCCGACTGGCCGGATGACTGGCGGGATATTGTCGCCGCGAACAACGCGCGTGCGCCAATGTGGTTGCGAGTGAACCCCGCACATGGATCAGCGGCAGACTATATCGGGCGACTCGAGGAAGAGGGTATCGATAGCAACTTGATAGCGGGTATACCGCAGGCAATTCGATTGACTGAGCCCCTGTCGGTGGACGCACTGCCGGGCTTCTCTGATGGCTATGTATCGGTGCAGGACGCGGCGGCACAGTTGGCAGCGCCATGGCTCACCGCGGGTCTCGCCGCGGGGCGAGAGCATCGCGTGCTGGACGCCTGTGCCGCACCGGGCGGCAAGAGTTGCCACTTGCTGGAGTTGGCTGGCGAGCAGATCGATCTGACCTGTGTCGATAAGGACGCGACCAGGCTTGGCGGGGTTGCGGGAAATTTGGAAAGACTTGGGCTCCATGCAACCCTTATCGCTGCCGACGCATCGAAACCTGATGAGTGGTGGGATAAAGCTGCGTTTGACGCGATCCTGCTGGATGCGCCTTGCTCGGCGAGTGGTGTCATTCGCCGCCACCCAGATATCAAATTGTTACGTCGGGCAAGCGACATAGAAGCGCTGGCAAGACTGCAATTGAGCCTGCTTGAAGCGCTGTGGCCGCTGTTGGCGCCGGGCGGGCGCCTGCTATACGTGACCTGCTCGGTTTTTGCGGCCGAAAACGAGGTGCCGGTCGGACGGTTTCTGCAAGCGCATGACGACGCAAAGGAAGACAGTGTGTTGCAAAATAACAACATCCGCGATCTAATGCGGTCCAAGGCCTGTGGTCAGCAAATTCTGCCCGGAACGGCAGGGTTGGATGGCTTCTATTTTGCAGGTCTTGTGAAGGTCTCCTGAAAAAACCATGGCGTACTCATTGATCAATAAGACAGACAGGCAGTCAGCGCCAAGAATTGGGCTGGCGGTACTCGTTTGCCTGTTATTCAGCAGCGGCGTTGCGCAAGAAGATATGGACCGCACGGGCTACTTTGAGGTTCGTTCGGCATCGACGCGGTCGCTTGAGGGCGTGCATACGCTTGAAGCGCGTCTGCAGCTGGTTCTAAGCAGCGAAGCGCTGCAGGCATTGTCCAGCGGCGTACCGTTGACCATCGAGTTGCAACTCGAGGTTATACGGGCGCGGCGTTTTGTCTGGGACGATGTTGTCGCCGAACTGGCGATCGATTATGAACTCGAGTATCGACCGCTTAGTCAACGTTACATTGTCCAAAATCGAAACAGTGGTGATCAGGATTCCTTCGCAACACTCTACTCCGCGCTAAATTACCTTGGCCGCGTGCAGGGTTTGCCCGTCATTGACGATGCGCTACTGGAGGCTGACAAGAGTTATCGCGTTCGCCTTCGCGCAATGCTCAATACACAGCAATACCCCGCACCGCTTCGGCTGTTGTTCTTCTGGCGTGATCAGTGGCAGTTACAAAGCGAATGGTTTGAATGGTTGCTAGAGCGGTAAAAAAGGCCTCATATACGATTTTTGCTGCGACCGGCGTTGGTCTCGTCCTCGTCGCGTTGTTCCTTCTCAGTCGTACGGCGCAAAACTCAGCCGATTTCGATCGCCTGCATGGCGTGCTGCTCGCAATCAATATTACGGGCGTTCTCGTACTGTTCGTCTTTCTTGTTGCGAATCTGTGGCGCCTGCAACGCGAATACAGAACACATGTTCCCGGCGCCAAACTCAAGGCCCGCATTGTCGGAATGTTTGTCGGTCTCGCCGTGTTGCCGCTGCTGGTCGTATTCTATTTTTCGATTCAGTTCATTAATCGGGGGATTGATACCTGGTTTAACGTCGAAGTCGAGGCGGGACTCGAAAACGCGTTGTCGTTGAGTCGCGCTGCGCTCGAAATGCAAATGCGTCAGCACTTGTATTCAACACAGCAAATTTCGCAGCGACTCGGTGAAGTTGATGAGCGCCAGCTGATTTTCGAACTCAGCATGATGCGTCGCGAAAGCGGTGCCAGCGAGATCACGATCTACGGTGCCAACAATCAAATTCTCGCAACCAGTTCAGACAGTTCTTTAGCAAGACTGCCAAGGCCGCTTGCGGAAGAGGTTTTGTTACAGATGCAGCAGGACCGGCCCTACGTCTCTCTGGATCCGGAAGATTTCGAAATCCGTACGGCCGTGCTGTTTAGCTATCGCGGACGTCCTGAGCCTATCGGCGTGTTACAGGCGCACTTTCCAGTTACTGAGCGTCTCGCGCGCATGGCCAACAGCGTCGATACCTCCTATCGTCAGTATCAGCAACTCGTGTTCCTGCGCGATCCTCTGAAAAGCACCTTCACATTGACCCTGACCGTTGTTTTGATGCTGAGCTTGCTGGCTGCAATCTATGGTGCGTTCATACTGTCGCGCCGCCTGGTTGCGCCCATTCAGGATCTCGTTGCTGGTACGCGCGCAGTTGCTGAAGGCGATTTTGATACGCGCCTGCCAACGACAAGCCATGATGAGATTGGCTTTCTGATTAGTTCATTCAATGACATGACGCAGCGTCTTGCGGCGGCGCGGCGCGAAGCCAGCCTGTCACAGGCGCTGGTTGAAGCAGAACGCACCAACCTTGAAGTTATCCTGGCACGACTCTCGACCGGTGTACTGGCACTGGAAGCAGACATGAAGATTCGCACGGCAAATCAGGCGTCGAGTGCAATTCTTGGCGTAGATCTCAACAACAGATTTGGTGAATACCTGCACGAGGTGGCGAAAGGCCAGCCGCTGCTCGAACAATTCGTTGATGTTGCGCGCATGCATTTGCAGGCCGGGGAGACTGAATGGCGTGAGCAAGTCGTCTTGCGCGGTGAGCTTGGTCGTCGTGTCCTGACCTGTGCATGTACAACACTACCCGGCGATGAAAATCATGCAGCCGGTTACGTCATAGTGTTTGACGACATCACCGCATTGCTGCAAGCGCAGCGTGACGCGGCATGGGGTGAAGTAGCGCGTCGACTTGCCCACGAAATCAAGAATCCGCTAACGCCGATTCAGCTGTCGGCGGAGAGAATGCGGCGCAAATATCTCGATACGATGCCGGCGGAGGATGCACAAATTCTTGATCGCGCAACGCACACAATTGTGCAACAGGTCGAGGCGATGAAGGAAATGGTAAACGCCTTTAGCGATTACGCGCGTGCGCCGGATATCGAGCTCGGTCAGTTTGATATGGATAAACTCGTGCACGAGGTTATCGATCTGTATCGGGCACAGGAGAGCGGCATCAAGATCGTGCTGACATCGGATCCATCGATGCCTTTGATCGAAGCAGACGTCGGGCGCATTCGACAAATTCTGCATAACCTGATTCGTAATGCGACCGAGGCATTGGAGACGACCGAGAATGGGCGTATTGATGTTCATGTCAGTGCGGCCGAGTTTGACGGCGTCAATTTTTGTCAGATCAAGGTCGAAGACAATGGCCCTGGTTTCAGAGAAGGATCCGAAGACCAGATATTTGATCCTTATGTGACGACAAAGCCGAAAGGCACGGGTCTCGGGCTCGCAATCGTTAAAAAACTGGTTGAAGAACACGTCGGATCGATTCGGGCCTACAACCGCCAGGATGGCGGGGCTGTAATTAGTATTCGATTGCCGCTAAATGAAGCGGCACGTGAGGTGAAAATTTTGAATTCGCCAAGGCGTGCCGATAACAGGAGGGAAGGAACGTGAGTATTTCTCATGTGCTAGTCGTCGATGATGAAGTTGATATTCGGGCATTGATCCAGGATATCTTGTCAGACGAAGGTTACGGTGTAACCGTTGCGGCAGATGCCGCCGAGGCGCGGGCAGCGCGGGCGGAAAGAAAATTTGATCTGATTCTGCTGGACATCTGGATGCCCGATACCGACGGCATAACACTGCTGCGGGAATGGTCAGAGGATGGCGACCGGACATGTCCGGTCGTGATCATGTCTGGTCATGGCACCGTCGATACGGCGGTCGAGGCAACCCGCCTCGGGGCTTTCGACTTTGTTGAAAAGCCGATCTCGCTGGCGAAACTCTTGCGGACCGTTGAGGCGGCCCTGGATTCTGGCAGCAAGCAATCAGCGGGCTCACGCGGCATGTTGCCGTCGCTACTGGCGCCGGTCGGGCGTAGCGCTTTGATGCAGTCCTTGCGCGAAAAAGTGCAGCAATATGCGGAACACGATAAATCCGTTCTGTTGCACGGGGAGGTTGGCAGCGGACGCGGAGCGTTTGCGCGCTACCTGCATGCCCTCAGTCGCCGTGCAGACGAACCATTGATCAGCATTACAGCCGCTTCGTTGACAGACAGCAGCGTCGAAGAGCAATTGCTGGGCCGCGAGGAAGACGGCGAGGTACAGGCAGGCGCATTTGAGCGCGCAGGAAAAGGCACGCTTGTAATTGACGAACTGTCGGATCTCAGCGAAGCGGCACAAAAAATACTTCTGGCGGCAATGGAAGATGAAGTCTTCCTGCGCCTGTCGGGTCATACACCTGTGAAACTGCAGGCGCGAATTGTTGCCACGGTTAGCACCGACTACGAATCGAAACTGGAAGATGGCTCGCTGCGGCGTGATCTGGTATCGAATCTGAGTGCGCTGAGTCTGCGTATTCCACCCTTGCGTGAGTATTCCGAGGACGTGCCGGAATTGCTGGCTTACTATGTCGATAAACTGGTCGATGCCGAAGGACTAGGATTTCGCCGTTTTAGCGTCGCGGCGCAAAACCGACTGCGTAATTACCCTTGGCCAGACAACATTCGCGAATTAAAGAACCTGGTGCGTCGGATGCTGCTCTCTGATGCAGACGACGACATCAGCCTTGCTGAAGTTGAAGCAGAAATTAGCGCCGCGGCGCCGGTCGATGAACCACTCGTTAAACAAGACTTGTTGTCCTTGCCATTGCGTGAAGCCCGTGAGCAATTCGAACGCGCCTACCTGCAGCAGCAGCTTGTGCTATGCGAGGGCAAGGTTGGTCAGCTGGCAAAACGCGTTGGCATGGAGCGTACGCACCTCTATCGCAAGCTGAGATCACTCGGCGTCGATTTCAAATCTGTTGCGGTGGATGACTAGAGATACGGCGGTGGTTTCAATTCGGTAATCGCGGCAGCGGAAATATCTTGCCGTCGGGGTCAAATCGAAGGCCCGGGTTTTCGAAGTCTGCCATGCTCAGTCCACGCATCAGATTGAGTGCCCGCTGTTGCGAGTCGATGCTTGGGCCGTCGGGACGAATCTGCACGGTTGAAATAACCTCGCCCTCAATGAAGCGCCCTTCGCCATCGAGCGTTGTCAGCAGAATCGGGGCAACCCCTTTTATGCCGGCAACACTGATGCCGTAGTATGTCGCGAAATTGCCGAGACTGTAGGCAATAAGGCGATCTTTGTAGCGCTCAACCGCGCGCACGACGTGCGGGCCATGGCCGATCAACAAGTCTGCGCCGGCATCAACCATACGTCGTGCAAACATCACGACGTCGCCCCGTGGCTCACCGTAATACTCTTCTTCGGCGAATGGCAGGTTGGTCACATCTGCGCCCTCTGCGCCACCGTGAAACGTGACCACGACGATGTCGTGCGTCGCCGCATACGTTCTGACGGTCTCCTCCGCCAGTTCATAGTCGAGCATCATGTTTGATTCTTTAGTTACCGCATACGCGAGCACGGCAACCTTAAGGCCATTTACGTTGAGACTCGCGAAGTCCCCTTCTCGGCCGGAGTGATGAATACCAACTGCGTCGAGGGCATTCATGGTGGATGAGCGACCCTCTTCGCCAAAGTCGCGTGCGTGATTGTTTGCGAGGCTGAGCACGTCAAAACCGGCAGCGAGAAAATACGCGGCATAACGAGTGGGGGAGCGAAAAAGATAACAGGCACTCGGGTTGCTGCACTTCTTGGCAGCTTCGCCGCCATCGACAAGTACGCCCTCCAGATTGCCGAATGTGATGTCGGCCGCCGACAATGCAGGGGTTACGGCAGTAAGAAATCCAACGCCATCATCGTCGGGCAGATGGTTCTGCGGATAATCGGTACCGAGCATCATGTCGCCGACCGAGGCAATATTGATACGAAAAGTACTCTTGTCCGGTTCGGGCAGGGCAGCTGGCACGACAGCGGTTGCTGCGGCAATTGGCTCGACAGCGACAACAACAGGCGCCGGCACTTCGGAGGGTGGTGCGCTTGCACAGGCGCCTAGTAACGCAAGCGCCAGAATAGCAATCGTGCGGGGGCCGTTAATCACCGAGCCTTATGCGGAGTACATCAATTTTCGCGGTGTGCAGGCGGCTGCGCAGCATGTTGAGCTGTTGCAGATCATTGGTCGGACCTATGCGCACGCGGTGGTACGTCCTGTCGTCTATAGATACTCGTTGAATCTGTGATTCGATGCCATGCAGAGCGAGTTCCGCACGGCGGCGATCGGCATCTGCGTAGGATGAAAATGAACCTGCCTGCAGCGCATACAAGCCAGGCTCAACGATCGCATGAGGCGCCGCATCGACGGTAACATCTGGTTCCTGTTCCGGTACGATGACCTCAAAGTTTGGCAACATATCGTAGAAATCGAAGCGCTGGCTGGCTGCCGGTTTGGCGGTAGCCATCTCGACGGCTGTCTCACCATTGTCGTCGATCATGCTCTGCGGAATTGGCGCTGGCTGCGCCGCCTGCGCGATTACCGCTGAAGGCTCCCGAGCTTTTACGTAGACCGCAAAAGCCACTGACAGGCCCAGTGCCAGACCAAACAACATCCAAAGCCAGCCCGGGTATTCCTGCTTTTTCTTTGCTCGCGTTGAACGCCGTCGCTTACGCTGCACCACTACATTTTCTCCGGTGCAGAAACGCCCAGAATTGTGAGCCCATTTGCTATGACGACTCGCGTTGCTGCAATGAGCACAAGCCTCGCATCACGCAGCTTTTCATCATCGACGATAAACGCATGCGCATTGTAATAAGTATGAAAGTCGTTGGCGACGTCGCGCAGATAGTGCACAAGATGTTGCGGGGCACGATTGTTTGCCGCGAGTTCGATTAACTCCGGATAACGGCTTAACGTTGTCATCAATGCCTTTTCCTGAGTCTCGACGAGCAGCGCTAAATGCTTGCGGCCGTGTTCGGCGTCCCAGCTGAGCGAACGTTCGGACAGTTGCCGAAAAACGCTGGCGATGCGCGCATATGCGTACTGAATATAAAAGACGGGGTTATCGTTGGATTCCGACTTGGCGACGTCGAGGTCAAAATCGAGGTGCTGATCATTCGACCGCGAAACATAGAAAAACCTTGCGGCATCATTGCCAACCTCGGCACGCAGCTGTCGTAATGTTTCGAATTCACCAGAGCGCGTCGACATTTGTAATTTCTCGCCGCCACGGAACAACACTACGAACTGCATCAGCTTAACTTCGAGATCGTCGGCAGAGTACCCCATTGCAGTCAGACCACCCTGTACCCGAGTGACATAGCCATGGTGATCGGAACCGAGTACATCGATGAGCTTGTCAAAACCGCGCTCACGCTTGTCGAAGTGATAGGCAATGTCGGAGGCGAAGTAGGTCTTAACCCCGTTCTCGCGGACGACGACACGATCCTTCTCGTCACCAAAGTCGGTCGCACGAAACCAGGTAGCGCCGTCTTTTACGTAAAGCATGCCGCGTTCCTGCAGCACGGCCAGCGCGGCATCAATACGACCATCTGTCGTAAGGCTCTGTTCGGAAAACCAGCGATCGTAGGTAACGCCAAACTCCGCGAGGTCGTCTTCAATATCGGCGCGGATAGATTCGAGCGCTTGCTGACGAATACGATCAAAGCCGTCGGCGCCGAGGACGCCCTTCGCCTTGTCGATCATCGCGCTTATGATGAGTTCCTTGTCCTCGCTGGGAAT
>Ga0316191_10003631_pt1 | contig 11452 bp, 11 predicted proteins | sample Eddworburr2cm_MG_FD_204928 | JGI IMG/M metagenome (GOLD analysis project Ga0316191, IMG submission 204928) | Coastal sediment microbial communities from Maine, United States - Eddy worm burrow 2 cm | ecosystem: Environmental > Aquatic > Marine > Coastal > Sediment | place: USA: Maine... | reverse complement strand
AAATCTCCGCTCATCAACCGTTTCTTGGCACCACGAATGGTAAAGTTAAGATCATAAAGAAGATGTTTAATCTGTAGAACCACATAGACATCACGATGGCGGTAGAAACGGCGGTTGCCGCTCTTCTTTACCGGCTTAATATGTTTGAATTCGGTCTCCCAATAGCGAAGAACATGCGGCTCAATGCCACAAAGCTCACTGACTTCACGAATGGAAAAAAAGAGTTTGTCGGGAAGATCCGGAACATCTACACCGGCCGAGATCAGCGCCTTAGCCTGTGGATTCACTCATCCTCTCCAAGGAGCTTCTGCTTAAGTAACTGGCTGGCACGGAAGGTCACAACACGACGGGAGGCAATGGTGATATCATCGCCGGTTTTGGGATTGCGGCCACGTCTGGCATGCTTGCCGCGAACCATGAAATGACCAAAGCCGGAAAGCTTCACATCTTCGCCATTCTCAAGAGAGCTCTTAATTTCATCCAGAACAGCTTCAACAATCTGCCCTGACTCTTTCTTGGAAAGCCCTACCCGATCATGAACAATTTTTGCGATTTCCGCTTTCGTCACGATAACCCCAACAGTGTTAAATATCACTAGGTTGCTTCAGGAAACTAGAAACAACTTTAGGGAGTGTATCAGAACTTACTGATTCGTCAAAGTTTTTTGGGATTACCCTTCAACAAGAGAGCCATTGGCAAGTCGAATAGTACGATCACATAATGCCGCCAAGTTCTGACTATGGGTCACCATCACCACCGCTGCTCTCTCCTCTCTACAGAGCTTCTGCAGCGTGTCAAAGACACCCTGCGCTGTCGCTTCATCAAGGTTTCCGGTGGGCTCATCAGCCAACAGGAGTCGCGGTTCACCTACCAGCGATCTGGCCACAGCGACACGCTGCGCCTCACCGCCGGAAAGCTTGGCCGGCACATGGTCAAGCCGTTCACTAAGCTTCATGCGCTCCAGAAGCATGGTAGCACGCCTCTTCGCATCGACATCAGCCACCCCGCGCACCTGAAGCGGCAACATCACATTCTCCAGAGCCGTCAGCTCCGGGATCAGATGGTGAGCCTGGTAGACAAATCCGATCGATTCATTACGAATCATCGCCTGCCGGTTCTGGCTCAATCCGAACAGTGGCTTGCCATCCAATAGAGCCTCACCCTGATCAGGATGATCCAGTGTGCCAAGTAGCTGAAGAAGCGTGCTCTTGCCCGAACCGGACTCGCCGACAACCGCCAGAAATTCTCCCTCAGCCAGAGAAAAGGAGACCCCTTTCAGCACATGCAGATCACCTGCGGGAGAGGCATAATGTTTGTGAACATCCCGAACCGACAACAGCGGCTGTGCATCTGCTGGCGTCAAATCAGTCCTTATGTCGCATCAGGGTTTTGATGGTGTCCTGAACGCGCTGCTTCTGATAAGCCTCAACAACCTTCAGCACGGACGGGAAGTCGGTGACAATCGATCTGAAGTCATCACGGGTAAGCTCCATAAGCTCCAGACCATCTTCAGCAACCACTGTTGCTGTTCTCGGCTTATCGGTAAGCAGGGAGACTTCACCGAAGAAGGATCCCTCACCCATGGAGCCAAGCTCGACAGGCTCACCCTGATTACGCATGCCGCGTGTAGATATTTTTACATGGCCCGATCGAATCAAATAGAAGACATCTCCAGACTCTCCCTCTTTGACAATCTCCGAACCACTCTCGTAGGTCTGCAGGCGGAACTTATCAGCCAGTGCCATACGAGCTTCCGGCGGCACCCCTTCAAAGACCGGGGTAATCGCCAGCACCCGTGCCAGCACTCGCTTCCTATAGAAGTCCTCAACTGTGGATTGAATTGCAGGATGCTTCTCGACCCAGCCATCAAATGTATTTCTATCGATCATCAGTACGCTGGTATCGGTTTCGGCTATAGCCTGATCATGATGCGCTGTTCTCGCCATAAAGGCGTGCTCACCGAAGAAGTCTCCGTCAGACAGCCTTGAATAGATCCGCTTCTTACCTGAAGCAAGCGGCGCCTCCATACCGACGCTGCCCATGCCGATCAGGTAGAGGCAATCACCCGCATCGCCGCTTTTGAAAATGTAATTGCCTGCTGCAATCTCGCGCAGTTTCAGCGAATCCATGAACGATTCAAGCTCATCACCTGAAAGCCCGGAAAGCAGAGGTGTACGTTCGAAACTGAGCTTGGCACGATCCTTACCACTGACATCTTTCTGTCCAAGCTGATCTGCAGACGTAATGGTCGAGATCGCCCAATCATCCCCCCGCTCACTGGAGAGAGCCTTCAAGCGCTCTTTAACTTCTGTCTTTGTTGAATCCAGACGGAGAATAATCTTGTTAATGGCAATGGCCTGAACCACAAAACCCTGTTCGGCATAAGCATTGGCAATCACAATGTAGTCTTTAATCGCACCCGCAGTATCGCCTGTCTTCTCACGCAGCTCAGCCAACTTCACATGATCACGAAGATCATTTGGATTCTCTTTGTGCAGCTCTTCAAAAAATTCCAGGGCTTTTTTGTACTTCCCATCCAGAAGTGCGCGTTTGGCTTTGCTCTTCAGCTCTTCAATAGACATAAGTTACTCATACCTTAATGCATCGGCTGGCGGAACACTGGCAGCTCGCCAAGCAGGATAAACGGTTGCAACAAGTCCCATCACCAGACTGACTGACACGACAAGCATAATGGAGACAGGATCAATAATGGATGGAACATGGTCGATATAATAGACGTCTCCGGCAAGGAATGTCACGCCTGTGATTGTTTCAATAAATGAGAGCAACGTATCCAGCTTCCAGGCGGTCAACAAGCCGAAGGCAGTACCTGCCAATGTACCCAGCCCGGAGAGCAATACTCCCATCAGGACAAAGATACGCATCACCGACATGTGCGTCGCTCCAACCGTCTTCAGAATGGCAATCTCTTTACGTCGCTCCATCACCACCATCACCAGTGAAGAGACCATATTAAAGAGCGCCACCATGACAATCAGAGATAGAATAATCCCCATCACCACGCGCTCCATCTTCATCGCCTTGAAGAAAGAGCGGTGACGTTTCGTCCAGTCCGAGATCCATGCCTGAGGCGGAAGCACGATGCGAACCGACTCAGCCACCTCAGAGGCTCTGTTACGATCACGCAGATGCAGTTCGATGCCGGTCACCTCATTGCCCAAACGGTTCAGTCGCTGCACTGATGCCAACGATGTAACCATCATGCCAACATCATACTCGTAAAACCCGGAGTCAAAAATCCCGGTCACTTTGAAGGCCCGCATGCGTGGAGCCATGCCTGCAGGACCGACACCTCCCTTGGGCGAGACAAGACGAACACTATCGCCGATCTGCAGCCCAAGCTTGCGAGCCAGATCCTTTCCTATCACCACTTCAAACAGCGGAGCATCCACTGCTTCACTGAGGAAACTTCCTGCCACAACATGAGCGGCAATGGACTTCTCACGGGCCGGATCAACCCCTTTAAGGATGGCTCCGGTAGAACGGGATCTGTAATTGGCCAGCACCTGTGCTGAGATATAGGGAGAAGCGCGCTCCACACCCTCTATCGTCTCAACCTGCTTGAGCCAGTCAGCCCACTCAGCCACGGTCTCGTCAGGGCCCTGAATATCGACATGGGATGAAAATCCGAGAATTTTATCTTTCAGCTCAGCATCGAAGCCGTACATCACCGAAAGGACGATGATCAGCGCCGCCACACCGATGGCCACACCGATGGCAGAACTCCAGCCGATAATCGAGACAAATCGCTCGTCCCTGCGTGAGCGAAGGTAACGTCGAGCTAACATCCATTCGTAAGACCTGACCATTACCCTGAGACACCCCGTTTAATTCCATATGAGAAGCCGTTCAATCCAATCCTCAACCCGATCCGAACCGGCATACGATCACTAATCCTTGCGCAGTTGATCGGAAACAGCAACAGGCGTCGGATACCTGAGAACAATCCAGTAGGAGGAGACAAGAAACGTCAATACCGTACTGGCCTGAATCAGGTAGGAGACCTCCGCCCTGATCACCCCCACCTCCAGTGCCATCACCGCAATAAGCAGCGAGAACTCACTCATCTGACCCAACCTGAAGCCCACCTCCATAGAACGACTTTCCGACTCACCTGACCCTTTCAACAACCAGTGAAACACCAACGGCTTCATGACCAGCATGGCCGCAGCAACAGTCAATGCAGGCAGGATCACATCCTGCAGAACAACCAGATTAAGATTGGCGCCGATAGAGAAAAAGAAGAGCACCAGAAAGAAATCCCGCAGTGGTTTCAAACTCTCTGCAATAAACTGGGAAACCACACCTGTAGCCAACGATACGCCGGCGATAAAAGCACCGATTTCGTGCGAAAGACCGAACAGTGCGGCCAGTTCCGCCATACCGAGGCACCAGCCAATCGCCAGCAGGAAAATGTACTCCTGAATTTTATCAAAACGGCGAATCAACTCACTCAGGACAAATCGCTCCATTAACCATGAAAAAAGAAACAGTAGCGGCAGCGTAAGGATCAGAGAGCCCATCTCCAACAGCGGCATCTCTCCACGTCCCATTCCCTCCAGAAAGAGAAGCACAGCAATGGCGATGACATCCTGTAACAGCAAAATACTAATCATCACCTCGCCGGTGTGCATATGATGAAGAACGGTTGTCGGCAACAGTTTCAGGGCGATAATGGTACTAGAAAACATCATGGTAAAGCCGATCACCAGCGACTCAATCATGCCGAATCCGAATAGCCTGCCGAGGGCCAAACCGACCACCATAAACAGCAAGGAGCTTAACCCGGTAACAATGGTTGTTTTGCGCAGCAGATGAAAAAACTTCTGAGCAGGAAGATTCAGGCCGATTAGAAAGAGAAGAAAGATGATACCGATGTGGGCAATCGCTTTAACAATATCCGGATCAGGGACCAGACCAGCACCCCAGGGTCCAAGACATATCCCCAGAAGAATATATGAGATAAGCAGGGCCTGGCGCGCGTAGAGCGCTACCGTTGCCAGAATAGCGGCACCGGTAAAAATCAGGAAAATGGTAAAGACAACCGGATCTTCGGCCATCAATGAAGACTCTCTCTACTACACATAACTCCTATTCTAGATGAAAAATGGAGCGAACGTGCGTCCCTGAAAAAATCAGCTCAGATAGCGTAGATAGAGGTAAGCATGCGAAATCGCGATACTTACCAGCATCAGAAAAAAGGCGTGCTTCATGAATTGAAGAAATGCGATTGGATGACCTGCCCGCTGGGCAAATCCGGCCACAATCAGATTGGCAGATGCGCCAATCAGTGAACCATTACCACCCAGACACGCACCCAGGGCCAGCGCCCACCAGAGAGGCACCAGTGCATCTGCACCACCAAAGGTTGGTGCCATGTTTTCAATCAATGGAATCATGGTGGCAACGAACGGTATGTTGTCGATCAAAGCCGAGGCAATGGCCGACACCCAGAGAATAGCACCGGCCGTGGCATTGAAATCACCACCGGTCAACTCCAGCGTCTTGTGCGCCAGCATTTCGATAACGCCGGTATGCTCTACACCGGTAACAATAATAAAGAGACCAACGAAGAAGAAGATGGTGGTCCACTCCACTTCTGCCATGATCCCCTCATAGGCATGATCCTTGGCATGAAGATCCTGGCCCCAAGTCTGTAATAGCAGCAGAAGTGCAGCTCCGAACATGGCAATGGAGGCCGGCTCAAGGTGGAAACTGTGAGCAACGGTGAATCCGCCAATCACTGCAGTAAGCACAAAGAGACTCTTTTTCAGTAGAGGCACATCCTGGATTGCATCATTCTCATTGAACTCCATCACCAGTGCCTTGGCATCATCCGTCGCATGCAACCCCTTACCGAACATCATCCAGATGGCCAGAATCGTTACCAGCATCACCAGCGGTGTAATCGGAGCCAGGTTGACCAGAAAATCGTAGAAGCTAAGGCCTGCAGCTGAGCCGATCATGATATTTGGAGGATCACCGATCAATGTTGCCGTTCCGCCAATATTGGAAGCCAGAATTTGAGCAAAGAGGAATGGATAGGGTTTGATTCCCAGTGCTTCAGTAATCAGCAGCGTTACAGGGGCAATCAGCAGAACGGTGGTTACGTTATCAAGAAATGCCGAGAATACCGCTGTTACCACCGCGAGCATGACCAGAATGCCCCAGGGGTCGCCTTTCACGGCCTTGGCAGATTTAATCGCCACATACTGAAACATGCCTGTTTTCTGACTGATGGAGACAATCACCATCATACCGGTCAGCAGACCGATGGTGTTGAAATCTATGCCGGCAACCGCCTGCTGCTGTGTCAGTACACCGCAAAGAATCATCAGGCCGGCACCCAGCAGAGAGAGCACCGCTCGGTTAAACTTCTCAGCCATAATGATGCCATAAACCACCAGCAAGATGGAGACGGCCATCCATGTGGGATCAATTCCGAAAATCACATGGCTTGCAGTCTCATGCATCGAAGAGCACCTCTGGGTCAAATTGGGCTAGACTGCGAACCACATCGCTTGCAGCAATGATGCCAAGCAGCACATTTTCTTTATTGGCAACAAAGGCGTACTCAAAACGATCGAAGGTAATCAGGGCAGCGGTAACAGAGAGAAGTGATTCGTTTTCACCAACAATGGTCGGATTTTTATCCATAATATCGACGACTTTGTGATCAATAATCTCTTCATAATGCTTACGCAGAAACCCCATGTCGGGCGCGTAGGGAATCGATTTAAGATCACCGTTGACGATATATTCAGGAACCAGTTTCGAGAGCATGCCAAGCATATTCACCGCACCGAGAATTTTGTTATTCTCATCTACCACCGGCAACACACGAAACGACTTTGACCGAAGGATATTCAGCACTTCAAGAACTGTCTGCTCAGGGTGGCATACTACCAGATCCTTGGTCATCACAAGATTTGCTTTCAACTCAACCTCCCTGTTTTCGGGCTTCTACTCCGGTCGCATATGCGGAAACAGTAGCACATCGCGGATGGAGTGTTGGCCGGTTAACATCATCACCAAACGGTCAACACCAATACCGACACCGGCAGTCGGTGCCATGCCATATTCAAGGGCTCGTAAAAAGTCCTCATCGACACCCGTTGCTTCGATATCTCCGGCTTCTTTTGCCAGTGATTGTGCCACGAGACGACCACGCTGGTCATCCGGGTCATTCAGCTCCGAGAATCCATTGGCAATTTCCTTGCCGGTAATAAAAAGTTCAAACCGATCGGTCACAGTCGACTCATCGTTGTTACGACGGGCCAGCGGTGACACATCAACCGGGTAATGAGTGACAAAGGTCGGCTGCTTCAACTCGCCTTCAACCAACTCTTCGAACAGTGCTGTCAGATAATGACCGGCCTTCCAGGTGATCAATGGCTTGAAGTTCTCGATCTCCTGCAGACAGACCGTTGCCAGCAGCGCCTTGTCATTGGCATGACCGCGCAGGTCAGGCCGCTTCTCAAAGACCGCTTCATCAAGACGAATGCGCTTGAATGGCTTAGAAAGGTCCAGTTCGACGCCGTCCCATTCGACCTTGCTGATGCCGAGTCCGGCAGCCACATCGCGAATCAACGACTCAGTGGTATCCATAGCGTCATTGAAATCGGCATAGGCCTGATAAAACTCGACCATGGTAAATTCAGGGTTGTGCGTCGCATCAAGGCCCTCGTTACGAAAGTTGCGATTAATCTCAAAGACTCGCTCAAAACCACCCACAATCAGGCGTTTCAGATAGAGTTCCGGAGCAATACGCAGGAACATATCCATACCCAGTGCATTGTGATGGGTGATAAACGGTCGGGCTGCAGCGCCTCCGGCCTGCGGCTGCAACATTGGAGTCTCAACCTCCATGAAGCCTTTATCTTCCAATCCACGGCGCAGTAGTGAAATCGCTTTTGAACGGCTGCGAAAGGTTTCGCGTGTCTCAGGGGTTACCATCAGATCAACGTAACGTTGACGATAGCGCACCTCTTTATCACTCAGGCCATGCCACTTTTCAGGCAGAGGCCGCAGGCATTTCGAGACCAGCTCAATGTGCGATGTCTTAATGGATATCTCACCCGTTCTGGTACGGAAGACAATGCCCTCAGCACCAACAATATCACCCAGATCCCACTTCTTGGTGGGGTTATAGACATCTTCACCCAAAGCATCACGGTTAAGAAAAAGCTGGATGCGTCCCTCGCCATCCTGAATATGGATAAAGCTCGATTTTCCCATAACGCGGTGGCCCATGACACGACCGGCGACGCGAACCTTTACGGCAGCGTTCTCCAGCTGTTCACTCTCCATACCCTCACATTGAGCAAGAATGACTGCTGAAGTGGAGTCAGGTCGCCACGTATTGGGGTATGCCTCACCCTCATCACGAAGCTTTGTCAGCTTCTCGCGACGAACGGCAATCTGTTCAGGCGTCTGGTCAGGCTTTTGCTCAGATGTCTGATCCTGAGTAGAAGCTTCCGGGGTATGATCACTCATGGAGCTCTTCTTTAATTGAAATCAGGCGCGGCTGTGTAGGTCTAGATCGCCGAAGAAGAAAGAGACTTCAATCGCAGCATTCTCTTCCGAATCAGAACCATGAACAGCATTGGCATCAATAGAGTCAGCATGGTCGGCACGGATTGTGCCCTCTTCTGCTTCCTTCGGATTGGTTGCACCCATCAGCTGACGGTTCAGGTTTACTGCGTTGCTTCCTTCGAGAACCATCGCCAGAACAGGGCCGGAACTCATGAACTCGCACAGATCCTTATAGAAAGGACGCTCTTTGTGTACTGCGTAGAAACGACCTGCCTGCTCAGCACTCAGATGAGTTAAGCGGGTTGCGATTACAGAAAGTCCGTTTTCTTCAAAACGACGGATAATGTCACCGATTACGTTCTTCGCTACAGCATCAGGTTTGATAATGGAAAGTGTGCGTTGAATAGCCATGAAATCCTCTTTTTAAATTACTTGTCGATCTCATCGCCGACGCATTGGCACCCGGCGAAGGAGCGGCACTCTAGAGTAGCTGCAGGCAACTTCCAAGGGCGAACTTAGCTGGTTAAAAAAGCAATAGAGAGAAGCTGGAATAAAGGTTAAACCGACTTGCGGGGAAGTGTTCCTGCCTGTCTGGCGATGAAAGAGGTCTTGGCTGACAGTTCCAGAGAACAACTCCACTTATAGGCAAGGTTCAATGTCTCACCCCAGGCATAGACCCCATGCCCCCGGACAATGCAGATTGGAGAGTCCTTCAATGCTTCAGCGACACGTGCTGCCGCCACTTCGAAATAGGTCTCATAGGGAACCGAAATGACCGGCACGGTGGGGAAATAGAGCTGCCCCTCGAAATCCGGTGGCACAAAATCCTCACCATTAAGAGTAAGCGCCAAGGCATGCGGACAGTGGCTATGCACCACCGCCATAGCCTGGCTGTTAGCCTTGTAGATAGCCTGATGCAGATTGGCATCGGCTGAAGCGCCGGGTGCTAACAGGCCTGTAACCGGACATGAGACAAAATCTCCAGGCTTTAGTGTGTCTGCACAGGCGCCTGTTGGTGTAATCCAGAAATTATCCCCTTCAAGGGCTGAAATATTGCCGGAGTGTGAATCGTTATAACCATACTTTCGCAACCAGCGATAGTGGCGCGTTAATGACTTTCTTAATTCCATCAGCTGATTAACCGATAAACTTGCCCTTCTTCAGACGCTGCTGTTCCATGATCTCAATTTCACGGGCGCCTGAAATCACCACTCTGTCATTCGGCACATAATCGAGTTCCTGATCATGCTTCTCATACGGAACCGAATTGAGAATCGCCTTCATGGCATTGAGGCGACAGAGATGTTTGTCGGTGGAACGAATCACAGTCCATGGCGCTGGCCTTGAATGGGTGTTTTTAAGCATCTCATACTTCACACTGGTGAAATCATCCCAACGCTCCTGAGCCTGCATATCAACTTCGGAGAGTTTCCACTGACGCAGCGGATCATTCTTGCGACGATCAAAACGGGATTTCTGCACATCCTTGGTCACGCTGAAATAGAGTTTCACCAGAATGGTGCCCTGACGTACCAGCTCCTTCTCAAAACCGGTCACGCCCTTCATGAAGTTTTTATACTGCTCTTCGCTACAGAAGCCGAAAACAGGCTCGACCATGGCCCGGTTATACCAGCTGCGGTCGAAAAGGACGATCTCACCGCCACGCGGAAATTCACCAACATACTTCTGGAAGAACCACTGCGTCATTTGATGCTCAGTCGGCTTGCCCAGTGCCACGACGCGATAATGTTTCTCGTTCATGTAACGGGTGACACGGCGAATCGTACCACCCTTGCCTGCCGCATCACGGCCTTCAAAAAGGATAATCATGCGCTTGCCGGTTGATTCGAGATGTTTCTGCATATGGACCAATTCAGCCTGATAAGGCTTAAGCTCCTGCTCCTGCAGATACTTGGTCAGCACCTTTTTGATCTTGGCATCATTCATATCATGTTGAGCTGCCAACGAATCAAACACACGCTCTTCGGCTCCCGATCCCTCATCACCACTGTGCATGGGAATAACATCGTTGGAAGTTGGTGTAGTCATGATTATCTCTCTCTAAATTTTATTAAGTAATACAGAAGCTTCCTTGGCCGGAAGCGACAACATCATACACAAATCGGGCATAAAATGTAAGCCCTCCACTGCAACAATTCGTTGAAACGAAATGAGTTTAGAACTTCTCCGGTACAAAATTCTGATCGTTGATATCAGGGCGCTTGTAGTCCGGCTGCTCTTTCCTCGGGCGCAGCGGCTCCGGCTTCGGCATCACATCCTTATAAGGGATTTTCTCCAGAACATGACTGATACAATTCAGGCGTGCCCGCTTCTTATCATCGGAATTGACCACATACCAAGGTGCTTCCTCGATATCGGTATAGAAGAACATCTCATCCTTGGCTTTGGAATATTCCATCCAACGATCGCGGGACTCCAGATCCATCGGACTCAGTTTCCAGTGTTTGGTCTTATCCGTAGCTCTCTTCTGGAAACGGCGTTCCTGTTCTTCATCACTCACCGAGAACCAGTATTTCAAAAGAATAATGCCGGAGCGTGTAATCATCCGCTCAAATTCAGGGCACGAGCGCATGAACTCGCGGTACTCTTTATCGGTACAGAAATCCATCACACGCTCAACACCGGCACGGTTGTACCAACTGCGGTCAAAGATGGCGATCTCGCCTGCGGCAGGGAAATGCTCGACATAACGCTGAAAATACCACTGTGTTTTTTGACGATCAGAAGGGGCTGGCAATGCGACTACATTACAGCCACGAGGATTGAGCGGATCAGTCAAACGCTTGATCGTACCGCCCTTACCAGCAGCATCACGACCTTCAAAAATCAAGATGACACGAAGTCCTTTCTCTTTCACCCAGTGCTGCCACTTCAC
>Ga0316191_10003630_pt1 | contig 11454 bp, 6 predicted proteins | sample Eddworburr2cm_MG_FD_204928 | JGI IMG/M metagenome (GOLD analysis project Ga0316191, IMG submission 204928) | Coastal sediment microbial communities from Maine, United States - Eddy worm burrow 2 cm | ecosystem: Environmental > Aquatic > Marine > Coastal > Sediment | place: USA: Maine | collected... | reverse complement strand
CGTCTCCAGGCGCCAGGCAGAAGGCTGCTGAACTGATCGACAGCGCCATCGCCAATACACATTGGCGGCAGCGGGACTGCATCAATCTCATCCCGTCGGAAATGTCGCTTTCTCCCATGACCAGGCTGCTTTCCATCATGGATCCGGTAGGCCGTTACGCGGAACACAAGCAGGTCAAAGCGCTCGACGAGGCTGAAGTTTTTTACTACCAGGGCACGGAGTTCATCTGGGAAGTCGAGGAACTGCTGAAGAAAGAATTGATGGACTACCTCGGCGCCGCAACGGTAGAGCCGCGGCTGGTGTCGGGCCAGATGGCCAACATGACGGTATACAGCGCGATGGTGGACTACCTCAACCGCGCGGACAGGAAAAGCGAACAGCGGCGGATGCGGATGGTGATGAACAACCACATCATCAAGGGCGGTCACCTGAGTGCGCAGCCGATGGGAGCGCTCAAAGACTACGTCGCGCGTGACCCCCGGACTGAAAAAGCCGCTGCGGTGAACTTCCCCGTGTTGAAGGAGAACCCGTACAAGCTGGATACTGCGGCGACCCGCGGCTTGCTCGAGGAGCACCGGCCGGAACTCATCATCCTGGGCAAGAGCATGGTGCTGCATCCGGAGCCCGTTGCCGAGATGCGCGCCTTCATCGACGAACTCGGCCTGGACTGCTTCCTGATGTACGACATGGCGCATGTCCTGGGACTGATCGGGCCGCATTTCCAGGATCCGTTCAGGGAAGGTGCGGACATCGTCACCGGGTCGACCCACAAAACGTTTTTCGGCACGCAACGCGGAATCGTATCCTCGCGTTTCAGTGAGGAACACACCCGCTATCCGTTCTGGGAAGCGGTCGAGCGCCGCGCATTCCCGGGCGCCGTGAGCAACCACCACCTCGGCACGCTGCTTGGCCTTTTGATGGCGGCCTATGAAATGAATGCGTTCAAAGACGAGTACCAGGAGAAAGTGATCGGCAACGCCAAGGCTTTTGCACGGTCACTCCGGGATTGCGGTCTGAACGTCTCGGGCGACCCTGCTGTTTCCTACACCGAAACGCACCAGGTGCTGCTCGACGTCGGGTACACCCGGGGGCCGGAAGTTGCCCGGCGGCTTGAGGAAAACAACATCATTGTCAATTACCAGGCGTCTCCCGAGGAAGAGGGCTTTACGGCCTCCGGCTCGTTGCGCATGGGTGTTTCCGAAATGACCCGTTTCGGCATGGGCCCCGCTGATTTTGGTGAGTTGGCCGAACTGATTCGCGACGTGATCGCAGACCAGGCAACCGTCAAACCCAGGGTGGCTGACCTCAGGAAGCGTTTCCTGGAGATGAAATACTGCTTCACAGAGGATGAATTCGGAAATCGTCTCCGGGAGCTGCAAAAACTGGTCTGAATCAGAGACTCGTCAGAGCACCATCCGGACCCCTGAACGCATGAAGGCATGGAAGCCTTCTGCGTCATTCGCAGCCAATTGGATTCGCTCAACGGCCTCCGCCAGGTCTGTTGCTCCCGTTGCAATTGAAAGCCTCAGGAAGTGCTGCCCTTCGCTGTCCAGTGCTCCGAATGAGCGCCGGTCCATCGTTGCGACATGGTAACGGTACAGGAGAAACAGCTGGAACAATGTCGCCGGGCTTGAATGGCGCCGGGTCTCTTCCGGAAGCCTGTCGAACGCCTTTTGCACGCCGAGGTTTTCAACCACACCACCGATATTGGGGAACACGTAGAAAGCGCCCTTCGGATTCTGGCAGCGAATACCCCCGATCCGGTTGAGGCCAGCTATAACCTGGTCCCGCCGGCGCTGAAACGCGTCGGTCATCTGTTGAATCGCCGGCTCGCTCTCCGGAGATTCCAATGCAACACGGGTACCGATCTGGTTATAGGGCGGAATACTGGCGAAGTAGTTGATGTTCAGGTTGCGATGAACCTTGGCCTCCTCGACTGTTGGATAAACCGCCCAGCCGACCCGGCCGCCGGTCCAGGAATAAGTTTTGGATACCGCCGAGGCGATGATCGTGCGTTCCGCCATGCCGGGAATGGAAGCGATAGAGCAGTGTTGTTCACCGTCGAAGATGATTGCCTCATAGGCTTCATCGGAGTACACGCGTACATTCGGGGAGGTCTTTTCCAGGATCAGTTCCGCCAGTGCTTCGAGTTGCTTCCGGCTGGCGACACCCCCTGTGGGGTTGGATGGAAAATTCAGGTAAATGAGCTTGGTCTGGTCGGAGAGCAGCGGTTCGAGTTCTTCGGTAGTCAGTGAGAATCCGTGATCCTCCTGCAGGTGTATCGGGACCGGTTTCGCGCCCACGTAGGGAATATAGGACTCGTACAGCGGATACCCGGGGGTTGGATAGATAACCTCGTCACCCTGCTCGCAATAGGATTGCTGGGCAAAACCAATGGATGGCCTGGCGCCCGGATAGACCACGACGCGCTCCGGATCAATTTCCGCCAGGCTGCGCTCCGTGGCGATTTTTTGCGCAAGTGCGGCACGGAGATCGGGCATGCCCTGCGGGTCACAATAAGTGGTTTGCCCGGCCCGGATCGCTTCGATAACTGCTTCTGCGATATGTTCCGGTAATGGAAAATCAGGTTGGCCGAGGTTGCAGCGTATCACCCGCTCCTGGTCGGTCTTCTCGACCTCGAGTATCCGCGAACCGAAACCGAATGCGGCTTCGGTACCCATCAATTGCACCCGATTTGCGAAAATTGCGGTGTTCGCCGGTACGGCTCCCTGGGTGTCGTTCATGTCTGGTACACCTCCGGTTGCTGAGGCCCCTGGGCTGGAAATCCATCGCCCGAATGATTGCCTGTTTCCGGAATTTTACTGTGGGGAAAGGGTTTGCCACATGATCTGCGGCATCCATTTCGATCAGAAATCCGCTCCCGGGGTTCGCCTGCTGCTTTCCAGGTTTTCAAGGAGTACAGGCTGACACCGGTTTGTGTTTTGACGGCAGAAGCGGGCGGTGAAAGCCAGCACTGATTGTTCAAGTTGACTGGTGTTGTCCGCAAGCCGCGCCGGCGACACCCGGAACGTATCTTCGGAGATCCCGGCCAGGACCGCCTGGGCCACCTGCTGGTCGAAATGCTCCAGGTCCTTGTAATGCGAGAAGTCGCGACTCATCCAGTCAACTTGCTGGAAATCCCAGAGCCGGATGTTTCCGATACCCGCCGACTGCCGGGCGACCTGCCTGCGCAGCAGCATCTTTTTTTCGAACTGTAACGAACTTACTCCGAAATCCTTGGAATAGTCCAGCATCGAACTGGGCAGAAAGAGCAGGTCAAACTGGATATCGGGATAACGGTGCGCCAGCTCGATTACTTCGTGTTCCACCAGGGCGGCCAATTCAGTTTCTGAGACCTCGTAGAGCGCCCAGACACGCCTCAATTCATCATTCCAGCGGTCCGTCATGTAATCCCAGTTGTCCAGCACCCGCTCTTCACCAAACTCAAATTCCAGGTCCCAGCGGTGCAACTGGTCCAGTTCGCCTGTGCGCTGGCCCGTGAGCGCCAGTAAGGATTCCTGCAGCGTAGCCCAGGACATCAGGTACCGGAACGGGGTTTCAATCCCCGTTTGATACAGGTAGAAGGGGAATGATTCCGGCTGGGAAATGTCGTCACCGAGGGAAAAAGAAGGGTAGTTGATTTCCCACAACACCCGCTTCACTTTTCCTGCTCCAAGGACCACGTCGAGTAACATGCGCTGTTCGGCAACCAGCGAGCCGGCCATGGACAGGTTGATTGTCCGTCCGCCCAGGTAGTGGTCCATATCTGATGTTGTGAAGATTTCGGTGTGCGATGTACCGATCAGGACCGTGTCGTAATCGGCTGTCCTGGCAAGCCCGGGATTCTGAAAGCGCTGCTGGTCGCTGTAGCCGGTATCGAACCACGGAGGGTGGTAGTAATGCATCGGATCCACAATCCAGTTTACAGCCGCGGCAAGGGCTACGCTGGCGCCGCAGACAGATAGCAGTAATGTCAGGTATTTGCTTCTCATTGCTCAGAATTGGAAGTAAAGAAATTCATCAACGCGATTGAGGGCCAGCAGGGCCCAGGCCATGCACAAGCCGATGCCGATGGCCCACGTTGCCCGGGGCCGCCATTGCCAGCGAACGGGTTCGAGCTTCAGGTATCCGGGCATCAGCCCGGCCTGGAACCGGGCCAGCAACTGCTGCACGTTCGGAAACGCGAAGGCGATCACAGCCAGCAACAGCAGCCAGGCCCACTCCTGCCAGCCAAACAGAAAGCGGCCCGCTTCAAACTGCACTCCGGCAGACTTCAACGGTTCGGCCAGTGCGCCCAGGAGCTGATATGCATCGGGCGACAGCACAAATCCGTTCTGGCCCAGCATGGCGGCATACATGCGCGCTGCAGCCGGAAAGTCCTGTGCGCGAAACAGCACCCAGGCCACGCTGACCGCCATGAACGTCAGGAATACCGAGAACGCCCGGCCGGCCGGACCCGGAAAACCGCTCCAGCCGGTGCGCTCGCACAGGCTGCGCCACAGGCGATTGATGACCAGGTAGATTCCGTGCAGGCCGCCCCAGAAGACGAAGGTCCAGGATGCACCGTGCCATAAACCGCCCAGTAACATCGTGATCATCAGGTTGGCCAGGGTTCTTGGCGTGCCTTCCCGGTTTCCGCCCAGCGGAATATAAAGGTAGTCCCTGAGGAACCGGGTCAGCGTGATATGCCAGCGCCGCCAGAATTCGATCACGCTGCCGGCCCGGTAGGGTGAGAAAAAATTAACCGGCAGTCTGATGCCAAACAGGCGGGCGAGACCAATGGCCATGTCGGAATACCCGGAAAAATCAAAGTAGAGCTGAAAACTGTAAGCCAGGGTACCGCCCCATGCCTCGAAAAAGGTCAGTATTTCACCGCTGGCAGCGGCATCGAAAACCGGGTTGGCCTGCAGTGAAGCGGTATCCGCCAGCACGACTTTTTTCAGGAAACCGAGGCAGAAGATGGTCAACCCGACTTCGAGGTCCCGGATTCGCGCGTCGCCCGCCCGCCTGCGGGCAAACTGCGGCATCATCTCTGCGTGGTGGACGATCGGCCCGGCGATGAGCTGTGGAAAAAAACACACGAACAGGGCGTAGTGGACCGGATTATATTCTGACGCCTGGCCCCGGTAAGCATCGACCAGCCAGGCGATTTGCTGGAAAGTGAAAAAGGAAATAGCCAGTGGCAGGACGATCACGTCGATGGCCAGGTCCACGCCGCCCAGCCAATTGATGGTGCCGACCAGGAAATGGGCGTACTTGAAATAGGCAAGTAATCCGAGGTTTCCGGCAATGCCAGCAACCAGCACCCAACGCCGGGCCTGCAATTGCAGTTGGCGGCCGATATAAAAGTTGAAGCTCATTGAAACCAGCAACAGCAGCAAGTAGACGGGTTTCCACCACGCATAGAAAAACAGCGAGGCAATCACCAGCCAGGTCAGCGCGCTGTTGGGTCGTCTCCGCTCCAGGTACAGGAACACCAAAAGTACCAGCGGCAGAAACAGGAAAATAAAGGCGGAGGAGTTGAACAGCATAAGAGTAGCGTTGTTTGCCTGATTCTTCGTCAGTTTGCTGTTGAATTAACCTATACTCTCCCGAATCCCGATGGGAAATCAAAAGAAATCAGGAGTTTTTCATGTTTCGTTCGTTCTTTCTGCTTTTTCTTGCCCTTACCGCCGCACCCCTGTCAGCTGAGCCGACCCGTTTGTTGCGATTTCCGGATATTCATGGCGACCAGGTCGTATTTGTTTATGCGGGTGACATTTACCAGGCCGGCACGCGGGGCGGTGTTGCCCGGCAACTGACTTCAAGCGAAGGATTCGAGCTGTTTCCCAAATTCTCACCGGACGGTTCGCAGATTGCTTTCTCCGCCGAATACAACGGCACCCGCCAGGTTTACGTGATGCCCAGCGGCGGCGGTATGCCGCAGCAGCTCACCTGGTACAACGATGTTGGCGTGATGCCTCCCCGCGGCGGTTTCGATTACCGCGTGCTGGACTGGACGCCTGACGGGAAACATATCCTGGTGCGCGCAAACCGCTTGCCCTGGGGTGTCCGGATGGGACGTTATTACCTGGTGCCGGTCGACGGTGGAGACGAGCAGCCGCTTGAAATTCCGGAAGGCGGCGGCGGGATGTTTTCGCCGGATGGCCGCCAGCTTGTCTATACCCCTATCGATCGTGAGTTTCGGACCTGGAAGCGCTACCGGGGCGGACGTGCACAGGATGTCTGGACGTATAACCTGGATGAGCACAGTGCGCAGCAGTTGACGGATAACCGCGCGACCGACAACCAGCCGTTGTGGGTTGGCGAAGATATTTTCTTCGTTTCCGACCGCGACTACACACTTAACCTGTATCGCTACCGGGCGGGCGATGAGCCGGTTCGGGTGACTGAGCATGATGAGTTTGACGTGCTCTGGCCCAGCGCCGGCCCCGCTGCGGTTGTCTATGAAAATGCCGGCTACCTGTATCGTTTCGATCCGGCCAGCGGCAACAGCACACGGCTGGATATCGAGGTGCGCGGTGATCGTGCCGGCCTGATGCCGCGGTTTGTCGATGCGAGCAAATTCATCGAGTCGGCCGGAATATCGCCTGACGGGAACCGCGTGGTATTTGCAGCCCGCGGTGAAGTATTCAGTGTTCCGGCGGAAAAGGGCCAGGTGCGCAACGTTTCACAAACGCCTGGAGTGCGGGAAATCCAGGTGAGCTGGTCGCCTGACGGACGCTGGTTTGCCTATATGAGTGACGCCTCCGGCGAGTATGAACTGTACGTCACGGCACAGGATGGGTCCGGAAAACCGAAACGGGTCACGCAGGACGGGGCAGTGTGGCGTTTCCCCGCGGTCTGGTCTCCGGACAGCAAATTACTTGCCTTCGGCGACAAGCAGCAGCGCCTGCAATACGTCGAAGTGGCCAGCGGTAAGGTAACCCAGGTGGATAGTTCGACGCGCAATGACATCACTGACTACAGCTGGTCACCCGATAGCGCGACCCTGGTCTACGTAAAGAACAATGCGGCTAATGTCAGCAATATCTGGGCCTACGGGCTCGCTGACCGGAGTAAAGCCCAGCTCACATCCAGCGATACGCAGGATGCAAACCCGGTTTTCGATCCCAAAGGACGTTATCTCTATTTTGTCTCAGACCGTGATTTCAACCTGACCGGCAGTGACCGGGATGACAACAGGATCTACACGGATTCCGGACGCGTCTACGCCGGCCTGGTCAACCCGGCGGCTCCTGCGATCCACCGCCCGAAGAGCGATGAAGTATCTTTTGAGGAAGACAGCAAGGGGGATGACAAGAACAAGAACAAGGAAAAGGCAAAGGATCCGGTTTACACACTGGTTCCCGAAGGATTTGAGTCACGGGTAACCGCGGTCAATTCGGAAAACGGCACTTACGGATCTTTGGCAGCCAGCGAAAAGGGCGTGTTTTTCCTCTCCCGGGCAGACGAAGAAACCAGCCTGGTATTTTTCGACCTCGAATCCGAGAAACAGAACACCATCCTGAAGGGCATCGACGGCTACATGCTGGCCGGCCAGGGTGAAAAGATCCTGTTCCGGAAAAATGGAGACTGGGGTATCGCCAAGGCCGAGGCCGACCAGGATGCGGATGAAGGGCATCTCGACCTGTCCACCATGCAGCTGCGCATCGAGCCGGCCGTCGAATGGCAACAGATGTACACCGACCAGTGGCGAATCCTCCGTGACTGGTTTTATGAACCCAATATGCACGGCAACGACTGGCCGGCCATCCGGGACAAGTATGCAGCCCTGCTGCCATACGTCGCGTATCGCCAGGACCTGGATTACATTTTTGGTGAAATCGCCGGCGAACTGAACGCCGGGCACAATTATGTGAACGCAGGCGACCAGGAAGTCGTAAAGAGGCACGATGGCGGATTGCTGGGCGCAGAGATCGTTCCCGCTGACGGTTATTACCGGATTGAAAAAATCTTCTCCGGCGCATCGTGGCAAGAGGACCAGCGTTCACCCCTGGCTGAACCGGGGGTTGGCGCCCGTGTTGGCGACTATATCCTCGCGGTGGATGGCGTATCGACGGCGGATGCGGGTAACTTTTATCGCCTGCTGGAGAACAAGGGCGGCCAACTGGTCAGCCTGACACTCAGCAGCGCACCGGAGTTGAAGAATGCCCGCAAGGTAATGGTCAAAACCATTACCGGCGAGACCAACCTGCGCTACCTTGACTGGGTTCAAAGCCGGCGGGACCGGGTTGAACAACTGTCAGGGGGCAGGGTAGGTTACGTGCACCTGCCCAACACGGCATTGGAAGGTTACCGCGAACTTTACCGGCTTTATCCTTCGCAAATAGACAAGGACGCGATCCTGATCGATGTCCGCTACAACGGCGGCGGCTTCATCCCCGACCACATGGTCAACCTGGTCGCACGCGAACCGATCGTTTACTGGAAACGCCGCGGCCTGGAAGCGGCGGCGCAGACCACGCCTTTCATCTCCCATAGCGGGCCCAAGGCTACCCTGATCAACGGCTATTCCTCTTCCGGCGGAGACGCCTTCCCTTACTATTTCAGGAAACTGGGCCTCGGCCCCCTGATCGGTGAGCGGACCTGGGGCGGTTTGATCGGGATATCCGGCAACCCGATGCTGACAGACAACGGCGGCATCCTGACCTCGACTTTCCGCATGCTGGATACCGACGGCCAGTGGGCAGTCGAAAACGAGGGTGTTGCGCCTGATATCGAGGTCATAGACCGTCCCGAATTGGTGGCGGCCGGTAATGACCCGACGCTCGAAGCGGGCGTCCGCTACCTGCTGGAGCAACTGGAAAAGAATCCGCCGGAGGCCCTGGAGGTCGAAGAGCCGCCTGCCGACTTCCGCTAGTCTCAGCCCATGCGCCCGATTGGATCGTCAAGGCTGTCGGGCGGAACGGTGAACCATGCCGGACCGTCTTCGGTCAGGTAGAGGCAGTCTTCCAGGCGAACACCGAAAGCGCTGAAGTCGTACAAACCGGGTTCATTGGAGAAGCACATGCCCGGGGCGAGCAGGGTCTGTTCGCCGTGCACGAAATTAACGGGTTCGTGGCCGTCCATGCCAATGCCGTGGCCGGTGCGGTGACTCAGCCCCGGCACCTGGTAGCCCGGTCCCCAGCCCAGCGATTCATAGTGACGCCTGACTGCATCGTCGACGGATCCGGCCGGAGCTCCGATCTGCGCGGTTTCAAAGGCGATTTGCTGCCCTTGCCTGACCGTGTTCCAGACCTCGCGCTGATGGCTGTCCGGCTCGCCGAAAACGAAGGTTCGGGAAATATCGGACTGGTAACCGTGCACGGAACAGCCGCAGTCCATCAGGACGATCTGCCCTTCCTCGATTTCCTGCTGTATATCCGTGCCGTGCGGATAGGCGCTGGCTGCGCCAAACAGGGCCATGCTCCAGCTGCCGGTGCCGCCAAGTTCCTTCTGTGCAGTCTGCATCAGGGGTTTCACATCAGATGGCTGCATGCCTCGCTCCAGCTGGCCATACACATGGCGATAAGCCGCCAGCGTGACTTCATTCGCTTTCTTCATCAGCGCGATTTCGTTCACTGATTTGAACATGCGGCAACCCCGGGTGACCGGTTCGGCCGTAGTGATCTCCAGGCCCGGCGCCGCTTCCGCCAGCCCGACGGCAACGAACTGGCGGACTGTGCCTTCCAGGCCGATCCGTCCGCTGCTGATCTTACGGTCCTGGAGAAAACCCGCAACACGCTGGAAAGGGCTGTCGTGCTCATGCCAGGTTCGGACATCGTCACCGAAAGTCATCGATTCACGCACACTGGGTTCCTCGAAAAACGGCGTTACAACGCCTATCTCACCTTCGCGCGGGATGACCACGGCGGTCAGGCGCTCACTGCGCCACCAGCTGATGCCGGTGAAATACAGCATTGCCGAGCCGGGTTCGAGCAGGATCGCATCGATATTCTGCTGACGCATCAGCCGCTGTGCTTTTTCAATCCGGGCGAGCCGTTCGTCTACGCCAATCGGCATCGCCTCGCCTGCGATGGGTTGCAAAGCGGCTTTGGGCGTTTGTTTCCCGCCCGGGCTGCAGGCACCGGCAACAGCCAGACCGGCCGCTGCGCCAGATAGTTTTAGAAAATCGCGCTTTTTCATACTTCGGACACTGATCCACGTTGATTATTGGTCGTAAGATGATAGATGAAAACTCAATGGAATAATCGATATGCATGAAGGAATCTCGTACCGCTTTACCCGTGCTGTCGTGCGCAGGCCGTGTAACAACATTGTGAACGGGCTGCGTGCCGTCGAAAGCGGAGCGCCAGATTTCGACCTGTTCCGGGCAGAACATGCGGCCTATGTGAGCACCATTGAAAGCCTGGGGCTTGAAGTGACGGTGCTGCCGGCGCTGGAAGAATTCCCTGATTCTGTTTTTATCGAAGATACAGCCCTTTGCCTGCCGGAAGGCGCCATCATTCTCAGGCCGGGCGCCGATTCGCGCCTGGGAGAGGCCAGGGAGTCGGCCAGGGCACTTGCCGGTATCGGACTTGACCTTGTAGAAATCAGTCCCGGCGGAACCGTGGATGGTGGTGATATCCTGGTTACCGGGACTGCCGTCCTGGTGGGATTGTCCGCCAGAACGAACCTCGCCGGGTTTGAATCGCTCAGGGAAATCCTGGGCAGTTGGGGCTACGATGCAATGGCGGTCCGGACTCCGGCGGACGTTCTTCATTTCAAATCCGACTGCAATGCACTGGATGACGATACGTTGCTCTGTACATCGCGGATCGCCGCTGACCCGCAACTCGGAGAGTACAGAATCCTCACCGTACCGCCAGGTGAGGAGGCCGCGGCAAATTCGATCCGTATCAATGAAAAGGTTCTGGTTCCGGCCGGATTCTCCGGAACGGCTGAAATGCTCGCAAGTTCCGGCTTCGATGTAGAGTTGCTTTCGGTCCGCCAGCCCGCACTGCTGGATGGCGGGCTGTCCTGCATGTCGCTGCGGTTCAGTTCAAGCGGGTAGCGACCACCTTCTGGAACAAGCCGGCGAAAATGGTTTCCTGCCGCCACTCGAATTTGCCGGCTTCACTGGCGAACGATTTGATTTCGTTGCGCCACAAGCTCTTGGCGAAGGGTTCCAGCGTATCAAAAACAATACTGGTGATGAGTTTCAACGGATGCCACCAGCGCGGCTTGTGGTAATCGACAAACACGACTTTTCCGCCTGGATTGACCTTTTCCAGCAGCAAATCCACGACCTTGTACTTGTATTCCTCAGGCACTTCGTGCAGCAGGAAATAACAGACCACGACATCGAAGGGTTTTTTGGTGAAATCCACGATATTGGCGTGATGCACGGTGGCATGTGGATGATTCTGAAGTTTCCGCCGGACGCTGTTTACCTGCACTTCCGCAACATCGACCACGTCCAGGCTGCCTTCCGGACCCACATGTGCAGCCAGGTTCGGCACGAAACTGCCA
>Ga0316191_10003629_pt1 | contig 11455 bp, 8 predicted proteins | sample Eddworburr2cm_MG_FD_204928 | JGI IMG/M metagenome (GOLD analysis project Ga0316191, IMG submission 204928) | Coastal sediment microbial communities from Maine, United States - Eddy worm burrow 2 cm | ecosystem: Environmental > Aquatic > Marine > Coastal > Sediment | place: USA: Maine | collected... | reverse complement strand
GTCCTGACCTTGGCTTACAGACGGCTGACTTTTGAAATCATTAAAAAGAGCCTGTTGGAAACTGTAAAGGTGACATCTTTTTCTTTATTTATCATGGCCATGGCCACATTAATATCCCATGTCTTTAACTCAGCCGGGATTATCCCGCTGATTAAAGAGTATGTCATCGGTCTACCGATCGGAAAATACGGTATTCTGGTACTGTTTTTTGTCATGTACTTTTTTATGGGCATGTTTTTCGACTCCTGGTCCATGTTGTTTTTAACCTTTCCTTTCGTGATGCCGATAATTCACAGCCTTGATATCAATCTGATCTGGTGGGGTGTCGTCTACGTGATGGCCGGCGGCCAAGCCTCCATGACACCACCGTTCGGTCTGAGCCTGGCGGTGTTACACGGGGTCGTACCCTGGCACCCCATGGAAACGATTGCCAGAGGTGCATTTCCTTTCCTCATCCCGATTTACCTCAATATATTGTTGTTGATACTTTTTCCCCAACTCGCTTTATGGCTGCCGGGCTTGCTGGGGGCGCATTAGGGTGGTGAAAATGAATGCATTTCATTAAACCTTTTTAAGCCTATTTTTGTTGCGCTACAAGTTAGGTGCGATTATGACTAATGATTCAATCGAATAAAAGCGGATTTAGCATATTTTGACCATTCCAGGGGGGGTACTATCTAAAAGGAGGCAAGGACCATGCTGCTGAGTTCAAGGGTCGCATTTTTTGCTCAAGATCAATTGGAACTGATGACAGCAAGGGTGTATGAATTGCTGGAACATCGCGGCGTCAAAATGGACCATCCGGAGGTCCTCAAACTCATGGACAAGGCCGGCGCCACGGTAGATTTCGACAGCAGGATTGTGCGTCTTTCCAAAGCATTTTTAGAAGAGCAGATCAGCCAAGCGCCGACAAAAATTACACTGGCGGGAAGAAATGGGGAAAACCGCGTGGAAATACCACGCCATGATGGGACGTTTCACACCCGGACCAATACCGGCGCCCAGTCTTGGATAGATCTTGAATCCGGAAAGTATCGGCGGATCACCGCTGCGGATGTCATCGATTGGGCCAGGCTGGCCGACAGACTCGATCAAATCAGCCTTTGCGGATTTCCGGTCCCCAGTGACGTTCCTACCGCCACGCCGGATGTACATGCGCTGAACCTGATGCTGCAAAACGTCGAGAAACACGTTTGGGTTCAACCGTATACCCAAGAGAGTGTCGATTATTTAATTGACCTGGCTGTTGCTGGGGCCGGCGGGGAGCAGGCCTTACGAGCCCATCCGCGGGTAAGCTTCATCACCTGTTCGCTAACCCCGCTGGAATTCAAGGGCATGGATCTCGACATTATATTAAAGTGCGCCCGCAATGGCATACCGCTGCATGCCTGCAGTCTGCCGGGAGCCGGCGCGACGGCACCGATTACCATACCCGGTGTGGTTCTTTTATCCGCAGCTGAAATTCTGGCCATGCTGGCTGCGGCACAGGTAATCCAGCCGGGGATTCCAGTCATTGCGACGCCTCTGATCTTTTCCACCGATATGATGACAGGAAGAAGTCTGCAGTCCAGTGCGGAGTCAATGCAAGGTGCTGCTCTGGCCGTGCAGTTTATAAAGGCCGCTTATGGGATTCCGACCCATACTTACGGGATTGGTTCCGATTCCCCTATAATGGACGGCCAGTGCATGAGCGAGGGCGCTTTACGCAGTATGCTGATCGGCCTGTCAGGGGCTGATATACTTGGGGCTGCCGGTCAATTAGAAGTCGCTACTACCATAAGCCCGGTCCAATTGGCTGTTGATAATGAAGTGTTCGGTATGGTCCGGCGCATGATTACAAACATCACTTTTGACGATGACAGCCTGGCCTGGACCGATCTTTTAACGGCCGAACCGGGCTGCAATTTTCTAACCGCTGATCATACCCTGCGACACTGCCGCGATGGGTTGATGCCGACAAATTTTACTCGTATGATCAGAGAGGATTGGAATAAAAAAGAGCAAGGTGATTTGGTCGCGCGTGCTGCTGAAACCTGTAAGGACCTTCTGAAAAAAGCAGGACCGCTGAATCTGCCCGAGCATGTGACCCGGGAAATGGATTCAATCGTCGAACGGGCGGACAAGCAGCTGCAGTGAAAATTGAAGACTTTCGATTGAAGATTGAAAATTTAAGGGCATCCTTCATTTGCCAGTTTACAGTTTTATTTTTCGCCACCAAGACACTAAAACACAAAGATAAATTTTATCAGACAGTTTTGCTTTGCGTCTTTGTGGCTATTTTCCCGGTTTGTCCGGGTCAGGTCATATAAACCGGTGAGCTATGAAAGTCGAATCAATCGTTGATCTGGCAAAGCGCCATATGGAGTTATGGATTGTCAAAGGTGAGTACGCACCCGGCCAAAAACTCAAAGAAGAAGAAATTGCAATGCGGCTGGGTATCAGCCGCCCGCCTATTCGTGAGGCTTTTAAAGCCCTGGAGACCGAAGGCCTGGTCGTGCGGAAGCCGCGACGAGGCGTTTTTGTCAGCGAGATGACGGCAAAAGATGTCTGGGAGGCCTATACCCTGAAAGCGGCTCTTTATGAAATGGCAACCGGGCTTGCCATGGATACTATTTCTGCCAATCAGATCAGCGATTTGGATGCGGTTGTGCGACAGATGGAGGACTGCATTAAAATGGAGCCTGTCGATCTGCTGCAATATCAGGAATATCACCAAAATTTTCACGATAAAATCATGGTTATTTCGGGCCACGACCGTTTGAAAAAAATTTCCGTCAGCATCCACAACCAGGTCGGCCGATTCAGTTACAGATCGTTGCAGAATAAATCGCATCTTCAGTCCTCAGTTCGGTACCATCTTCAAATCATCAACGCGATGAAAGCAAAGGACAAAACCCTGGCCTGCCGCCTAATGAAAGAACACGTTCTCGAAGCACTGGATGTCCTGCTGTCGATGCCCGACCTGCAGGAAGAAGACGCTGAGGAAAAGCGCCCTGCGGCGACTGTTATGGGTTAACATTAAACCGTTCAAGGGTTCAGAGGTTCAGGGTTCAAAAGTTCAGAGGTCAGCCCAGCCGCTTGCCTGAAAGGTAACCCTGAACGGTGAACTCTGAACCTGTGAACCTTAAATATTGGATTACACAAGGAGAAAAAGATGGCTTTATTACCTGAAGTACAAGAGCATTACGGAAAATTGAAGTTTTACATCAATGGCAACTGGGTGGCGTCTGAATCCGATCTTATTTATGAGGATGTCAATCCCGCCACTGGTGAGGTGATCGCAGAGTTTCCATCAGCTACCGACAGTGAAATCGAAGCTGCCATTGACGCTGCTCAGGGAGCTGTGGCCAAATGGCGGGAGGTGCCTCTAAGGGATAAGGCGCGCTATTTATTTGATCTCAGAGGAAAATTTGAAGAGCATTTCGAGCGGCTGTGCCGTGTCCTGGTGCAGGATCATGGCAGAACCATCGGAGAGGCCCGGGGGACCCTGCGCCGGTGCATTGAAAATATCGAGTCCGCCTGTTCCGCCTTGCTGCTGTTGACCAAGGGCGAATGTGTTACGGATTTGGCAAAAGGCCTGGATCAGGCGTTGTACTGGGAGCCCAGGGGTGTGTTTCTGATTATCACGCCCAACAATATTCCCATGCACGCCTGGTCGTCTTACGTGCCCTATGCGCTTGCCAGCGGATGCCCGGTGGTGGTCAGCCCCAGCAAAAATGATCCCGTGTGCCTGGATGCGATCTTCAAGGTGACCGAAGAAGTCGAAGGGTTCCCCCCCGGCCTGGTCAATCTCGTTTACGGCGGCAGCAACGTCAATCAGAAAATTTTGTCGCATGCGGCGGTCAAGGGTGTGGGGTTTATCGGCTCCACGGCAGTGGGAAAAGAACTATTTGCCCAAGCCGGAAAATTGGGAAAAGAAGCATCCATTAACGGCAACGGTAAAAATCATGTTGTCATTATGCCGGGTAGTGATGTGAATGCAGTCGTGAGCGGATTGGTACGCGGGTGCTATGGCATGAGCGGACAGCGTTGTCTGGGCACGGACAATCTTCTTTTCATCGGCAATGCCTATGAACAAGTTAAGGAAAAATTAATCGAAGCTTCGGCCACCATGAAGTTAGGATACGGTCTGGATGAGTCCACCGAACTCGGACCCATGGTTTCGGAAAAAGGCAGGCAAAAAGTTATCGAATTTATCGAAAAAGGCATTAGTGAAGGAGCGAAGATTCTGCTTGATGGCCGCATGGTAAAGGTTAGCGGCGGGGAGAAGGGTTTTTTTCTTGCACCGACGGTTTTTGATGACGTAAATCCGGATATGCACATTGCCCGGGAGGAAGCCTTCGGTCCGGTGATCAATTTGATGCGCGCCCGTGATCTCGACGAGGCGCTTGACTGGATCAACAACAAAGACGCCTATGGTCATTCCGCCTGCATATTTACCCGGGATGGCGGCATTGCCCGCCGGTTTATGAAAGAGGCGGATGTGGGCAACATCGGTATCAACGTGCCGGTTCCCCAGCCCTTTGCGTTTTTCCCCCTGGGATCCAAAAACGAGTCCGCCCTGGGAGTCGCTAAATCCAGAATCGATTCCATGCGGCTGTTTTTAAATCAAAAGACGGTTACGGAAAGATGGACTTGATCCGGGGCTAACTAGATTGACGAATGACGAATGACTAATGAAAAATGAAGGAATTCTATCTTTTTTATAAAAGCTTAGAATGATTTTAAAAGGAGACAAAATGAGCGAAAAACCTCAGATTCGTAAAATCTATACTGTTGTAGAGGAGACACATGCAGACGGGACGGTGCAACTCAGCACACCGACACGCAAAGCCGCTGCTGCCGTGGTCTTTGTCAATCCTTTTGCCGGAGAATACCAGGAAGATCTCTCTCTGTTGATCGAGTGGAGCGAAGAGCTCGGTACCATGCTGACCCAAAAAGCGGTTGCCGCTCTGGGAATCGAGCCGGATAAGATCCACAGTTACGGCAAGGGCGCGATTGTCGGCGGTAAGGGTGAGTTGGAGCATTGTGCCGCCATCATGCACCCGGCCCTGGGAAAACCCATGCGGGATAATGTCGGCGGCGGTAAGGCACTGATTCCTTCCGCCAAAAAACGCGGATATCCGGGTGCGGCCATCGATGTTCCTCTGGGGTATAAAGATGCAGCGTTTGTGCGGTCTCATTTTGACGCCATGGAAGTCAGGGTAGCGGATGCCCCTTGTGATGACGAGCTGGTTCTGATAGTGGTGGTTACCGATTCGGGCAGACCGGCTGCCAGGGTGGGCGGATTGAAAGTGGAAGCGGTTAAAGGCGAAGACGGGCTGCGATAATTGGGTTGTCATGATTATAAACTCTCTGACTTAGGCCCTTATACCGATATTGCTATGTCCCAAAAGTTCTTGCCATAAAATTGGCAATTTAAGTTGTCTGGGCAGGAATAATCGAATAATTTCAATTTTTGTGGCAAGTGTGAAAACCGCTAAACAAAATAAAAGAAAAAATTCGTAACTTGTAACTTGGTTGTTCGATATTCGATTGTTAAAAGTAGGTGTTATAAGGCTATAGTTAATGCATAATATCTATATTTCAGAACAAATATCAACTTGAAAACAAGCGGCCACCGTGCCGACTAAAAATGGCGGGCACGGTGGCCCGCCCTACGACAATCTCGTTACGTAAGTTGACGTACATTTGTTGCAGTCGGGACCTGAGCCTGAAAAAAGGACATTATTGAATAACGTTATGAAAAAATCGAAATACCATCTCCACTTCACACTCAACGGCAAAGAAAAATCGCTGGTTATTGAACCGGGGATTTCAGTACTGGAACTGATACGGGATATTCTTGATCTCAAAGGAACCAAGGAAGGATGCGGCATTGGTGAATGCGGCGCCTGCACCGTTGTGGTTGACGGTAAAGCGGTCAATGCCTGTCTGATGTTTGCCGCTCAACTGGATGGCCGTGATGTTTTGACGGTGGAGGGCCTGGGCAAAGATGATATGCTGCATCCGATTCAGCAGTCATTTATCGAACACCATGCAGTTCAGTGCGGGTTTTGCACCCCTGGTATTTTAATGAGCACCTGCGCCTTGCTGGAAGAAAATCCCAAGCCGGAGCGAGATGAGATCGTAAAAGCGATCTCCGGGAACCTTTGTCGCTGTACGGGCTATCAGAGTATTATCGCCGGAATAGAAGACGCCGCAGTCAGGTGTCGAAAAGAAGAGAAAAAAGGAAAAAAAATATTACTATAAATTTAACTGCTGTAATTGGCTGAAGTTGGTGGGCGATGCCCACCCTACACAAAAAAAACTTATGCAGCGTTAGGGCTAAATTAAGCATGTTGTATTTAGTTTCGAATTCTTTGTTTAGCGACTTCGAATCAATCGGGATAAGGGAAATACATGTTTGATGTAGATTATATAAGACCGCAGGATCTGGACGAAGCCCTTGGCTTCATAACTGAATACGGACCGGACACTACTATTCTCGCCGGGGGCACCGATGTGATGATCGATATACGTTCCGGTACCTTGCAAAGCAAGTATTTGTTGGATATAAGCCGCCTGTCTGCCATGCGCGAAATAGAGGTGCGGGAAAACGAGTTGACCATCGGCGCCTCGGTAACAATTAATGAACTCAACGCATCCGAAACCATCGGGCGCCATGCCCCGGCGCTGCAAAAAGCCGCCGATAGATTCGCCAGCCGGCAGGTACGAAATATCGCCACCATCGGCGGTAATGTTGCCCATTGTTCTCCGTGCGGTGACACCATTCCGCCGCTGCTAATTCATGATGCTGTCGCGGTGGTGGTCAGTCCTGCCGGTCAGCGAAACGTGCCCATCGAAGAAATGGCGGGAGGGCCGTACCATTGTACTCTGCGGCCTGATGAAATTATCACTCATTTCATTCTTAAACCCAAACCCGAGGAGGTTGCGTTTACGGATTTCCAAAAAATCGGCAGAAGAAAAGAACTGACCATTGCCAGAATGAGTATGGCCGCAATGGTTGCTCAAGAAAGCGACAAATCGATATCATTCATCCGTTTTGCCCTGGGATCCTGTACACCGACACCCCATCGATTCCGGGAGATTGAAGAGATGTTGCTGGGTAAGGTGCCGGATGAGATCCTGTTATGGGAAGCGGGTCGCGTTTTGGCCGGGCGAATGATTGAAATTACGGGTCGAAGGTTGTCGGCTGTTTATAAGGAGCCCGCCATCCAAGGTCTTTTTGTACGGTTGATGTTGCCGTTGATCTGAATTAAAGATTTGGCAGGAAGTCAGGAAGCTGGGAGGCTAGGAAGCTTGGAGGCTATGAAGCTGGGAAGTGGGGATGACGGATCATAAACGCTAAGTTATTTTACGCCGGTGGACTGTGGAAGGATTACTGAAAAAAGATGAACATCGAACATCTTTCAAAACAGCCCTGTACCGCATAAATGTAACCTGTGAATGTTTACAAAACAACTTAGTGCTTATGGGATGCCGGGTAGCTTGAAAATATTTTTAACTTCCAGGCTTTCACGCTTCCAAGCCTCAGGCATCTATTAGTGACACATCATGAAAGCTGAATATTCAACAATAGGACAATCCATACCCAAAATCGGTGTGAGCGAACGGCTGCGCGGAGAGCCGATCTTCAGCGCGGACCTTGATATCGGCGACGCCCTTGTACTCAAAGTGCTGCGAAGTGTCAAAGCCCATGCGAATCTTGTTCACATCGATTGTGAAAAGGCGCTAGCGGTCAAGGGGATTGTCGGAATTTTTACCGCCGAGGATATTCCCGGCAAAAATTTAATCGGCATCATCAATAAGGATCAGCCGCTTCTGGCGACCGGCAAGGTGCGTGCTGTCGGGGAGCCCATCGCATTGATTGCCGCCGAGAGCGAAGACGCGGCAAATCGGGCATCGACATTAATCGACGTGACTTATGAGGAACTGCCGGCAGTGTTTACACCCGCGGAGGCGCTAAAGTCGGATGCGCCTAAAATTCATAAGAAGGGCAATGTGTTGTTTACCCGGAAACTAAAAAAAGGCGATGTTGAGCGGGGCTTTGAACACAGTGACATTGTGATCGAAAAAACGTATCGAACTCCTCGGATTGAACACAGCTATCTGGAGCCTGATGCCGGTGCGGGGTATGTGGATGAAGACGGCACCCTGGTCATTTACGCTTCAACCCAAAATCCCCACTATGATCACAAAGAAGTCTGCGGACTTTTAGGACTTGCGGATCATCAGGTCCGTATCGTCCAAGCCGCAACGGGTGGCGGGTTCGGCTCCAAACTGGATTTGAATATGCAGGGGTTCATCGGATTGGCCTTACTGCACCTTAAAAGACCTGTCAAGATGGTTTATTCCAGAGAAGAGTCCTTTCTTGCCACGGCCAAAAGGCATCCGCTTGAGATGACCTTGAAAACCGGAGCCGACCGCAATGGAAAGCTTCTGGCCTTACAGGCTATTATAACCGGTGATACCGGAGCGTATGGTTCATATGGAATCGCAGTGGCTTCGCGCGCCGCCGTGCATGCCACCGGGCCCTATGAGGTTGAAAATATAGATATCGAAAGCCGCTGTGTGTATACCAACAATCCTTTTTGTGGGGCCATGCGGGGCTTCGGTACGCCTCAGATGGCCATTGCCCACGAGTCACACATGGATCTTCTGGCGGATAAGCTGGGTATGGACCCCCTCGAATTGAGATTTTTGAATGCCGTCAAGCCCGGATCTGAAACCGCCACCGGGCAGAAGTTAACGGCCAGTGTAGGGATCGGGGATTGTCTTGAGGCTTTAAGACCTCATTATGAATGGGCCAAAACCGCCTGGCGCTCAGCCGAAACAGAGCCTTATAAAAAAAGAGGCATCGGTCTGGGGGGCATGTGGTACGGCATCGGCAATACCGGGGTGCGAAATCCATCCACCGCCAAAATCAAGATGGACCTGGGGGGAAACGTCACGCTTTACACAGGTTGTGCGGATATTGGGCAGGGTTCGACAACCGTTCTGGCGCAAATCGCAGCTGAGATCCTGGGAATTCGGCCGGAAGAAATCAGGCTATTTGTGGCAGACACCCGTTGCACCACCAATGCCGGTGCCACCTCCGCCAGCCGGCAGACATACATCTCCGGCAACGCGGTCATAGAAGCAGCTGAAAAACTCGCCGATGTACTTCTCTCCGAAGCAGTCAACATATTGAGAGTCCCTAAATCTGTGTTAGTCCTCAGGGGGGGCTTTGTGATAGATTCCGGCAATCCAGACAATAGGGCTGAATTTTCTGCTTTGGCACAACGCGCCAACCAAAAAGGCATCCCCCTAAAATGGCAAGGTTTTTTTGACCCGGAAACCGTGCCGTTGGATCCTGAAACCGGACAGGGCGTTCCTTACACCACCTATGCCTTTGCCGGCCAGCTGGTCTTGTTGACGGTGGATACCCTGACCGGAGAAGTCAGCATTGAAAAAGTTTTCGCAGCCCATGATGTCGGCAAGGCGATTCATCCTGAAAACGTCAAGGGGCAAATCTGTGGGGGGGTCGCCATGGGAATAGGGTTTGCACTGATGGAAGAATTCATTCCGGGCCAGACGATTTCGATGAAAGATTATCACGTTCCTACCGGTGCCGATGTTCCTGAGATTGTTCCCATCATCGTGGAATCTTCAGAACCCACAGGGCCTTTTGGCGCCAAAGGGGTAGGGGAGCCGGCCCTGATTCCCACGGCACCGGCAATTTTAAACGCCCTGGCGGATGCCCTGGGTCAACGCATATATAATTTACCGGCTAACCTGGAAAGGGTTTTGGGAACCGCTATCGAAGCAGGCCATTTTGGCCCTAATCCGGACCAACTGGAAGTGACCATTGGCGAATAAATATTGAAAATTGTTTAGCCGCAAAAAGGCACAAAAAGCACAAAAATAAAATTTCAGGGCTTGTCATTTAAATGTGTAACAATGAGCAAAAATAAATATGACAAAGTAGAATCAATAGACAATGGTTTATCAAAAAGATTGAGCGAAGCGAATTCAATAATTCGTCATTCGTCAATCGACATTAGCCATTCCAAAAGGAGGTTCAAAAATGTCTAGCGTCCTTCTAAAGAATATTGGAACGATCATCAGCGGAGATATCACTGCTCCCATTTTAAAAGGTAATGCCATTTTCGTGGAGGGAGGAAAAATACAAAAAGTAGGCAATGAATCAGAGCTGAATGTTTCGGACCCTGACGTAACCATCGATTGCGCCGGCACTACAGTCACACCCGGGCTGTTTGATTCGCACTGCCACGTTGTCCTGGGAGACTACACCCCCAGGCAAAAACAGACCGGTTTTCTTGAAAGTGAAGTCCACGGCGGGGTGACGACCTTCATCTCCGCGGGCGAGGTTCATCTGCCCGGCAGACCGAAGGATCCCGCCGGCACCAAAGCCCTGGCGATTTTGGCAGCCAAATCCTTTGCCAATTTCAGACCCGGGGGTGCCAAAGTCGTTGGCGGTGCGGTCATATTGGAAAAAGGGCTGACCGAAAAGGATTTTGAGGAAATGGCCAAAGAGGGTGTGCGCACTGTTGGTGAAATCGGGTTGGGATCGATAAAAAATCCGGAAGATGCCGCACCCATGGTCCAATGGGCCAAGAAAAGCGGCATGACCGTCATGATGCACACCGGCGGGACGTCCATTCCGGGCAGCAGCACGGTGACGGCCGAGATGGTTATGCAAACGGCCCCTGACATTGCCTCTCATATTAACGGCGGACCCACGGCAATTGCACCTGCTGAAGTCCGTCGGCTGGTTACCGAAACAGATTTTGCGCTGGAAATCGTGCACTGCGGCAATCCCAAAGTAACGGTGGATGCCGCCAATCTGTGTGTTGAGCATAACAGCCTTGATCGCGTCATTATCGGCAATGACGCCCCATCCGGTACCGGTGTGGTGCCGTTGGGGGTTTTAAGGGTCATCGCACACTTGGCAAGCCTATCTGCAATTAAGCCGGAAGAAGCCTTGTGTATGGCCACCGGCAACACAGCGCGAATTCACAAACTGCCGCGGGGATTAATCGCCAAAGGGCTGGAAGCAGATCTGGTGATATTGGATGCACCCATGGGCTCGGTCGGAGAAGATACCCTGAGCGCTCTCGAGGCCGGCGATGTACCCGGCGTTGCCATGGTGCTGGTGGACGGAGAAATCGTGGTGGCCAAGAGCCGCAACACGCCGCCGCCGGTGAGGAAACCGGAAGTGTTCTAGATGGAGTATTGGAGTGGTGGAGTAATGGAGTAAAAAAATATGATAAAATCCGAAGGATTTTTCCTTTTCACCCAACACTCCAACATTCCAATACTCCAACACCCCTTTGTGTTATTTATATCAATGAGTAAGATTTATTGAAGTTTTTGGAAACAGCAATGAAAGTAGATATAGGTAGGTGTATCGGCTGTGGGTTTTGTATGCGGGATTGCCCGGTGGAGGCCG